>Ga0102953_1000044_pt1 | contig 75309 bp, 73 predicted proteins | sample SalPon2A_C_D2_MG_FD_78509 | JGI IMG/M metagenome (GOLD analysis project Ga0102953, IMG submission 78509) | Soil microbial communities from South San Francisco under conditions of wetland restoration - Salt Pond MetaG R2A_C_D2_MG | ecosystem: Environmental > Terrestrial > Soil > Wetlands | place...
AAGGGATCGTCGAGATCAAGAATGTCGCGCGGGAGCCGGGGAGTCGGGCCAAGATCGCCGTCGTCTCCCATGATCCGGACGTCGATCCGGTAGGCGCCTGTGTCGGTATGCGCGGCTCGCGGGTGCAGAATGTCGTCTCCGAACTGCGCGGAGAGAAGATCGACATCATTCCCTGGACTCCCGATATCGCCCGTTTTGCCTGCTCCGCCCTGGCCCCGGCCGAGGTGACCCGGGTCTATGTCGACAACGAAGAGCAGTCGCTCGAGATTATCGTTCCGGACGATCAGCTTTCGCTGGCGATCGGCAAAAAAGGTCAGAATGTACGTCTGGCCGCTAAATTGACGACCTGGAGAATCGATATCAAGAGCGAATCCCGGGCCGCCGAGGCCGAACTGGAGGAATTGACCGGCAGCGCCGAGGGTGAGGAGGAAGAGGCATCGACGGAAGAGGCCGCTGCGGCAAATCCGTCCGAGGCTTATACCCGGGACGAACTCTACGAAATGGCCAAGGAGCATAACCTGGCGGGCCGCAGCTCGATGACCAAGGATGAACTGGTCAGCAGGCTCACGGAACTCGGTGTGCTGGGCGCCGTCAGCGACGATACCGAGCCGGCGGAGGCCGAAACGGGGGAGTAGAAGCGATGACTCCATCCGGCCACGGGGCGAAGAGAACCTGCCTCGGCTGCCGACAGGTTCGCGATCAGGGACTGCTGGTGCGATTCGTCCTTTCTCCGGACGGAGAACTGCTCGCCGATTATCGCCGCAGACTTCCCGGACGGGGTGCCTATACCTGCATCGATCGCGGCTGCGTGGAGGCCGCAGTCAGCCGTCGGCAGTTCGACCGCGCATTCAAGGGCAGGAACCGTACGGTAGACGGCCAAACCCTGGTCGACCGGGTCGCGGATCAGATCCGGGAGCGCATCGTCAACCTGCTTGGAATGACCCGCAAGTCGGGCCAGGCGGTCACCGGCAGCAATGCGGTGCTGACGGCACTGAAGGCGCCGGAGGAAATCTCCCTCGTGTTGCTTGCCGAGGATGTTTCGTCCGGAATCGCCGACAAGGTGGGCTACAGAGCGAAGGGCAAGGGAGTGCCTGTCTTTCGGCTGTTCAGCAAGGCTCTTCTGGGGAAGGTAACCGGGAAGTCCGAACGCAGCGTCGTCGCTATCAAATCGGGGCCGCTGGCAGAAACGATCAAAACAGAGCTTTTACGATATGAGCACAGCGTAGGGGAGAGTTAATGGGAAAGACACGGGTTTACGAACTGGCACAAAAGCTTGGTCTCGACAACAAGGTCCTGCTTGAGCGTCTGCAGGATGCCGGAGTCGAGGTGAAGAGCCATATGAGCGTTCTGGAAGAAGAAGATATCCGAAAAATCGAGTCCGAGTCGGTCGCCAAGGTCGAGAAAATCGAGGAAAAACGGGTCAAGCCGGGGCTGATCCGTCGTCGGCGCAAAGAGGTACCGCCTCCGGCCGCCGAAGCGGCGCCCGAAGTCAAAGAGGCCGAACTTCCCGAGGAAGCTGCCGTGGAAGCCGCCAAGACCGAGGAGGCGCCCGCCGCTGAAGAAACCGCCGTTCAGGAGCAACCGGCGGCGGTCAAGGCCGAGCCTCTCATCGAGCCCGAATCCCCGGCGGAGAAGACGGAGCAGCGCGAAGTTTCTGAAAAGCCGGCTGCCGAACCGAAAGCCGCGGAGAAGACGCCGGCTGCCGAGACCAGGGAACCCGAGGCCCAGACGATCGTCAAAAAAGAGGGCAATGTTCAGAAAGTGACGCCTTCCCGGGCCAAAATTCTCGGCCGGGTGGAGCTTCCGCAAGCGACTGCCGAACCCCAGCGCGCCGGCGGAGGACGCCCCGCGAGGAACGGTGCCAAACCTGCCCGCGAGGTACGCGGCCGCGGCGGTCGTCCCGGCCGCGAGGCCGCGCACCCGGCGGCTCCCCAGCCGATTCCCTCCGAACCTTTTCCGCCCAAGGAAGGCAGGGGCGGGAAAAAGAAGAAAAAGGGCAAGGGAGGCGGCTATGAAGATCGTGCTGCCGGCCAGGGGCCGAAGCGGCGGGGCCGCAGGGAGGTCTTTGAGCCTGATCGGGGCGATCGTTTCCGCAAAGGGCGCAGGAGTTCCAAGCCGGCCAAGAAGACGGAGATCACCGTATCGAAGGCGATCAAGCGAATTATCCGCATCAGCGACGTCATTACCGTCGGCGAGCTGGCCAAACGCATGGGAGTCAAGGCCAACGACCTGATCAGGGAACTCATGCGACAGGGGCAGATGGTGACGATCAACCATCCCCTCGACTTCGAAACGGCTGCTTTGATTGCCGAGGAATTCAACTACGAGGTCGAGAACGTCGCCTTTGACGAAGAGACCATCCTCGAGCATGCGAGCATCAAGGAAGGCGAGGAGGAAGCGCCCGGGGATCTCAAGGAGCGGCCGCCGGTGGTGACCATCATGGGGCACGTCGACCACGGCAAGACGAGCCTTCTGGACGCCATTCGCGCTACCAACGTCACCGAGGGGGAGGCCGGCGGCATCACCCAGCATATCGGCGCTTACGACGTCGAGTTGGAGGGTCGCAAGATCACCTTCCTCGACACCCCGGGCCACGAGGCCTTCACCGCCATGCGGGCGCGGGGCGCCCAGGTCACCGATATTGTCGTCCTGGTGGTTGCCGCCGACGACGGCGTCATGCCGCAGACCAAGGAGGCGATCAACCATGCCAAGGCGGCCGGTGTTCCCATCATCGTGGCCGTCAACAAGATCGACAAGCCCGATGCCAACCCCGATCGGGTCAAGCAGGAGTTGACCGAGTTCGAACTGGTCCCCGAAGATTGGGGCGGCGAAACCATCTTCGTCGATGTCTCTGCGAAGATGCGGATGAACATCGAGCAGATCCTGGAGATGATTCTGCTCCAGGCCGAGCTGATGGAACTCAAGGCCAATCCCGACAAGCGCGTCAAGGGAACGATCGTCGAGGCCCGTCTCGACAAGGGGCGCGGCCCGGTGGCCACCGTTCTGGTTCAGGAAGGTACGTTGCGAATCGGAGACCCCGTCGTTTCAGGTGTTCACTACGGCCGGGTGCGAACGATGATCGACGATCGGGGACAACAGGTCGAAGAGGCCGGTCCTTCCTTCCCGGTTGAGGTGACCGGCCTTTCGGGAGTGCCCGACGCCGGCGATCTTTTCCACTCGGTCGAGGACGAAAAGACCGCCAAGGATGTCGCCCAGCACCGGCAGCAGAAACTGCGCGAAGCGGAACTGGCCAAGACCAGCAAGATCTCGCTCGATCAGCTCTACGCCCGGATTCAGGAAGGGGATGTCAAGGAACTCAAGGTCATTCTCAAGGGCGACGTTCAGGGTTCGGTCGAAGCGGTCAAGGATGCACTGGGCAAGCTTTCCACCCCTGCCTGCAGGCTGTTGGTCATCCATACCGGCGTCGGGGGGATCATCGAAAGCGACGTTTCTCTCGCCTCCGCCTCCGATGCCATCGTTCTTGGCTTCAACGTCCGCCCCGAGCCGAAGGCTGCAACCCTGGCTGAATCCGAAGGGGTCGATATCCGGCTTTACAACATCATCTACGATGCCGTGGCCGATATTCGTGACGCCATGGAAGGCCTGCTGGCGCCGACCCTGAAGGAGAAACATCTCGGGCGGGTCGAAGTGCGCGAGACTTTCTCCGTCTCGCGGGTCGGCACCATCGCCGGCTGCTACGTCCTGGAAGGCAAGGTTCTGCGCGGAGCCCAGGTCCGGCTGGTGCGCGATAACGTGGTGGTCTGGGAAGGAAAGCTCAGTTCCCTGAAACGATTCAAGGACGATGTCAAGGAAGTCGCGGCCGGGTACGAATGCGGACTCGGGCTGGAGAACTACAACGATATCAAGGTCGGCGATATCATCGAGGTCTTCGAGATGGAAGAGGTGAAGACCACCCTTTGATGCCACGGAGCCTGTCATGGTCGTCGGGATACTCAAGCTGGAGCTCGTTCTGCACGCTCCCGGCAGCCTCAAGGAGAAGCGCTCCATCGTCAAGAAACTCATCGGCCGGTGCCGTTCCCGGTTTCCCGTCTCGATGGCCGAGACCGGCATGCACGACCTCTGGCAACGTGCCGAGGTCGGCATCTCCATGGTCGGTGTCGAGGAGGGCGTCGTCCAGTCCGTCTTCGATCGCCTCGAAGAGGAAATCCTGCGCAGCGCCGTCGCCGAGGTGAGCGGCCACTACCTGGAGTTTCTTCATCTGTAAAAGTAAAAGGAAGTTTTTTGGAATTTTCACGTTCAAGTCGTGTCGGCGAATCGGTTCACAAGGAAATATCGGCTCTGCTCCTCAAGGGTTTGAAGGACCCTCGCATCGGATTCGTCACCATCACCGCCGTCGACGTCACTCCCGACCTGCACCTGGCTCGGGTCTATTTCACCGTCATGGGCGATGAAGAAGCCCGCCGCGAGACGGAAAAAGGGCTGAAGAGTTCCGTTCCCTACATCCGGCGCGAACTCGGCAAACGACTGCGCATGCGCTACGTTCCCGATATAATCTTCCGATTTGATTCCTCTCTCGAATATGGCTCCCGGATAGAATCCCTTTTGCGTGAAATCGAGACCGACTCTTCCGATGATCCCGGCGATTCTGAAGAAAATTGACTCGGGCCGGCGATTTCTGGTCGCCTCCCATCGAAGCCCCGATGGAGACGCCCTGGCCTCGACCCTGGCGCTGACCAATGCCCTGCGCGAAATCGGGAAGGAGGTGGTCGCCTACAACGGGGACGGGGTACCGAAGCCCTTTGCCTTTCTTCCCGGGGCCGAAACAGTGGTCAGCAGCCTCGAGGGCGATGCGCTCTTCGATGCGGGTTTTGTGCTCGATGCCGGAGAATTGCGGCGCGCCGGCAGCCACCTGCGCCGACACTGTCGAACCCTGATCAACGTCGATCATCATCCGCATTCCGAACAGTTCGGCGAAATTCACTTCGTCGACGAAAAGGCCAGTGCCACCGGAGCCCTGATCTATCGGATTCTTCGGGAAGGGCGGATCGAGATCACCTTCGAGGTCGCCCTTTGCATCTACACGGCGATCCTTTCCGACACCGGCTCCTTTCGCTATTCCAATGCCGATCCCGAGGCCTTTCGTATCGCCGCCGAGATGGTTTCCAGGGGCGTTCAGCCCTGGGACGTCGCGTCGGGGCTCTATGAAAGCCAGGGGGTTGAACGGTTGCGGCTGCTGGCCCGGGCGCTGTCGACCTTGACCGTCTCGTCCTGCGGCCGCTATGCCTCGGTGACCGTCACGCACGAGATGTACCGCGAAACGGGCAGCGGCCCGGTGGAAACCGACGGCTTCGTCAACTATCCCCGCTCGATTCGCGGCGTCGAGGTGTCGCTCTTTTTTCGTCAGATCGCTCCGAATGGCTTCAAGGTCGGCTTTCGCTCCAAGGGCAAGGTGGACGTCGGCGCCCTGGCCCGTGACCTGGGCGGCGGCGGTCACCATAATGCCGCCGGCGCCGAAGTCGAAGGATCCCTTGAAGAGGTCCGTTCCACCGTTGTTGCCCGCCTCGATCAACTCTTGACCTGATCGCCTTCTCCTATCCAGACTCTGCCTTAAAGTATGCACGGCTTATTACTCATCGACAAACCGGAGGGAATGACCTCCTTTGACGTGATCCGACGGGTGCGCCGCCTGTTCAAGACCCGAAGGGCCGGCCATTCGGGCACTCTCGATCCACTGGCCACCGGCGTTCTTCCGGTCGCTCTCGGGGACGGTACCCGTCTGATCCAGTTTCTCATGGAGGGCGACAAGACCTATCGGGCCACCCTCAAACTGGGCGAGATCACCGACACCCAGGACAGCGAAGGCGAAATTCTGGAGCGCCGGGCGGTGGAGGGCATCGTGGAGAGTGGTCTCGAAGAGGCCAGGCGCTCCTTTCTCGGTGAAATCGAGCAGGTCCCGCCTATGTACTCGGCCCTGAAAAAAAACGGCGTCGCCCTGCATCGTCTGGCCCGGCAGGGAATCGAGGTAGAGCGGGCCGCCCGCAAGGTCCGGATCTCCCGCCTCGATATTCTCGAAGTTAGACTGCCGTTCATCACTCTCGAGGTCGACTGCTCCAAGGGGACCTACGTCCGAACCCTGTGTCACGACATGGGGCTTATGCTCGGTTGCGGCGCCCACCTGACAGCCCTGCGCCGTACGCGAAACGGTCCCTTCGGCGAGGACCGGTGCGTATCGCTGACCCGGCTGGAAAACGACCCGGCAGGCGCCGCCCGCCATCTGCTCTCCCTGCAGGAGGCCGTTCCCCAGTATCCTGCCATTCAGGTCGCCGAGTCCGCTGTCAGCCGCCTGGCTAACGGCATACCGCCGGAGATCGAGCAGGTCTCGGGTTCTCTCCCCGCTGCAGGAGAGCTCGTCAAGCTGGTCGACGGCGACATCCTGCTGGCCATGGCCCGGTACGCCCCTTCTCGCAGCGTGGAAAAAAGGGGTGATTTCGAATTATTGCGAGTTTTCCACCGATCGGCGAGTTAGGCGATTACCCCTTTACACCCCGCATTATTTGTGATAGATAGTATCTCTTCAAATCGAACAGATCAGACTACGTGTCTGGGCAAAAACCATGCAAAGGAGGTGGCACAGTGCTGGCCACGGAACGTAAGCAGGAAATCATCGAGAAATTCAAGCTTCACGAGGGGGACACCGGTTCTCCTGAAGTTCAGATCGCTCTGCTTTCGGAGCGCATCATCTATTTGACCGATCACTTCCGTACCCACAAGAAGGATCATCATTCCCGGCGGGGACTCCTCAAGATCGTCGGGCAAAGACGGCGGTTGCTGGATTACCTGAAGAAAAGGAATGTCGAGCGCTACCGCACGATCATCAAGGAACTGGGAATCCGCAGATAAGAACGGGCAGCACGCTCTTCGAATTCAGGGAGAGTCTGCTGCCCTTCGTTTTTGTGATGGCTTTGGAGGTTGTCCGGAGAGAGGGCCCGGCATGCCGGCAGTACGTGGCGTGCGGGTTCTGTCTCAGGCCATCCTCCTTTGGTCATTTTTGAGGTAGTCAACGCTTCATCAAAATGCCGGAGCCGTTTCGGCGACATCCGGAAAAAAGGAGACACAACTTATGGCTTACCAAAAGGTCGAAGTCGAGTTCAACGGGCAACCCCTGACCATCGAAACGGGCAAGATGGCCCGCCAGGCCGACGGCGCCACCGTCGTGACCTACGGTGACACCAAGGTGCTCTGCACCGCCGTTTCCGCCCGCAAGATGAGGGAAGGGCAGGACTTCTTCCCCCTGACGGTCAACTACCAGGAAAAATTCTACGCCGCCGGCAAGATTCCCGGCTCTTTTTTCCGGCGCGAGCGAGGCGCCACCGAACGCGAAACCCTGATCTGCCGGCTCATCGACCGGCCGATGCGTCCGCTCTTCCCCAAGGGCTACCTGTTCGAGACCCAGATCATGCCGACCGTCGTTTCGGCTGACCTGGTTAACGATCCCGATACTCTGGCGATGGTCGCCGCCTCGGCCGCGGTGGTCGTCTCCGATATCCCCTTCGAGGGGCCGATCGCCGCGGTGCGTGTCGGTCGCGTCGACGGCAAGCTGATCGCCAACCCGACCCTGCAGCAAATGGAGCAGAGCGACATCGAGATCGTCGTCTCGGGTTCCCGCGACGCGGTAATGATGGTTGAGGGGGAGGCCGATCTCATCTCCGAGGACGAGATGCTAGAAGCAATCTTCTTCGGTCACGAGTCGCTGCAGCCCCTGATCGATCTGCAGGAGAAACTGCGGGGACTCGCCGGCAAGGAGAAGCGTGAGTTTGTCGTTCCCGAGGTCGATCCCGAGCTCGAGACGAAAGTAACCGAACTGGCCGAAGCGCGGCTCGCCGAAGCCTCCAAAATCCGCACCAAGCAGGAGCGCTACGCCGCCATCGACGAGATAAAGGCCGACGTCAAGGCCGGTCTCGAGGCTGACTACGAGGATCGCGGCGAAGAGATCTCCACCATCCTCGGTGCCATCGGCAAGCGGGTCGTCCGGCAGATGGTGACCCGGGAGAAGGTGCGTATCGACGGCCGCGACATGAAGACCGTGCGCCCGATCACCTGCGAGACCGGCGTGCTGCCCCGGGCCCACGGCAGCGCCCTTTTTACCCGCGGTGAGACTCAGGCCCTGGTGGCCGTCGCCCTCGGAACCGGCACCGACGAACAGCGCATGGACAACATCCAGGGGATGGAATTCAAGAAATTCCTCCTGCACTACAACTTCCCGCCGTTCTGTGTCGGCGAGACGAGCATGCGCCTTTTCCCCGGTCGGCGCGAGATCGGTCACGGCATGCTCGCCGAGCGTTCCGTCGCCAAGGTGCTGCCCAAGCACGAAGACTTCCCCTATACTGTCCGCATCGTATCCGATATCCTCGAGTCGAACGGGTCCTCCTCCATGGCCAGCGTCTGCGGGTCCTCCCTGTCGCTGATGGACGCCGGCGTTCCGGTCGATGACGCGGTCGCCGGGATCGCCATGGGCCTGATCAAGGAAGGCGACGAGGTTGCCGTTCTCTCCGACATTCTCGGCGACGAGGACCACCTCGGGGACATGGACTTCAAGGTGACCGGAACCGCCGATGGTGTCGCCGCCCTGCAGATGGACATCAAGATTACCGGGGTTGACAAGGCGATCATGAAACAGGCTCTGGAGCAGGCCCGGGAAGGGCGGATCCACATCCTCGGCGAGATGGCCAAGGCGATCGCCGCTCCCCGCCAGGAGCTCTCTCCCTACGCACCGCGCATCACCACCATTCACGTCAAGCCCGACCAGGTGCGCACCGTCATCGGTTCCGGCGGCAAGAACGTGCGCGGCATCATCGAGGCGACCGGTTGCTCCATCGACATCGAGGACGACGGTCGCATCAATATCGCCTCGGCCGACGGGGAGGCCTGCAAGCAGGCGATCAAGATGATCCGCAATCTGACCCAGGAAGCCGAAGTCGGCAAGCTCTACCAGGGCAAGGTCAAGAAGGTTATGGAATTCGGTGCCTTCGTCGAGATCTTCCCCGGCACCGACGGTCTGGTGCATATCTCGGAGCTGGCCAAGGAGCGGGTGCGCAACGTTACCGACATCCTCAATGAAGGCGACGAGGTGCTGGTCAAGTGCATCGGTATCGACAAGCAGGGCAAGATCAAGCTCTCCCGCAAGGAGGCACTTGGCGAGGCTCTTCCCGAGGAAGGGTGATCCGGGACGGTTTGATGGTCAACAAGTCAACCCTCGACAACGGAATACGGGTCGTCACCGAAAAGATCCCCTCGGCACATTCGATCACTATCGGGTTGTGGGTTGAAAACGGTTCCCGCCACGAGCAGCCGTCGCAGAACGGCATCTCCCACTTCATCGAGCACCTGCTCTTCAAGGGAACCGAACGGCGCAGCGCTCAGGCGATCGCCAAGGAGATAGACTCGGTCGGCGGGGCCCTCAACGCCTTCACCACCCGCGAGTACAGCTGCTACTACGCCAAGGTGCTGGCCAAAAAGCTGCCCCTGGCCATCGATCTGCTCTCCGACATCGTCCTCAACTCGGTCTTCGAGCTGGACGAAATCGAAAAGGAACGCCGGGTCATCCTCCAGGAGATTCACAAGGTGGAGGATGACCCGGACGATCTCATTCAGGACCTCTTCTGCCAGAAATTCTGGGTCGACCACCCCTTGGGCCTATCCATCCTCGGGTCGGAGGAGACGGTCAGCAACATCACCCGCGCGTCCATCCTGGCCTTCATGGCCGAGCGGTATTGCGGCCGGAATATCATCATCTGCGCCGCCGGCGACCTCGATCACCAGGAACTCGTCGACCGGATCGCCGAGGCCTTCAAGCAGGTTCCTGCCGGAACCTCCACTCCAGTCTGCACCCTGCCGGAGTATCACCGCGGCGTCAACGTCACCGGCAAGGACCTCGAGCAGGTCCATATCTGTCTCGGCACCCGCGGGCTGCCGCAGGACCATCCCGATCGATTCATCGCCTACACCCTCAACTCCATTCTTGGCGGAAGCCTGAGCTCGCGTCTTTTCCAGAATGTACGCGAGGACCTGGGTCTGGTTTATTCCATTTACAGCTATCTCAACAGCCACACCGACGCCGGTGCCCTGGTCATCGCTTCGGGCACCTCCTTCGGGGATGCCTCGCGCGTGGTCGGTATCCTGCTCAAGGAACTCAATAAGCTCAGGACCGATCTTGTCGAGGAGGAAGAGCTGTACTCCACCAAGGAGCAGCTCAAGGGCAACCTGATGCTGTCGATGGAAAGCACGGACAATCGCATGACCCGACTGGCCCGCAATGAAATCTACCTCGGTTGCCATTTTCCCCTCAAGGATGCCTTGCGTGCCGTCGACCGCGTGAGCCGTGAGGAGATTCTCAAGCTCGGCCAACTCATCTTTTGCGACGATTACCTCAACCTGCAACTGGTCGGCAGGGTGAAGCGTGCCGACTTCCCCCTGCTTGACCTCACCCTTGGTTGAGAAAGCCCTTTTTCCGAATTGATCGTCCGCCCGGGCGCCTGGTGAAAACCGAGTCGCAAGCGATCGGTACCAGCCCTGTGGAGGACGAAAGCAGAAACCGGATGTCGATTGAGAATCGGGGGGGGGGGCAATTCCCCCATATTCCCTGAATTCCGGCTTCTGCGACCCGCAGTCTTTCAACGTAAGCCCGGCCGTCCAGCCGGATGCTTCCAAACGAAGAGATGTCAATGGATTCCGTCGTCATTGAAATTAAATATCTCAGGGAAGACGCCGCCACCCCGGCCTACATGACCGAACATGCAGCGGGGATGGACCTTTTCGCCTCGATCGGGGAACCGCTCACGCTCGCACCGGGTCAACGAACCCTTGTGCCGACCGGAATCGCCATGGCCATACCCGTGGGATACGAGGCCCAGGTTCGGCCACGCTCGGGCCTTGCCCTGAAAAAAGGGGTGACACTGGTCAATGCTCCCGGCACTATCGACGCCGATTACCGCGGAGAGATCGGAGTGATCGTCATCAATCACGGAGCCGAAGACGTATCGATCGCCTCCGGAGACCGGATCGCCCAACTGGTTGTCGCACCGGTCTGCCGGGCCGTTCTGAAGCCGGTCGAGGAACTCGATCAGACCGTCCGCGCCGCCGGCGGTTTCGGTCACACCGGTGCCGGCGGAGGGAGTTGCTGACCATGGCCGGTTCGTCCCTTTCCGATCTGCTCGATTTTCCCTGTGACTACGAATTCAAGGCTTTCGGGCCGAATGATGGGGCGGGAGAGTTCTTCCGGCAGGTGCAGGCGGCCGTCTCGAGCGTCGTGCCCGTCGCCGGCGACATGATGAAGAGCCGCACCAGCGCCAAAGGATCCTACCAGTGCGTTTCGGTCGTGGTGCGTCTGCACAACGAAAGTCAGATCAAATCCGTCTATGCCGCCTTGCGCCGTATCGAGGAATTGAAATATCTTCTTTAGCGGCGCCGGGACCAGGGATTTTCCATGCGGGAGTTCGGCATCTTTATCGGTATCCGCATCCCCGATGCACAAAATCCTCTTCGATTAAATGCTCTTCGGGACGATCCAGCGGCTCCTCCCGGTGCGCGCTACGAGGCGTGCGACAACAGCAAGCAAAGTTGCCGCGCACTGAATATGGTAGAATTGCCGGAGACTGAGGGCAAATCCGTCTTCGACGGGGAGCCGGTTCAGATCGAGCAACACTACGTTCACCCCGAGTTGGCCTGGCTCAACCCCGACTGATTAAGCGAGCGCCAAAGCGCCCCTTGAGGGAGAAGTCCCATGATTCTGTCCATCAATCCGGAAACCCCCCAGGCCCGGCTTGTCCAGAGGGTGGTCGAATGCCTCAAGCAGGGAGGCGTCATCGCCTATCCGACGGACACCACCTACGGCATCGGCTGCGACATCTTCAATAAGAAGGGAGTCAAGAAGATCTATCAGATCAAGCAACGCGATCCACGAAAACCCTTCTCCTTTATCTGTGCCGATCTCTCCGACGTCGCCAATTACGCCCAGGTCAGCAATTTTGCCTTCAAGACGATGAAGCGCAACCTGCCCGGCCCCTACACCTTCGTTCTCGAGGCGACCCGGGTCGTGCCCGAACTGCTGACCACCAAACAAAAAACCGTCGGGGTGCGCATCCCCGACAACCCGATCGCCCTGGCCATCGTTCGCGAACTGGGCCATCCTCTGGTCACCACCAGCGCCAACGTTGCGGGCAACGACACCTATCGCGACCCGACGCTGATCGATGACGACATGGGTCGGATGCTCGACCTGATCGTCGATGGCGGTATTCTGCTCAACGAACCCTCAACCGTCATCAGCCTGGTTGACGATCACCCCGAGATCCTGCGCCAGGGCAGCGGCGACACCTCGTGGATCCACCAACTCTGACGCCCCTCGACGGAGTCTTCGATGAAGTTGCGTTCTTGCCTGCTTCTCCTGCTGGTGCTTTTCGGCTTTGTCCTGACGGGCGGGGAGGGCGCTCTTGCCGGGGAAAAAGCTTTCGGCGGGGTCGGGTTGCAGGTCGTTCCGACCGTCGGCGGAGAGCTGGTCGTGCTGCGGGTTGTCGAAGGCTCGCCTGCCGCTGCCGCCGGCCTCAAGCCGGGAGACTTCATCTTTCGGGTCGACGACTTCCCCTTGGGCGGAAGTGACTTCAGAAAGGTCGTCTCGGAGCACCTCTGGGGCGAAATCGGATCCAGGGTTACCCTGTACTACCTGCGTCCCGGAGTCGAGGGCGAGCGATCGGTATCGCTGCAGCGGGCGGCCATCGACCCCGCCGTCGGTGATACGCCGGGCGTTCGCATGCTGGAGCCGGAAAAATGACGGTGACGGTCGCCCTCCCGGACAGGTCGATCGCGAATCACAGCTGTTTTAAGGAAAGCCTATGGAGGCAAAAGAGATTACGGTCGCTTTTTACGGCCGCAACTTTAATCGCGGCGACTGGCGGTTCGAGGTAAACGAAGAGTCTTTCGGGCGCTTTTTCGCCGATCTTGAAAGGGAATTGGCTCCCCTCGGAATCGTTCTTCGTCGGGTCGACGAGCCGCAGACGGTTATCGAGGTCAGGGGTTACGGCGACCTTCTCAACACCGTGCGCATCCGTTCGCCGAAGGATGGCGTCGGCAACCGCTGCCTCGGTCACATCATCGGTGCCAGCGCAAACCGCGACCTGCTCCAGGATATCCGGCGCGGCATCAACCGGGTTGCCTTCGCCCCGGAGACCATCGAACCCGAAGGCAGCGAAAAGATCGTCTGCCACAACTGCGGCTGCGGTTGTTGAACCCTCGGCATCGTTCAGGGTTTCGCTTGCCTGTCGGGCGCAGCAAGCCGCGCCCCTACCTGCCGCATTTCTTCGCAATCAACGTAGCAAGCTCGAGGGGGATTCTACCCAACGAACGTTAGAAAAAAAGAAGGCCCGCAAACGAGATATTTGCGGGCCTTTGCTATTTTCTGGTGCCGAAGGCGAGACTCGAACTCGCACGGCCTTTCGGCCACCGCCCCCTCAAGACGGCGTGTCTACCAGTTCCACCACTTCGGCTAAGGGACTGTATTTATACTGGTTTGAACGGGCCCTGTCAACCTCAAATCGGGCCTGAAAATCATTTTTTTTCGGGCGCGGCCTTACCGCTTTCTGCGGCCTGCTGGGACGGCTTTTCGGCCGTCTGCCCAGTGGCCTTTTCGGCTGTCGGAGCCGGAACGGCAGGGGCCTGGGCCGGTGCCTCGCTGGTCGGGGCCACGGCCGTCGGCATAACGCTGCCGGAACCGGGCTGCCCGTAGAAGTAGGCAAGGGTCAGGCTGGTCAACATGAAGATGACGGCCGCCCCGGTGGTCAGCTTCCCCATGAAGGACTGGCCGCCGCCGGCACCGAAAACCGTCTGGCTGGCGCCCGCGCCGAACGAGGCCCCCATCTGGGCTCCCTTGCCGCCCTGAAGAAGGACGATGACGATAAGGGCCAGGCAGACGAGAACATGCAAAATAATCAGAAATGTGGACATGTTTCCAACGTGCTCCTTTTAATGATGAATCCCGACCGAAAAACCGGAGCAGGTTAACATAGAATTACGCGCCTGAAAAGGGGGAAAATCAGCTTCGTTTAAAATGAACGATGCGGCTGAAATCTTCGGCTTTGAGACTTGCGCCACCGACCAGCGTGCCGTCAATGTTCTCCCGGGCCATCAGGCCGTCGACGTTGCCCGGTTTGACGCTCCCGCCATAGAGGATACGGGTGGCGTCAGCGGTCTGCTCTCCGAATGATTCCCGCAACAGCTTGCGAATAAATGCGTGCGCCTCTTCAGCCTGGTCATCGGAGGCGGTTTTGCCTGTGCCGATGGCCCAGACCGGCTCGTAGGCCACGACGAGGTCTGACATCTGGTCTCGGGAGAGTCCGTCGAGCCCCCCGGCAACCTGGCGGCTCAGAACATCGAACATCCGGCCGTCGTTTCTCTCTTCGAGGGTCTCCCCGATGCAGAAGATCGGCAGCAGGCCGGCTTCGAGAGCGGCCCTGATTTTGGCGTTGGTGAAGGCGTCGGTCTCGCCGAAGATCTGCCGGCGTTCCGAGTGTCCCACGATGACGTAACGGCAGCCGATGTCCCGGAGCAGGGGCGGAGAAACCTCGCCGGTAAAAGCGCCGCTCGGTTCCGGGTAGCAGTTCTGGGCCGCCACCGCGATATTGCTTCCCGCGAGGGCCGAGCAGACACTGCCCAGGCAGGTATAAACGGGCGCTACAATGATATCGGCATCGCGGACATCGGATGCGGCCTCCTTGAGAGCACTGACCAGCTCCAGGGCTTCGCTGACGGTTTTGTGCAGCTTCCAGTTTCCGGCGATTACGGGTCTGCGCATCTTGAATCTCCTGTGAAATGTGAAAAGTGAATTGTGAATGGTGAATGGTGAATGGTTTTACCGCGTCACGTGTCACCCGTCACTCAATCACGATCCTTTATCCGATAGCGCCACGATGCCCGGCAGGGCCTTGCCCTCGAGAAATTCGAGCGAGGCGCCGCCGCCGGTGGAGATGTGCGTCATTTTCTCGTTGAGGCCCGCTTTGTTCACCGCCGAGACGGAGTCGCCCCCGCCGACAATCGAAAGGGCCTGCGAATCGGCCAGGGCCTTTGCCACGGCGAATGTTCCGGCGGCGAAGGGCTCGAATTCGAATACGCCCATCGGTCCGTTCCAGACCACCGTGGCGGCGTCGGACAGGATGGCGGCGTAGCGCTTGACCGTTTGCGGGCCGATGTCGAGCGCCAGCCAGCCATCGGGGATATCGGCCTGCGGGCAGTTTCGGTGATCGGCCTCGGCGCTGAATTCGGCGGCGATGACATGGTCGCTGGGAAGCACGAGGTCGACGCCCTTTGCCTCGGCCTTGTCCAGCAGGTCGGTCGCCATCTGCAGGCGGTCTTCCTCGACCAGGGAGTTGCCCACCGAATATCCCTGGCTCTTGAGGAAAGTGTAGGCCATGCCGCCGCCGATGAGCAGGGTGTCGACCTTGTCGAGAAGGTTTTCGATCACCGTGATCTTGTCGCTGACCTTGGCGCCGCCGATCACCGCCACGAAGGGGCGTTGCGGATCGGCCAGCGCCTGTCCGAGATAGCGAATTTCCTTCTCCATCAGAAATCCGGCGACTGCCGGGGAGAGAATCCGGGCGACTCCCTCGGTCGAGGCGTGGGCGCGATGGGCGGTACCGAAGGCGTCGTTGACGTAGACCTCGCCGAGAGCGGCGAGCCGGCGGGCAAAGTCGGCATCGTTTTTCGTTTCGCCCGGGTGGAATCGTACGTTTTCCAGAAGCAGAACGTCTCCATCGGCGAGTTCGTTCACCATTTTTTCCGTTTCGGCTCCGACGCAGTCGGGAGCCATGGCGACCGGTCGGTCGAGGAGTTCGGAAAGATAGGGGGCCACGGGCGAAAGGCTGTATCTGGCCTCCGGAGCGCCCTTGGGACGGCCGAGATGCGAGGCCAGAATCAGGCGGCCGCCCTGGGCCAGGATGTGGCGAATCGTTGGAAGGGCAGCAACGATGCGCGTATCGTCGGTAATCCTGCCGCTCTCATCCAGGGGAACGTTGAAATCGACCCGGCAGAAAACCTTTTTCCCTTTCAGGTCGATGTCTTCGACGGTCATTTTGTCGATCATTGGTGGAAGCCTCCTGTTTGAAGACGGCCCCGGGGGGGGCCGCCCGATCGTTTCCTTCCCGGAAACAGTTCCTGTTGCCATTCCAAGCGTATCGGACCAGGTCCGTCGCGAGGGCGAAGGACCTGAATCCAATCACTGATCCAGGGAATAAAGCAAAAAGGGCAGGACATCGAATGTCCTGCCCTGAAATTCCCGGTCAATCCCTTTATCCGGCGGCAGCGATGAATCGCGCGAGATCGAACAGTCGGTTGGAGTAGCCCCACTCGTTGTCGTACCAGGAGAGGACCTTGACCATGTTGCCCTCCATGACAGCCGTAAAGGGCGCGTCGATGACGGAAGAAGCCGGGTTGCCGTTGAAGTCCCGGGAGACGAGGGGCAGTTCGCAGTACTCCAGGATACCCCTGAGGGGGCCTTCGGCGGACTGTTTCATGACGGAGTTGACCTCGTCGACCGAGGTCGATTTTTCCGTCTCGACAACCAGGTCGATGAGGGAAACGTTGGGGGTCGGCACCCGGACCGCCATGCCGTCGAGCTTGCCCTTCAGCTCGGGCAGAACCAGGGTCACCGCCTTGGCGGCGCCGGTGGTGGTCGGAATCATCGACATGGCGGCGGCCCGAGCGCGGCGAAGGTCCTTGTGCGGCAGGTCGAGGATACGCTGGTCGTTGGTGTAGGAGTGGATGGTCGTCATCAGGCCGCGCACGATGCCGAAGGTCTCGTGCAGAACCTTTGCCACGGGGGCCAGACAGTTGGTGGTACAGGAGGCATTGGAGACCACGTGATGGTTTTTCGGATCGTAGTTTTCCTCGTTGACTCCCATGCAGACGGTGATATCGACATCCTTGCCCGGAGCGCTGATGAGGACCTTCCCGGCTCCTGCCTGACGGTGCTTTTCCGCATCCTGCCTGCGGGTAAACAGACCGGTCGATTCGATCGCGATATCGATGCCGAGTTCTTTCCAGGGCAGGTCGGCCGGATCCTTGCGGGCGAGGATGCGTATCCTGCGGTCGTCGACCAGCAGGTCGTCGCCTTCGGCCCTTACTTCGGCCTTGAACGTTCCATGGACGGAGTCATATTTAAGCAGGTGGGCCAGGGTGTCGGCATCGGTCAGGTCGTTGATAGCGACAATTTCGAGGTCGGGTGAATCGATGGCGGCCCGAAGAACATTCCGGCCGATACGACCAAAACCGTTGATTGCGACTTTCGCAGCCATGAACAGCCTCCTTGGGAAAAGGGGAATTAAGAAGTGAATGGAGCGGGTTGGGTGGTGGGCCGGCTTCGCCGAATATTATACGAAGCAAACCGGGTGCGTCAACCCTTTGATTTGAACAGTTGCCCTTTGAACATGAATGTGTTATGAAGGTCGCCAATTAAATGCCCCTATAGATTCGGGCGCGGGCAGGCTGCGGAAGGTCGCCCCGTTTCCCTCCGTATCCCTTCATCGGTCCAGGCTGATCGCTGGTCTGCCGATCCTTGGAAACGGACGGCGGACATGGTCCCCGGAGCCTGCGGAGAGCCCCGTGGGGGCGAACGGCCTAACGACCTCCGTAGGCTGATTTCATTTTGCCTCTGCTCAGGTAAAATGAAACACATTGATGCCGGGACTTCTTTCCAACTCGACCCCCAATCCCAAAAGGCGAATATCGATACGACAGGAATATGAAGGGAACGCTTGAAAAACGCATCCTGATATTCGCATTCTTGACCCTGACTCTCACCATCGCGGTCAACACCGGATTCAATATCGAAGGTTTCCGCCGGGATTACCGTGACGGTATCATTCTGCGTTGCCAGAACCTGGCGTTGGAACTCAGGAAATCCATCGAGAATGTTCTCGCCCTCGGCATCCCCCTGACGGAAATGGAAGGGATCGGCTCCCGCTGCCAGGAGATCGTCGGCACCGATCCGGAAATCGCCTACTGTCTGGTTGAAGACACCGTGGGCAATCCCCTTTATTCCAGCGACCCCTCCTTCCGCTTTCCCGGCAATGCCGAGTTCGACGCTTCACTGAACGAGATGGTTTCCATTCTCGTATCTCCCCGGGGAGAAAAAATTTACGATATTTCAGTGCCCCTGCACGATGCCGACAGCAGTCTGGCCGGACGGGTGCGATTCGGTTTTCTCAACAAGGTTCTCGACGAACGCATCGCCAAGGCTTTCAGGCGCTCCCTTTTCGTTCTGGTCGGTGCCTTCCTGCTGGTCTTCGGCGTCGTCATTCTCTTCGTTCGGCGCGACCTGGTGACCCCGATCGGTCGCCTTCGTTCCCTGGCGAGAATGATCGCTTCCGGTGATTTCAAGGTTGATGTTCCGCCGATGTCCACCCAGGATTTCGACGAGTTGGGCTCTGCCCTCCAGAACATGGCCCGGTCTCTCGAGGAGCGCGACCTGAAAATTCTCCAGGGTTACCGGGAGCTTGAGGAGGCCAACCGGGAACTTCAGGAATCCTATGAACATCAGGAGCAGATCAGCAGCGAGCTTCGGCGATCCAGGGAAATGTACCGGTCCCTGCTCGAGGATGCCAATGACGCCATTGTCGTTTCCGACGAGGAAGACACGATCGTTCTGGTGAACAAGGCGGCCGAGTCCTTTTTCGGAGTTCCGCGGGAACTGGCCGAAGGGGCCAACCTTTTCTCCATTCTGGAGAGGCTCAACAGCGACGACATCGAGCAGCAATACCAGTTTCACCAGGAGGTGCTGAAGGGCCGCAACATGCAGGCGGAGATTCGTTTCGTGCGGCCCGGCGATCAGCGGGCCATTGTCGGCTGGTCGTCGGCCTCGTCGGTCGTCGGCACCGACGGCAAGCGGATGGTTCAGGCGGTTTTCCGCGATATCACCAGCGAGCGTGAAACCAAGGCGAATCTTGAGAAAAGTACGCGGGAGCTCAAGCGGCTGAACCAGATGAAGGACTCCTTCCTGGGAGTTGCCTCCCATGAGCTCAAGACCCCCTTGACGGTCATCATCGGCTACTCGGAGCTCATTCTCAACGAGATGTCCGACAAGGTGGGAGAGACGGTCCTGCCCATGGTGCAGCACATCGCCGATGCCGCCGAACGGCTTTCCAATATCGTTCGGGACATGCTCGATGTCTCGATGCTCGACAACAAGCGATTGCCCCTGAAGATCCGGGACACGGACATCAACGCCCTGATCGAGGATGCCGTCAAGGAAATCGATTTTTTTTATACGCGCCGCAACCAGCGCCTTCAACTGGAATTGAAAGAAGGCTTGCCCCTGGTGCAGTGCGATTCGGATCGTTTGATTCAGGCGATCGGCAACCTGCTCGGCAACGCCATCAAGTTCACCCCGGATGGCGGTGAAATCGTCGTCGAAACCAGGGTCGTCCAGAGTCTTCGGGCGCCCCACGTTCCCCAGCCGCACCTGGAGGAGAAGATCAAGCCGATCAACGCCCGTCCGCATCCCTACATGGAGATCGTCGTTCGCGATACCGGCATCGGCATCGCCGTGGGCGACCAGATTCACGTTTTCGACAAGTTCTACGAGGTCGGCAATATCGAGGAGCATTTCACCGGCAAGACGGCCTTCAAGGGAAAGGGGACTGGCCTCGGTCTGACCATCGTCAAGGGCATCGTCGACATGCACGGCGGCGAGGTCTGGGTGGAAAGCTCCGGATACGACCCGCAGACCTGTCCGGGCAGCGCATTCCACATCATGCTGCCTCTTCTTGCACTCTCCAGGTTGGAGGAGAAGGCGGAAGAGGTGGAAACCTGACAGACCGGTTTTCCCTTGCACGGTTTGCCGATTTCCGGTATATAAACAGCGCCTGAGAGGGGAACCGGGAGAAGATGTTTTGCGGGTCTGTCTGCTGGCCAGCGGTAGCAAGGGTAACGCCATCTATGTTGAAAGCGGGCAAAGCCGCATCCTTGTCGATGCCGGCCTTTCGGCCCGTGAATTGAATTCCCGCCTCGGGGGGATCGGTGTCGACGGGGAACAGCTCGATGCCCTGGTGGTCTCCCATGAACACAGCGATCATTGCCGGGGCCTCGGCCCCATGTGCCGGCGTTTCGATCTGCCGGTCTTCATCCATCCCGAGACCCACGCGGCCCTGCCGAAAGTCGGTCGTATTTCCGACTTGCGCATGTTCGAAACCGGCGATAGCCTTGACTTCAGGGACCTGAGGATCGAGACCTTTTCCGTGACTCACGACGCCGCGGCTCCGGTAGGTTTCGTTATCGACTCGCCCGAGGGAAAAATCGGCATTGCCACCGACCTGGGAATCGCCACCCGCCTGGTCAGCCAGAGACTCAGGGATTGTCGTGTGCTGGTCCTCGAATTCAACCATGACGAGAGGATGCTTCTGGACGGCCCTTATCCCTGGCACCTCAAGCAGAGGGTTCGAAGCAACCATGGGCACCTCTCCAACGGCGATTCGGCGAAAATGCTCCAAGAACTGGTCTGGGACGGCCTTGAGGCCGTCTTTCTGGCCCATATGAGCGAAACCAACAACCATCCATCGCTGGCCGAAGGATGCGCCATGGAGACCCTGGGCAGACAGCAGCTCTGCCGCCCGGAGGTCATCTGCGGGTGCCAATCCCGGGCCAGTCTCTGTTTCGGCGGATGAAAACGCCAGCAATGCTTTCAGGCCTCGCAGATGGGGGCCTGAACTTTTTTTGAAAAACCGGAATTCGTTCTATAAAAGGAGAAGTTCTCAATGATTCCACGCTACACCCGCAAGGAAATGGCCCGAATCTGGGAGCCGGATAACAAGTTCAGGATCTGGCTGGATATAGAGACCCTGGCGTGCGAAAGGCAGGCCGAACTCGGGGTCATCCCCAAAGAGGCCGTGGCGGTGATCCGCGAGAAAGGCAATTTCAATATCGAGCGCATCGAGGCCATCGAAGCCGAAGTCAAGCACGACGTCATTGCCTTCCTGACCTCGGTCGCCGAATTCGTCGGTCCCGAGGCCCGTTTCATCCACCAGGGCATGACCTCCTCCGACGTCCTCGATACCTGCCTGTCGGTGCAGCTGACCCAGGCCGCCGACGAGCTGTTGAGCGATCTCGACCTGGTGCTCGAATCGATCCGGGAGCGGGCCATGGAACACAAGGATACCGTGTGCATGGGGCGCTCCCACGGCATTCATGCCGAACCGGTCACCTTCGGTCTGAAACTGGCCGGATGGTACGCCGAGATGGATCGCAACCGGACGAGGCTGAAGGCGGCCCGGGAGAACATCGCCACCGGCGCAATTTCCGGGGCCGTCGGCACCTTCGCCAACATCGACCCGAGCGTCGAGGAGTACGTCTGTGAAAAGATGGGCCTGCAGCCCGAACCGGTCTCCACCCAGGTCATCCCCCGCGATCGGCACGCCGAGTATTTCTGCACCCTGGCGATAATCGCCTCTTCGGTGGAGCGGGTCGCCGTCGAGATCCGTCACCTTCAGCGCACCGAAGTACTCGAAGCCGAGGAATTTTTCTCCAAGGGACAGAAAGGGTCGAGCGCCATGCCGCACAAGCGCAACCCGATTCTCTCGGAGAACCTGACCGGTCTGGCGCGCCTGGTGCGCGGCTACAGCATCCCTGCCCTGGAGAACGTCGCCCTGTGGCACGAGCGGGACATCAGCCATAGCTCGGTCGAGCGCAATATCGGTCCCGATGCCACCGTGACCCTCGACTTCGCCCTGCGTCGTCTCAACGGCCTGGTGAAGAACCTGGTCGTCTATCCGCAGAACATGCTCAAAAATCTCAACCAGATGAAGGGACTCGTCTTCTCCCAGAAGATTCTGCTCGATCTGACCCAGGCGGGGGTCTCTCGCGAGGACGCCTATCGGCTGGTGCAGCGCAACGCCATGAAGGTCTGGGAGCAGGGCAAGGATTTCCTCGAAGAGCTGCTGGCGGACGAAGAGGTCCTGAAGGCTCTCGGAGAAGAGAAGATCCGCGAATCCTTCGACCTCAACTACCATCTCAAGCACGTCGACACCATCTTCAAAAGGGTGTTCGGGGAAAACGGTTCCCATTGAAACCGACAGGAGATTTCATGCCCTGGAGAATCGTTGCAGGACTCAAGGACGGTGTGCGCGATGCCCGCGGCGAACGGGTCCGCAGGGAGATCCGCGAACACCTCGGCATCGAACTGGAGAGCGTGCGCACGCTGGACGTCTATACCATCGATGCCGAGCTGAGCGCCGAGGAGGTCGAGGCGGCAGCCCGCGGACCTTTTTCCGATCCGGTGATCCAGGAGGCCGCGGTCAATCGCCCCCTGGCGCACGATTTCGACGTCCTGATCGAAGTCGGCTTCCGTCCCGGGGTAACCGATAACGTCGGGCGCACCGCGAAGGAGGCCCTGGAGTACCTCACCGCCCGGCCACTGGCGCCCGCCGAGGGGGTCTATACCTCCACCCAGTACCTGCTCAAGGGCGAGCTCGACCGGGAGACGGCCGAGAAGATCGCCTCCGGTTTCCTGGCCAACGGCCTGATCCAGCGCTGGACGATCCTGCGGGCCGACGAACTCGACCCTGAAACAGGCGTGCCGGCGACCGTGCCCCGGGTCACCTCCGATGCCCGGCCCGAGGTGCGCACCCTCGATCTCGACGTCGATGACGAGGTTCTGCTGAAGATCAGCCGGGACGGCATGCTGGCGCTCAACCTCGAGGAGATGAAGACCCTGCAGGGCTATGCGGCCGATCCCCGTGTTTTGGAAGCGCGGCAGGCGGTCGGCCTGGGCCGGCGGCTCACCGACGTGGAGCTCGAGGCTCTGGCCCAGACCTGGAGCGAGCACTGCAAGCACAAGATCTTCTCCGCCCGGATCGAATACGAGGACGAGGAGGGGAACCGGGAGGAGATCGACTCCATCTTCAAGACCTTCATCGTCGGGGCGACCCGCGAGGTCCGCCGACGGCTCGGCGAGCGGGACTTCTGCCTCTCGGTCTTCAAGGACAACGCCGGGGTCATCCGCTTCAACGACGACTGGAGCCTGGTCTTCAAGGTCGAAACCCACAACTCGCCCAGCGCGCTCGATCCTTACGGCGGCGCGCTGACCGGCATCGTCGGGGTCAACCGCGACCCCTTCGGCACCGGTCTCGGCGCCCGGCTGATCTTCAATACCGACGTCTTCTGCTTCGCCAGTCCCTATTACGACAAGCCCCTGCCGCCGCGCCTGCTGCATCCCCGGCGTATTTTCGAGGGAGTGGTCGAAGGGGTCGAGCACGGCGGCAACAAGAGCGGCATTCCCACGGTGAACGGCTCGATCGTCTTCGACGAGCGCTTTGCCGGCAAGCCCCTGGTCTATTGCGGAACGGCGGCGATCATGCCGGCCACGATCCATGGCCGCCCCTGTCACGAGAAACAGGCGCTGGTGGGCGACCGTATCGTCATGGTCGGCGGCCGCATCGGCAAGGACGGCATCCACGGCGCCACCTTCTCTTCGGAGGAGCTGCACGAGGGCTCGCCTGTTACCGCGGTGCAGATCGGCGACCCGATCACCCAGAGGCGGATGTTCGATTTTCTCACCATCGCCCGCGATCGCGGCCTCTACAACTCCATCACCGACAACGGCGCCGGCGGACTTTCCTCCTCGGTCGGGGAGATGGCCGAGGATACCGGCGGCCTCGAGCTGCATCTGGACCGGGCTCCCCTCAAGTATCCCGGCCTGCAGCCCTGGGAGATTCTCATTTCCGAGGCCCAGGAGCGGATGACGGTCGCCGTGCCGCCGGAAAATCTCGATGAATTCATCCAACTCGCCCGGGAGATGGCCGTGGATGCCACCGATCTGGGCCGGTTCACCGATTCGGGATACTACCACTGCCTCTACGAGGGCAAGACGGTCGCCTATCTGGAGATGGATTTCGTTCACGAAGGGGTGCCGCAGATGGTCATTCCGGCCAGGTGGCTGCCGAAGGACCACCGGGAACCCGATTTCGGCCCACCGGAGGATTTCAACGAAACCCTTTCGCAACTGCTCGGACGTCTCGATATCTGTTCCAAGGAAAGCGTCGTGCGCCGCTACGACCACGAGGTCCAGGCCGGCACGGTGATCAAGCCCCTGGTCGGAGTGGCCAACGACGGTCCCTCCGATGCCGCCGTCTTCCGCCCGCTGCTCGATTCCTTCGAAGGAGTGGTGGTCGGGCACGGCATCTGTCCGAGCTATTCCGACATCGATACCTATCACATGATGGCTTGCGCCATCGACGAGGGACTGCGCAACTACGTTGCGGTCGGCGGAGACATCGAGCATGTCGCCGGTCTCGATAACTTCTGCTGGTGCGACCCGGTGAAAAGCGAGCGAACGCCCGACGGGGAATACAAGGCGGCGCAGCTGGTGCGGGCGAACAAGGCCCTCTACGACTACTGCGTTGCTTTCGGCGTGCCGTTGATCTCCGGCAAGGATTCGATGAAGAACGACTACCAGATCGGTGAGACGAAGATTTCCATCCCGCCGACCGTGCTCTTCTCCGTGATCGGCAAAATCGGCGATGTTCGCCAAGCCGTATCGATGGACGTCAAGCGGCCCGGCGACCTCGTCTATCTGCTCGGTGTCACCCGCGACGAGTGCGGCGCTTCGGAATATTTCGCCCATCGCGGGGCAGTCGGAAAGAACGTGCCGCGTGTCGATGCCGTCTCGGCGCTGCAGCGCTACCGGGCCCTCAACCGCGCCCAGCGGCAGGGGCTCGTGGCCTCCTGCCACGACCTCTCCGACGGCGGCCTCGGGGTCGCCCTGGCCGAGAAGGCCTTTGCCGGCGGTTTCGGCATGCGCGTGGAACTGGACAAGGTGCGGGCGGACGGGGAACTGGACGACGATCGAACCCTCTTTTCCGAGAGCCAGAGCCGGCTGCTGGTGACCGTCAAGCGCAGGGACCAGGGAGTTTTCGAAGAGATCTTCGCCGGTCAGGACCTCTCCCTGATCGGCGAGGTGACGATCGCCACCGACCTCGTCGTTCTCGGCCGCGCCGGAGACGTCATCATCCGGCGCGACATCGACCAACTGAAGGAGGCGTGGCAGGCGCCTCTGCGGGAGCTGTAATCATGGGCAAGGAAGTAAGAGCCGTCGTCATCGCCGGCAACGGCACCAACTGCGAGCGGGAAGTGGCGCACGCCTGCCGCCTCGCCGGCGCCGAAGTCGCTGACATCGTGCATGTCGCCGAACTGCTGGCCGGCCGGGTCCGGCTCGGCGACTATCATTTTCTCAACCTCGCCGGCGGCTTCCTCGACGGAGACGACCTGGGCAGTGCCAAGGCCGGCGCCAACCGGCTGCTGCACGCTCCGGTGCGCGGCAGCGAGGAACACCTTTCGGATCAGCTGCAGCGGTTCATCGCCGACGGCAAGCTGGTCATGGGGGTCTGCAACGGCTTCCAGCTGATGGTCAAGATGGGCCTGCTGCCCGGTTTCGGCGGTGATTATCGCCAACAGTGCACCACCCTGACCTTCAACGACAGCGGCCGCTTCGAGGACCGCTGGGCCTACCTCAAGGTCGATCCCGAATCGCCCTGCATCTATACCCGGGATGTGGAGGGGATCTACCTCCCGGTTCGCCACGGCGAAGGGAAGTTCGTCGCCGAGTCAACGGCGGTTCTGGACGCCATCGACGAGCAACACCTGGCCCCGGTGGTCTACAGCGATCCCAACTATATCGGGGCGAGCATGCTTTATCCGGAAAACCCCAACGGCTCGGAGAACGCCATTGCCGGCCTCTGCGACGAGACGGGACGGATTTTCGGCCTGATGCCCCATCCCGAGGCCTACACTCACCGCACCCACCATCCCCGCTGGACCCGCGAGGAGGATCTGCCGGAGGATGGAATGGGCCTGTGGCTTTATCAGAACGCGGTGCGCTTCATCCGCGAGGAGCTGCTTTAACGGGTATCTTTTCTCCGAGCACCTGTGTTAAACTGTTTTCGATTCATTAAAGGGAAAGTCCCCGTTTTTTCGCCGAAAAATCATCTTTGCAGCAGAGGAGCAAGCAGCTGGATGTTCGATAAGCTACATGAAGAATGCGGTGTTTTCGGGATCTTCGGTCACCCCGAAGCTGCCAACCTGGCCTACCTCGGTCTTTACGCCCAGCAGCACCGGGGGCAGGAGAGCTGCGGCATCGTCGCCTCCGACGGATACCGCCTCCGCGCCCACCGCGGCATGGGGCTGGTGGCCGATGTGTTTAAACGCGACGAGGTCTTCGAGAACCTGCCCGGCAAGAACGCCATCGGCCACGTGCGTTATTCGACCGCCGGCGGCAACGACGTCAAGAACTGTCAGCCGATCATGGTCGATTACCACCGCGGCAGCATCGCCGTCGCTCACAACGGCAACCTGGTCAACGCCCAGGAAACCCGCAACGACCTGGAGCAGCGCGGCTCGATCTTCTCGACCACCGCCGATACCGAAGTCATCATTCACCTTCTCGCCCGGGCCCAATGCGACTCTCTCTCGGACCGGGTCGTCGAGGCCCTGCAGACGATCAAGGGGGCCTACAGCCTGGTCTTTCTCACCGAAACGCGCATGGTGGCGGTGCGCGACCCCAATGGCTTCCGGCCCCTGGCTCTCGGCAAGCTCGGCGGCGCCTACGTCGTCGCCTCCGAGACCTGCGCCTTCGACCTCATCGAGGCCGAGTTCATCCGCGAGATCGAACCGGGCGAGATGGTGGTAGTCGACAAAAACGGCCTGAAATCCTTTCACCCCTTCGGCAAGGTCGCTCCGTCGCCCTGCGTTTTCGAATACATCTACTTCGCCCGGCCCGACTCCACCATCTTCGGTCATCAGGTCTACGGCGTGCGCAAGGAATTCGGTCGGCAGCTGGCGCGCGAACATGCCGTCGATGCCGACGTGGTCATCCCCATTCCCGACTCGGGGGTGCCGGCGGCCATCGGCTATGCCGAGGAAGCGGGCATTCCCTTCCAGTTGGGGCTGATCCGCAACCACTACGTCGGTCGGACCTTCATCGAGCCCCAGCAGTCGATCCGGCACTTCGGAGTGAAGCTCAAGCTCAATCCGGTGCGGGAGGTGATCGAGGGCAAGCGCGTGGTAGTCATCGACGATTCGATCGTCCGGGGCACCACCGCGCGAAAGATCATCAAGATGATTCGCAATGCCGGCGCCAAGGAGATCCACACCCGTATCTCCAGCCCGCCGACCAGCTTTCCCTGCTATTACGGCATCGATACCCCGACCCGCAAGGAACTGATCGCCGCTTCCCATTCGGTCGAGGAGATCAATCGCTACATCACCTCCGATTCGCTGGGATACCTCTCCCGCGAGGGCATGCGGGCGGCGACCGGGGCGCCGGAAGGAAGCGCCGCTCATTTCTGCGACGCCTGCTTCAGCGGCAGCTATCCGGTGAAATTTCCCAGGCTCAAGGCCGATAGTCAGCTGGGGCTCTTTTAGGCAGGAAGCAGGTCTCAGGTTTCAGGCCGTGCAGTATTGTCTCGTTTTTCCCGAGACCTGAATCCTGGCTCGCGATACCTGTTTTTGTATAGGAGGATATTCCATGACCCAGGAGGAACGCGCCGAATTGATGCGTATTGTCCGGGAGCTTTCCTACGAACAGAGGGAGGTGACCCTGGCATCAGGGCGAAAGAGCAATTTTTATTTCGACGGCAAGCAGACCACTCTCCACCCCCGCGGCGGCCTTTTGGTCGGCAAGGCCTTCTACGACGAGGTCAAGCAATTTGCCGGCCCGCTTCACGGGGTCGGGGGCTTGACTCTCGGCGCCGACCCCATCGCCACGGCGACCAGCATCGCCGCCCAACTCGAAGGGGCCGATCTGGCCGCCTTCATCATCCGCAAGGAGCCCAAGGGACACGGGACCGGACAGTGGCTCGAGGGCCGCAAAAACCTTCCGCCCGGCTCACGGGTGGTCATCGTCGAGGACGTCACCACCACCGGCGGGTCCTCGATCAAGGCGGTTGAACGGGCGCGCGAGGAGGGCCTCGAAGTGGTCGGCATCGTGACCCTGGTCGACCGGGAGGAAGGGGCCCGGGAGAACGTCGAAGGGCAGGGAATCGCCCTGCGGGCCGTATTCACCCGAACCGAAGTCGTCGGGTAAAGGAAAGAAGCAAGTAAGTATTCAGCACAACCCTTCGGGCATGCTGAACAGTTACAGAAGCTAAAGAAACGAAAGGGGCCTCGGGAGAGGCCTCTTTCGTGTTTCAGGCACGATTGCGGATTCCTCGTGGCGAGAAGTGAGATATCTTACCCAGGACTCTGCGCCTTTTCTCCTCACCTCACACGCCTCGCACCTCACGGATTCAGCCATCAACTCATTCCTGCTTCCCGCACCACTCCGGTGGCGAAATGGGGCGTTGCCAATGTCTCCATTCCGTGGATTGGAGTAGCGTCGGCACTTACGGCTCCTGCCGGGGAGGGCGGGGCGTCCGTCATTTCCACCCAGAAAGTCGACCCCCCTCCTTCGGTCTTTTCCACCCAGGCACGTCCGTCGTAGAGGCGGGCGATTTTGGCCACGGTGGCCAGACCGACCCCCGTCCCCTCGATATCCCTGCTTGTTCTCCCCCGGTAAAAAAGATGGAAGATGCTCTCCTGCTCCTCCTCCGGAATGCCTTTGCCATGGTCCCGGACGAAGAACCGTACAATATGCTCCTGGCGCAGGCTGCCGACGATGATCGGGAAACCGGGCTTGGCGTTACCATATTTTACGGCATTGGTAAGCAGGTTGTCGAATACCTGATAGAGGAGGGTTTTCGGTACCCGCAAACTGGGCATTTCCCCGGTCCGAATTCGGATGTTCCGGTCTGACAGCTGCTCCCTCAGAGTATCGATTACCTCTCTGATGATGGGTTGACAGGGCACCGGTTCGACCGGGCGGGCGATCTGGCCCACCCGGGCCAGTTCGAGCAGGTCCTCCATCAGTTCGAGCATGCGTTCGCTCCGGTGCTCGATCTCCACCAGAAAACGGATATTTTCACCATCGAGTCCGTTGTTCGCCGTCTCCTTGATGAAGTTGGCGGTAGTGGCAATGGTGTTCAATGGCGTACGAAGATCGTGAGAGAGAGTGTAGACGAATGCGTCGAGCTCTTTATTGGTTTCCGCCAATTGCCGAGTGCGCTCCTCGACCCGGAACTCCAATTCTTCCTGCGCGGCAAGAAGCTGATTTTCACGGTGCTTGACCTGAGTCCGCATTCGGTTGAAAGTTGACGCCAGGTCGGCAAATTCATCATTTCCCTTGAGATAAATGGGCCCCTGATTCAGTTCCCCGGCGCCTTGTTGCAGGATGTGGAGGCGCATCGAGAGCGACCGCGAGAGGAAAAAAGCAAAAAGGACAGCCAGGGCAAAACCCCCGAGCGAGAATGAAAGGAAGGTTTTTCGGGCATTGCCCATCTGCGCGAGGGATTGACGGTGTTTTTCGCGGGTGTTGGCTTCGACCTGTTCCGAAAGCGTTCCCATGATCCGGACGAAACGACGGAAACGGGGCAGTGAACGAAAGGTTGCGGATTTAAGGGCCTCGGTGAGATTTCCTTTCTCTGCCAAGGCAATGGTGCGTTGCAGGTCGACGGCGTAAAGTTGCCAGTATTCCAGCAGGATGTTCCCCTCATCGTCCCCCGGCGAAAAGTAATTGTCGATGAAAATCCGCAAATCGGTCTCAAAAAACGAAGATTCCTGTTGCAGCTGGGAAATGGTGTCGGTGGTGTCGAAAACGTCGGTAAGTCTGGGCAGTTCCGATTCGAGCAGGCGGATATGGCTGGCTCCGGTCTGCAGGTTGTTGATCCGGACCAGTTGCCGGATCTGGACGTCGATCAACTGGTGAAGAAGGGCCGAATCGGCGTCAATGGTGCGGGTCGCGCTGAAAAAGATCATCGCCATGATCACACCAACGAGGCCAAACCCGAGCAAAAGTTTGTGGGAGAATCGAAACTTCGCGTTCATATTTTCAATCGAATGCGCCGTAAAGACGAGTGAGGCTGTGCCGAAGGCTGTTGTGATGCAACGGCGCCAGTACGCGGAAACTCGGCAATCCGTCGAAGTGGAGGATCGCCGCGTGGACATTCGACCGCCGGAGAAAGTCCTGCCAATGGCTGATCTGCCGTTCCAGTTCGGAATAGTCGGCTGCAACTGCAACCTGTTCCCGGGTATTCGAAAAGGGAAAGTAGGCCAATTGGTGTCCCCGGAGGCGAATCTCCCCGAGAGGGAATTGAAAAAGCGAGTTTCGCCGATACCTCCAGGTGCCGGGACGATCTCCCTCGATCCGTAATCGCGGGGTCGGTTGAATTCGGATCATCGGCAGAAAATTTTAAAAATAAAATGGGATTTTACTAAATCGGGACTGCTGAGTCCATCCTTGTTTTCGATCAGCCGGAAATAATTGGCTGGAGTATTGCGAATGATGACCTGGCTTTGGTTGCAGGACAGGATTGTTGCTGGGAGGACAGCGCCTTTGGAGCCTGGCAGCGGATGAAAATTAAAAGGTAGGATCTGGGTAGAATGGTGTTTTTGGAGTAGCCCCATGTCCCGGGGATTCGGGGTCGGGTGGCGGACTCTATTCCTCGTCGGGGATCTTGAATACTTCGAGCACTCCCGGCAGAGTGCGAAACTCGTCGAGGTCGACGGTCGCCGTTTCGCCGATGACTCCGATGATGACCCGGTTGGCTCCCGTGGACTGGTGAAAATCGAAGTCCCGGTCAGCGAGAAACTGCTTGACCGACTGCATATCCTTTTCGGTCGCCGTCTTCTTCATGATGATCAGCATGGCGATCAGCTTCCTTTCGTCCGCAGACGTTCCAGGCGGCGTGATTCGTCGATCACCCTCTCGAACAGGCGGACAATGGCGCCGTTATCGAGGGGGCCCGGGTTCGACTCCTGCATTCGCTTGAAAATACGCTTCTCTCGCTCCGGGTCATAGACCGGCATCTCCCTGACCTTTTTTATCTTGCCGATCTCAAGGGCAAGGGCCGCCCGCTGGTTGAATATTTCGAGAAGTTCCCCGTCCAGGCGGTCGATTTCCCGACGAATCTCATCGATGTCCAATTGAATTCTCCCGGTGCGTGCCGAATGATTTCAGAACGGAAGCCCCGTGGTCTCCATCCGAGGGGCGGCGCTGACCCTAGAAGGCCTTTTTGAGCAGCGTGTCGCGTTTCCAGGTCTCGTGCGTTTCGGGGTAATCGATGTTGTAGTGCAGACCGCGGCTCTCATGGCGATCAAGGGCGCATCGGACGATCAGTTCGGCTACCGTGGTTATATTTCGCAGCTCGATCAGATCGGAGGTGACATAAAAATCCCAGTAGTAGTCGGTGATTTCGTCCTGGATCATCTGGATGCGGCGCAGGGCCCGGACCAGGCGTTTATTGGAGCGGACGATGCCGACGTAGTTCCACATGCAGCGGCGGATTTCGTCCCAGTTGTGAGCCACGACCACTTCTTCGTCGCTGCAGGTGGCATTGCCGCTGTCCCAGGGCTCGATGGCGGGGAAGGGGGCCGGATTATTCTCGAGCAGCTCGAGCGAGCGTCGGGCCGAACGGTCGGCGAAAACCACCCCCTCGAGGAGGCTGTTGCTGGCCAGGCGATTGGCGCCGTGCAGACCGGTACAGGAAACCTCTCCGATGGCGAAAAGGTTGCGGATATCGGATTCCCCCCAGATGTCGACCTTGACTCCGCCGCACAGGTAGTGGGCGGCGGGGACGACCGGGATCGGTTCGCGGGTGATGTCGATGCCGTAGGAGAGGCAGGTCTGGCGAATATTCGGGAAGCGATCCTCAAGGTACTCCGGGCTTTTATGGGTGATGTCGAGAAAGACGCAATCATCCCCGCGGATCTTCATTTCGTTGTCGATGGCACGGGCGACGATGTCCCTTGGAGCGAGGTCCTTCATGGCATGGTACTGTTCCATGAAAGCGGTGCCGTCGGACCGGCGAAGGATGGCCCCCTCGCCGCGTACCGCCTCGGAGATGAGGAAGGATTTGGCGTGGGGATGGAAGAGCGTGGTGGGGTGGAACTGCATGAATTCCATGTTGGCAACGGTAGCGCCTGCACGATAGGCCATCGCCAGGCCGTCGCCGGTGGCGACGTCGGGATTGCAGGTGTAGAGATAGACCTTGCCGGCGCCGCCGGTTGCCAGGACGGTGATCTGGGCGCCAAAGGTGATCACCTCGTTGCCCTTGATGTCGAGGACGTAGGCCCCCAGGCAGCGGTTGCCGGATATGGGGTGGCGCTTCGTCTTGGCTTCGGTGATCAGGTCGACGGCGATATGGTGTTCGTAGATGGTGATATTGGGATGGGAGCGGACGGCCTCGACCAGGGCCCTCTCGATCTCTCTTCCGGTAAGGTCCTTGACGTGCAGAATGCGCCGCTGGCTGTGCCCTCCCTCACGGGTCAGGTCGTAGGAATCGTCCGCCTTCTTGCTGAACTGGACCCCCCAGTTGATCAGGTCGCGGATGGCCTGCGGTCCGCTTTCGACCACCAGTTTGACCACCTCGCGGCGGGACAGGAAGGCGCCCGCGGTCATCGTGTCCTGAACGTGGGACTCGAAGGAATCCTCCGCCGACATCACCGACGCGATCCCACCCTGGGCCAGGTGGGTGGCGGTTTCCGAAATCTCGCGCTTGGTGATTACCGAAACGGTGCCGTGTTCGGCGACCTTCAGGGCGTAGGAAAGACCGGCGATGCCGCTGCCGATGACGAGAAAATCCGAGATGAGCTTCATGGCATTAAGAGTCCTGTGCGGAAGGCTTCCCAGGGTCGGAAAAAGGCCGGCATTGACCGTATTTGTCCGATGGGGCCGGGCAATAAAAATTGCGGGGAAGCCGGAACGAATCATCGCCTGTCCGTCGAAGGCAGGCTCGCCGGGTAGCTCATTATCGGTGCCACCAATCCCCTTGTCAAGCATTTTGCCGGTCTAAATAGGTTGAAATACAGCGTGTTTTGGGCTATATTTTCGATCCGCAACCCGCAAGGAAATTCGCTATGGTACGTGTTCCGGTCATATGCAGTCTGATGCTGCTCACCTTGTGCCTCTTCCTTCCTGCAAAGGGCTGGAGTGACATTTACAGGTACGTCGACCAGAATGGCGTCATCCACTTCACCGACAACCCGACCAGCGAGAAGTACAATCTTTACATCAGGGAACACAACGGCAAAGTTTCCGTTCAGGATCTCATCCGCCACTATGCCGGCGTTTTTCGCCTCGACGAGGACCTGATCAGGGCCGTGGTGAAGGTGGAGAGCGATTACAATCCCCGGGCGGTTTCCACCAGGGGGGCCCGGGGGCTGATGCAGCTGATGCCGGAGACGGCCCGGGACATGAGGGTCGCCAACCCCTTCGATCCGGAAGAGAATATTCGCGGCGGAGCCCACTATCTGCGCCTGATGCTCGATCAATTCAAGGGGGATATCGAACTCGCCCTGGCCGCCTATAATGCCGGCCCTACTGCCGTGCGCCGCTACGGCGGGATTCCCCCTTATGAAGAAACCCGCAACTACGTGAGCCGGGTAAAAAAATATCTTCGCCTTCTCAGAAGGGGCGCGGGGTCTGTATTGTGAAAATGCGATCGGGGTTGTTGAACCTGCCCAACATCCTTACCCTGGGGCGAATCGCAGCCATTCCGGTTCTGTTGATCCTGCTTCTATTCGAGAGTCGGGACAACTGCTTCTGGGCGGCCGCTGTCTTCGGGCTGGCGGCCGTGACCGACTGGCTCGACGGATGGCTTGCCCGACGTTGGCAAATCGTCACCGTCCTCGGCAAGTTCCTCGATCCCCTGGCGGACAAGCTCATCGTCATGGCGGCCCTGATCATGCTGATTCCGTTGGGAAGGGTGCCGGCCTGGGCGGTTTTTCTCATTCTTGCCCGCGAGATGGTGGTGACCGGACTTCGCTCCATCGCCTCCTCGGAGGGAACCGTCATCGCCGCCAGCGATCTGGGGAAATACAAGACCATTTTCCAGATGACCGCGATAGCGGGACTGCTCCTGCACTACGATTATTACTGGTTCTTCGGCGTGCGGTGGGAAATCTTCCATGTCTCCATGCATAATTTCGGCATATTCTTTTTTTATGTCGCCTTGTTCCAGACCCTGTGGTCGGGGGGCGACTATCTATTTAAATTCTTTAAAATTATTGCCAGATAGGCGAGGCCGGGGAGGGGGGTAATTTTTTCGAAATTTTTTATTGACTCCTCCCGGACCTTTTGCTATTAATAGGCCCGCTCGTCACGACGGGCCCTGAAATTCGAGCGGGAATAACTCAGTGGTAGAGTGCAACCTTGCCAAGGTTGAAGTCGCGGGTTCGAATCCCGTTTCCCGCTCCAGACAATCAAAGGACCCGAAACCGCAAGGTTTCGGGTCCTTTTTTTTTCTGCCCCGGCCATGACCGAGGTGACCGGGATCCTCGATGCCGAAACGATCGGAACCAACCCTGCCGGGGAAGCACTCATGGTCACAATTCGAAAAAGTTGGTAAACTGAAATCAGTTCTCAGGATCGGGTCATAATTACCAGGATCGGATCATGTATCGTGTCGTTGCCCTGCTTGTCGGTTCTCTGGCGATCGCCGCCGGGATTGTTACTTCCTTTGCCCTGCGATTCATGCCGCCGGCCGATACCGGTTACTGGCTGCTGCCGCTGCTGCTCGTTCTGCCCGGCTGCTGGCTGATCGGCCGCTGCTGGGGTCGAATGGTCGCCGCGGTGACTTTTCTGGCGGTTTCCGCGGGCGCATACCTCCTGACCGCTCACTTCCTGCCCGGGCGGATCCTTTGGCAGGCTGCCGGATCGGATTCTGTACATCCTCCGCCCGCCACCGATTCCTCTCCGGTTTCGGGCGCCCCTCTCGAGGCCGTCGTCCTCGATGTGCCGGATATCTTTCGCCAGGGACCCTTTCGCCAGGAGAGGGTGCTCAACGTCCCACCCGGCTTCGCTGTCTCCGTTTTTGCCGCCGGCTTCAAGGCGCCCCGGTTCATGGCCGTCGGACCCGGCGGAGATCTCTACCTCAGCGACCCGCCGACCGGAAAGATTTTCGTCGTGCCCGATCGCGACGGTAACGGCATCGCCGACCGGGTCGTACCCTTCGCAACCGGTCTGGGCCGTCCGCACGGTCTGGCTTTTCATGGGCAGGACCTGTACGTGGCGGCCATCGGTCAACTGTTTCGCCTGCGTGATTCCGACGGCGACCTGAACTCCGACAAGGTGGAAACGATTTCCACCGATGTCCCCGGTGCTGGAGGCCATTGGACCCGGAGCGTGGTGGTTGGCCCTGATTCGAAGCTTTACCTTTCGGCCGGTTCGAGCTGCAATGCCTGCATCGAGGACGACCCGGAACGGGCCGCCATTCTGCGTTTTGACGGCAGCGGGGGAGAAGCCGAGATTTACGCAACCGGTCTGCGCAACAGTGTCGGGCTGGCCTTTCATCCCCGAACGGGAGAGTTGTGGGCGAGTGAGAACGGCCGGGATTGGCTCGGAGACGATCTTCCTCCCGAGGAGATCAACCGGATTCGCGAGGGGGGCGACTACGGGTGGCCCTTCTGTTACGGCCGGAGAGTCCCCGACCCCGAATTCGGGAGCAGCGAACGCTGCCGCGAGACCATCTCGCCGGAAGTTCTGATGCAGGCCCATTCGGCGCCGCTCGGTATCGGCTTCGGCTTTGCCGCCGATTTTCCGGAGCGGTATCGCGATATGCTCTATGTCGCCTTTCACGGGTCCTGGAATCGCAGCGTTCCGACCGGTTACAAGCTGGTCGGAATCCCTTTCCACGGGGGGCGGCCGGCGGGTCCGGCGGTCGATCTGGTCACCGGCTGGCTGCAAGGAGCTACAGTCTGGGGCCGTCCGGTCGATCCGGTAGTCGGGGCCGACGGTGCGTTATATCTTACCGACGACCGGGCCGGAGCGATTTATCGGATTACGGCATCGACCGGAAAGTGACCCGTCGCCGGGACGGGGGGGGGGCGAAGATCTTCCTGCCGATGGGTACCGGGTTTAGGCCCGGGATTGCGGAAACCATTTAGACCCGACGGAAGGAGGTTCTCCATGGCTGTTGTTGAAATCAGCGTCACTCCGCTCGGAACGGGGAGGGTGGGCGTGTCTAATTATATCGCCGATTGTTTGCAGATCGTGCGCCAGTCCGGAGTCAAGCATCAATTGACTCCCATGGGAACGATCCTCGAGGGCGACCTCGACGAAATCTTCACCTTGTTGCGGCAGATGCACGAATCGCCTTTTGCCGCCGGAGCGGTTCGGGTATCGACCCTGATAAAGATCGATGACCGACGAGACCGGAAAGACCATACCATGGAGGGTAAGGTTCGCGCGGTGGAAGAACGAATCTGAGCGAAATTCAGAGGAGAGGTATGACATGGAGATGGAGACGATGTTGAACAGGGCCATGACGCACCACCGGATCAGTCGCCGGGAATGGGAGGTTGTGCTGGAGAATGCCGTCGAGACTACGGGGGTGGTTCTCGAGGGACAGACCCAGGACCTTCATCGCCTGGTGGCGATGCTGGAGGCAGGCCTGGTGGAGGTCGAGGGGGTTCCGTACCGGGAAGTCCTGCGTTGTCTGGCCGTTTTTCTCTGAGACTGCTGCCCCGGATCAAGGTGCCCGGCGATTGTCTGAAGCCAGATCGAGTCCCTGTCCGGAGGTCGTTGACGCAGTGGGAGGTCGCCCTGGCGAAGGGATCTTGGCCGCCGTTGCCGGCACCGGCAGCCTTGCCCGGTCAGTGCGATCCCGCCCTCGATCGGGGGTATTTTCTCCTTGACACCCCGATGGTGATTTGTTATCAATAGCGCACTTTTCGAGGTGGCAATCACCTCGATCCGGCCCCGTCGCCAAGTGGTAAGGCAGAGGTCTGCAAAACCTCCATCACCAGTTCGAATCTGGTCGGGGCCTCCATAAGCCATCGAAAGCCAGCCCCCGGGGGCTGGCTTTTTCGTTATCGCCTCGTCATGCATCTAATTGCACCCCACGTCATTGTCCTCTTCGCGCTTCTGGGATCCCTCGCCGGCTTTCTGGCCGGCCTGCTTGGTATCGGCGGCGGCGTCATTCTGGTGCCCCTTTTTCTCTGGGCATTCAAGGTGGCCGGATACACACCAGACGTGATCGTTCATGCCGCCTTCGGAACCAGCCTCGCCGTCATTGTTCCCACCACCTTGAGCAGCACCCTGAGCCATCGCCGCCGCGGCAACGTCGAATGGCATCAGGTGTACCACCTGGCCCTCGGCGGAATCGCCGGGGCGATAATCGGGGCCGCTCTGGCTGCCGGGCTGCCGGGGACATGGCTTCGGTTTCTTTTCGGTCTCATGCAGATCCTGGTGGCAATGAAGCTCTTCTTTTACCATCCCCATCTGCCTCCGGAGCAACAGGAAGGACTGTCCGTGCTTTCACTGTGGGCGGTCGGTTTTGCCGGGGGCGCCTTTTCCGCCTTTTTCGGGGTCGGCGGGGGCGTGGTGGCGGTGCCGCTGATGGTGATTCTTCTTCGCCTGCCCATTCACCGGGCGGTCGGCAATTCCAGCGCGCTCATCGTCGTCTCCTCCTTTTTCGGTGCCCTGTCCTATATCTGGCATGGTTGGGACAGGGCCGGGCTCGCCCCTTTTTCCGTCGGTTACGTCAATCTCATGGTGGCGATGATCGTGGCCCCGTTCACCATCTTTTTTGCCCGCCTGGGGGTCCGGGTTGCCGGTCGCCTCGCCCATGATAGACTGGTCAAGGTGTTCGCCGTCCTGCTCATCCTGGTGGGGCTGCGCATGATGACCCGGCTCTTTTTCTCCTGATACGAAATGTCCTACCCCTTGTCGCAGGAGGCTCAGATGAAACGACAGCCAGCGGTGGCCGGACAGTTTTATCCGGGCCGGTCCGATGCCCTTCGGCACATGCTCCTGGATCTGCTGCCGTCCCCCCGGCAGGGACAATCGGCGATCGGCATCGTTTCGCCCCATGCCGGCTATATCTATTCCGGGGCCATCGCCGGCAAGGTATTCTCGCGGGTACGTATCCCTTCGCGCGTTCTTATCCTCGGACCCAACCACCATGGCGGCGGCCATAAGGCGGCACTTTTTGCCACCGGCGCCTGGCTGTCGCCTCTCGGCGAGGCCGGGATCGACGAGGAGCTGGCGACGGCGATCCTCGATGGTTGCCCGGGAGTCGTGACCGATGAAGACGCTCACCGCCATGAACACTCGCTGGAGGTCCAACTGCCCTTCATCCAGATAATGGCGCCGGAGGCGAAAATCGTTCCCCTCTGTCTCGGGCATCTGCCACTGGAGGAGCTTTTGACCATGGGGGAGGCTTTGGGCCGCATCCTGGCTCCTTTCGGCGATGAGATTCTGATCGTCGCCAGTTCGGACATGACCCACTATGAATCGGGGGAGGCTGCGCGCGAAAAGGACATGGCGGCCCTGGAGCCGGTGTTGGAACTCGACCCCGAAGGGCTCTACCGCACGGTTCTGGGGCGCGGGATCTCCATGTGCGGCGTGATGCCGGTGGTGGCGATGCTTACCGCCGCAAAGGCGTTGGGGGCCGCAAAGGCGGAACTGGTCGAGTACGGCAACTCCGGCGACGTCACCGGTGACCAGTCCAGCGTGGTCGGCTATGCCGGTGTCATTCTCACCCGGTAGCGGCGGGGCAAAGGGCCATAAAAATACCTTGTCAACAACGGGCTGTTGCAGTATAAAAAGCGGGGCCGCTTCCTGGGCGGCCCCTTCTATTTCGAACCTGAATCAGTGAGACCTGGACGGCAAACAGCCTGAGCCATTTTACCCCGCCATAGTTAAACGAAGGCAGGTCAAGCGCTTACACTCTTTATCCGGTCCGCCCCACGGATTCAGGTTGTCAGGAATTCTTCCAGGAGAGGAGTTTTGGGATGTCTGAATTGCGTGTTCGTTTCGCTCCGAGTCCAACGGGGTATCTGCATATCGGCGGGGCCCGAACCGCCCTGTTCAATTACCTGCTAGCCCGGAAGGAGCAGGGAGTTTTCGTTCTGCGCATCGAGGATACCGACGTCGCGCGTTCGACCCGTGAGTCGGTCCAGGCGATTCTCGATGCCATGGATTGGCTTGGTCTGGAGTACGACGAGGGCCCTTTTTATCAGTCCGAACGCTTCGATCTCTACCGGGAGAAGATCGATCAGCTCCTGGCCGAGGGCAAGGCCTATCGCTGCTACTGCAGCGCCGGGGAACTTGAAGCCAAAAGGGAGCAGGCCCTGAAGAAGGGCGGCAAGCCCAAATACGACGGTACCTGCCGGGACAGGACCGACCACCCCGAAGGGGCGCCTTTTGTGGTGCGCTTCCGATCGCCCCAGGAAGGGACCACGACCTTCCGCGACCGGATCAAGGGGCCGATCTCCATTCCCAACGAGGAGCTGGACGACGTCATCATTCAGCGAACCGACGGCACTCCGACCTATAACTTCGTGGTCGTGGTCGACGACGCCACCATGGGCATCAACCCGGTGGTCCGCGGGGATGATCACATCAACAACACGCCGCGGCAGATTCACATGTACCGAGCCCTCGGCTTTCCGGTGCCCGAATTTGCCCATGTTCCGATGATCCTCGGAGCCGACAAGTCCCGGCTGTCGAAGCGGCACGGCGCCACCTCGGTGATGGCCTATCGCGACCTTGGCTACCTGCCCGAGGCGATGGTCAACTACCTGGTGCGTCTCGGATGGTCCCATGGCGACGAAGAGATCTTTTCCATGGAGGAGCTGATCGAGAAGTTCTCTCTCGACAACGTCGGTCGTTCCGCCGGGGTCTTCAACCCGGAAAAGCTCCTCTGGCTGAACCACCACTACATCAAGTCCGGAGACCCCGGGCGCCTCGGCAAGCTCCTGGTGGAATATCTGGGCAAACTCGGCATCGATACCGCCGACGGCCCCGATTCGGCGGCGGTGGTCCGAACTCTGCGGGAACGGTCGCGGACGATGGTCGAGATGGCCGAGGGCGCGGCCTTCTACTTCAAGAAGGAGCTGGAATACGACCCGGCGGCGGTGGAGAAGTTCCTTACCTCCGACAAAAAGCCGGTCTTCGAAGCGATCATCGGTCATCTGGAGCAATGCGAGTCATGGACCCACGACGGCATCGCGGCGGCGTTCAAGGCGGTGATGGAGGAGACCGGGCTCAAACTCGGCAAGTTCGGACCCAGCGTGCGGGTTGCCCTGGTCGGCGGCACCACCAGCCCGAGCATCTATGAAGTCGTCGAGGTGCTCGGCAGGGATGAGAGCGTACGTCGGCTTCGAGCCGCCGGCCAGATGCTGGGTTGAAAAATTTTCCTTGACTCGGAAACGGGTCTCTGTTAAAAAATGCATCCGTTTTGGGGTGTCGCCAAGCGGTAAGGCACGGGACTCTGACTCCCGCATTCCCAGGTTCGAATCCTGGCACCCCAGCCAGAAAATCGCGGAACGGCCAAGCCTTCCGTTGTACGCATACAAAAGGTCCCTTCGTCTAGCGGTCTAGGACACCGGCCTTTCACGCCGGCGACACGGGTTCGATTCCCGTAGGGATCACCATTCAAAGCCTTCCCGAGGGAAGGCGCCAAGGCGGAGCTCAGGCTCCGCCTTTTTTTTCAAATTTCTCCTCCAGGGGCGAACTGCCTTCCCGGCCTCGATGGCCTTGCGTTTCACAGCCGCCGTAATAATGCGACAGCCCCCCCCCGGGTTCCATGAATGGTTGACCTTTGCAACGCGGCGGTGTACAAAATGCTCTCGGAGGCTGTCACTGCCATGGACAGGTGCTGCGCGTTCGTCTATTCAAGTTGGTTCGACGGCTTTTCCTTCGGCTGCGATCATCCCTTCCAGGTGCAACGCTATCGACTGACCTTCGAACTCATCCGGGAGCTCGGTCTGCTTTCCCTTCCGGGTGTGCGTCAAGTCGATTGCATCCCGGCCGCCGATGAAATACTTCTGAGCTTTCATCGGCGGGATTATCTCGAAACCCTGCGGGAGTTTAGCCGTTCGGAAAGTCCCCGGGCCAACTTTCGGTACGGGCTCGGGGATGTCGAAAATCCTGTTTTCCCCGGGATGTACGAGTGGGCCTTGCTCGGCTGCGGGGGAACTCTTGAGGCGGCTCGTCAGGTGGTCGAGGAGGGTTGCGGCGTCGCCTTCAACATGGCCGGAGGGTTTCATCATGCCCAGCCGGCCCGCGCCTCCGGATTCAGCTACCTCAACGATGCGGTGGTAGCGATCAACGGTCTGCTGGGCCGTGGTCTCCGGGTGGCCTATGTCGATATCGATGCCCACCACGGCGACGCTGTGCAGACGGCCTATTACGACAGTGATCGGGTATTGACCATATCGCTGCACGAGTCGGGCGAGGATTTTTTCCCCCATACCGGCTTTGTCGAGGAGTTGGGCCGGGGGGCCGGGTACGGGTACACGGTGAATGTTCCATTCTGTGCCCACGCCGACGACCTGATTTTCGAACAGGCCTTCCGGAGGATCGTGCAGCCGCTACTCGAGGCCTTCGGACCCGATGTGCTGGTGACCCAGTTAGGGGCCGACGGCTTGCGGACCGACCCGCTGACCCGGCTCGAATATACCACCGGCAGTTTCGAGCTCGCCGTCGATGCCTTTCTGCAGACCCGTCTGCCGTGGGTCGCGCTCGGCGGCGGCGGTTACGACAGGATCAACTCGGCCAGGTCATGGGCCCTGGTCTGGGCCCGGATGATCGGAACGCCCGTATCGGATCTCCTGCCGGGAAAATTCAGGGACTCGGCCCGGAAACTCGATCCGGCCGCCGGACGCCTGCGGGACTTGCCGCGGCTGGCCCATCCGGACGATTTCGCCCGGGCCCAGAAGGCCCTGGAAAGAAGCTTGGCCTACCTCGAACGAAGGGTTTTCCCGATCCACGGTCTTGTCGGTGGAGGGGGAAGATGAGCCCGCCAGGCGTACCCCGACGCGTCACCGGTGATGGGTTGCCCCTTTTTTCCCTGCGGGAAATCAATCGTCTCGATCCTGCGCAGAAAGAGAAGATCTACCGGGCGTTGATACCGGAGCCGGTCTTTGTCGACCACGGCATCGACCCGATCACTTGTTGCGGACGCGACGGTCGCCGCGGGGTTCGTTTTGTCTGCCCGGCCGGTCTCGGCCTGGTGCGTATCGAAATCAGACGCGAGCCGGGGGACCGGGATTGTCTCTTTTTCGTCGAACTTGCCGATACGACCTATCGCCAGATCGAGCTGTCCTTCTGCCTGATCAACGATCCGGATGCCGAGCGTTTCGACATCGATGTCGACGAAAAGGGCAGGGATAACTTCTTCGGCACCCTGCGCCGAAATATACCGGAGGAGCTTAGAGCGATGGCGGCGGGGCTCTCGCCCAATCAGGTCCGGCGAGGCCTGAAGATGTTCTCTCGTTTTTTCCGTCGCCTGGAGTATTTCGTCGCCTCGCTCGGGATCGATACGATCATGGCTGAGCCGTTGTCCTACAACAACGCCATCCGCTATGAGAAATACGGTTTCGATTACCTCTGCGGCAAACAGCTTATGCTCTGGATCGACCGGGAATTTCAGCCGGGCGGGACTCTTTTTCAACGCCTCGATGGTTCCACCCCGTTTCGGCGCCCCGGAATGGAGCGCACCGTTCGCGGTCGCAGCTGGGCCATCCACGACGGGATTCTCCCCATGCCCTGGGACGGCGTGAAGATTTACAAGACGATAGGTGTCGATGCCGGGGTGGATACCTTCCCCCGGCGGACCTACTGAAGTTGAGAAGCAAGGTTGAAAAGAAGGATTGAGCATGTTGGAAAACAAGGAGAAACGGGATTTGTCGGTCAAGGGGTTTCGATTCTGGACTCCGCCCGCTGACAGGATCGTCGAGGTCGGCCCCGAAAAAAGACCCGTGGCCTTGCCGGAGCTGCCCCTGCCGATTCATGACCAGGCCCGCCCGGACGCAGAGGAACCGAGTGACGACGCGATAGGAAAGGGGCTTTACGATTTCCTTCGCCAGTTTCCCGACTGCGAGCACAACACGATCTATGCACGGCTGCTTCGTGACGCCTACTCCCATTACCTGGCTGATATCGGTGCCCAGATCGTCATGCTCGAACACAAGGAGGTCGATCCCGCCTACATCCGCAGGAAGATCTCCTACATGAAAATCCTGCTGCTGCTCGACCCGGAGAACCCTGGCCTGCTGCAGCGGCTCGGCATGAGCTGCTACGAACTGGCGCTGATCTTTTCCGAACTGCTCGATTGCCGCTGGAACCTCCTGGCCGCCATGGGATACCTGCGCCGCAGCCTCAAGGCCCTGCCGGCCGAACCGAGCATTCTCAATTTCCTCGCGCAGATCGATTACCTGCTCGGAGACTACCCCTCGGCGGCCCGGCGATGGCAGAAGGCCCTCGGCGGAATCGATAACGAGGCCACCCGGAAAGCCTTGGCCGAAAAGGTTGCCGGCATCGAGGAGGGCTGCGTTCCCGAACATCCCCTGACCGATGATCTCGAGGCGGTTGGCGTGGCTATCGAGCACTATGCCGGCGGTGAGATTATCGAGGCGCGGCTGATTCTGGAAAGGCTTGAGGAAGCCGGCACCCTTACGGAGGAGTTTTCGATGCCCGAATTTTTCTACCTCCTCGGAATGTGCCGCGGCCGGGACGACGAGCCGGCCGGTGCTTTCGAGGCTTTCGACCGGGCGCTGGGCCTCGATCCCGATTTTGCGCCAGCGGCGGAAGGCAAGGATAAAATTCTCGAGGAAGGACGCCTCTGACATGGACGGTGTAAGCATTGGCGACCTCCTCTTCATCTTTCTGGTCAGTGCCCTTATCTACGGCCTCCTGTTCCTGAAGGGCCGAGGTGCAACGAAAAAGAAGCCGAAAGAGGGCGAAGACGGCGGGCGCAGCGACGATTAAGTTGATGGTTTTTGTTGTTTTTAATGTTCGGCCTTGCTAGCATCGGTGGGACCTTGGGGTAGCATGAAAAGTGTTTTTCCGGCAATTCGGCTCTCAGACCTTTCGCGCCTGGTCGGTATCCTTCTTCTTGCGGCGTCGGTCTTCGGGATACCTTCGGCGGCGATGGCCGAAGAGCAGCGGGTATTTACCCTCTGGCCCCTGGTCGATTACCGCCATTCCGGGGCCGTCGACTACACCAGCCTCAACCTTCTCGGTCCGATTTTCAATTACGAACGCAAAGGGACCGAGCGCGAATACGGTTTGCGGCCTTTTTATTTCAAAGCTCGCGACGAGGCCGGGTCGAGTTATGCCGAATACCTCTACCCGGTGTCCAGCAGGAAGACTTCTCCGGGTTCGAGCTTTTTCCAGGGGCTGCACCTGCTCAACTACGATTTTGGCAAGCCGGAGAAGCAAAAGGAAAACGAATTCATGATCTTCCCCATCCTCTTCTATGGGGAGACGGAAGAAAAGGGCGATTATTTCGCACTCTTTCCCCTCGGGGGGACGATTTACGACAAATTCGGCCGGGATGAAATCCGCTTCACTCTTTTTCCCCTCTACGGCCGTACGGTGAAGAACGGTACGACGACGACCAATATCCTGTGGCCGGTCTTTGCCCGGATCCGCGGGGAGGGGGAGGAGGGAACCAAGTTCTGGCCCCTGTACGGCGCCGCACGCAAGGAAGGGGTCTACCGAAAAAAGTTCTATCTCTGGCCCATCTTTTTTCGCCAGGACCTGCGCCTGGACACCAACAACCCCTTGCACAAAAGTGCGGTCTTTCCCCTTTATGTCAGCGAGGAATCGGTCAAACGTTCCAAGCATACTTACCTGTGGCCGTTTTTCAGCCACCTGGAGGACCGCTGGAAGGACTACGAGGAATGGAATTTCCCCTGGCCGCTGTTTCGGATTACGCGGGGTGAATACAAACAGGGCACCAGGTTTCTGCCTCTTTATGCCGACGAGCGACGTGGCGTTAATCGTAAGCGCTGGTTTCTGTGGCCGATCTACAAGATCGAGGACCTGGAAACCGAGGTTCTCAGCCGTCGCCGGCACCGGGTTCTTTTTTTCCTTTTTTCGAACCTGGAAGAGAAGGTTTTCGACGAAGAGGGTCTGAGAAAAAAACGGGTGGCGCTATGGCCTCTTTTTACCTATGAACGGGAAAAGGGGATTTCCCACCTCTCCGTTTTGTCCATTCTCGCCCCCTTTTTCCCCGACAATGAAGGCATCGAGCGGAACTGGTCCCCGCTGTGGCGGATATACCAGAGCAAATGGGATAAGCAGGGCAACAGCATTTCCAGTTTTCTGTGGAACCTGTACTGGAAGGAGCGCCGCGGACCCGATCTGGCCATGGAGGTTTTCCCCCTCGTATCCTATCGGCGGGAAACCGGCCGCGGAGTCGAGGTCAGTCTGATCAAGGGCCTTCTGACCTTCCGCGCCGCCCCTGACGGCAAACAGCTTAAACTATTTTACCTCCCCTGGGCTCTTCGCTGGAGTGCGGGGGGATAAAGGCACGCCGAATGTTCGAGAGGATAGGACGCAAAATTCTCGGGGCCGCCCAGGCCACCGGCGAGATGGTGGCGCTGCTGGTGGAGACGGTCTACTATTTCAAGGCCGCGCCCCGCAACCTGCCGGCCATCTTTCGCCAGATGTACGAAATCGGCGTCGGCACCATGCCGATCGCTTCGCTTGCAGCGCTTTTCGTCGGCATGGTGCTGGCCCTGCAGACGGGGGCAGAGCTCGCCCTTTACGGAACCCAGGAGGTCATCGGGGCCATCGTCGGCCTTTCGATGGTCAAGGAGCTGGGGCCGGTCATGACCAGCCTGCTGGTCGCCGGCCGTATCGGATCGGCGATGGCAGCCGAAGTGGGGGCGATGGAGGTTTACGAGGAGATCGACGCGTTGAAAACCCTGGAGATCAATCCGGTGCGCTATCTTGCCATGCCACGGCTGCTGGCCTGCCTCTTCGCCGTTCCGGCCCTGGTCGTTTTTGCCACCGTGATTGGCATAGCCGGCGGTGCCCTTGTCAGCGACGTCAATCCCGCCATCAACGTTCCTTACAACGTCTACTATGATAATATGATCCGGGCCCTGGACTACAAGGAGATCTTCAAGGGGCTGCTCAAGGCGACCGTTTTCGGGGGGATCATCGCCCAGGTCGGCTGTTATGTCGGGTTCAAGACCTCCGGCGGAGCGCGGGGAATCGGCCAATCGACCACCCGGGCAGTGGTAATAGCGTTTCTGCTTATATTCATCGCCGACTACTTTCTTACACGACTGATGCTCTGAGTCTGGGGGAATTTATGGTGCCCGGCAAGAACGGGAAAAAAATCCTGACCAAACTGACCCATGGTTTTACCGCCTCGATTTTCGACGGCTGCGAATGCCGCTCCGACTACGAGGATTCCCACGGGGTCGGCATCCGCATCGAGGATTTGAACAAAAGCTTTGACGAAAATCATGTGCTCAAGGATATCAACCTGGATATCGAGCCGGGTGAGACCTTCTCCATTATCGGACCTTCGGGGACGGGAAAAAGCGTCCTGCTCAAACACATCGTCAAGCTGGAAAAACCCGACAGCGGCCATATATTCATCGATGGCAACGATATCTACGCCACCTCGCGGGAACAGGCACAGAGGGATTATCGCTACAGCATGGTTTTTCAGTCCTCGGCCCTGTTCAACTCATTGACCGTCGGGGAGAACGTCGGGCTGTGGCTGCGCGAAAAAAGGGTCTGTACCGAGGGCCGCATCCGCCGGATCATTCGCGACAAACTGCGCCTGGTAGGGCTTGAGGGCAAAGAGGAACTGATGACCTCGGAACTGTCCGGCGGGATGAAGAAGCGCGTCGCCATCGCCCGCTCGCTGGCGATGAATCCCGATCTCATCCTGTACGACGAGCCGACGGCCGAACTCGACCCGGTCACCTCCGACGAGCTGGCCCGGGTGATCATGAACCTCAAGGAGAAGGTGAATCTGACCACGATCATCGTCAGTCACGACCTCAACTTCGCCCTCTACCTGTCGGACCGGGTGGCGATGCTCAACGAAGGGCGCATCGTCGAGATCGGCACCCCGGAGGAGATCAAGGCGAGCCAAAATCCGGCGATACGGAAATTCATCTATACGACGACCAAGGGAATCAAGGGAGAGGCTTAGGATGTCCATGTCCACCGAAAAAAAAGTCGGATTGTTCTTTTTGTCGGCGCTCATCGCGCTGGGGGTGATGATTGAACTGGTGGAAGACTGGCATCCCTTCGAGACCCATCATCCGTACACCACGTTTTTCGAGGCGGCCGTCGGAATCCAGGCCGGTGACCCGGTGCGCATGTCGGGGGTCGAGGTAGGAAAGATCAAGACAATCAAGATCGAGGACCAAAAAGTCAGGATCGATTTCCTCGTCCAGGACGGAACGGTTCTGAAGGAGGATTCGATCGCCGAGATTCGCCAGACCAATCTCCTCGGCGGACAATTTCTCGGCCTGACCTTCGGCTCCGAGGGCAGCGAGCCGCTGCCGCCCGGCGGGGTCGTGCCGAGTCGTGAAGGGGCGAATATTGACCAGCTCATCACCCGGTTCGACCGGAACCAGGAACGGGTTTTCGGGGCGCTGGGGGAGCTGATCGAGGAGACCCGCGGACCCCTTTCCGCTACCGTCACCCGGGTTGAAAAAGTCGTGAGCAAGATCGACGAAGGCGAAGGGACCCTGGGGCGCCTGGTCAACGACCCGGCGCTTTACGACGATCTGCAGCTTGCGGTGGCCGATCTCAAGATGCTTCTCCAGAGGATCGAGAACGGGGAGGGGACCCTCGGACGGCTGGTGCAAGATCCAACCTTGTACGACGATGCTTCCCGGACCGTGGCCAATCTTCGCGCTATATCCGATCGCGTCAATCGGGGGGAAGGGACGGTGGGACGCCTCTTCGCCGAAGAGGCTCTTTACGACAACGCCAACGACGCCTTGGCCCATATCCGGGACATTTCGGATAAAGCCAACAGGGGAGAAGGAACCCTCGGCAAGCTGGTCAATGACGCATCTCTCTATGATGATACCAGCGCCACCATGCGCAGGCTGCACAGCATTACCGCCAAGATCGACGATGGCAAAGGGACCATCGGTCGCCTGGTCAACGAGGACGATATTTACCGTGATGCCAAAACCACCCTGAACAAGGTTGAGAAGGCCGTCGACGGTATCAGTGATACCGGCCCCCTCTCCGCGCTCGGGGTAGTTCTCGGTACCCTGTTCTGAGTCGCTCGTCCGCTTCGGGGACAAGATCGATTCGCAACGCCGCCATTTGCCCGAATGGCGGCGTTTTTACTTGAAAAATATCGGATGGTGTCCCCACCTGACCGCATTCCCTCCTCCGGTTCCTCCTGTTGCACCGTGGTAAACTGCGGTAAAAATTGATTTCCTTAAAATATTTTCTAAAAATGGCCCCTGTTTTCATGTAATTTGCATGAAATAATTTCCGTTTGTCTTGTTATTGTCGGTTTCGCCGTTCATCCCCCGAGAGTTGAGCGGCGAAGCATTCGTTTTCCGGAGGTCCTGTCGTGAAATCAAGAATTGCGTTCCTGCTGTTTCTCTCCCTGCTTGCCGCCTGTACCGATCTCTCATCCTTGCGCTCCGACCACCCCATCCAGCCGGTCCGTGAGTATGAAAGGCTGATCGTCGGAAGACTCGATGCCAACTATATCGGCAACGAGCAGTGTCTTGCCAAGTGCCACCGGCACGACAAACTGCTGCGGGATTTCCAGATTTCGGTGCACGGGGAACAGATTTCGGCTGATAGCGGGCTGCCTCTGGTCAACTGCGAATCGTGTCACGGGCCGGGTAGTCTGGCCGTCGAAAGCCTGGTCGCTACCCCTGCCGGTGGGGACCGCTGTCAGTTCGAAACCCTGTTGAAATTGAAGGAACTTCCCGCCCAGGCCCAATCCCTGGTCTGTCTGAAATGCCATTCGGCGGCATCCACTCCCAACCTGCATTACTGGAACGGCGGCATCCATGCCAACAGCGACGTCAGCTGCTTCGATTGCCACCAGTTGCATCGAGGTCCCCAGCAGAAGGTGGCACGGAAAGAGATGGATCAACTCTGCTACGGGTGTCACCAGCAGATCCGCATGGAGTTCTCCCAGTTTTCGCACCATCCGGTCCCCGAACACAAAATGGCCTGCATCGACTGCCATGAACCGCATGGGTCAGCTCAGGATCACAGCCTCAAGGAGTCTACCGTGAAGGAGGTGTGCACCCGGTGCCACATGGAATTCCAGGGGCCTTTTGTCTATGAGCATGCCGATCTGACCGAGGATTGCACCAATTGTCACAATCCCCACGGATCTCCCAATGACAAGCTCCTGTCCGTATCCCAGCCTTTCCTGTGTATGCAATGCCACGCCGGGCATCTGGACAGCCATCATCCCTCCATGGTCGACGGCAATTTCAAGAGTGCCTTTTTCACCCGGTGCACCGATTGTCATTCCGCCATCCATGGGACGGATATTCCCTCCTCCAAAGGGCGGGGGACGTTCATCGCCCGATAATCCACGAGGGTCCTTTTTTTGATCTTTTTTTCTATTGAATAATCAGGAGATGGCCGTGAATCTGTTCTCAAGATGCATTCGCATATGTTCAGCCGCCGCAATCTGTTGTGTTCTGTCAATCCCTTCGGCGTGGGCCACGATGGATAATGCCGCCGCCGGCGAAACGTTGTCGGAAGGGAAGTTCTCCTTCGGCTATCGCTCCGTCAATCCGACGCACGAGCATCGCCGGGCCCTGGAGTACTCCCTGCTCGAAGCCAGTCCGACATTCGAACTGAAATTGGCCGGGTCCAGGGACCAACGGCACTTTCACCTGGAAGCCAATTACCTTAACGAGGAAGAACACTTTGCCGAGGCACACCTGGACAACAAAGGCCTCCTCAAGCTGAACCTCTCGAGTGAAAGTCTTTATCACAACCTGGAACATATTCCCTACGAACCCCCGTTCCGGAACGACGCCGACTCCACCGTCTCCTTCGAAGACCAGGATCCGGGGGACGACTATCATGTCGAGGTCGAGCGCTCCTCCGCCAGGGTGCGCGCCAAACTGCGGACCATGCCCGCCCATCTCAACCTTTCCTACTGGCGGCTTGAACGCAAAGGCAGGCAGCAGCAGCGGTTCCTCGACGAAAACTGCACCAGTTGCCATATGGAAAGCCAATCCAGGAATCTCGATCGGGTGACCGAAGAGGTGACCGCCGGCGTGGATGCGCATCTCGGGCCGGTCGACGTCATTTTCGAACAGCTCTTCCGGCAATTCCGCGAGAAGGAGCCCATTCCTTCCGATTCGTTCGGGGAGCACCGGCTGCGCAGCGGCTCCCCACCCGATCGGCAGCACGATGAAGTGCCCGACTCCCGGTTGACCCAGAGCACCGTCAAGATGCATACTTCCCTGGCGGGAGGGTTTGTTGGCGCCGCTACCTTCAGCCTCGGAAAAAGAGAGAACCTCTCCGATCTCTCTGACGTCTACCCGGTGAAATCCGAAACCGATTTTCGCAAGGCCGCCGGAGATGTCACCTATATCCCCTCGCCGGGTTTGACCCTCAACTTCCGTTACCGCCTCATCGACCTGGACAACGATAACACGAACTTGATAAACGCTGAGGGTCTGGTCGTGTACAATACGGATGTAGACCACAACCCTGTGGATGTTCGGGAAAACATCGATCTGACCCGTGCCTCCTACGCCGCCGCCGTCAGCTACCGACCGAGCCGACGCGTTACCCTCAAGGGGAATTTCGAGCGCGTCGAAATCCACCGGGATAATACCGGCGGCTTCGTGGATTTCAATGCCACAGCCGACCCCATCGTCATCGATCCTGTATGGGAACTCCCGGAGGATGAAAACATAAACCGCTATCGCCTGAGCATTTATGCCCGCCCTCTGGGGAATTCGAAGCTGAGGGTGAACGGGTGGTATCAGTACCGCACCTCGGACGATCCGGCCTACGGCGCCTCGGCGGAGGAGAGCCACCAACTCTTTTTCGGAGGAAACTGGGTTCCCTCTTCCCGCTGGGGGGCGAGCGCCAACGTGAACCTGCTCCGGGAAACCAACAACGATCATGGTCTCTCGATACTGAACGGCACGGAAGACGATTTCATCGATCTGGATCGGGAGCGGGAGAGCGGAAATCTGGCGGCTAGCATCTGGGTCAATTTCTGCGACGCGCTCGGGGTGAGTCTCAATTACGGCTACCTTCGCTCCCGCACCATCCAGGACCTGCTCTTCGGCAATACCATCGTAGATCCCCTCGATCCCACAACGGCCTACGCCACCAGGGCCGACGATGTCGAGTATTTTCAGCGAGTTCACTCGACGACCCTGGCTGTCAACTGGCGCATCCTGGCGAACCTGAAAGCGCTGGCAGAAGCGCGCTATGTCGATTCCTTCAGTAACTTCGACCCGGAGTTTGCTCCCAAGGCGCTCGATTTCGGCTCCGGCCCCGTACTGATAGATGCGAGCGATATCAAGCAGTTGAGCGAAGTGGATATTCGACAGACCGGTTTGAGGTTCGGACTTGACTGGTCTCCGACGGAGGTCTGGACCTGCTCTCTGCGGTACACTTTTGACGACTACGAAGATCGCAACAGCAATGTTTTTGACGGCTCGGCTGAAACCTACATGGTCAGCCTGGCCCGTAGCTGGTAACGGCACCATGATCTTTTTGCAGTGGATTGAATCAATGAGAATACGTTTTTGCCTTCTATTCCTTCTTGTTTTTTTCATGGCGGGAATTATCGGGCCGTCCTTCGTGTTCGCCAAGGAACAGTTTGTTGCCGTGGTGATCACCGGGGATTTGCCCCGATACAGGGAAGCCCATGAGGCCTTCGTCAAGGTGCTCGAGGCAGGCGGGCTCGACCGGAGCAAGGTGCAGATTTACGTCCAGACGCCCAACCCGGACCGGATGTCCTGGGTCAACAGTATCCGCAAGGCGGTCGGCGTCGGTGCCGACCTCATCGTGACCTACGGCGCTCCGGTCACCCTGACCGCCAAGAAAGAAGCGAAAGGCATACCGGTTCTCTTCGCCGACGTCTATGACCCGGTCGCCACCGGAATCGTCAAGGCCCTGACTGTTCCGGGCGGGGAAATCACCGGGGTCAGCGGCAAAACCCCCCTGGTGACCCTGATCAAGAATTTTGTGGAAGTCAAGGGGACCAAAAGTGTTTGCGCCCTCTATTCCGCCGACGATCTCGGATCGGTCCGCCAGGTTGAGGAACTGGAGAAACTAGGCGGCCAGTTCGGGTTTTCCGTTCTGAAAAAGGACGTCGACAGTCCCGGGGAAATCGACGGAGCCCTGACATCCTTGCCGGCCGGAATCGATACCCTTTTTGTGTCGGAGAGCCCGGTGTTGCACCTCGTTCTGGACAAGATCATTAGCTACTCCTCACAAAAGGATCTGCCCGTCATTTCCCAGATCCCCGGTCTATGCGACAAGGGAGCGCTGATGACCCTGGAGGCCGACCCTGCCGAGCAGGGCCAGTTGGCCGGCGTTCATGCCCTGCAGATTCTCTCCGGGCAGAAAGCCCACACCCTGCCTGTCCGAACGCCCAAAAAGGTATCCCTGATCATCAACCTCAAAGTGGCCCATGAAGAAGGGCTTACCGTTCCCTTCCAGGTGCTCGGCATGGCGACACGGGTCATCAAGTAACCTCTTTATTCATAGCGAACAAAACGAAAAGGACGAAGCGAATGCTTCGTCCTTTTCGTTTTGGCGGCGGGAAACGGGTCAGCCGAGAAGGTAGAGGATGACGGTCAGGCTGATGGCGCTTAGCAGGGTGGTGGCGAAGATCGAGGCGGCCACAAGCTCGGGGCGGGTTTTGAAGCGCAGGGAGTAGAGAAGGGGAAGGACGGCCGAAGGCGTACTGGTCTGGAGGATGAGGACCTTTCGGGTCAGTCCTTCGATGCCGAGCAGTTCCAGGAGGCTCCACGCGATCAATGGCGCAAGAACCAGCCGGATGCCGCAGACGAGGGAGAGAAACCCCGGTCTGGCTGCCGTCAGCCGGGTTCGGGCCAGTTGCATGCCGAGCAATACCAGCATCAGTGGGACGGCGGCCTGGCCAAGGAGTTCGACCGGCCGAAGGATGAAATCGGGGACCTCGACTTCCAGGCCCTTGCAGGTGAAGGCCAGCAGGACAGCGTAAAAAATGGGGATGCGCAGGGCATTTCCCAGGGCATCGGGGAAGGGGGCCTTTCGGCCCTGTGCCAGAACGATGGCCAGCGAGCCGAGGGGGATGGTGAACAGGACGAAGAGCAGTACCGATACATTCAACGCCGCGTTGCCGAAGGCGAAATAGGTCAGGGGCAGGCCGTAGTTGCCGATGTTCATAAACACCGTAGACAGCGACAGAGCGCTGCGGGTTTCCGACTCAAGTCTCAGCACCCGTCCGGTCGCCGCGGACAAGCCGAGAAGGGCGGCGGTGTAAAGGATCATGAAAAGAGCAAGATTCCCAGCCAGGGCGAACTGGATCTCCTGGCGCATGAGGGCGGAAAATACGAGGGCTGGAGAGAAAAGATAGAGCGAACAGTTGGTGAGGGTCTCGAAATCGGGACGAAGGGTCCTCTCCAGGATGAACCCGGCGAGAATAATCAGGAAAACCGGCAGTATGACCTGAAAGAAGAGCATCGCATCTCCGGGAAACGGCAGGTTTTCGGAGATTATCACGGCAACCCGCTTCTGGCAACGCCTCTTTCACGGTCGGTGCCGTCTTGATAGTCACTGGAAAACTGTTAATTTTAAAACGAAAGGGGGAGGCCGGGGACAACATGGGCATGCTCGAATCCGATCTGCAGACGGTGCTCGAACTGGAACGGGAAGGCGAACGTCGCCTGGAAAAAGCCGAGGCCGAGGCCCGAGGCATGCTCGAGAGCTATCGGGAGAAGGCCCAGGAGATAAGGCGAGAGACGGAACGGCGTCTGGCCCGGGAGCGCGAGGAGCGCCTTGGCCGGGTGGAGGAGGAGTTGAGCAAAAAAACCGACCGTCTGGCCGAAGGTTTCGCCGAACAGCGGGAAGAATTTCTTCGCCGGGCAGAAAGCCACCGCGAGCAGGCAGTCGAGCGGGTGCTGGCCTGGCTGAGCGGGGAGGGCGAATGATCGGACGGCTCGTGCACTACTCCTACGGCGGCGTCCGTTCCCGGGCTCTCGCCACTCGCCTGTTGACTCCCGGCCAGATCGCCGATCTGGTCGGGAGCGGCAGCCGGGAAAAAGCCGCCGCCGCGCTCGAACACCGACTGCCTCCCGCCGACGAACGCGCCGAAATCGAACAGCGCCTGCAATCCGAATACCTGCAGTTCGGTCGCCTGATACTGCGGACCCTTCCCGACCCTGGCGGGAGGTTGCTTCGAAGTTACCTGGAACGCAATTGGGTGGAAAATCTCCAGACCCTGTGCCGAACCGTGCTTCGTGCCACGCCGGCCGGCCGGTTCCCACAACCGCTTCCGGTTCTGGATCCCGTCCCCCTGCCGGAACCCGGCGAAGTCGAAAACCTTCCGGACCTGGCCGTCCGCCTCCCAGCCGGACCCTATCGCGAGGTTCTTCGGGACCACCTGAAAAATGCCGATCTCGAAGGGCCGGAGCCCCTTGAAAACGGACTGATCAGGGTTTACTGGGACCGCGTGGCGGACCGCGTCCGTCGACTGCCTCCTTTCGACCGGGCGGCGGCCGGCGAGATCCTCGCCCTGCGAGCCGATATCGACGCTTTGCGCATCCTCCGCCGCGGCCGGAAGGCAGGCCTGGAGGCCGAGCGGATTCTTGCGGCCTGGCCCCCTCCGGCCCGTCTGCTGGATCCGGAGCGTGTGCGGGGGGTCATGCGATCGGCCGATTCCGAGGAAGGTTTGCGCCGACTGCTGCAACGCACCATCGGCAGCGATCTCGAAAGCGACGAAGCCCTCGAATCGGCTCTCCGCCGGAGGCTTTACCGTGAACTGCGGCGCAGTCTTCTGTCCGCCCCATTCGACATCGCGGTTCCTCTGAGCGTACTTCTGCTCAAGGAACTCGAGGTGACGGACCTGCGGGGGGTTCTCGGCGGTCTTCGCTTCGGACTTGAACCTGACCGGATCATCCCCTTTGTCGTCGGTCTGGAGGGATAAGCCATGTTTCGTCCCCGGTCCATGCATCAGGTCGAGGTTCTGCTTTTGCGCCGCGACCTGGCTCCGAGCCTGAAAGCCCTGGCTGCCGCCCGGATCATTCATCTCTACCGGATCGAGGCGGGGGGGGGCGACAGGCCGGAAGAAGCGGGCGGGGAGGAGGAACTGCTGGGGCGCTACCGGGAATTTGCGGTTCAGGCCTCTCGTCTGGCCGGGGAACTCGGGTCGGAACCGGCCGCGCCCCAGCTTCTCGATCCGGCCGGTCTGTCCGAGTGGGAAGAATGGATTGCGCGGTTGCGCAAGCAACTTGACGGGCTTCGACACCGGCAAGGAGAATTGCAGCGCTGCAGGGTGCGCCTGACGGCCATCGCCCTTTTCCTGCGCCGCCTTCCCGGTGCGCAGGGATCCTTCGAGCGCCTGGTGAATCTGCGGATCTTCGACCTGCGTCTGGGTCTGCTGCCCACCTCGGCCCTTCCAGAACTGACGGTACTGCCCGGCGGCTGCCGGGTCTATCCCCTGGCCCGAATGGGGAAACAGACGTTGCTCGCGGTGCTCTGCCTGCGCCGGAACGAGAAGGACCTGACGCGGGGCCTGGACAGACTGCCTTTTTCACCCATTCCCATTTTCCAGCAGGTCCGCGGAGATCTCCCCGAGGTCGCCCAACGCATCCGCCGGGTGCAGTCCCGGCTCCGGCGTCGCCTGGGAAGACTGAACGGAAAGGAGAAGGATCTGCGCCGGGCCAACGAAATTTCCCTGCGGGACCGCCGTTACAGTGTGGCCGTGGAGATTCACCTTCTGGAGCGGCAGCGAGAATTCGGCTTTACCCGGCGCACCGTCGCCATCGGCGGGTGGGTTCCCGCCCGGCGCCTCCATGAGCTGGAAACCCTCCTGCAGAAGACTTGCCCCGGAGGTTTCCAGATGCGTAAAACCGCGGCCCGGGGCGGCGAGACCCCGGTATTGCTTTTCAATCCCCGGCTGCTGCGGCCCTTCCAGAAAATCCTCGGAGCCTACGGTACCCCATCCTACCAGGAGATCGAACCGACGCCCCTACTGGCTTTCGGCTTTATGCTCCTGTTCGGAATGATGTTCGGAGATCTCGGCCACGGACTGGTGCTGATCGTTGCCGGCCTCGCCATCCATCGCTGGAGCCGGTGGCGGGACGAGGGCTTAATCATGACCGAGGTCGGTTGCTTCGCCGCCCTGTTTGGCGTCCTGTTCGGCAGCGTCTTCGGCTGGGAGGGGCTCTTTGATCCTCTCTGGTTCTCCCCCATGCACGACATTCCCCTGCTGATGGGGACGGCGCTCGCGGTGGGAGTGGGGCTGATGACCACCGGGATGGCCTTGCGGGTGGTCAATGGCCTGCGGCAGGAACCGGCTGCCACGGTACTCACCGACCGCTACGGGGTCGCCGGCATGAGTTTCTATCTTGGCAGCCTGATTCTCGGGCATCTGGTTTATCGGTCGCTGCTTCCTTCCTCCAGCCTCGCGCTGCTTGCCGTTCCCCTGGCGGCGGTCTTTTTTCACCCCTTTACCGAACCCCGCGAGAAGGGGGGCGCCTCCGGTTACCTGCTGTGCGCGGAGGGGGCCATCGAAGTCATCGAGACCGTTCTCGGTTTTCTGGCCAACACCTTTTCCTTCCTGCGGGTGGCGGCCTTCGGCCTGGCCCATGTCGGACTGTCCCTGGCCGTCTTCGCCCTCGCCGATCAGGTCATGGACCTGCCTCTCGGAATCGTGTTGGCCGGGCTGGTCCACCTGCTCGGTAATCTGCTGATCCTGGTGCTGGAGGGGCTGATCGTCTCCATCCAGACGATCAGGCTGGAGTTCTATGAATTCTTTGGCAAATTTTTCCGGGGCGGCGGCACCCGATTCAGCCCCCTGGCCCTGGATCCTTCTGCGGAAAGGAGATTCTGATATGCGTGGCAGACGCCTGGTGGCATCGTTGATGATTTTCAATCTGGTGGCGGTCGCGGTCGTCGTCGCGATCCTTGTCTGGTCGGGCAGTTCCATGGCCCAGCCGGAAAACCTCGCCGAAGGCAGTGAAATCCTCGGCACCTGGGGGGTTATGGCCGCCGCCATCGCCGTCGGCATGGGCTCGCTGGGGGCGGCAGTCGCTGTGGCCGCCGTGGGCAGCGCGGCCATGGGGGCGATGAGCGAAAAACCCGAACTGGGCGGTCGGGCCCTGATCTTTCTTGGTCTGGCTGAAGGCATCGCCATTTACGGCTTGATCGTGGCCGTCATGATCCTGGCCAAGTTTTGATGGATATTTTCGTGCTCGGCAGCCGGGAGGTGGTAGGGGCGCTGGCATTGGCCGGCCTGTCTGGGCGAGAGATCGTCGGAAAATCGGACCTGCTCGAGGTTCTCGGGGAGTCGGAGGTGGTCGGCACCGTCCGGATCCTGGTGATCGAAGAGGAGGTGGCGATGCTGGACCGGGGAGAGATCGACCGGATGAAGCTTGACTCCTCCGGACCTTTGATCGTGGAAATTCCTGGCATCAAGGGACCGTCGGCGGAACGCCAGACTCCGCTGGACCTGGTCCGCAGGGCGCTCGGAATCAACCTCTAGGAATCGTCGGACATGGCTCTCGAATCGACACTCAGGCAAGAGCTGGAGAAGGAAATCGAGGCGGAGGCCGATGCCATCCGCCAGCGCGCCGAAAAGCAGGGAGAGGCCTTGGTGGCCGAGGCCGAACGCTGGGCGAGAGAACGCTCCGAAGAAGAGGACCGCCGCCTCGATCAGGAATGCGAGCTGCTCTCCCGTCGGACCCTGGCCAGGACCGACCTCGAGCAGCGAAACGCCCTGCTGCGACTCAAGCGTCAGGAACTCGACCGCATTTTTCATCTGGCCGCCGCAAAACTCACCGAGATGCAGAAATCGGATGCCGAAGGCTTCTGCGGGCTGATGACCGGGGTGTTCGATAGTTGTCGCGGCCTTCTTCCGAAAGGGCCGGTTCGGGTGCGGCTCGGACCGGGTTTGGAAAAGTTGGGAGAGCGTCTGGCCGACAGAGAGGATGTCACCGTAGAGCCCGACGGGGAGTTTTTCGGCCTGGTGATCGAAGCCGAGCAGGGCAGGCTCTACTGCGACGGAACGATCCCGCAACTGCTTCAGCGATTGCGGCGGGAGAGGGAGGCGGACCTGGAGGAGTTTCTTTCCGGAGGAACATCATGACGGCGGAGGTGGGTCAGCACAAGGGAACCGTTTTATGGGTCAACGGCCCGGTGGTTCGGGCCCGGTCCGAGAAGGGCTTCCGCATGCTCGAGGTGGTCAAGGTCGGCGGAGAAGGGTTGATCGGCGAGGTGATCGGTATCGACGGAACGATCGCAACCATCCAGGTCTACGAGGACACCTCCGGTCTCCGTCCCGGAGACGGGGTGGAATGCAGCGGTGCCCCTTTCAGCGTGGAACTCGGCCCCGGTCTCGTCACCCGTGTCATCGACGGCATCCAGCGTCCCCTCGAACGGCTGCGGGAACTGGCCGGCGATTTCATCGAACGCGGAGTCTCCGCGCCGCGCCTCGACCACGAGAAGAAGTGGGACTTCGTTCCCCGGCTGGAAAAAGGACAGCAGGTGCGGGGCGGCGACATCCTCGGTGTTGTCCAGGAGACGCCGCTGATCGAACACCGCATTCTGGTTCCGCCCGGCGTCTCCGGAACTCTGATCGCCCTGCGGTCCGAAGGAGCTTATTCCATCAGCGAGGCCATCGCCACGGTCAAGGCCGACGAAGGGGGAGAGATCAAACTCACCATGTGCCATCAGTGGGAGGTGCGCCGGCCGCGTCCGGTGACCGAGCGCCTTGCCCCGACGGCGCCGCTGCTGACCGGGCAGCGGGTCATCGACGTTTTCTTTCCCATCGCCAAGGGCGGTACGGCCGGCATTCCCGGCGGTTTCGGCACCGGCAAGACGGTGACCCAGCACAACCTGGCCAAATGGTGCGACGCCGACCTGATCGTCTATATCGGCTGCGGCGAGCGGGGCAACGAAATGACCGGGGTGCTCACTGATTTTCCCGAGCTCAAGGACCCTCGCTCCGGGTACCCCCTGATCGAACGGACGATCATGGTCGCCAACACGTCCAATATGCCGGTGGCCGCACGGGAGGCCAGCATCTACACCGGGGTGGCCATCGCCGAATATTTCCGCGACATGGGCTACCACGTGGCGGTCATGGCCGATTCCACCTCCCGCTGGGCCGAGGCCCTGCGGGAAATATCCGGCCGGCTGGAGGAAATGCCGGCCGAGGAGGGCTTCCCGGCCTATCTGGCCACCCGTCTCGCGGAGTTCTACGAACGGGCCGCTCTGGTACGGACCCTGTCCGGCGAGGAAGGGTCGATCACCATCATCGGCGCCGTCTCCCCGCCGGGAGGGGATTTTTCCGAACCGGTCACCCAGCACACCAAGCGTTTCGTGCGCTGCTTCTGGTCCCTGGACAAGGAACTCGCCTCGGCCCGTTTCTTCCCGGCCATCAACGCCATGGAATCCTACAGCGAATACGATCAGGCGGTGGCTTCCTGGTGGGAGGAGAGCTCTGGAGAGAGCCTGGTCGAATTGCGCGACAGGGCTCGACATTACCTGCGGGAGGACAGTAATCTGCAGAAAATCGTCCGGCTGATCGGGGAAGATTCGCTGCCGGACGAACAGCGGATGATCGTGATGGCCGGCCGCCTGATCAAGGAGGGGTTTCTCCAGCAGAATGCCTTCGATGAAATCGACATGTACGCCTTGCCGGAGAAACAGTTGAAGATGCTCAAGGCCATCCTTCGCTTCTGCGACATGGGCCTGGTGCTGGTGCGCAAGGGAATTCCCGCGTACCGCCTGCGGGACCTCGCCGCCTTTCAGGAACTGCAGCGGATGAAAAATACCATCGCCAACGACGAGGCGGATAAAATAGAAATCGTGATCAAGGAGATGGAAGAGGAGATGTACCGGGAATTTCCCATCGCCGAGCGGGAATTCTTCGGCGATGCAGTGTCGCGGCCCGAAAAGGAGGGAGACAGCGAGTGAACGATCTGGCGATACGCGAATACCGCGGTGCCCACCGGGCCCACGGACCTCTGCTTTTCGTGGAAGGCACCAGCGATGTGGGCTACAACGAGCGGGTCGAGCTGGCCCTGCCCGACGGGACCATCCGACAGGGGCGGGTGCTGGAAGTGGGCGAGGATCTGGCCATCATCGAAGTTTTCGAAGGCACCGGCGGACTCTTCCTGGCCGATCTGCGCATCCGGTTTCTCGGCCGCCCGTTTCACCTCGGGGTCAGCGAGGAGATGCTTGGGCGGGTCTTCGACGGCCTCGGCCGCCCTCTTGACGGGGGACCGCCGGTGGTCTCCTCCCTCCAGAGGAACGTCAACGGCAGCGCCATCAACCCGGTGGCGCGCGACTACCCGGAGGATTTCATCGAAACGGGCATCTCGGTCATCGACGGCATGAACACCCTTGTGCGCGGCCAGAAGTTGCCGATCTTCTCGGCATCCGGCCTGCCCCACAACGACCTTGCGGCCCAGATCATCCAGCACGCCAAAATCGGCGAGAGCGAGAATTTCGCCCTCGTCTTCGCCGCCATCGGCGTCAAGCACGACGTGGCCCGCATGTTTCACGAGCTGTTCGAGGCGGGAGGGGCCAGCCGCCAGGTGGTGATGTTCCTCAATCTGGCCGACGACCCCTCGATCGCCCGTCTCCTGACTCCCCGGGTGGCGCTGACGGTGGCCGAGTTTCTGGCCTTCGACCTCGACCGCCAGGTCCTGGTCATACTGACCGACCTGACCAATTACGGCGAGGCGCTGCGGGAGGTGGCCACCGCCAAGGGCGAGGTGCCGAGTCGGAAGGGATTTCCGGGGCATCTCTATTCGGACCTCGCCTCCCTTTTCGAGCGTGCCGGCCGGATTCGGGGCAAGGTCGGGTCGATCACCCAGCTTCCGATCCTGACCATGCCCAACGACGACATCACCCATCCGATCCCCGACCTGACGGGCTACATCACCGAGGGGCAGATCGTCCTCGACCGCGATCTTCAGCAGAAGGGGATCTACCCGCCGATCAACCCGCTGCCTTCCCTCTCGCGGCTGATGAATGACGGCATCGGTGGCGACAAGACCCGTGATGACCACGCCCACCTCGCCTCCCAGCTTTATGCCTCCTACGCCCAGGCCAGACAGATCGAACGGCTGGCGGCGATCATCGGCGCCGAGGAACTCTCGGCCGTCGACCGCCTCTACCGGGAATTCGGCCAGGCCTTCGAAAAACGCTTCATCGCCCAGCGCCGTCAGGAGGGACGATCCCTGGAGCAGACCCTGGACCTGGGCTGGGAATGTCTGTCGATCCTGCCGCGCGATGAACTGGTGCGGGTCTCGAAGGAGGAGATCAATCGGTATCTGAAAGGAAAGGGATAGATGGAGCGCCTGCGGGTTTCCCCGACCAAAAGCAGCCTGATACGGCTGCGGGACGAGCTTGCCTTCGCCCGGGAGGGCAGGGATCTGTTGAGCCAGAAGCGCGAGGTGCTGGTCATGGAGCTTCTGCGATTGCAGGACGATGCCCAGAAGGCCAGGGACGAACTGGACGAACTGCTGGCAAAGGCCTTCCGGGCCTTTGCCGAGGCGACGGTGCGGAACGGTTTCGACGGTATGGGCCGACTGGCCCTGGCCAGTCCTTCTTTGCCGGAGATCAAAATTCACGAGCGCAGCGTCATGGGGGTTGTGGTGCCGATCGTAGACAAGCCCCGGGTGGAATGGCAGGTTCGCTATGGCCTGGCGGCCGCGCCTCTTTCCGTCGACCGGGCCGGAAGGCTCTTGTTCGAGGCGATCGCCAAGCTTCTCGAAGTCGCCGAGATCGAAACCGCCATCTATCGCCTGGCGGCCGAAACGCGTAAGACGCTGCGACGCGAGCGGGCCCTGGAAAACCTGTTCATCCCCCAGTACCAGCAGACCGTCAAGTTCATCCAGGAGAGCCTGGAGGAAAAGGAACGGGAGAATTTCTATCAGATGAAGCTCCTGAAGGGAAAGAAACGATGACGACGAACAATGTCTTCTTTCGCCGGCTGCTGATCCCTCTGGACGGTTCGGACAACTCCCTCAAAGCCGCCCGCTTCGGACTGCGACTGGCCCGCAGGGAAGGAGGATCGGTCATGGCGGTGCATGTGGTTGACGAGGAAAATGCCGCCGATCTTGCCCGTTACGCCGACTGCCCGGTGGGCGAGATCATCGCGCGCATGGAACGCAGCGGCGAGGGTTATCTCGATACGGTCCGGCAGTGGGCTCGAAGCAAGGGAGTGCCCCTCCACAGCGAAGTCCGTGTCGGAGTGCCCCATCGCGTGCTTTTGGAGATGGCGGCCGAGAGCGGGACCGACCTGATCGTCATGGGATCGGTCGGCCGCCGCGGTCCCAGGCGGGTGCTGATCGGCAGCGTCACCGAGCGGGTCATCGCCCACTCGCCGATTCCCGTATTGGTGGTAAAATAGGACGCAAATCTTGAGAAACGAGGTGAGGTTTGAGAGATAAGTATTTGAAATTTAAATGGGTCAGAGTGGCGACGATCCTCAGGTTTGCAATATTGCTGGGAGCGGCAACAGCCCTTCTCGCCGGCGGGGTCGCCTGCCGGAAGGAAGATAAAAATATCGCTCCCCGGCAGGAAGCCAAGGGGGAAGTTCGCGCCACGAAGGCCTACCTGGAGACCTTCGGCCGACCGCCGACCACAGCCGAAGGCACCTGCTATGCCCTGGTCGGATTTTACCCCGATGCCGAAAGACCCGACCGGATCAGGCCGTTTCCCCTTTTCGTCTTCGACCGCGACCATCGGATGCAGATCGTGGTCGAACAGCTGCTGCAATGGGGAGAAGGCTGGGATTTCGGCGGCGCCGCGGTCGATCCCTTTCCGCCGGGGGTCGAACTTCTGGCCCTGAAGCAGGACGGGGACATGGTTCGCATGGAGTTGACCGGCAACGTTCTCGAACGGACCGGCCCCAAGGCCCGTAAAGTTATTCTCGACATGTTCACCCACGCCCTGACCCAGTTCGATGGGGTCGAAAGGGTGATGCTGGTCGGTGGAGGGGTTCTCTTCCCCGGCCAGACCGAAAGGGCCTTCATGCCCGATCCCGCCGCCGTCATCGGTCCGGGTCCTCCCCGGTTGCTGGCGCTCACCGGCACCTGGGAGGGAGAAGAGGGTGACCCGGTGGAGGTTTCCGTCCTTTTCGACCGGCCGGTTGAAGTCGAGCAGATCCGCCTGGTCGACGAGCAGGGGCGGGAACTGACCGGGGAGTACTTCCGATCGATGTTCGACATGGCGGTGGTGGTGCGTCCTTCGCAACCTGAGGCCATCGCGGAAGGGGCCTCCTTCACCATTTCCTGGAAGGTTGCCGATGGCCTGCAACGCTCCGCAAAAGGCGAGGACGTCTTCTCCCTGAAGAAAATCGTCCGGCCGTGAAACGGATAAGCCGTATACCTGAGATAGCTCCAACATTCCCATTGACAAGGCCGCAAGTATCCTGATTTAATACCGCTCTGGCGGGAAGCGGCCGGTTGCGTTGGCAGTCGACGGCTCCTCCGATTCTTTTCTTTTTCACCGGGAGGATATGATGAATCCACTGGCCCAAGATTTGAACGATCTGATTGCCCAGCACAGTCCGCACGTGCTGGAGATGCTCTCCGATCTCGGGAAAAACCTCTTTTTCCCCAAGGGCATCCTGACCCAGTCGGCCGAAGCGAAGGAAAAGGCCCATAAATTCAACGCCACCATCGGCATCGCCACCGAAAAGGGCGGGCCGATGTTCCTGCAATGCATTCAGGACAAGCTCTCCGCCTTCGACCCGAAGGACATCTATCCCTACGCACCGCCGGCCGGCAAGCCCGAGCTGCGCTCGCTGTGGCGCGAAAAGATGTCGCGCGAGAACCCCAGCCTGGACGGCAAGCATTTCAGCAATCCGGTGGTGACCAACGCCCTGACCCACGGGCTATCGATCGTCGCCGACATGTTCGTCGATCCGGGCGATCACCTGGTGCTGCCGGACATGATGTGGGGCAACTACAACCTGACCTTCGTCACCCGCCGCGGCGGCATCGTCAAGAAGTATCCGACCTTCACCGTCAGCCGCGGCTACGACGTCGAGGCCTTCAAGGCGGTACTCGAGAACACCGCCGCCGAGAAGGGCAAGGCGGTCGTTCTGCTCAACTTCCCCAACAACCCCAGCGGCTACACCCCCACCGTGGCCGAGGGCGAGGCGATCGTCAAGGCGATCAGGGAAGTGGCCGAGAGCGGCTGCAACATCGTCGCCGTCACCGACGATGCCTATTTCGGCCTTTTCTACGAAGATTCGATGCAGGAGTCGCTCTTCGGCAAACTGTCCAACCTCCACCCGCGGGTGCTGGCGGTCAAGCTCGACGGCGCCACCAAGGAAGAGTACGTCTGGGGCTTCCGCACCGGCTTCATTACCTTTGCCGACGGCAACGACTACGAAAACGCGCCGGTGCTGACCGCTCTCGAAAAGAAGACCATGGGCATCATCCGCGCCACCATCTCCAACTGCCCCCATCCGGGCCAGACCTTCGTCCTCGAGGCGCTGCGCTCGCCCAAGTTCCTCGAGCAGAAGGAGGAGAAGTACCAGGTGATGAAGGGCCGGGCGCTGCAGACCAAGAAGGTTCTCGACTGCGGCAAGTTCGACGACGCCTGGGAGTACTACCCCTTCAACTCGGGCTACTTCATGTGCCTGAAGCTCAAGCAGGTCGACGCCGAAAAGCTGCGCGTCCACCTGCTCGACAAGTACGGGGTTGGCACCATTTCCATCGGCAAGACCGACCTGCGCATCGCCTTCTCCTGCATTGCAGAGGAGGATATCCAGGAGCTCTTCGACACCATCTACAAGGCCGTTCAGGACCTGAGCTGAAGGAACACCGACGAGCAATGTAAAGAACCGTAGGGGCGGGCCTTGGGCCCGCCCTTTGTTCTTCGATGCCCGATCAGGCATCAGTGAGGAGTGAGGAGTGAGGAGTGAGGAGTGAGGAGTGAGGAGTGAGGAGTGAGGAGTGAGGAGTGAGGAGTGAGGAGTGAGGGGAAAATCCTGAAAAACGACGTCCTGTCTCTCCTCGCCGGTCTGCTCGGGGAAGATCGGGAGTGCTATCTTGTCGGCGGGGCGATCCGCGACGCTCTGCTCGGGCGACCGGTGAGCGACTTCGACTTCGCCATGCCCCGCGACCCGACGGAGCTGGCCCGCTCTTTCGCCGAAAGATGCGGGGGCACCTGGTTCTTTCTCGACGAGGAGAGGCGGCAGAGCCGGGTGGTCAGGAGGGAAGGGGAGGAGGAAATCACCTGCGATTTTGCACCCTTTCGATCCGCCGATCTGCCCGGCGACCTGAGGCTTCGCGACTTTACCGTCAACGCCCTGGCCCTGCGGCTCGGCTCCGAAGCCGGGATTCTCGATCCCCTCGGCGGAAAGGACGACCTGGCGGCGAAGCGGCTCCGGGCCTGCTCCGCCGGGGTTTTTGCCGACGACCCTCTGCGGGTCCTCAAGGGGATTCGCCACGCCGCCGTCCTCGGCTTCGACCTCGAAGAGGCGACCCGCGAATTGATGGCCTCTTCCGCGGGCGCTCTGTCCGGCGTCGCCCCCGAACGGCTGCGCGCCGAAATGTCGGCGATCTTCGCCGTTCCCGACCCGATTTCCGCCCTCGATCTGCTGCGGGACTTCGATCTGGATAAATTCTTTTTCGGGCCTCCCGGCCACCACCTCGGGTTCCGCGCCGCCGGGCGCCTGCTGCGGCGCTCGCAGGCGGTCATCGAATCGATGCCGACCCTGGAGCTTCTCGGGGAGGAGATCGAAGGGGGCCTCAATCGGGCCGCCCTGCTGCGGCTCGCCGCCTTCCTGGGCGGATACGGCCGCGAGGCAAGGGATGTCTTTGCGCGGCGGGTACGGCTTGGAAGAAAAGCCACGGCCATCCTGCGGTCTCTGGCGGACCTGCCGGTCGAGCGTGCCGCGGAGGTCGAAGAGCTCGCCGCCACCCGGCGGGGGAGAGCGCTGTGGGCGATGGAACTGGGAGCCGACGTCTGGATGAGCCTCCTCTTCCTGGCGGTTCTCGACCGACGGGCGCCGGCGGAGATCGTACCGGCGATTTTCGACCTCTTTGCCGATGTCGCCAATACCCAGCAAGACGGACGCATCCCCGACCTCGTCGACGGCGACTGGATACGAAGGGAACTCGGGTGGAGCGAAGGGCCAGCTATCGGCAAGGCTCTTTCCCGGCTGAGGCGACAGGAGATCGAAGGGCGGGTCAAAAGTCTGGCCGAGGCACGGAAGTTCCTGAAATCCCTAGACCAGAAAATGATTGACAAAAAAACGGGCGACCCCCTATAATCGCCTCCACAACTCGGCGGGAATAACTCAGTGGTAGAGTGTCAGCTTCCCAAGCTGAAGGTCGCGGGTTCGAATCCCGTTTCCCGCTCCAGAGAATGCCAGGGGCCCAGGTCACAGCGACCCGGGCCCCTTTTTTCGCTGATAGGGTGTTGGACTATACAGGCCGAATTTTCAGCCGGCTCATGAATAGTCGGACAACCTCCTGGAACGGAAAAATCCCCGCCGAGGGAAGTCTCCCCCTCTTGCAGGGACGGCTCAGTGGCTGCCCCGAAGGAAAGGGAGGCGAAGGTATGGAAGCTTTGCAAGGGGCTCCTTTTTCGATAACCTTAATGCGAGAAGTCGACCGAACGTTCCCATGACAGAGAAAGTAAGGATTTTCAAGGTTAGGTGCCCTCGTTGCGGGGTCAGGGTAGCCTGGAAGGACAACCCCCATCGACCGTTCTGCTCGGAGAAGTGCCGCCTGATCGACCTCGGGCGCTGGGCCGACGAGGATTACCGCGTGCCCGGTGAGAAGGTCGATACAGAAGAGCCTGAAGACGAGTTTTGACCGAAAGGGCCGAGCGGACAATCCGCCGCCGCACATGCCCGGTGAAGCGCAAGGAGTCCCACATGTATCATCTGACCGTTCATACTCATTTCGCCGCCGCCCACAACCTGATCAACTACCAGGGCGAGTGCGAGAACCTGCACGGGCACAACTGGAAGGTCGAGGTCACCGTCGGTGTCCGGGAGCTGGATCGTGCCGGCCTCGGTATCGACTTCAAGATCCTCAAGGCGGAGACCAGCAAGATTCTCGACCGCCTCGACCACAAGTATCTCAACGACGTCGAACCGTTCCGGGAGAAAAGCCCGTCCTCCGAAAACATCGCCCGGTATCTCTTTGAACTTCTGTCGGCCGAGCTCAATGACGGCAACGCCAAGGTGGAGAGGGTCAACGTCTGGGAGTCGGATTATGCCTGTGCCAGCTATACCGAAGACTGAGGCCCAACTGCTCGAGGTTTTCTCCTCCATCCAGGGCGAAGGCCTTCTGGTCGGCTGCCGGCAGATCTTCATCCGCATGGCCTTCTGCAACCTCGCCTGCGACTACTGCGACACCCCTTATGAACCGCTGGCCAACTGCCGCATCGAGGATGCTCCCGGTTCGGGTAACTTCCGTAGCGTTCCCAACCCGGTCTCGCTCGAGACCCTGTACAATATCCTTTTCGCCTGGAACCACCAGGCCAGGGGCGTTCATCACTCGATCAGCCTGACCGGGGGCGAACCGCTGGTGCAGGCCGAGGTGCTCATGGAGTTGCTCCCCGTCCTGCACGAGATCCTGCCCCTGCACCTTGAGACAAACGGCACCCTTCCGGACGCTCTGGAGACGGTGCTGCCTTTCCTCGATTCGATTGCCATGGACATCAAGCTTCCCTCCCAGACCGGCGTCAACACCCCCTGGCAGGCGCACGGCAACTTTCTCGCCCTGGCCCGGCAGATAGATTGCCAGGTCAAGGTCGTGGTCGGCGAAGAGACTCCGCCCAGGGAGGTGGAGGCCGCCGCCCGGATGGTCGACGAGGTGGCGCCGGAAGTACCGCTGGTCCTGCAGCCGGTGACGAGTGAAGGCCGGATCGTCGTCTCGGCCCGCAACCTGCTCGACCTGCAGACCCTCGCCGCCCGTATCCACACCAACACCCGCATCGTTCCCCAGACGCACCGGTTTATCGGGCTGCTGTAACTTCGGTGAGGAGTTGGGGGTGAGGAGTCAGGAGTAAATCTTCACCCGCGGAGATGAGGTTTTTCCCGCACTCCTCACGCCTCACTTCTCACGGAATTGCCATGATCATCGAAGAACTCACCATGACGGAATTCGAGGAGGGATTGAAGCGGACCCGGACGGTGCTGGTTCCCTTCGGCTCCACCGAGGAGCACGGTTCGCATCTTCCCCTGGCCACCGACACCCTGCATGCGGTCGAGGTCGGGCGCAAGCTGGCCCGGCGGAGGCCGATCTTCATCGCCCCCGCCGTTCCCTACGGGGTCTGCCGCTCCTCCGGGGAGCATCCCGGCACTCTTTCCATTACCACCGGCACCCTGCGCGCTCTTGCCATCGACATCGTTTCGGCCCTCTATCGCCAGGGTCTGCGCAACGTCATCCTGCTCACCGGCCATGCCGGCGGCACGCACACGGCGGCCCTGACCGACGCGGGCGAGGAACTGCTGCAACGTTTCGACGACCTGCGCATCGCCGTGCTGACCGAGTTCATGCTAGCCTCCCGGGAGGGGCGGGGAATCATCGAGACGTCCGACGACTCCCATGCCGGGGAGATCGAAACCTCCCGCATCCTCCATTCTCATCCGGAATTGGTCAAAGGGGAGGGCGAGCGCGAATATCCTTCTTTTCCGGTCGGAATCCTGGTGCGCGACAAGCGCAAGTTCTGGCCTGGCGGGGTATGGGGCGATCCGACGCGGGCTTCGGCCGAAAAGGGGGCGCGGATCGAAAAGGTGGTTCTCGATGCCCTCGACAGGCTGGTCGAGCAACTCGAGGGCTGGAAGGAATAGGGCCTTCGCCGGTAAGGGGAGGAGCTCGGCCCGGTTTATCCGGGCTAGCCCTTTATGGCCCGGTTCAACTCCTCGACCAACGCTTCCACGTCGACTCGATGGACGCCGGCGCCGTGCTCCACGGCCTCGAAGGCGGCGATCTGGCATTCCATGCATTCAAGGCCGAATTTGCGGAAGACGGGGATGGTTTCGGGATGGCTGCGGATCACGTCCTCAATGGTCATCTCTCGGGTTATCATGAGCTTTCTCCCTCGCGTTGCGGCCCGTCAGGGCCGGGGGAATTTTTTCTCCAGGGCCGCCCTGACCACCGGCGGAACGAATTCGTCGATCGGGCCGTGCAGCGAGGCGACTTCCTTGACGATCGACGAGCTCAGGTAGCCGTAGGGGACCGACGTCATCATGAAGAGCGTCTCCACATCCTTCTGCACGGTGTGGTTCATCTGCGCGATCTGGAACTCGTATTCGAAGTCCGAAACGGCCCGCAGGCCGCGCAAGATGACCTTGGCCTTCTGGCCGGCGACGTAGTCGACGAGCAGGCCGTCGAAGGTGTCGACCCGCAGCCGCGGGTTGCCGTTCACCGTCTTGCGGATCATCTCCAGGCGCTCCTCGATGCTGAAGAGCCCCTTTTTCTCCGAATTGCGGGCAACCGCGACGATCAGCTCGTCGAAGACCTCGAGTCCGCGCTTGATGATGTCGAGGTGGCCGTAGGTGATGGGGTCGAAAGATCCGGGATAGACGGCGATATGTTTTTTCATGGGGTTGCTGACTCCGCTTCGCGATGGCCGAACAGATGGACGGCGGTTGTTCCGTAGCAGCGTTTTTCGATTCGGAAGAGGCGGCCGACGTGATCGGGAATGTCGTCCTCAAGGGCGGTCTCGGCGCAGAGAAGGCCGTCGGCGGCGAGCAGGCCCAGTTCGGAGACGGCGGAGATGACCGCCGGGGTCAGGTTCCGGCCATAGGGAGGGTCGAGAAAAATCAGATCGAAAGGCCCCTCGTTCGCCAACCGCGGCAGGGTCTTTTGCACGTCGGACCGGAGGAAGACGGCCTGTCGGTCCAGTCCGCAGGCGGCCACGTTGGCGGGAAGGACTGCGGCCGACTGCCTTCCGCTGTCGACCAGGACGGCCCTATCGGCGCCCCGGCTAAGGGCCTCCAGGGCCATGGCGCCGGTGCCGGCGAAGAGGTCGAGGACCCGTATCCCCGCGAGATCGCCGAGGCGGCTGTAGATCACGCTGAAGACGGCTTCCCTGACGCGATCGGGTGTCGGCCGGATGGTGCTTCCGGTAAGCCCTGCCAGCCTTTTTCCCCTGGCGCTGCCGCTGATGATTCGCATCGCTCGGCTCCCGTCACTTCCGTGAATACCGATATTGTTTCATGATCTGAAGGCGCCCGCTGGCCCAGGGGGCCGGTTTCCGCGAAGCTGTTCCCACTTCAGGCAAAAGCTAGCACAGCGCCATTCGAGCGTCAAGAAATTCAACATCTTGGACCTGCCTCCGACGCTTAATTTTAGCGGTTGCAGGTTCTACCCCGAACGGTTAAATTGGCGGAGTGATTTTTCCCCGAACCGTATCCGGAGAAGTGTCATGGAGCGACCCGACCTGGCCCCCTATGCCGCCCGCAGCTCCGAGAGTCGCGGGCGGCTTCACGACGAGCCGTACAAGGATTCCCGCCCCGCTTTCGAGCGGGACCGGGATCGCATCATCCACTGCGCCGCCTTCCGTCGCCTGGAATACAAGACCCAGGTATTCGTCAATCACGAGGGCGATTACTACCGCACCCGCCTGACCCATTCCCTTGAGGTGTCCCAGATCGCCCGCGGCATCGCCAGGGAGCTGCAGCTCAACGAGGACCTGGTCGAAGCGCTGTCGCTGGCCCACGACCTGGGTCACACTCCTTTCGGCCACACCGGCGAAGAGGTGCTCAACGGCCTGATGGCCGATTTCGGCGGCTTCGAACACAATCGCCAGTCCCTGCGTATCGTCGAGCTTCTGGAGGAGCGCTATCCCGGCTTCGAAGGGCTGAATCTCACCTGGGAAACCCGTGAAGGCATCGCCAAGCATTCCTCGGATTGCCAGGGGACAGAAGATGCCGACTACGCCGAATACCGCCCGGACCTGCGCCCCACGCTGGAAGCCCAGATCATCGATCTGGCCGACGAGATTGCGTACAACAATCACGATATCGACGACGGACTGAAGGCCGGATACATCACCCTGGAGGAACTGAACGGGGTCGATCTCTGGCATCGGACGGCGCAGAAGGTCGGGAGCAAATACCCCGGCCTCGACGAAGAGCGCCAGATTCACCAGACCATCAGTCACCTGATCGGTTTTCTGATCGATGATCTGGTACGGACCACGGCGGATCGCATCCGTGCCGAGCGGATCGACACCCTCGACGAGGTGCGCCGCCAGCCGACGCGTCTGGTCTCCTTCAGCGAAGAAACCGGGCGCCGGAACCGCGACCTCAAGTCCTTCCTGCATCGACGGCTGTACAATCATTTCAAGGTCGAGCGGATGCGGGTCAAGGCCGCGCGGTTTCTGACCCTGCTGTTCGAAAGCTATGCGGCCAATCCTGCTCTCCTTCCCTTCAATTTCCAGGAGAAATTCGAACGGTTCGGCAAGGAAAGGGTAATCTGCGACTACATCGCCGGCATGACCGATCGTTACGCCCTGGATGAATACAAGAGGTTGTTCGAACCCTACGAAAGAGTTTAGATCCAGGCTCCCGGACCCTTTGGAAAACCCACGACGGGACTGTTTCGGCGGTCCCTTTTCGTTTCAGGGGCGGTTTGACTTTCGGAGTCCGACGGATACTGTTTAGCGAGAGGGACGCTTTGTCGGGGACGATATCTTCATGAAAATCGACCGCACTGCCCTTTCGGGAGATTCGGAAAAACCGGGCGTCAACAGGATAGCGTTACAAATCGTGGCCGCGTGCGTGGCGTTCGTCGTGCTGCTTCTCTTGCTGCCGATCGGCATCGGAAGGGGCGGTTTCGGAAACAGATGGATATGGCCGATTCTCGGCCTGGGCGCCACCCTTCTCTTCCTGGCCCTTCAGTCCCGGCTGGCGCAGCTGGAAAAAGAGATCAGGGCCGGAGCCGAGCAGGCCTGCTACGATCCGGTGACGGGTCTTCCCAATCGGGCCTATTTCAAGGGAATCTTTGCCGAGGCCCTGCGCCGGGCCAGAGACGAAGGCCGCGAAATCGAAATCATGTACCTCGACCTTGACCGTTTCCGGAACATCGTCCGGACCCTTGGGCCGGGGGCGGGGCAGGTGATTCTTCGACAGGTCGCCGAGCGGCTGACCGATTCGCTGGGCAGCGACGAAACCGTGGTTCATCTCGGCAGCGATCAGTTCGTCCTGCTGGCCCCCGAAAACGGTTCTCCTGAAATCGCCCAGGGCCTCGCCTCCCGTTTGCTCACGAGACTGCAGAACCCCTTTTATTACCTGGAGCATCCCCTGTACTTGACGGCCAGTATCGGCATTGCCCTTTATCCGCACGACGGCAGGGACGAGGAGGTTTTGCTCAAAAACGCCTATGCCGCCGTGAACCGGGCCAAGGAGATGGGCGGGAACCTCTACCAGTTCTATTTTCCGAACCTGAGTGAATACGCGCCCAGCACCCTGCTGCTGGAAAATCGCCTTCATGAGGCTCTTGAGAGCGAGGAGTTCGTCCTCCTTTTCCAGCCCCAGGCGGTTCTCGCCACCGGACGGATCGAGGGAATGGAGGTGCTGGTGAGCTGGAAACATCCGGATCATCCGGGGCTGACGCCCTCCGAGTTCATCCCGCTGGCGGAGGAGAGCGGGTTGATCGAGCCAATGGGAGAGTGGATTCTTCGCTCGGCCTGTGAACAGAACCGGAAGTGGCAGGAGGCGGGCCTGCCGCCGTTGAGGATGGCGGTCAACATTTCCGCCCGCCAGTTCTACCGCGGCAACCTCGTTGAACTGGTCAAGGACATCCTGGCACAGTCGAGACTCGATCCCCGCTGGCTGATGCTGGAAATCACCGAAACGGTCCTGATGCAGGACGTGGAGGAGACTATAAACACCTTGGACGGATTGACGCGGCTCGGGGTGCGGATCGCGGTCGACGACTTCGGCACCGGCTATTCCTCCCTGAGTTACCTGAAGAAATTCCCCATCCACACCCTCAAGATCGATCACTACTTCGTCGACCATATCCCGGGGGACGAGGAGGCGAGGGCGATCGTCGCGGCGGTGATCGCCATGGCCCACGCCATGGGCCTGGAGGTGGTGAGCGAGGGTGTGGAGCGCCAGGCGCAGTGGGACTACCTTTCGGAGAAGGGGTGCGACAAAATCCAGGGGTTCCTGGTCAGCCATCCCCTTGAAGCGGATGGTTTTGCCGCCTTTATGGAGAAAAACGCCGGTGCCGCGTCCGCACGGCGGCCAAGCTGACTTCTGTGTTCGGTATTACCCTACGGCAGCTCGATCTTCTTTTCTTCGCCGCGGCGAAAGAGGAGGATGGTTTTGCCGAGAACCTGAACAACGCTCGCGTCGGTGCGGGCGGCGATCGTCCGGGCCACCTCCTTTCGGTCGAGCAGACAGCCCTCCTGAAGTTTGATCTTGATCAGTTCGTGGGCATCGAGGGCTTCGTTTACCGATCGCAGCAACGTTTCGGTGATCTCCTCCTTGCCGACCATGACCACCGGGTGAAGATGGTGCCCCAGTCCTCTCAGGTGGCGGACCTGCTTTCCGGTCAGTTCTGACATGCTTGCTCCTTTTTTCCGGTTTCGGTACCGGGTACGGTGAATACGGCAGATGGGCGGTTGTTGTCGGGACCGGCCATTATAGCCGGATCAGCCGCCGGGACAACCGAAATTTGGGGAAAAGTCGGAATTCAGAATACAGGAGTCAGAATTCGGAAGAAATGCTGAATGTCTCCCTGCTCCTCTCCCATCAATGGAGAATGAGACGTAACTCAGGCGTTCAGCCTGCTTCAGACTGCCTGGAATTTCGTGCATAACCAGGTTCGGATTTTCTTCCGGATTCTGTATTCCAGTTGAAAGGACTGCACCATGACCGTCACCCTCACGGTTCTCTGCGAAAATACCGTCGGACGGCCGAGCCGGGCCATCGGGGAACACGGCTTTTCCTGTCTGATCGAGACGCCGGAGGGAAATTACCTTTTCGACACGGGACAGGGCCTTGGTCTGCGCCATAACGCCGAAATCCTTGGCAAGAAACTCTCCTCCATCCGGGGCATCGTCCTCAGTCACGGGCACATCGATCATACCGGAGGGTTGGTCAAGGCCCTCGGGGAAGTGGGAAACGTCGACATCTTCGCCCATCCGGAGATTTTCAGGCGGCGCTACTGGGTGGGGATGCATGAAAGGCGCTCCATCGGCATCCCTTTTCTCCGGGAACGGCTGGAGGAGCTGGGCGCCCGATTCGTTCTGGAGCGTGATTTCGTCCGGTTGACGCCGCGGATCTGGCTCACTGGAGAGGTGCCCCGGACAACCTCCTTCGAGCGGCGAGACCCCCATTTGATGGCCCGGGAGGAGGGTGGCGGGCCGCTTGTCCCCGATCTCTTTTCCGATGACCTCTCCCTGGTCATCGATTCCCCCAGGGGCCTCGTTGTGGTGCTCGGATGCGCCCATGCCGGCCTGATCAACATCCTGCGGCACGTGGTGGAGAAGACCGGCCGGCGGGATATTCATGCCGTCATCGGCGGCACCCATCTCGGTCCGGCCGGGGACGAACAGTTCACCGCCACCCTGGCGGCACTGAAAACCTTCGGCGTTGAAAAGATCGGAGTTTCCCACTGCACCGGCCAGGGTCGCGCCGCCCAGTTGCAGGCGGAATTCCCCGGCCGCTTTTTCTTTGCCTCGGTGGGAGCGGTGTTGGAGTTGTAGTGGTAGGGTGGGCACCGCCCACCAGGTAAAAGTGGGCCATGCCCCCCTCGGGGGATTTTATCTGCGTGCTATAAACGGGCAAGAAACAGGGGTTTTCGAAGGGCAGGCCTTGCGCCTGCCCTCAACATTTAATGCCCCGGGGAGGGCGAACCCGAGCAGGTATCGACGGGAAAGGCGGGCAGAGGTTCCTCGCGGTGCAGGAGCGCCACGAACTCCTCGGCCGGAACGGGCCTGCTGAAGAGATATCCCTGCGCCTCGTCGCATCCGAGCTCCTTCAGGAAATCGAACTGCTCCTGGGTTTCCACTCCCTCGGCGATCACCGTCAGGCCCACCTCGTGGGCCATGGCGATGATGTGTTTGGCGATATTGGCATCGTTGATTTCATGGGGCAGGTTGCACACGAAGGACCGGTCCATCTTGAGTTGGTCGGCCGGAAGATCCTTCAGGTATCCCAGGGAAGAGTAGCCGATGCCGAAATCGTCGATGGCGATGGTAATGCCCACGTCGTGCAGCTCGCAGAATTTCAGGATCGCCTCCCTGGAGTCCTCCATGACCACGCTTTCGGTGATCTCGATATTGATCCATTTGGGGTCGATGCCCGATTCGCCCACGATCTGGGTTATCAGGCT
>Ga0102953_1000046_pt1 | contig 73607 bp, 59 predicted proteins | sample SalPon2A_C_D2_MG_FD_78509 | JGI IMG/M metagenome (GOLD analysis project Ga0102953, IMG submission 78509) | Soil microbial communities from South San Francisco under conditions of wetland restoration - Salt Pond MetaG R2A_C_D2_MG | ecosystem: Environmental > Terrestrial > Soil > Wetlands | place...
CACCCCACTCTTCGCCGCCACGGCAGGCGCCGGCGAGGTGGGCGCCAAGATTGCCGAGGGCCTCAAGCGCGCGATTCCGCTCAAGCGCCTGGGCCGCCCGGAGGACCTGCCCGGCGCCGTGGCGTTCCTGGTCAGCGACGATGCGGCCTTCATCACGGGGCAGGTGCTGAGTGTCTCGGGCGGGCTCACCATGGCCGGCTAAGGCCGGCCTACAGGGGCCATCCGGCAGGTCTCGGGCACGGCGGAAGCGACGCCGCGCCCGGAATGACAAGGCCCGGTCGCCGGGATGGACGAGTTCACGGTTCTTCACGCGGAGAACCTAGTCCTCCTCGCGGCCGTCCCCCTCTGCGTCGGGCTCGCCGTCTTCGTCCTCGGCCTCCGTTTCCTCGTCTTCGTCCTCGTCGTCCTCCTCCACCTCATCCTGGGACGCCAGATCGTCGTCGCGGAACAGGAAGGCGGAGCGGTTGTCTACGATCTCCTCGAAGATATCCCGATCCGGCGATTCCACCTCGCTGCCGCAGCGGCTGCAATACAGCCGGCCTTCGTCCCAATACACCTCGTTCGCGGGGATATCCTCCACGCACTCTTCACAGTAGACCGTGTGTTCTGCCATCCGTTCCCGTCAGCGTCCTTTTGCGCCCGTGGGTTGAGAGAAAGTGGGCCGCTCGCCTGACGGCGGCCCTCAGGCGGCCCGCATCAGCACCAGCACGCCCGTGTAGGTATAAACGTGGGCCATGCCGTGAGTGGTCGCCAATTCGTATCCGCCGAACATGCCCAGCAGGGGGAATGGGCCGAAGTGTCCGTGGATCGCTTCCAGATCCACCCCCTCGCGTCCGTACAGCCCGCGGCCCCGCGCCGCGCAATCGAAGTAGAAGCCGAAGTCCGGCGGGCCGTCCAGTTGGTCTTGCAGAAAGCCCACCATGCGCCGCACGTCCAGCTCCGCGTTGGCCGGGTTGCGGTGCATAAAGCCCACGGTGGTGTTGGTGTCCATGGGATACGGGATCACCAGCCCGTGGCTCTTCTGGTCGAAGCCCGCCAGGGGCCGCACCAGGCAAGATTCTCCCACGAACTGCGGTCGCTCGCGATCCAGCGGAAAGCCGAACAGCAGCTCCTGCGAGGCAACCTGCATGTCGTCCAGGCCGATGGCGCGGCCCTGCTCGATGAAGGTGTGCAGGGCGGGCCGGCCGTCCAGCTCCACCAGCACGTAGTCGTGCGCCTGCGTGACGAAGTGCGGCTCGCCCACGGCCGTGCAGCTCTGCGTGATGCCCACGGCGATCTGCAGGTCGCCGTAGAAGCCCATCGTGGCGATGGAGGCCGAGCGCACACCCTCCATGCCCACCTGCAGGCTGACGCCCATCGAGCCGTCGTCCGTGGCCCCGGCGCCGAACACGGGCACCGTGGGCAGGTCCCGCGCCAGCCGGCGCTGCAGGCGCGCGTTGTCCACGCGGAAGGAATCCGCCAGGGCGATCACGGTGGAATGGGTGCCGTCCGGCGTGCCGCTCAGGCTGGCGAAGCGCCCCAGGCCCTCGCCGTTTTCGGGCAGCATCTCGCTCTTGGCGGCGAAGCCCTCGCCGCGGCCCACCATCACGGTCACGCCTGGGCGGCGCTCCACCTCGCGTCCCGCCCCGATGACGCCCATGGCGCTGCACCCGCAGAGCGCGAGGCAGCCGGCCTGCTCCAGCACGGCCGCCTGGATCGTGTCCGCGCGTTCCAGGTGCTCGGTGGTGAAGAAGCACACCGCCCAGTCCGCGCGCTGCAGGCCCGCCTGGGCCATGGCGTCCAGCGTGGCCTTGCGCACGGCCTGGGCCGTGTCCGCATCCACGGACAGCCCCACGCCCACATTCACCTTGCGCTGAGTCATGCGTGGCTCATCCCGTGAGCACAAGCCTTCATGATCCCCCTCCCCCCTGGTGCCGGCCGACGGTTCAAGCGCCGGCGGGATCCGCGCGGAGGGCCCGCACGGCCGTGCCGGTGGCCTCGCGCAGGCGCCGCGCGTTGGTCATGGGGTCCAGCAGGCCCGTGGTGACCACCACGCAGGTCAGCCCGTGCTCCGGATCGCCCAGCCCCACCGTGGATACCATACCGGAATGGCCAAAGACCCGCCGCGAATAGTCGCGGTGGTAGTCCGCGTTGCCGTGCAGGCCGAAGCCCAGCCCCCACGCCAGAGGCGCGCCCATCAGCGTGAGATCCGGCATGCCCCAGCGATGGCAGGCCGTGAACAGTGCCACGGTGCGGCGGTCCAGCACCTGCCGCTCGCCCCACACGCCGCCGGCCAGCAGCAGGTCATAGAGCCGCCCCAGCTCCCGCGCCGGCCCGCGGATGCCGCCGCTGGGGTTCACCCGCGCGATCTCGCGGGCGCTGTTGAACTGGTCCACGAAGCCCTGGTCGGCATAGGGCTGGCGCTCCGTGCGGCCAAGCTGCACCCGCGCCAGGCGGTGTTCCAGGGCACCCTGCTGCGCCTCCGGGATGCCCATGCGGCTGTCCACGATCCCCAGCGGCGCGAATAACTCCTCGGCCACGAAGCGGTCGATGGGGCGCCCGTCGATGCGGCGCACGATCTCGCCCAGCACGTACCAGCCGGTGGTGGAGTGGTACCCGGCCTTGCTGCCGGGCGGGTAATCGGCCGGGTGGGCACTGATGCGCGCCAGGGTCTCGGCCCAGTCCAACTGCACCCGCGCGTCCAGCGCCCCGGCAAAGCCGCCCGTGTGCGTCAGCACGTGGCGGATGGTGCAGCGCTCCTTGCCCGCCGCGAAGTCCGGCAGGTAGCGCTGCACGCGGTCGTCCAGCGCCAGCGCCCCGCGGTCGTACAGCAGCGCGATGGCCAGCGCCGTGGCGGGCTTGGAGGCGGAGAACCACGCCGTGAGGTGATCCACGCCCATGGCCCGGCCCGGCGCGGCCTCGCCCACGGCGAATTCCAGCACGGCCCGTCCGTGCCGCGCCACGTAGACCTGTGCGCCGGCGTGGCGGCCCTCCCGCACACCCGCGGCCAACAGCGCCGGGCCTTCCTCCAGCACGGTGCGCTCCAGGCCCACCTCCGCCGGGTCCAGATGCCAGCGGACTTCGCTGGGTACGTTGCCGGCGATGGGATCCTGCGCTTCGTGCGCGGCTTGGGAATCGGACGACAAGCGGGACGGCTCCGGCTCGGGTGCGCGGGGTGCCTCCGGCGCGGACGTGGCGCGCTTCAGAGGGGCCGCGGCGGGGTTTGACTTGGCGCGGAGGGGCAGGCTAGGCTGGCGCCAGCCCACATGCCCGCGACCGCGCGATGGTCACTGAGGCATCAGTATACGTCAACTCCCCCGGCGACCCAACCACTCCAGGGTCCGCGAGCCACCCGCGATGAGTGCCCCCGTCCAGGTCATCAAGTCCGCCAGCGACGTCGGCTCCGCCGTGGCCCACCGCCTGAAGAGCGCCGGCTACCGGCCCGTGCTGCTGGAGAGCGCCACGCCTGCGGCCACGCGGCGCCTGATGTGCTTTGCCGGGGCCGTGCACGCAGGCGCGGCGGAGCTGGAGGGCCTCACGGCCCGGCGCTGCGCCGACGCGGCCGAGGCGCTGGCGCTGGCGGACAAGCCGGACGTGGTGCCGCTACTGGTGGGGGATCTGGATGCGCCGCTGCCCGTGCCGGCCGGCGTGCTGGTGGATGCCCGCCTGCGCAAGCGGCGCGAACCGCCCGTGCAGATCGGCGAGGCGCGGCTGGTGATCGGCATCGGCCCCGGGTTTCAGGCCGGGGTACACTGCCACGTGGTGATCGAGAGCAACTGGGGCGACCGGCTGGGAGCCGTGATCACCGAGGGCGCCGGCGAGGCCTACACGGGGCACCACCGCCGCATCCAGGGCCTGGGCCGCGAACGATACCTCTATGCGCCCCGCCCCGGCGTGTTCCACACGGAGCTGGATGTGCTGGCGCCGGTGCGCAAGGGCGAGGCGCTGGGCAGCGTGGATGGGGAGCCACTAATTGCGGAGGCGAGCGGCATCCTGCGCGGGCTGGCGTGGTCCGGCCTGCGCGTGGAGGCCGGCACCAAGCTGGCGGAGATCGACCCCGGCAGCGACCCGGCCAATTGCCGCGGCATCGCCACGCGCCCGGCGCGCATCGCCGCGGGCGTGCTGGAGGCCATCACGCGCTTCCATGCCGCGTCCTGAGGTCGAGCCAGGGGGTGCGAACGCACCAATGGCGCACATCCGGCGACAATGTGCTAAAGAAGTTGGCAGATTGCGCCGCGATCTGTGGCGCGAGCCACCCCGGCGCGGTCATTGGGGGCCGTTGCCGACCTGGAGTCTACAAGGAGGTGTCATGCTGAAAGCATTCGTCGCCCGCCTCTCTGCGTTCGGAGACTTGGCCCTGTCCGCCCTGCGGGTCATGCTCGGCATCATCATGCTCATTCACGGGTACGTCAAGGTAACCCATGGCTTTGCCATCGGGTTTTTCCATCAGATCGGCATTCCCGCGGCCCAGATCATGGGGCCGTTCATCAGCCTGCTGGAGCTGGTGGGGGGAGCGTGCCTGATCGTGGGCCTGTTCACTCGCTACCTGGGCGTGCTGTATACGATCGAGTTCATCGTGGCCACCTGGGTGATCTGGGTGGTGACCGGCCATGGCTATTCGGGAGCCGAGCGCGAACTGTTGATCCTGTTCACCTCCATTCTGCTGGCCACCAACGGTGGGGGGCAATTCTCCCTGGATAAGAGCATCCGGCGCTGGGAACCCTAGCCGCCTACCAGTCATCGTCTGAAGTCCGTCGGGGCGCAGTCACGCCACATCGCGCGAGGCGCCCCGGCCTGCCGTCAACCCGTCGCCCGACCGGATAGCCGCCTCATGAAAGCCTGGCTACGCATGCTGAACAGCCAGCGACCCCTCGCGCTGACCCTCTTGCGGGCGGTGATGGGGGTGTTGCTGGGTTACCAAGGCCAACTGATGGTCTTGAAGCAGGGATTCGCCATCGAGCTGTTCCGTTCCCACTACGGCATGCCGCTGCCGGAGCTGGTGGGGCCGGTCGTTTCCGTGCTGGCACTGGTGGGCGGATTCGCGCTGTTCGTGGGGCTCTTCACACGCATCTTCGCGGTGCTGTACGCCATCGAGTTCTTCGTGTTGACCTTGTGGGCCGTCAGCATGCCGGGGATGCCCGAACTGGGGCAGAATTTCATCCTGCTGGCCGCGGCTGTCGTGCTGGCCACCCACGGAGCCGGGGCCTTCGCCCTGGATCGGCCCGGGCAGCGCTGGGAGCCCTGAAGGCAGGCGCGGGGCCCCGGTCACGCGCCGGCGCTCACACCGCGTCGATGGAGAGGCGGCTCAACTCCGCCTCGCGCAGCTTGTTGAGCAGGTTCAGCAGCAGGCGGTCCGAAGCGCCGTCGTTGACCACCTTCATCTCCAGGCCCACCCAGTTGGCCCCTCGCGAGCGCGGCAGCAACTGCTCCAGCTCGATCTCCACGCGCTTGCCCACCTTGAGCTTGGCGGCCCCGATCTCCATGCCCTCCTCGAACATCATCAGGCCGCTGTCCGCACCCGTGAAGATGCGCAGGCCCGTTGCGGAGAGATCCAACACGCGGAACAGCCGGTCCTGCTCGGAAACGGCCAGGCGCAGGTTCCCATAGCGCTTCGTGTTGAGCCGGTCCGCGCCGCGCCGGCACTGGCCGGAGAACTCCTCCGGCAGGGCGCACACGCAGGCGTAGCGTTGGCTGAACGGCAGCTTGACGTGCGGCACCAGCACTGCCAGGCGCACCTGCCGCCGCCGGCGGTTTGGCAGGGTCAGCCGGATATGGCTGCCGCGGGGCAGTCCGCCCGGGACGGCCCGTGGCTTGGCGACGACGATGACCGTCTTGTGCAGCGAGACCTGGGTATAGAAGCCAATACTTCCCTGCTCCGACTCCGTCTCCAGATGCACCGGCGTCTGAGCGTCACTGAGCTCGGCCAGGGCGCGCACCACGGCGCGCTGCTCCCGGCTGGAGGCAGAGAAGTGTCCCCCGAACAGTGCCATGCAAATGCCTCCCCGGGCGGGGCCGGGCGCCCGAGCTGGTTTGCCCCCCGACCAGATACAAACCCGCGCGACCGCTCCTGAGAGCGCCCACGACGACTGCCGAGACCGATGCAAGCGACTAGATCAACAATTGAATCAAGAGAGTAAGCAGAGAATAGCCACGCGGCAGACCCGATGCAATGAAAAAAGCGCCGGGACGGGCCGAAAGACCGCACCTGTACAGGCCCTGGGCGGCGTGAAGGCGCTCAGGCCGTGTCGATGCGCAGGCGCTGCAGCTCCTGCTCCTGCAGGCGATTCAGCAGGTTCATCAGGTAGCGCTCCGAGGCGCCGTCACGCCGCACCTGCATGGAGAGGCCCACCGTGTTGCCCACGTGGGCTCGGGGCACGAGGCTCTGCAGCTCGATCGTGGCCCGCTCGCCCACCCGCAGCCGCGCCGGCGCCAGCTCGCCGTCCGGCTCGAAGAGCATCAGGCTGCCCTCCGTGCCGGTGAAGATGCGCATGCCGGAGGTGGACAGGTCCAGCACGCGGAAGGTCTTCTCCACGCTGGGGATGTGCAGGTGCAGGTTGCGGAAGCGCGTCGTGCTGAAGCGATCCGCGCCGCGCTTGCACACCCCCTCGAAGGTCTGCGGCACGCCGCAGATGCAGGCGTACTTCACGGTCATGGGCAGCTTCACCTGCGGCACCAGCACGGGCATGCGCACCTGCTTGCGCCCGCTGTTGGTCAGCGTCAGCCGCACGATGCTGTCCTTGGGCAGCCCGCCGCGCAGGGTGCGCGGCCGTGCCACCAGCACGCCGTTGCGTCGCAGGGAAACCACGGTGAAGAAGCTGATGCCGGTGTGTTCCGATTCCAGCCGCACCGGCATCTTGCGGTCGCTCAGTTCCGCCAGGGCGCGCAGCACGGCGCGTTCCTCCCGGCTGGACGCGGAGAGCCAACCTCCCAGCAGTGCCATGTGAGCGCCCCTTCCTCCGCGCGGCGGCGGAGCTCCTGCTTCCGATGCCAAGCTCGCTGCAGTCCGCGAGCGCGCAGGTGGGGCCGGGCAGTGTCGCGAAAACGCGCTATCGGACTGAAGCGAAAAGGAAAATGTGCTTCAACATGCAACAACCGGTGGGAAATGACAAGCCACCATTGGGCATTTTCGCGCCGGGTTGTGCCGTGTTTTGCAAAGCATTTCAGCCATGGGGGTGGGCAGGACCGCGCCAGCCTTCGTCAGGGATCATAGGGGGGGTGCGGGGGCCCTGGGCCCCTGCATTGGATCTCTTGTGGTTTTCAAATGGCTCAGCCGCTTGATGCTAAATTGCATTCAAGATGCGCCTGTTGTGGAGGAGGGTGACGCTGTCCCCCTCCTCCAAACCACCACCCCCTGGCAGGGAGCAAGCCCCCGGCACCCCGCTCAAATACTGGTTTTCGGCTGGCGACGCCAGCCGAAAACCCCATTCAGGGGGCGCGGGGGAGCCACCGCTCCCCCGCACTGGCTGGTCGCATCTTGATTGCAGTTGGGTATGAAAACCCATTTCAAAACACGGCCTCGGGCGTGGGGCCCGGCGATGGGGAAGCCGGGGGCTTGCGCGGCAGATAGCTCTCCACGAAGCTCTTGGGGAAGTAGTCCTCGTGGATGGTGCCACCCGCGCGCAGCACGTCGCGCACAAAGTGCTGGCAGTTGTTGAAGGTCCACCAGTAGCGCGGGGCCCCCGCTGCTTCCAGGCGCCCGGCCGCCGCATGCCGGGCCTCGGCGGCCCGCCGCACCGCCGCGGCATCAAGCCCCGGGATGCGCAGGAGGCCCTCGCCGGGCACCAGCAGGGCCGCCGGAGACGGCCCGGCCAGGCGCGTCACACGCTCGCGGGTGAGTCCGAAGATGGAGGGCAGGCGCGCCGTGACCGCCTCCCAGGAGTGCGCGGTGCCCGCCCGCAACCGCTCGCCGTAGGCGAGTTCGGCGGAGGCGTACTGATCGAAGCGCAGCCAGCCGCCGCCCTCCATTGCCGGGACGATGACGCCCGTGTGCCCGAAGCCCAGCACCGTCTGTGGGTCGTACGCGACGTACACCGCCGCCGCGGGCCAGGGCCCGGCAGCGGGCACGGGCGGCAGCCGCGGCACGCCGAACTGCGCGCAGCCGCTCGTCAACAGTGCCACCAGCAGCGTGGCCGGCAGCCAGGCGAGCAACGCCGGCCGGCGGGCCGGCATGCCGCGTGTTCCCTCGCGCCCGGTCGCGGCCATGGCCGTTTCGCGCTCAGCGATGGACTTCCACACCCGCCGCGCGCTCGAAGAGGCGCACCAGCGCGCTGTGATCCTCCTTGCCCAGCCCCGCCTCCACGGCCTGCTGGAACAGTCCGCGCAGCAGTTCCGCCATGGGAAGCGAGATGCCCAGGGCGTCCATGGCCTGGTGGATGTAGGTGAGGTCCTTGAGGTGCACGTTGGCCTCGGCGCCGGGCTGGAAGTCCCGCGCCAGCAGCTTGTCCGCCTTCATCTCCAGCACGGCGCTGTTGGCCATGCCGCCCCGCAGGGCCGCCACCAGCTTGGGCAGGTCCAGGCCCGCCTTGGCGCCGAACACCAGGGCCTCGCCCATGGAGGCCAGGTGCGCGGCGACCATGATCTGGTTGGCCAGCTTCGCGTAGCCGCCCGCACCCACCCGCGGCCCCATCAGCGTGATCGTGTGGCCCATCACCTCCAGGATGGGCAGGCAGCGCTGGAACACCTCCGGCGGCCCGCCGCACATGATGGAGAGCGTGCCCTCTTGCGCCCCCACGTCCCCGCCGGAGACGGGGGCATCCAGCATCGCCGCGCCCTTCTCCGCCAGCAGGGCCGCCAGCCGCTCGGAGACGGGCGGGCTGTTGGTGGTGTGGTCGATGAACACCTGCCCCGGCCCGATGGCCTCCAGCAGCCCCTGGGGGCCGGCGACCACCTGCTCCACCGCCGGCGCATCGAACAGGCAGGCCAGGATCACGTCCGCCTCGCGCGCGGCCGCGGCGGGCGTCCCGGCCACCTGGGCCCCGTCGGCCCGCAGGGCCTCGGCCTTGGCCCGCGTGCGGTTGTAGACCGTGACCCGGTGGCCCGCCTTGAGCAGGTTGCGGGCCATGGGGGCGCCCATGGCGCCCATGCCCAGGAATGCCAGCCGTTCGCCCATGGCCTGCCTCGCGGGTGGAATTGGGGGGAGGGGCGGCGGCGCCTCGGGCCCGCCGGTGCCCTGTCCGGCAGCATAGGGCGCGGTCGCGGTGCAGGCAATGGGCGGCATCGGGCGGCACCGGTGCGGCCCGCCCCGCGCGCTGGCATCGGCCCGGGGGGCATGCTAGCCTGATGCGATGGCGCATGCGCCGGGCGAGCCCGCGGGGAGCGGGCTGCCGCACGACAATGGAGGGCCGCCGATGAAGCTGGACAACCCGTTCGAAGTGTTCTGCTGGTACTACCTGGGGCTCTCCCCGCACGGCGAGTACCACTTCGTCAACGGCAACCGCATCGCCAAGCAATACAACTGCACCGTGGCGGACCTGCTGGGCTTCCTGCGCAAGCACAAGCTTGACCCGGATACCGTGCTCAACACGGACTTCCCCATGGCCCGCCATCAGGTGGACGTGCAGCTGGCCGCGCAGGAGCGGGGCCCCGAGCAAGCACTGGAGCTGGCCGGGCGCGTGTTTGCCGAGTTTCAGGGGCGCATCGGCAACCGCCGCGACTGGCTGGCGGAAATCGAACGCGAGCGAGAAGAGGAGCGGCAGCGGAGGTACTCGTGACCGCAGCCCCGGGCGGAGACCCCGCGGCGCCGCCGCGCTGGGTGCTGCCCGGACTCGTCATCGCGCAGGCCTGCGGCATCAGTCCCTGGCTTTCCAGCAGCGCGGTGCTGCCGGCCCTCACCCAAGCGTGGGGTTTGGCGCCCGGCGACGCGGGCCTGCTGGTTTCCGCCGTGCAGGCGGGCTTCCTCGCCGGCACCCTGCTCTTCGCCCTGCTCAACCTGTCCGATCTCTACGCGCCGCGGCGCGTGTTCCTGCTCAGTGCCCTGCTGACCGCCGCCTGCAATGCCGGCTTCGCCCTGGCGGGCGGCCTCGGTCCCGCGCTGGCGTGGCGCTTTGCCACAGGCGTGGCGCTCGCCGGCGTGTACCCGGTGGGCATGAAGCTCGCCGTGAGCTGGTTCCCCGGGCGCGCGGGCTACGTGCTGGGCTGGATGCTGGCGGCGGGCACGCTGGGCTCCTCTTCCAGCTATCTGCTGGCGGGCCTGGGCGCGCACCTGCCCGCGCCGGTGGTGCTGGGCGTGGCCTCGGCCCTCGCAGCCATGGGCGGCGTGCTGGCGCTCTGGATCGGCGAGGGGCCGCACCTGCCGCCGGCGGCGCGGCTGGATCTGGCGATGGCCTTCCGCATCTTCCGCCTGCCGCGCTACCGCGCCGCGGCACTGGGCTACTTCGGGCACATGTGGGAGCTGTACGCGGCCTGGGCGCTGGCCCCGCTGTTTGCCGGCCTCGCGCTGGCGCCGCTGGGCTGGGATTCCCCGGCGTGGGTGCGCCTGGGCGCCTTCGCCCTGGTAGCGGCGGGCATCCCCGGCTGCCTGGGCGGCGGGGCGCTGAGCCTGCGCGCGGGCAGCCTGCGGGTGGCGGCGGGGGCGCTGGCGGTCTCCGGCGCGTTCTGCGTGCTGGGGCCGCTGCTGCACCTGGCCTCGCCGCTGGCCTACGGCGCGGGGCTGCTGGTGTGGGGCGCGTTCGCCATCGCCGATTCCGCGCAGTTCTTCGCGCTGTCCTCGGCGGCCTGCCCGGAGCGCTACGTGGGCACCGCGCTGACCATCCAGACCTGCATCGGCTTCGCCGTGACGGTGGTCTCCATCGAGCTCACCAGCCGCCTCTTTCCCCTGCTGGGAGCGGCCTCCACCTGGCTGCTGGCGCCCGGGCCCCTGCTGGGCCTGTGGGTGCTGCTGCGCGGGTATCGCGGGGCGGCGCCCGAGGCGGCACCCGCCGGAGCGTGAGCACCATCCACAGCAAGGCGGGGAGGTCAGGCTGTGCTTGGAGATGGGTCTGCAAGAGGCTGGGCTGCCCGAAGACCGCAGGAAATCCACTGTGGCGGCCGAGGGCCCCCACACCCCCATCACGGGCCCGCACCACGGCCAGCATGGTTCGACCCACGAACAGGGTGCAGGGAGCCCCGCTCCGTGGTGGGGGGATGGGGGCCACGCCCCCATTGGCAGCTGTGTTTCAAACGGGCGGTCAGTCCCGCGGGGCGGGGAGGGGCACGTTGTCGATCAGGCGCACGTCGCCGAAGCGCACGGCCAGGCTGGCCAGCGTGGGGCCGCTTAGCGTGGCGCACTCCTCCAGCGTGGCGGCATCGGCCACGCTCACGTAGTCCACGATCCCCAGGGGCTCCTCGGCCAGCACGGCCCGCATGGCGGTGCGCAGCGCCTCCGCATCGCGCTCGCCCGCGGCCGCCAGGGCCTCCGCCTTTTGTAGCGCGCGATAGACCACGGGCGCCGCGCGGCGGTGCTCCGGCGTGAGGCGCACGTTGCGCGAGCTGAGGGCCAGCCCGTCCGGCTCGCGCACGGTGGGGCAGACCACGATCTGGCAGGGGATGGACAGGTCCGCCACCATGCGTTGCACGACCCGGCACTGCTGGCCGTCCTTCTGGCCGAAGTAGGCGCGGTCGGCCTGGGCCAGGCACAGCAGCTTGGCCACCACGGTGGCCACGCCGCGGAAGTGCCCGGGGCGGCTGGCGCCCTCCAGCGGCCGGGAGAGTGCCTCCACGCTCACCACTGTCTGGTGGCCGGGCGGATACACCTCCGCCGCGTCCGGAGCCAGCACCAGATCCACACCCTCCGCCCGCAGCAGGCTCAGGTCGCGCTCCAGGTCGCGCGGGTACTTGGCCAGGTCCTCCGCCGGGCCGAACTGGGCGGGATTGACGAAGATCCACACGACGACGCGGTCGTTTTCCGCCCGCGCGCGGCGCACGAGAGAGAGGTGTCCTTCGTGCAGGTAGCCCATGGTGGGCACGAGGCCCAGCGTGCCTTGCAGCGCGCGGCGGCGCGCGCGCCAGTCGGCAAAGGTGCGGATGACGTCCATCAGTGGCTCCGGCAGCCGTGTGGTGTGGCGCGCCCGGGCGCGGCCGGCACGGCGTCGTGGCCCCCATTCCCCCCGGCGGCGATTACGATAACAGAGCGCACCGCCCCCTGTCAGGTTCGGCAGGGCATCGGGCCGCTGGGGGCCGACCCCGGCGGCAGAGCCGGCTGCCGGGCCCGGTTGTCTGCGGCGGTGCCGTGGCGTATGGTGGGGCGCCGCCTGGGCCGCCTGCCGGGCGGCTCTGGCGTATCGGCTCGCGCGGCGGCGCGGCACCCCCTGGCCCACAAGCGGAGATGGCGACCTCATGGCGGCGACCCCCCTGCACTACCAGTCCATTCCCGAGCTGGGCCGCGCCCTGCGCGATGGCTCGCTCACGCCCCTGGCGCTCACCGAGGCGCTGCTGGCGCGCATCGACAAGCTCAACCCCGCGCTGCACGCGTTCAAGGTGGTCACGCGCGAGCGGGCGCTGGCCGAGGCCCGCGCGGCCACGGAGCGCCTGCGGGCCGGGGTGCCGCTGGGGCCGCTGGACGGCATCCCCTACGCCGTGAAGGACCTCTACAACGTGAAGGGCGAGGCCACCACGGGCGGCACGCACCTGCTGGAGGACAACATCGCGGCGGAGGACTGCCCGGCGGTGCACCGGCTGGCGCGAGCGGGGATGATCCTGCTGGGCAAGACGCACACGGTGCAGTTCGCTTTCGGCGGCGTGGGCATCAACCACGATCACGGCACCCCGCACAACCCCTGGCACCAGACGCCCCACGCCCCCGGCGGCTCCTCCAGCGGCACGGGCGTGGCCGTGGCTGCGGGCCTGGTGCCCGTGGGGCTGGGCACGGACACGGGGGGCTCGGTGCGCATCCCGGCCGCGCTGAACGGCATTACCGGCCTGAAGACGACCATCGGGCGCATCGGCCGCGCGGGCGTGTATCCGCTTTCCTGGACGCTGGACAGCGTGGGCCCGCTGGCCCGCACCACGGAAGACTGCGCGCTGGTGTACATGGCTCTGCAGGGCGAGGACGCCGCGGACAGCACCACGGCAGGCGTGGCGCCCCACGACGTGCTGCCGGCGCTGCCGCGCGGCGTGCAGGGCCTGCGCCTGGCCTTCTGCGAGACGATGCTCTTCGACGACGTGGACCCGGAGGTGGGCGAGGCGGTGCGCGCCACCGCGGACGTGTTCGCCAAGCTGGGGGCGCCGGTGGGCCGCATCGAGGTGCCGGAGTTCGCCGAGGCCTTCAACTTCGGGCGGCGCGACCTGTTCGTGGCGGCGGAGGCCTGCCACTACAACGGCGCGCTGCTGGACGCGCACTTCGACGCGCTGGACCCGGCCGTCTCCCACCGCATGCAGTCCGGACGGCAGATGACGGCGACGGACTACTTCACCCTGCTGCGGCGCTGGGAGGACCTGCGGCGCTCATTGCTGGAGACGATGCGTGACGTGGACGCGCTGCTCGTGCCCACCTGCCAAGTGCCCGCCCGGCCCATCGAGGTGATCGACGCGGACAAGGGGGCCTACACCCAGTACAACCTGAAGTATCTGCGCAACACCTCCGTGGGCAACGTGCTGAACCTGTGCGGCACGTCGGTCACCTGCGGCTTCGATGCCACGGGCCTGCCCATCGGGCTGATGGTCTACGCCAAGCCCTTCGCCGAGGACGTGGCCCTGCGCGTGGCCCACGCCTACGAGCAGGCCACCGACTGGCGGCTGCGTCACCCGGCGCTCGGCTGGGCGGAGTAGGGCGGGGGCCTCATCCCCTCAGCCTTGGCATTCCGGATAAACAGCGAGGATGCGAGCCGTTCCCCTCCCTGCGCTGCGGGGAGGGGAAGCTGCCGCCAGGCAGCGGGGAGGGGTTCCGTGCGGGCATTGGCCCGGCGCAGTGCCGGGGCAATGGGGCGGACGGCGGGTTTCGCCTGGGGCCTCATCCCCTAACCCCTTCTCCACTGCGTGGAGAAGGGGGACAGGTCTCGCATTCTTGCCAACCCATCGTTGATATAACCTGTTTCCCCTCCCTGCGCTGCGGGGAGGGGAAGCTGCCGCCAGGCAGCGGGGAGGGGTTCCGTCCCCATTTGTCCGAACTCTCCCGCTGCACCCGCCGACCCTCCGCGATACAATAGCCCCACGCGCGAAGCCCTGATGGACGCCGCTTCGCGCGATTTCCACGGAAATTGCGAAACGAACCCAAACGGGGAGCGCGAGGGGCGCCAGTCCCTCGCATGCAGTTCCTTTTGCACGGGGAGAGCTACCTATGGCCACGGACAAGCAGATCGAGGCGAATCGGAGGAATGCGAAGAAGAGCACGGGGCCGCGCACGGAGGCCGGCAAGGAGAAGTCGGCCCAGAACGCGAGGAAGCACGGCCTGACGTCGCGGCGGATGGTGCTGGCGGACGAGGACGCGGCGGAGTTCGAGCAGTTGCGACGCAACCTGCACGCGGAGCTGTGCCCGGAGACGCAGCTCGAAGTGCTGCTGGTGAACCGCATCGCCGCCGTGCAGTGGCGGCTGGCGCGGGTGCCCGCGCTGGAGGCGGAGCTGATGGATCGGCTGCGCTACGACATGCTCACCGAAGACCAGGGCCTGGGCGGGGCGTGGTCGCTGGATTCCGGGCCCTACGGCGGGGCGCTGGCGCGGCTGGCGCGCTACGAGACCACGCTGGAGCGCAATGCGGCGCGCCTGCTGGCGGAGCTGCGGCGCTCGCAGGCGCACCGCCGGCAGCAGGAGCGCGCGGAGCTGGCGCAACTGGCCGCCGAGCGCGAGCGCGCCGCCCGCGAGCGGGATCTGCACGGCCTGCACGCATCGCGCGGGCAGGCCACCGGCTGGCCAGGGGGCGGGGCGTTGACGGCGCCGGCTGCGCTGCGAAACGAAGCCAATCCGGCGGCGGGAGTCCCGCACGGGCCACTCGCGCCCCCGGGCGGGGCCGGGGGCGTCGCCAACTGAGCGCCTACGCGGCGGGCAGGCCCTCGCCGGCCCACTCCAGGTCCAGCTCCATCAGCTTGGCCAGGGTGGGCATGCCGGTCTTGGGGTCCCAGCCGGCAAGCTGGTAGTAGGCGGCCAGCGCCTGCTCGAACTCCTGCGGGTCCACCCGCTCGCCGTTGAGCGGCCCGTCGATGCTCTCGAACAGGCGCGGAGGCAGGGTGTCGTCCGCGGGGGTGAAGCCTTCGCGCACGTTGAAGATGCGCGACATCACGTCCGCCCGCTCCCCGGCGCGGATCAGCTCGTAGAGGCTCACGTCCCAGCCCGTCACGGCGCGCATGTGCTCCACCAGCTTGGTCATGCTGACCGCGTTGATGGGCGCGCCCACGAAGTCGCACATGCCCACGGTGTTGTACATGCTCCACACGCGCTGGGTCTGGAAGTACAGCTTGGCCTTGCGCGCGCTCAGCTCGGTGGGCGGGGCGCCCTCGGTGATGCCCAGCTCGGGCAGCATCGTCGAGTTGGGGTGGAACGCGGTGTAGAAGGGGTCGTGCGGGGCCTCCATGTGGTCCGCGCCCGTGGGCGAGGTGGCGTAGGCGATGGCCAGGCTCTTCTTGCCGCGCGGCTCGTGCATGGGCAGCTCCTGCCCCTTTACGTGCATGGCGAACTGCTCCGCGCCCCGGCCGATCTTCTCCGCGGCGCGCTTGGTGCCCTCGGCCAGCAGGTCACCAATGCCCTCGCGGTGGGCGATCATGCGGATCAGCGCCTGGGCCGCCTCCACGTTGCCCCAGGTCAGCTCCATGCCGCCGGCCTGCTCCTTGGTGATCAGCCCCTTCTCGTAGCACTCGAAGGCGAAGGCGATGGCCACACCGGTGGAGATGGAGTCCAGCACGTACTGGCCCAGCATCTGGTTGGACTTGGCGATCTGCTTCAGGTCGTGGATGCGCAGCAGCGAGCCGTTGGCGGAGATCGTCTCGTACTCCGGGCCGCCGTACTTGGGCTCCACGCCCAGCTCGTCCACCTTCACGTCGCGCTTGCAGGCGATGGTGCACGCGTAGCAGGTGCCGCGCTTGACGAGGATCGTCTCGGCCATCTTCTGGCCCGTGATGTCCGCGTAGCCCTCGTCGAAGTGCCCATGCCGGAAGTTCTCCGTGGGCAGGATGCCGTCCTTCTGCAGCGCCCCTACTCCCCGAGGAGAGCCGAACAGGTGCATGGGGTCCTTGTCCTTGTTGTACGTCTGACGGAACCAGCCGAAGACCTGCTTGGACAGCTCGGCATCCTGCGGCTTCATGCGCGGGCCGGAGCCCAGGCAGGCCACGGCCTTCAGGTTCTTGGAGCCCATCACGGCACCCAGGCCGCTGCGCCCGTTGAAGTGCTTCAGCTCGTTGACGATGGCCGCATAGCGCACCAGGTTCTCGCCCGCGATGCCGGTTTGCAGCACGCGGATGCGCTTGTCGCCCAGCTCGGCCTTGATGCCCTCGTGGACCTCGCCCGACTCCCGCCCCCAGTAGGGCGTCGCGTCGCGCAGCTCCACGGTGTCGTTGGTGACCCACAGGTAGGTGGGCTTGGGCGCGCGGCCCGTGAAGATGATGCCGTCGTAGCCGGCCGCTTTCAGCTCCGGCCCCCAGTATCCGCCCGCTTCCGCCTCGCCATAGCCGCCCGTCAGCGGGCTCTTGGCCACGGCGGAGAAGCGGTTGGTGCCCGAGAGCTGCCCCGAGCCGATCACGCTGGTCATGAAGATCAGCATGTTCTCCGGGCCCAGCGGGTCCACCCCTGTCGGCAGCTCGCGCAGCATGAAGTACGAGGCCAGCCCGCCGCCCCCCAGATAGCGCCGGTACACCGCGTCGCCGGGCTCCTCCACCGAGATGACACTCTGGGTGAGGTCCACCCGCAGGATCCTGCCGTGATAGCCTTGCCCTTTGCTCATGGTCGCGCTCCTGCCGAATTGGGGGGGTCGCAACGGCCGCGGCTGCCCCGCTGCGGGCCGCGGTCTTGGTGTTGGCGTTCGTGATGCCGCTATTCGCGAAATCTGCGACATCGTAGCGTCTTTGTCCAGCCAAGGGCATTGATGCAAGCCAACATGCCTTACGGGACCTGCCGAGCCGGCTGCGCCGCTGTGGTGGCGCGGCATCCTGGCGCACAGGTCCGCGCCGCGGCGGACCCATGGTGTGGCCGAGGGGGCCTGCGCTATACTGGCGGCAATGCGGCATGGTGCCGCGGCCACAAGCCAACCGGAACCTGACGTGATGACTCCCGGCTTTACCCAGACGCTCGTGCGAAGCATCGTGATGCTGCTGCTCCTGGGCCTGTTCGCGATGATCGTCTACGGCACGCTGTTCAAGGAGACCCTGCCCAGCGACGTCGGCTTCTGGCTGCCGCGTTGGCCGTTCTGGGTGGCCGTTGGCGTGGGCGGACCGCTGCTGGTGCTGCGCTTGGTGCTATGGCGCTGGCGCGGCACGCGCCGCAAGGCCGCCGATCCCACCCCTCCCGTCGCCTGAGCGCCGCTGCCCCATGACCGTTGCCACCTGGATCGTCGCCGTCTTTCTGGTCTGCTTCGGGCTGGAGCAGCTCGTGGAAGTGGGACTGGCCCTGCTGAACCTGCGCCACGCGGCGGCCCACGGCGGCCGTGTGCCGCCGGCGCTGGAAGGGCGTGTCACACCCGAGACGGCTCGTCGCAGCCGCGCCTACACGCTGGTGCGGGGCCGCTTCGGCCTGCTGGAGCAGGGGGTGGACGTCCTGGTGGTGCTGGCGGTGCTGTTCTCCGGGCTGCTGCCCTGGCTGGACGGAGCACTGCGAGGCCTGGGCTTGGGCGGCGCGCACCTGTTCGTGGCCTACGTGGTGGTGCTGGGTGCGCTGCTGAGCGTCGCCGGCCTGCCCTTCCGGCTGTACTCGACCTTCGGCATCGAGGCCCGCTTCGGCTTCAACCGCATGACTTTTGCCATGTGGGTGTGGGACCGCACCAAGGCGCTGGCCCTCAGCGCGGTGCTGGGGCTGCCGCTGCTGTACGGGGTCTATGGCTTCATGGCCACCACGGGCCGTTGGTGGTGGCTGTGGGTGTTCGCGTTCCTCACCGCGGTGCAGATCGTGCTGCAGTGGCTCTACCCCAGCGTGATCGCGCCGCTGTTCAACCGCTTCACGCCGCTGCCGGCCGGCTCGCTGCGCGAGCGCGTACTGGCGCTGGCCAAGCGCGCCGGCTTCCGCACGCGCGGCCTGTACGTGATGGACGCCTCGCGGCGCTCCGGGCACTCCAATGCCTACTTCGCCGGGTTCTTTCGGCCGCGCATCGTGTTGTTCGATACGCTGCTGGAGCGCGTGAGCGAGGACGAGGCGTTGGCCGTGCTGGCTCACGAGATCGGGCACTATCGCAAACGCCACGTGCACCAGGCGCTGCTGCTGAACGCGGTGGCATCGCTGCTGCTGCTGTGGGCGGCGAGCCTGCTGCTGCCCTGGGAGCCGCTGTATGCCGCGTTCGGCTTCACCGGGCCCAGCTTTCACACGGCGCTGGCACTGCTGCTGCTGGGCGGCGGCGCGTTCACGTTCTGGCTGCGGCCGCTGCTCGCGTGGTTCTCCCGGCGCAACGAGTACGCCGCGGACGCCTATGCGGCGCGGATCACGGGGCAGCCCGCCGCCATGGCCTCGGCCCTGCTGCGGCTCAACGAGCACAACCTCTCCAACCTGGCGCCGCACCCCTGGTACAGCCGCTTCCACTACTCCCACCCCACGCTGCTGGAGCGCTTGGCGGCCCTGGAGCGAGAGGCCGGCGGCAGTGGGGGCATCGCGGGCGGCGGGATGGCTTCCCGCCCCGCCGGAGTCAGCGCAATTGTGGCGCGGCCTGTGCTAAACTGAGATTCATATCAGGCGCCTCGCCCCACATCGCCCGGATGCCAGCCGAAGCGGCACCCGCACCGGGTCACGCAGCCACCCAGTCATCACCATGTTGCAGCCGAAGCTCGATCCGCTCCACGCGCACGAAATGCCCGCGCTCTACTACGAGCGCACGACGGCCGAGGAGCGCCGCCGTCACCGCGCCAAGCTGGAGCACGTGGTGCGCGAGGGCGGCCTGCTGATCGAGGCGGCGCCCACAGCGGAGGGCGGCTGGCTGTTCGAGTTGGTGACGATGGACTGGGAGGAGCCGGGGCTGCTGGACAAGATCTTCGAGTCCGTGCTGCGCTGCCACCGGCTGGAGCACGGCATCTCCATTCAGCGTGCGCGCATCTTCACCGGAGGCCAGGGGCAGGTGGTGAACCTGCTCGACCTGCGCGACCGCCAGGGGCGCCACCTGAATGCGGCCGGCCGCGAGATGGTGCTGGAGCGGCTGCGCGAGATCCGGCCGGGCGAGCGCGGCGTGCTGGAGACGATCCAGAACTTTCCCTACCGCTCGCTGATCCCCCTGCTGGATGCCATCCCCGCCGTCAACAACGAGGCTTCCGAACACTACACATGCCTGGAGCTGAACCCCGAGCGCATCTCCAACCGCTTCACGAGCGTGGTGCTGCACTTCCTGGCGCGTTCGGAGCTGTGGCTGAACATCCAGGTGGCGGAGATCGAGCAGGGCGCGCGCGGGCGCTACGTGTTCTATGTGGTGGATAAGCAGGGCCGCAAGCTGCGCGATTCGCACATCGTGCGCCGTAGCCTGCTGCATATGCTGGAGGCGATCAACTCCACGCTCACGCGCTTCAACCTGCACTACATCCGGCGCGACTGGGAGATGCGCATCGAGCACAACCAGCACACGCTTTACCACAGCCGCCCCGACTTCTCGGATTACCTGGCCGACCTGGCCAATATCCGGCAGATGGCCGGCACCAAGGGCATGGACCCCAACCACCTCAGCCATCTGGTGGAGGAGGGGCTGCTGGACAGCCAGTCCCTGTACTTCCTCAAGAAGACCGAGGCCTGGGTGAACACCCACCTGCCGGAGAATCGCGCGCTGCTGGAGCGCCCGCCCACGGAGGCGGACGTGGAACTGGTGCGGGAGTACTTCGAGTACCGCCGCCGGGCCACGCGCATCCTGGCCCCGCTGTTCCAGCGGCTGACCGAGATGCCCACCGTTTCGCCGCTGCTCTCGCCGCGCAACCGGCTGTACGCGATGTGCAGGCCCTTCCCGCAGCTCCACTACGCGCTGGACGAGGACGACCGGCTCTACCTGGATGGCCCGGTGTGGCTGAGCGAGCCACGCGCGGCGCTGGATGCCCTGCTGCTGATGGCGCGCACGGATTGCCACTTTCGGCCTGACACCATTGCGGCGATCGAGGCCAGCCTGGAGGGCTGGAACGAGTTCTACATCGCCGAGCACCGGGAGGAGCTGGGGGCGCGCTTCCTCTCCGTGATCGACGAGAGCATCCGCCAGGGCAATACGGCCATGGTGCTGCGCAACCTGCGTTCGGTGGGCTTGCTGCAACGCTACCTGCCCGGGTTCGAGCAGGTGCAGGGCCGCATTCACGTCAATGCAGACCACGCCTACACCGTGGACGAGCACTCATTCGTCGTGATCGATGTGCTGCTGGGGCTGAGCCAGCTGGGTGAGGTGCTGCCCAAGGCTGGGGCCTCGACCATGCGGGCGGACTACGAGCACCTGCGCGCGCATTCCGGTCTGAAGAACTATGCGCGCAAGTACGCCATGGAGCTGCGCATGCTGGAGCGCGTGCCGGCGGTGCGCCAGCACCCGGCGGTGCGGCCCTTCTTCCGCGTGATGGAAGAGGCGCGCCGCAACAGCCTCGAGTACCTGATCGAGGTGAACCTGCTGGAGTTCGGGCAGGACACCAGCATTGCCGCCCTCAATGAGATCGAGAACGTGCGCACCCGCCTCGACAAGCTGATCCGCCACTACGCCGCCCTGCCCTTCGAGGAGCGGCGCGTGCTGGTGCTGGCGGGGCTGCTGCACGACCTCAAGAAGCCGGCCCAGAATCACGGCAGCCTGGGTGCCGATGCGCTGGACGCGGTGCTGGACGGCATGGGCCTGCGCCTGCCCGCGCGCGAGGTGGGGCGGCTGCGCTGGCTGATCCGGCACCACCTGGACATCCGTCCGCTGATGACGAAGATGGGTGCCGAGGGCGAGGCCGCGCTGGCGGGCTTCACCGCGGAGGCGGGCGATCCGACCCTGGTCAGCGCGCTCATCCTGTTCACCTTCGCGGATCGCATGGCGGTGCACTTCGACCTGAATTCCAACGCCCACGACGCCGCCGTGCTCGGCGACATGCTGGAGCGCGTGCAGGCCATGCGCCCCGCGCCCGCCTGAGTCCGTTCGGCGCCCGGGAGCCGCGCCGCGCCCTTCGCCACCGCAGCCCGCAACCGCGGCGCCTGCCCGCGGTTTACGCCGCCGTGCGTTGCACACCCCGCCAAGCCCACAGCGCGAGGCCGGAGGCCACCAGTGCGGCGTGGAACACGAAGTAGCCCCGCAGCCCTACCCAGGGCGCCATCTGGCCGGCCAGAAAGGGCGCGGCGCCGTGCCCCAGCATGTACAGCGACGTCGCGAAGGCCAGGGCGCGGGCTTCCATGCCTGCCGGCGCGGCCTCCTTGATCAGCCGCAGCAGTCCGGGCTGCAGGCCCACGGCCACCGCGCCCAGCACAAGGCGCACCAGCGTGAGCTGCAGCGGATCGCGCACGAACGGGTAGGGCAGCACCGCCAGCAGGCACAGCCCCAATGCCACCAGGGTCACGCGGCGGGGCTCGTAGCGATCCAGCACGCGGCCCCAGAAGGGCAGTGCCGCCGCGCTGGAGAGCGTGAGGGACACCGTGACCACGCTCAGCCACAGGTTGTGGCTCAGGCCCAGGTAGGTCTCCTGCCCACCCAGCAGCTCCAGCGTGTACAGCGAGACGATGGTGATGCTGCCGAAGAAGGTGCTGGCGAAGAGGAACATCAGGTAGAACATCAGGCCCATGGTGGGCACGCGCAGGCACGCGCGCAGATCCTGCCACAGGTGGAGCCGCAGGCGTTGCAGGGGCTTGGCGTATACCTCGCGCGTCCCCAGACTTACCAGCGTTGTGCTGGCGACGGCCGTGGCGCCGCCCACCAGGTAGAGCCACTGGTAGCGCGGCAGCAGACCCGCCAGCAGGCCACCCAGCACGGGGCCCACGGTGGAGCCGATCAGGGCGCCGGTCTGCATGCTGGAGAGCGCGCGGCCCATGGAGCCGGCGGGCGTGTTGGTGGCCACCAGGGCCTGCGAGGCGGCATTGAAGCCGTTGCTGGCGCCGATCCAGGCCACGCCCAGCAGCAGGCCGCCCAGATTGGGCATGAAGGCCAGCGCCGTGAAGCCCAGGCACTGCCCGATGGTGGCGCGCAGCATCATGGAGCGCTTGCCGAAGTGATCGGCCAGCCCGCCCCACACCGGCATCAGGGACATGGTCACGACGTACAGCACCGCCGTGTAGTAGCCCGTCCAGGCATCCACGCGCCCGCCGGCGCCCAGCTCCCGCAGGATCAGCGGGATGAACGGGAAGTACAGCGTGAAGCCGATGTTGCTGAGCAGGTTGCAGACGAACAGCACCTGCACGTTGCGGCGCCAGAACGGAAACGCCGCTTCTTCTGCACCGGATACCTCTACGGCACCGGGCGGCGGGGTGGCGGGCGGCGCGGGCGTGCTCACGGCGAGGCCGTGCGCAGGGGATCGCCCGGGGCGCCGCGTGTCAACGCCCGGAGCCACAGCCCGAAGCCGATCAGCAGCAGCACCGTGTTCAGCGCGAAGAACGTACGCAGCCCGAACAGCGGCCCGATCTCGCCCGCGATGAAGGGCCCCCCGCCGATGCCCAGCGAGCCGAATGCGGCCGCATAGGCCAGCACGCGCGATTCCATGCCCAGCGGCGCGTAGCTCTTGATGATGGCCAGCAGCGCGGGGCCGATGCCGATGGCCAGCAGTCCCAGCAGCGCGCGCGCCGCCCCGAGCTGCAGCGGTGTCTGCACGAAGATGGTGGGCAGACTCGCCAGGGCCGCGCCCAGCAGGCTTACCGCCAGGGTGCGTGGGGCCCCGAAGCGGTCCAGCACGCGGCCCCACACGGGCACGGAGAGCGCGCTGGCCAGGGTGTATGCCAGAGTCACCGCGCCCACCCAGTAGTTCACATCCGGCCCCGCATGGATGCCCTGGGCGGCCAGCAGGTCCAGCACAAACACGGAGATGATCGCCGCCGTGCCCAGATAGGTGAAGGCCTGGAGGAAGGCCAGGTACATCAGTCCCTTGATGTGCGGGATGCGTCGGATGGTGCGCAGGTCGCGCAGCAGGTGCAGCCGGAACGGTTCCGCGGGGCGCCGGTGGGTCTCGCGCGCCAGCAGCAGCGTGAGCAGGCCGGCCAGCCCCAACATGCCGCCGGAGACCCAGAACAGGTAGCGGTACTCCGGCAGGCGCGAGGCGATGACGGCCCCCACGGCCGGCCCGATGGCCCCGCCCGCCAGCGCGCCCGTCTGCACCAGTGACAGCGCGCGGCCCAGCCGGGCCGTGGGCGTGTTGGTGACGATGAGCGCATTGGTGGAGGGGATGAACCCGTTGGTGGTGCCCAGCAGCGCGTAGAGCACCAGGAACCAGGCCAGCGAGGGCGCCAGGGGCAGAATCACGAACATGCTGGCCATGCCCAGGCTCGTGCGCAGGGCCATCAGCTTGCGCCCGTAGTGATCCGCCACCACGCCCCACAGCGGGGTGAGCACGAAGCTCAGCCCGAAGTAGCTGCCCATTGCATAGCCCACCCAGGTCTCCAGGTGGCCCCGGGCGCCCATCTCCTGCAGCACGAGGGGGAAGAAGGGGTTGGTGATGCCGAATCCCGTTGTCAGGGAGAAGGCCGCCGCAGACATGGCCAGCATGTTGCGGCGCCAGTGCGGATGCGCTTCTGGCGCGGGCGCGGTCGGCAGCACTGCGGCTGCACTCATGGGGCCACGCGCCCCATGCGGCGCATGCCCCGCGTGAGCCAGACCAGGAGGCCCACCAGCAGCAGCAACGCGACGAAGCCGAAGTGCGCCCGCAGCCCCAGCAGTGGCCCGATCAGCCCCGCCATGAACGGCGCCACACCGTTGCCCAGCATGGCCAGAGCCGTACCCAGCGCCAGCGTGCGCGCATCCATGCCCGGGGGCGACCACATCTTGATGAGCGTGACCGTGGCCGGCTGGATGCCCACGGCGCAGACCCCCAGCACCAGCCGCGCCAGCGTGAGCTGCAGCGGTGACTGCACGAACGGGAACAGCCAGCTCGCCAGCATGCCCAGCAGCAGGCTCAGTGCCAGCACGCGGCCCGGCTCGAAGCGGTCCAGCCAGCGGCCCCACAGCGGCGCGGCCGCGGCGCTGGCGATGGTGAGCGCCATGGTGGCCACGCCCACCCAGGTCTCCAGCGCGTAACCGCCGATGACGGCGGCGCCGTGGGCGATCTCCAGCACGTACAGCGCGACCACGGCGGTGCTGCCGAACATGGCCGTGCTGAACAGGAAGCTCATCAGGAACAGCACCCACATGGCCGGCACCCGCAGGATGATGCGGGTGTCCTGCAGCACGGTCAGCCGGAAGGGCACGCTGGGCCGCTCGGCGCGCTCGCGTGCGAACAGCAGCGCCACGAGACCCGCCACCCCGCTCATGGCGCAACTGATCCAGAAGAGGTCGCGGTAGGCCGGCAGGCGGCCCGCCAGAAATGCGCCCACGGCCGGGCCGCAGGTGGTACCCAGCAGCTGGGCGCTCTGCACGATGGACAGCGCGCGGCCCATGTGGCGGCGCGGCGTATTGGTGGCCACCAGGGCCACTGCCGCGGGCACGTAGCCATTGCAGGAGCCCACCAGCACGAACAGCAGCAGGAACCACGGCATCGAGCTGATCAGCCCCAGCAGCCCAAAGCCGATCGCCATCCCCAGCCCGGCCCGCAGCACCATGGACTTGCGGCCGAAGTGGTCGGCGAAGGTGCCCCACACCGGCTGCAGCAGAAAGCTGATGGCGAAGAACCCCCCGGCGAGCGCCCCCACCCAGGTCTCCAGGCTGCCGCGCACGCCCAATTCCTTGACGATCAGGGCCAGGTAGGGAAAGCAGGCCGTGAATCCCAGCGTGTTGCAGAACACCCCCACGGAAAGCGCGCGCACATTGCGACGCCAGTCGGGGAACTGCTCCACGTCTGCATCTGCCGGTATGGCCGGGGACATCTCGGCGGAGCCTTTGGCGGGGCGATAGGGAAGTGGCGCTTTGGCGCAGACGCATCGTGGTGCGACCGCTGCGCGCGGGCCGGCGCGGAGTCGCACCGCAGGCCCCATCTTCCCGGCAGGGCGCAGAGCTTGTCAAGCGCCCGGTGGGCGTGCCGTTCCTCGGCGGCCAGCCCTCGGCCTCCGCTTGGCCCTTGAAACAATTGGCCCGAGCCACCCGTTACTTGGGATGGGGTGGCGCACGAAACCCCGCGCAGCGGTGCGCTGCTGGTGGCCTTGCCCAGCGCCTGTGGAGATACCGTGGAATTGCGCCCCTGCAATCTGCGAAATCTTGCCAGATATCCGGGAGTTCCTTACACTTAACCGCGCACGCATCGGCAGCAGCGACCCACTCGGCTCTGGAATGAAGACGCTCGACGTAACCCTGCCCGGCGGCCGTTATCCGATCCACATCGGAGCGGGCCTGCTGGACGAAGTTCTCCCACGACTGGTGGGCCCGCTGGCCCGCGAGCTGGTCGTGGTGGTCACCAACGAGACGCTGCAGCGGCTCTATCCGGACCGCATCGAGCAGGCCCTGCGGGCCCTGCCCGTGCGCGTGGACACGATAGCCTTGCCCGATGGCGAGCAGTACAAGACGCTCGAGACGCTTGCGCGCGTGTACGATCGCCTGATGGCGCAGCAGGCCAACCGCCGCACGCTGATCATCGCCTTCGGCGGCGGCGTGGTGGGCGATATGGCGGGCTTCGCGGCGGCCACATTCATGCGCGGCGTGCCGCTGGTGCAGGTGCCGACGACGCTGCTGGCCCAGGTGGACAGCTCCGTGGGCGGCAAGACGGCCGTGAACCATCGCCTGGGCAAGAACGCCATCGGCGCATTTAAGCAGCCTGACGGCGTGGTGATGGAGTTGGAGCTGTTGGCCACGCTGCCCGATCGCGAGCTGCGCGCCGGCCTGTTCGAACTGATCAAGCACGGAATCATCCGCGATCCCGAACTGTTCACCTTTTTGGAGGGGCACCGGGATCGCTTCGGAACCCACGATTGGGGGTTCTGGGAGGAAGCGGTGTGGCGCTCGTGCCGCGTCAAGGCCGCCGTGGTGGAGGCCGACGAGCGGGAGACGGACCTGCGCGCGATCCTGAACTTCGGCCACAGCCTGGGGCATCTCATCGAGACGCACACGGGCTACGCGCAATACCTGCACGGCGAGGCCGTCGGCGTGGGCATGCTCTTCGCCGCCCATGCCTCGTGGGTGTGGGGCGAGTTGCCCGAGGCGGACTCCCAGCGCATCCGTGCGCTGCTGCAGCCGCTGGTGACGCCGGTACGGATGCCGGTGCTCGATGCCCGGGAATTCGCCGGGCTGTTGATGCACGACAAGAAGGCCGCCGAAGGGGTATTGCGTTTCATTGGCCTGCGTGGAATCGGTCAGGCGCACATTCACGAGCGGACAGCGCCGGCCGATCTGTGGCCGCTCTTCCGCGGGTTCCTTGAGGAGATGCCGGGCGTGCTCCGCTTGCAGGAGGACGCAGCAGTTGCCGGTTAAAGGGGGGTTCCGTCGATCGGGGGCGCGCGCAGGAACGGCGCGGGACGACTAGGCGGAACGCCGTCCAGTAGCGGACAGGGGGTGTCCGTGAGGAGGCTACGAACGTGCGGGTAACCAGCAATCTGACGGATGCGGCGGGCGCGCCGAGCCTGTTCTTCGTGCGCCTGGCGGAGTGGGACGAGGCCGTGCGTGCGGCCGAGACGTTTGACCGCGTGCTCAACAACCCGGTCTCGGTTCCGCAGCCGGTGTTCTACTCCCGGCTTTACCAACATCTGATCGAATATCTGCTCGACCGACTTCAGTTGCCCAGCAGCCACGGGGCGGCGGAATGGGAATGGAAGCCGCTCTACCAGTTCGGCCAGTCGGTGGATCCGTACTACTTCACCGAATCGGCGGTGCAGGAATTGCTGGAGCGCTGGCCGGTGATCGGCTACGAGAACCGGCAGATCCTGACATCGGTGCTGATGGGATTCTTCCATCTGCGCCGCAGCGGATTCCCGGCCTGCTATCCGTCCGCGCTGCTGCCGGTGCACGAGATCGATCGCTGGACGCGAATCTTCCCCCCCGAGTGGAGTTGGGACTGCGTGCAGGTGCTGCGGCGCATGGGCTTCGCCACCATGTCCAGCCGCCAGGGCTACCGCACCTTCGTGCGCTTCACCGATGGCCTGTTCGACGCGGATCTGGACGCCACCGCCATGCGGCGCTGGCAGTCCGAATGCTGGCGCGCGGGGCCGATCACGCCCGGCGCGGCGCACGAGACGGTGGCGCCCTATCAGGCCAACTTCATCGCCTCCTCATTCACGGGGGTGTGGGGCGCGATGGGCTTCAACGGCCCCTGCAGCTTCATCCCTGATTGCGCCAACTGTCCCCTCAGCGGGGACTGTCGCTGGTTCCACGCCCCGGTCAGCGAGCGCCCTGGGCCCTCGGAGGTGCTGGCCTTGGCGCGTCGGGGGCACGTGGAGCACCTGCGCACGGACCAGTTGCTTGGCGGACTCTACGACCTGAAGGAGCAGGAGGCCGTGCAGCTCCGCAGCGGGCTCACGGGCGATTCCCTGCGCGCGCTGGCGGCGATGTCCTTCCAGGAGCTGGACGCCACCTTCGGCCAGCACTGGCTGCTGCCTGAGCGCCTCAGCGTGACGTTCGAGGTCTGCCGGCGCTTTAACGAGGAGCGCATGGCGGTGGGCGGAGCCTTCCAGACGCCCTGGGATGTCTTCAAGCACTTCCGCATCCGACTGCGCGATCTGAAGCAGGAGCAGTTCATCGTGGTGCTGCTGGACAACAAGAAGCGCTACCTGAACGGCATCGTGATCACGCAGGGCACCCTGAACACCAGCCCCGTGCACCCGCGGGAGGTGTTCAACGCCGCGATCCGAGAGCGGGCCGCTTCGGTGGTCATCGTGCACAACCATCCCTCGGGCGATCCGCAGCCATCCAAGGAAGACATCCACGTGACCCGGCAGCTCATCAAGGTGGGGGAACTGGTGGGCATCCCCGTGCTGGATCACATCATCATTGCGGACGAGCTGTACATCAGCATGCTGGAACAAGGGCTCATGAAGGACTAGACTGGGCCGCTCAGGGAGGTCCCGAGAGCACTACACGCTGGACTTCCCGCTTCGTTCCCGCGGAGGGCGCCTATCCATGGGCGTTCGCGGGGCGTAGCACGGGCATTGGAATCGCAGCGCCGGCACCATTTCCTGAGACCGCGTCGATTCGCCCGTTGCGAGGTTGCAACGTGGCATGCGCCGTCACGCACCACCGCTGCCATCGAACAAGGGAGAGACCATCGTGAAAGGCAAGACCGCTCGCAAGAAGGGTGCAGAGAAGGCCAAGTTCCGTCGCCGCCGCATGAGCAAGACGCGCGAGCTGACGCGCATCTTCCGCCGCAAACAGCGCATCCGCCTCAAGCGCAAAAAGTAGCCCGCCGCGGATCGGCGGCGGCTAGCGCAGCCGCTTCCAGCGGAACGCCGCCAGCACGAGGGCCACCACCAGGGCGGCAAGGGCGAGTACGGTTTCCTGAGACATACGCGTTCGTGATGCAGGGACGGGTCGCGGCTTGCGCCGGGACGGTGCCGGACGGTCGGCGTGTGCGCCGGGGTGTACCTACGCGTCAGCCTCGGGGGCAGGTTCTTCCGGGGGCGGCTCGGCTTCGGGCGGCGGTTCCTTGGGCCCGTGCACCTGGCGCACGATGGTGAGCAGCGCCTTGGCCAGTTCGGCCTCGGTGTTGGCGGCTTGGCGCAGGCTGTGGCTGGTGGCCACGCTGTTGGGATTTACCCAGGCGCCCAGTGACACCGTGCCCAGATTGATCCCCTTGGCCTTGAAGAACCGCGCCAGCGTCACGTGCAGCGGGCGGGCCGTGAAGAGCCCTCGTGGGGACTGGTGCAGGTTCTGCGCGTTGGCAAACAGGTCGGCGTGGTCCACCTCGTCCAGGTACCAGGTCTGCAGGTTGTCGCGGTACAGGAACGAGAGCCGCCCGAACTTGGAGACGTTGAGGAAGATCAGAAGTTCCACCACCTCCCGCTTCTTCTCGATGCAGTCCATGTAATGGTACGGGCGGTACGGGAAGAACTCGATGATCCGCGCCAGGATGCGGTGCACGTTGTCCGGCCGTAGGAACGCCATGGTGTTGTCGATGCGATTGCCCAGGTCCATGGCCTTGGGGTCGAACTCGATCACCGTGGCGGTCTCCTTCAGCGTGCCCTGGTTGATCACGCCGTAGTAGCCGTTCACGATAGACTCGGCCAGACCGGTGAGGAAGCTGGACCTCTCGCGCAGCATCACCTCCTCCGGGAGGTGATCCAGGTAGCCGAAGGTATCGAAGCGCTTGCCCACCGAGGATTGCTTCTGCAGGGACTTGAAGAACCACCCCTGACCAATCACGTTGCCCATCTGGATGCGGCTGCGGGGCACGGTGAGGTGCTTGAGAATGGTCTTCTGGATGACGTTCGGGGCCGGCTCGAAGTTCTCCTGGTAGTAGTGGTACCAGATCTCGAACTCCTTCTGGTTGGTCTCGCCGGGAATCTTCAGCGCTGCGATCTTGCGGTTCACGCGGGCCAGGCAGGCCTTGAACAGCTCGCGCAACTCCCGCTCGAATTCATAGACCGAGTGCACCTCTCCGACGAACAGATGCTCCAGGAACTTGCGGCGCGGTGAGCCGGGCGGGAAGGCGCGGCGGTGGAATTCGAGCAGCACCTGCTCGCGGTGCGTATCGAATGGGCGTGTGTCACCGGGCTTGGTGAACACGTCCGAGATGCGCACGTGGAGCGCGAAGGCCAGGTCGATCACCTTGGAGATGCGCGCGCGCTCCTCCTGATCGATGTCCTTGACGCCGTTCTCCTCGTGATAGGCGATCTTCAGCGCCTTGTAGCGCAGCCACCAGGGGTCCTGCTTGAGCAGGGGGAACGTTTCCTCCAGATCGATCAGAGCCCAGGGCGGTACCCCCGCGATCTCGCTCTTCGCCAGTTCCGCCTCCGGGTCGTCCGGCTTGGGGGCGGCGTACTGGTGCATGAACTCCGGGTCCTTGATGGTCTGGATGATCGTCTTCAGGAAGCGCTTGTCCAGCAGGGTCTCGATGCGGAACAGGTTCAGGATGGCCTTGGGCAGGTTGCCCGAGGACGCCTTGAAGGCCTCCCAATACACCGCGCCGGAATGCTTGGCGACGTATTCCAGCCCCAGGTCGGGCGTGGAGCCCAGGTTCACGAGGCGATCCTGGTCCGCTTGGTACAGGTCGATCTGGCCGAAGCGGATGTAGTCGATGATCCGGTCGTAGAGCGCCGGGTCATCGTTGATCACCTGGGGCAGGATGAAGTGCGTGGGCATCATCGGCGTGATCTGGATGCCCGGCATCAGCGTCTCGTAGTTCAGGATCAGCTCGTACGCCGAGCCTGACGCCTCCTTTGAGACCAGCGTGGAGCCGTGATGCCCGATGCGATAGTCGTCGTTGCTGCAGGCAAACAGGTAAATCTCCGCCATCGGGTACTTCGAGGCGATGTAGTCCTGAATGCGCTTGAGCCGCTGCTGCAGGAGCGTCTCCTGCTGCTTCATTTCCTCGCCGTGGGTCACCTTCACCGAGCGCTTCATGAGCGCCATCACCTCGTGCAGCGTCTGGGTGCGCTGCGCGGCGCCCTGTTCGCCCACCAGTTCCTTGGCGTAATCGCCCTGCTTGCCGATCAGGTAGCGGTACAGGCGCGGATAGCTCTTGGCCAACTGCTGCATGGCGCGCTTGTTCAGGTCCGCCTTCACTTTCTCGTCTTGCAGGGCCGCCGGGGTCAGCTTCATCTGCACGCGCAGGCGGTTCATCCAGTAACGGCCTTCGGCCGTCAGCGCCTCTCGAAAGGTCTGGTCGCTCCAGCTTGAGGTATCGAAGTAGAACGGCTCCAGCTCATATTGCACCTGCAGATCCAGGTCGGACGCGCGGGACTTGTGGCCAATGGTGCCGATGGAGCCCAGTGAGTGCACGCTCTTGACGGGGCAATAGCCATAGCTGGAGGTGGGAGGCACCTCCATCCCGAAGGTCTCCCGGATGTGATCGGCGAGAGCGTCGCGAAAGGTATCGGACAGGCGCCCGAGGCCCTCCACCCCGCAGGGCGCGCCCTCCACATATAGATCCGCTACCGCCTCCTTGGGCTTGTAGCGCACCACGCCGCCCTTGCGCTCCAGTTCGATGGCTTGGTAGGGCAGGTCGGCGAACTTTGGGTCGTTGACGTGGATGAGGAAGAGCACCTCATAGAGGGCTTTCTTCATCTCCTCATCGAATGAGGAGAACGCCAGCTTGAGGCGGGATTCGTTGAAGTGGTCGAAGAACTCGCGGCCCTTTTCCAGCCCCTCGCGGAGCATCTGCAGGCGCTCCGGCGCGAGCTGCACGCCCTGGCCCAGGATGGCGGCCAATCCCGTCGGCCCTTTCTGGGCGGGAGGAGGCGGCGCCGCGGGCGCTTTGTCGGCCCGTCCGCCCCCACCTCTCAGAAATCGGGATAGCGCCATCGTGTGTCGCGCACAAAAATGCCCTGTGGCCCGAGGGTACAGGTCAGCGGCTGGAGAATTCCCCCCCTGGCTGCATCGGGAGCGTAATGATCGCCTCCGTCCCTTGCTCCCGAAGATTCTGCAGGCTCAACGTTCCGGAATGCGCCTGCACGATAAGATAGCAGAGCGGAAGGCCTAACCCAAGTCCGTGGGCGCCGATGTTGACGGGGTCTCCCCGGCCGAACTTGTCCAGCAGATGGTCCAGATCCAGGTCTGAGAGACCGGGGCCGGTGTCCGTCACGCGGATGGACGAGACGCCGTCGTGTTGGGTCACCTCGATGCCGACGCTACCCGTCTGCGTGTACTTGATGGCATTGTCCAGCAGCTGCGAGAGGGCCTCGCGCAGGTTCTCGTCGTCGAAGACGACCGGCCGCAGTGGCTTGGGCACGGAGACGTCCAGCCGCAGCTGCTTGGCCTCCGCGCGGCTGCGCAACATGGCGGCGACGCCGCGCACGGGCTCCTCCAGGTCCGCCTCGGCGAAGTCGAACAGCATCTCCCCGCTCTCCATCTTGGAGATGGCCAGCACCTTGTTCACCATCTCGGTGAGCTTCTCCGCCTCCTTGTGGATCACCTCGATAAACTGGGCCTGGTCCTCCGACTCCACCATGCCCTCCGTCCCCAGCAGCTCGGAGTAGGCCAGCACGGAGGAGATGGGTGTGCGCAACTCGTGCGAGACCATGCTGAGAAAGTTGCTCTTGGCGCGGTCCAGCTCACGCAGCTTGCTGTAGGCGCGTTCCAGCTCGGCCGCCTGCTGCTGCGTGCGGGCTTCCAGCTCCTTGCGCTGGCGGATGTCGCGCAGGATCACCGAGTAGGCCAGCAGGGCCTGCTCCGGGTCGTGCACGGCGGAGATGGAGCAGTCCGCAGGGATGGCCCCCTGGCTGGGGTGATAGAGCACCACCTCGCCGTGCCACCCGCCCTGACGGGCGTCGGCCGCGATGCTCTCCCAGTTGCCCGGAGTGCCGTTGGGCATGGCCAGCAGGATGCCCGCATCCACGCCGATCACCGTGTCGGTCTCGATGCCGAAGGCCTGGGCCAGGGCGCGGTTGGCATTGAGGATGCGCCCCACCGTATCGGTGATGAGGATGGCATCTTTGGCGCTGTTGACCAGGTGCGTGTAGAGGCTGATCTGCTTGAGGTACGAGGCGATCTCCTCCTCCAGCGAGCGGCGCTGGGTCTCCACGGCCCGGCTGTGGCTCGCCATGTCCTCGTAGAGCCGGGCACGGTCGGAGGTGGTGCGCAGCTTCTCGGTGAGGATGGCGTTGAAGATGCGCCCCAGGTAATAGCGTAGCTTATAGTCCTGCGGGGCCTGGGGGTCCTCCGGCAGCGCGGCGGCGATGATGAGGAACTGCGCAGGCGCGTCCGTGGTCACCGTGGCCGAGCGGGCCGCGGCGCTGATCAGCCCCATCTCGCCAATGGTATCGCCCCGGTTCTGCAGGCGCAGGATGAAGCGATCCTTGATGGAGACCGAGACGCTGCCCGCCAGCAGAAAGTACACCCGGTTGTCGGAAGGCTCTCCCTCGCGGATCAGCACCGCGCCGGCTGCATACCCGCGCAGTTCGCACATGGGCACCAGATCGCGCAGTTCCGCCTCGGAGAATGCCTGGGCTGGCAGGATCACCCGCAGGGCTTCCAGCGGCTCGGCGAAGGGGCCCTCGGCTGCGGCTGCAGTCGTCATGCGCTCGCTCTCGTCGTTGGCACCGCCCGGCTGCAGGCCACGCCCCTCCCGCCGGGACCCTGCTCCGGGGTCCACTTCGCTGTGGCGGCGGCCGTGCCCCCCGTGGCACACCACCCCCCGGCCTTCGGACGCTCCGGAGCCGGCAAAGGTTCCGCAACCGCTTTCTACGAAGGGGTCTTGGCGGATTTGAGCAGGAAGAACTGGATCAAGGGCCTCGCCTTGGGCACCTCCTTATCCGGCAAGCGCACCTCATAGACGTGCCCGGCCTCCCCGCGCCGCGCACTCTGGGAAACCATCATCGGATTCAGGCCCTCGGAGCGCAGCAGCCCCAGCAACTCGTCCACTTCGCCCTGGTACGCGCTCGAGTAGACGGTCTGCAACACGCGCCGCTCGCGGCCGAGACCCCCGCCGTGCTGCTGCCGGTTGCGCGACCGGCGCAGCGAGGCCAGCGAGACCACGTTAGGTTTGCTGCGGGCGGAATCCGGCCGGAACAGCCACGCATCCAGATAGGCCGCCCCCACGATGAGCAGGCCGATCAGGGCGTACTGGATCAAGCCCGCTGGCGGGTTGATCCACGTAATGATCAGCCCGCCACCGCCGACGTACAGGGCGATGCGCAGCCAAAGCTTCATGATGCTGCCGGTGCTGGAAGGGGGCCGGGTACCATTGGGCCTTGATTCGATGCTATTTTATACCGGAACCCACGCGGAACGACAAGCCACGAGCCGCCATGCTGACCGACCCCGGCCGCGCGCTGCTGGCGCGCTGGATTTATGTGCTGGTAAAAGTGGACGAGCGCTTCATCGTGCCGTACACGCCCCAGCGCTGGGCGGCCGTGACACGGGACCCTGGCTATGGGGCGGACTTCGCGCCGCTCCTGGAGCGCTTCCTGTGCGCGCTGACGCAGGGGGACTGGCCGCCCGGCAGCTACTATCCGGGCGGGTGGTACCGCCAGCTTTCGGCGCGGGGCGAAGACCCGGTCCGCGTGGCCACCGCGCCCGAGGCGCTGGAGCGCTTCCACTTGGAGGAGGTCGTCGTGGACCGGGATGGCCGCTGGCTGGTGGGTGACAAGGCCATCGAGGGCCGTGTGCTGCAGCACTTTCTGCGCAACCTGCACTTCGATGGGGAACTGGCCCGCTACGTGATCCGCTATCGCATGGAGCAGCACTTCGAGACGCGCTACCTGCACCACCGCTCGCCGCCCATCCGCGTGCGACGCGTGGGCCTGGACGGCGGGGTGGTGACTCTGCTGCTGAACACGGGGCGCGAGGAGCCCCTGCGACCCGAGACCCTGCGCATGGACGAGGCGGAGCGGCTTTACTGTGCCGTGGGCGCGGACGACGTGCCGGCGTGGTTCGAGGAGCCTGCCCGCTGGGAGCTGCTCAAGGATGCCGACCACCGCGATGGCGGCTGGGTGCTCACCGTGGGGGGACGCGAACTGAGCGCCCCGCTGGATGCACCCTGGCCCTATGCCGACGCCCTGCCTGCATGAGCGAGCCCGCCCAGATGCCGACCACCCCGCACACGGGCTGCCGATGACCGCCCACCGCAATCCCGAGGGCCCTCGCGGTCCGCAGGCCCTCGCCTACGCCGCCGCGCTGGAGACCGTGCTGCGCCACTGCGCTCCGCTGGCCACGGAGCGTGTGCGCTTCGATACGGCGGCCGGCCGCGTGCTGGCGGAGGACGTGCGCGCCGCGGTGGACGATCCCCCCGCGGCCAAGTCCGCCATGGACGGGTTCGCGCTGCGGACCGCCGATACCCAGGCGGCCAATCCGGCGGCTCCCGCCGCATTCGCCTTTGCGGAAGTGGTGGGCGCGGGACACGTCAGTGACGCCCCCGTGTCCCCCGGCGGGGCGGTGCGTATCATGACCGGCGCCCTGCTGCCCCCGGGGGCCGACGCCGTCGTGAAGCAGGAGGACACCCAGCACCTGGAGGGCCAGCGCTTTGCCGTCACGGCACCCCTGCGGGCCGGGGAGAACGTCATCCCCCGCGGCGCGATTCTCAAGGCCGAAAGCCTGCTGCTGGGCAAGGGCGCGGTGGTTTCGCCCCAGGGGCTGGGCCTGCTGGCCGGGCAGGGCCGCGCGGACTACGCCGTGTACCGTCGGCCGCGCGTGGGGCTGCTGTCGCTGGGCGACGAACTGGTGGAGCCGGGCCGCCCGCTGGGCCCGGGTCAGCTCTACGTGAGCAATCTCTACGCGCTGGAAGCGCTCTGTATGCGCTACGGTGCCGAGCCCCACCGTCTGGGCATCGCCGGGGACGATCCGGAGCGCATCGAGGCCATCGTGCGCGGGGCGCTGGGGGAGGCCGCCGGCGCCGCGGCGGCGTGCGACGTGGTACTGACGCTGGGCGGCTCGCACCATGGGGACTTCGATTTCGCGGACGACGTGCTGAAGCGGATCGGGGCAGCGCTGCACTTCCGCCGCACGCGCATCAACATGGGCGGCTCCACGCTCTTCGCCACGCGTGGCGAGACGCTCTTCTTCGGGTTGCCCGGCACGCCCATGGCCTCCTGGCTGGCCTTCGAGGTGCTGGTGCGGCCCGCGCTGTGGAAGCTGGCCGGCCGCGTCCAACTGGAGCGGCCCTGGCTGCAGGCACACCTGAGCGACCCCGTGACGGCCGATCCGCGCCGCACGAACTTCATCCCCGCGCGATTGGAGCTGGACGGCGCGGCCGAGCCCCGGGTGCAGGCCCTGGTGCGCGGGAGCCCGATGACGCTGCCAGCCAGCGTGCTGGCCAGCGGGCTCATCCACTGGCCCGCCGATACCCCGGCCCTGCCCGCCGGGGCGCGGGTTCCCGTGGAACTGCTGGGGGAGGAGTAGGCCCTGTTTGGCAACACCAGCCGGCGTGCCCTGACTCGCCGAGCCCCGTCATTCCGAGCGCAGCGAGGAATCTGTTGTGCTCTGAGACAAAACAGATTCCTCGGCCTGCGTGGCGGGCCTCGGAATGACAAATAGCGGCTGAGTGACGACACCCCGGCAATTCGATAAAGAACCTGGCGGCGCCCCTGACAGCGCCAGCTAAGCCGGCGCGTCTTGAACTCTCTTGCGGGACATCACACTAGAAGCTCCACTTGAGCTCGAAGAAGGCGCGGTCGTTGTTTCGCGCGGCGGCGAGGATGAAGTTGTCGCCCTGGCCGGGCGTGTAGATCAGCACGCCACCCGTGAGGTTCAGCGCGCTGGCCAGCTCATAGGTGAGCTGATAGCGCTGCAAGGTGCCCTGCTCGGCCTTCGCACCGTAGGCGGTCAGTACCCCGACGGCCGTGAGTTTGTCGTGCAGGAACGTGCCCTGGTAGGTCAGCACGTACTGGTTCACGTCCTCCGCCTGGAAGTCCGGGTACTGATCCAGTGCCGGGACGTGATCCAGCAGGTGCCGGTCCGACGCCTCCAGGCCCAGCGTGGTATCGCGGAAGCCGGAGTATTCCACGCCCACCATGCCATCCGTGCGGGCGAAGGTGCGATCGGGCACGTTGGCGAAGCGCAGCCCGCGGAACTGGGCCAGCTCCGCCTTGAGCAGCCAGTTGCCCAGGGCCACGTTGCCGGCCGTGCCGGCCATGTGTACGCGCGCATGGCGCTGCACGGGCTGCAGGCCGTTGAGCAGGTTGTTGTCCGCGTCGGCCAGGTAGGGATCGGGATTGAAGACGTCCGCCCAGTAGAACGCCAGGTCCCAGCCGCTGAAGATGCCGCTGAGGGAGGCGGCCCATTCCGTGTTGCCGTCGCCGTTGGTGGGCTTGTCCTCCGGCGGCAGCGAGGGGTACGGAAAGTAGTCGCTGCCGGGCACGGGGTTCTTGTTGAAGCGGATCTCGGGAATGGCAATGCCCGTCAGGCTCCAGGGGCCGGTATAGTAGCTCACCTTGGCCATGGTGACCGGTAGGCGCAGGTCCTCCAGGCTGGTCAGGCCGGGCTCGCGCATGTCCAGCGGATTGAGCACGTCGGTCACGCGGATGTAGTCCGACTTGCCCCACACCACGATCTGGCGGCCCACCTTGATGTCCAGCGAAGGCACCGGTGTGCCCCGCACCCAGGCCTCGCGGATCTCACCTTCCTGTTGGTAGGCGTCCAGCACCTGCTGCGTGTAGTGCGCCTCCCCGCGCAGTTGGTAGACGAAGTCGCGGAAGGCCTGGCCGCTCACGAAGGCCTTCCAGTTCGGCCCCATCTCCAGCGAGAACTCCAACTCCAGGGTGGTGCGCAGCTTGGAGAGCCCGCGCCAGTCCGTCTGGCCCGGTGGGATTGGTGGGGGCGCGTCGTGGGCGTAGGCATAGGCGCCATCCAGCCGGGCGAAGCCGGCCAGCGACCAGATGCGCTCGGCGGGCGGGGTCTCCGCCTCGGACTGCGCGCCGCTTGGCACCGAGAAGTCCTGCGAGAAGCCGCCTTCCAGGCCGGCTCCGCCTTGACCGGGCGTCGTAGGTGAGCTCCGGCCCGGCAGCGGCGCGTCAAAGCCGGACTGCACGTCGCCGGGCGGGGGGGGCGCAGCGTTGCTCTGGGCGAAGGCGGGCGGTGCCAGCACAGGCAGCAGGCCCAGCGCCATCCCCAACAGCAGCGGCCGGATGCGGCTCAGCGACCGTGCGCCGCTTCGCCCCGCAGCACCGGCAGCGTGGAACTCGCGCGAGCCACCAATCGTCCCTCGGCGTCCATTCGGCCAGGAAGGCTGTGCCCCCATCCCTCTACCCGAGAGCAGGGCCCCGGGCACCCTATTGGGGGGCGAAACCGCGCCGGACTTGGGCAGGGCTGGTAGTGGGGGTGCGGGGGCCCTCGCTCCCCACATCGAATCGCTTGTGCCATTCAAGCGGCCGAGCAGCTTGACGACTCGTTCCCGCACGGAACCTAGCGCGCGGCGCCAATGGCCTGCTGGAGGTCGGCCAGCAGCCGCTCCAGCCGCGCGCCGCCCAGGTGTTCCGCCACGCGGGCCTGGGCCGCCTGCCAGTAGGGGTAGGCCGCGCGCAGGGCCGCCCGGCCCTCGTCCGTCACGTGCACCTCGCGCTCGCGCCGGTCCGAGCCCGGCACGATGCGCACCCAGCCCTTGCGGGCCAGTGGCGCCAGGTTGCGCGTCAGCGTGGTGCGGTCGGTCAGCGTGGCCTCGCCCAGGCGCGTCAGCGTCACCGGCCCCAGCCGCCGTGCGGTGGCCAGGATCGAGAACTGCGTGACGCGTAGCCCGGCCGGGCGCATCGTCTCGTCGTAGAACTGCGTGACCGCCCGCGACGCCATGCGCAGGTTTGCGCACACGCACGGATCGGCCACCGCTGCCTTGGGCTTGCGTGGGGCGGACATGCGGAAGAGTGTAGCTACACGCAATGGGGGCGTCAACCGACCCGTGGGGCAGTGGGAACGGCGCTCCGTGCCCCGCCCGACGGCGGCAGGCGGGGGTGCGGACGGTCAGGCGAGGGGTGCGGGTCGTGCTCATAGCCCCTTCTCCAACTCCCGGACGGTGAAGAGCTGCGGTGAGAGCTTCTGGTTGAAGCGCACGTTGTTGAACTGCAACACGGTGGCGTGCGTCGTGGCCTGACCCTCCTGGGTCACCATCTGCATCTCGGTGGGGATCCAGATGCCGTCGATCCGCTCCAGCTTGTTCACCTTCATGAACTTCACGCGCGAGCTCTGGTAAACCCAGCGGATGCCGCGGATGACGACGTAGTTGTCCTGGCGCACCCACAGCATGGACTTCTCGTAGCCGATGTCGTCCTTCACCTTGTCCGTACGGGGCACGGCCTGGATCTGCCAGGTCTTGTGACCCTCCACGTCCTCTTCCTTCACCAGGGTGAAGTCGAAGTCGTCCAGGTCGGGCTTCGTCATGTCCGAGTAGTTGAAGTCCGAGCCCATGAAGCTGCCGCTCTTGTCCGAGGAGGCGATGCGCTTGGACTTGCGCAGCGCGGGCAGGTAGAGCCACTGGTCGTCGTCCTTGCCGGGAGCGGCATAGTCGTAGGTGAGAAACCCAGTGCCCTTCACGTCCGCGGGGGCCAGGAAGAACATGATGGTGTAGGTGTCCTCGCCCTTGTCCTTGCGGAAGGTCTTCAGATCGCGCTCGCGGCGGTGGCCGCGATTGTCGATGAGCACCATCTTGACGTCGGCGGTCTCGTTGTCGCCGTCGTCACGGTTGTTGACCTTCTGCATGATCTCGCGGGCCTTGGCATCGTCCGCCCGGGCCGCCCCGGGCCAGGCGGCGGCCAGCAGCAGCACGGCGAGGGTCAGCGCCATCAGGGCGCTCAGCGCGGGAAAGCCCCGCGGCCGGGGGCGATGGGAACTGCGGATGTCGCTTCGCATGGTTGTCAGCTCCGTGATGGGGTGGGCGCGGCGCGGGGGCCGCGCGTCATTCGATGGTGGCCGGGGCTGGGGGCGCGGCGGTGGCCGGGGCCTTGCGCGCCGTCAGCACCAGGATGGCCGGGGACAACAGCATGTCCGCCGCGAGGGCCACGACCAGGGTCAGCCCGGTGAGCAGGCCGAAGTAGAACAGGTTGTTCAGGGTGGCGAACATGAACAGCCAGAACCCGACGACCAGCACCATGGTGGTGAAGAGCATCGCCCGCCCGGAGGTGAGCAGGGTCTCGTGGACGGCATAGGCGGCGTCGCCCGTCTCCTCATAGTAGCGCAGGAAGTGGTGGAAGAAGTGGATCGTGTCGTCCACCGCCAGGCCCAGCGCGATGCTGCCGATCAGCAGCGTGAAGGCATCCAACGGGATGTTCATCCAGCCCATGAAGCCCAGCGTGATTCCGATGGGCAACAGGTTGGGCACCATGCTCAGCAGGCCCAGCCGCAGGCGTCCGATGAGCAGGATCATCAGGATCGTGATGACGATGATGGCGGCGGTGTAGCTCTCCACCATGCTGCGCATGAGGGCAAAGACGGATTCGGTGAAAAGCCGGATCAGCCCGGTTACCGTGACGTGGGCCGAGACCTGCGTCGAATTGCCGAACAGCTCACTGCCCTTGGCCTGCAGGTCGCTCACGTAGTGCACATAAGCCGCGGCATCGTCCCAGGGGGATTTGATCGTCACCCGTGCGATGCGGAACTGGCTGTCCACCAGGCGCTGCAGATCGTCGCTGCCGCTGTTCTCGAACAGCAGCAGCTCCTGGGCGATCAGGTCCCGGTCCTGCGGCAGGGTGTAGTAGGCCTCCTGGTTCTCGTGCAGGGCGCGGTTGATCTCCTTCACCACGTCCACGACGGAGTTCGTTTTTCCAACGAAGCGCTGGCCCTGGGCGTTGGTGTAATCCTCGGCGTAGCGCTCCAGGGCCTGGATGCGGTTCAGCACGGCCGGATCGTACAGGCCGTTCTCGTGGCCCGTGTCGATCATCATCTCGACAGAGATGGAGCCCTTCAGCTCGTGGTCGATCAGGTCCGTGGCCTGCCGGATGTCGCTGGACTTGGGAAACCACTTCAGCGTGTTGTGCGAGAAGCGCAGCCAGGGCAGCCCAGTCATGGCCAGGGCCGAGACCAGCACGCTGACCACCACGACCAGCCGGGCGCGTCGTGTGGCGAAGTTTCCCAGCCCCATCAGGAAGCGATCGGCCAGGGGGCTGCCTTCCTGCGAGGAGAAGCGCGGGTGGCGGCGGATGGGCAGCAGCGCCAGCAGGGCCGGCACGAGCACCAGGGTCAGCACCAGCGAGATCATCACGCCCAGGGCCGCGTACACGCCGAGGTCGGCCACCGATGCCAGCGTGGCCGTGATGAACGACAGCAGGCCGGCCGCCGTGGTGAGGCTGGTCATCACGATGGGCAGACCGGAATGGGCCAGGGCGTCCACCAGCGCCTGCCGCTTGTCCCCGCCCCGCTCGTAGTTGCGGTAGAACATCGCCAGCAGGTGCACCACGGCGCCTACCCCGACAGCCAGCAGGAACGAGGGCAGAATCATCAGCGGCAGCTTGAACGCCACACCCAGCGTAGCCATGGCGCCCACGGTGGCCACCACGCTCAGCACCACCACCAGCAGCGGCAGCGCCACGCCGGAGATACGGCGGAACAGCACACCCAGGAACACCCCGATGGCCAGCACGGCCAAGGCCATGAAGCGCGCCATGTTCGATTGCATGGCCCGCTTCAGGAAGTCGGTGACCACAGGCGAGCCGGTGAGGTGAATGGGAAAGTCCGGCCCGTTGTACTGGGCCACGACCCGCTCCACGGCCCGCACGATCTGCGAGTTCTCCTTGTCCGTGAGCGGCTTGCGCTTGGCGGCTACTGCCGGTGTGCCCGTGCCGGGCGCCAGCGAGATGTCGCCGAAGCCGGCGCTCACATCCGCTTTGGCCCCCTCGTCGCTGAAGGCCTGCGTCTCGATGAGCACGGTGGTGAAGCGGCCATCCTCCGAGATGAACAGGTTGGGGTACAGGTGCGAGGACAGCACGCGCTGCTTCAGCGCCGCCATGGCCTGCGGCGTCTGGGGGATGTCCTTGACGAGGTCCTCGACCACCAGCCGGTCGCCCTCCCCGCGCGTGTCGCGCACGTTGATGAGGCTGGTGACGTCCTTCAGGTGCGGCACCTGGGTCTGCAGCGCGTGGGTGAAGTCGCGCAGCTTGGCCAGGAAGGCCTTGTCGAACACCTTCGGCGGATTGACCGCCGCAATGAGGAACTCGTCGCGCCCGAACAGCTCGCGGAAGCGGTTGTATTCGATGAGCGCCGGATCGTCCTTGCGGAAGAACGATTCGGTCGAGGTGTCGTAGGTGATGTAGCGGAGTTGCGAGACCAGCGCCGCCAGCGCAACGAACACGATCAGCAGCGTCTTGATGCGGTGGCGGTACACCGTGCGGGCGAATGCGGCGAAGCCGGATTCGATGCGGGCCTTGAACGTCGCCATGGCGATGCGGTTCCTCTTTTCGGTATCGGTTGCGGGTGCGCCTCGCTGGCGCAGTTCCGTTTTGGTTTCAGCCTCAGTTTCGCCTCGTCTGGGCCACAGGTTGGTCACGGAGACGTCACGGCTTGCCGGCGTCGGAGTGTCCAGTGCGCCCGGCATGGGCGTGCGCGGGACTTGCCGACTGGGCGGTCAGCAGCTCCAGCAGCCGCTCGGCCGCCGGCTGCACGTCCAGGTCGGGGTCCAGCCCCGAGTGGATGACCAGTCCGAAGAATGTGGCGAAGGCCAGCGTGGCGCTCGTCTCGTCAGGCAGGCCCAACTGCCGCCGCAGCACTTTGCGGTTGAGCCGGAACTGCTCGCGCAGGCTCTCGGCCACGGCCGGATGGCTGCGCGACATGCTCAGGAACTCCAGGGCCAGCCGCATGCGCTGCGGATGCCGCAGCAGCTCGGGCAGGAAGAATCCGTCCAGGAAGCGCGGGGTGGCCTCCAGCGTGGCGTGCATGGCCTCCACTTCGCGCTGGATCACGGCCTGCCACAGGCCCTCCTTGGAGCCGAAGTAGTGGTGCACCAGGCCGTGGTTCACGCCGGCCCGCTCGGCGATCGCCTTCACCGAGCAGGCCTGGTGGCCGTGCTCCAGCAGGCAGTCGCGCGCTGCATCCATCAGCCGCTCCCGTGTCGTCATCGTTGCGGTCCTCCAACGTTGTGCTGCATTCATTGGTATTAGTTAGTCAACTAACTAATACGTTGTCAAGAGGAAAGTGCTTTGGCCCATCCAAGGGCCTTCAGGCGTTCCATTCATGGACGGGTGGGGCCCCGTCTAGTACAGATGGAGTACGGAACCAGCGCGCACCGCAGGGAGCGCGGAGTATAGCCGCGCGCGAACGATTTCCCAACCGGCAGGTGCCCAATGGAATATCCCGTTCCCGGTCCGATTTCGCCGACCCTACCCTACGCAGCGCTGCTGGCCGGATCGCTGCAAGGCGTGCTGATCGCCGGCGAGGGCAGGGTGGTGCTGGCCAACGAGCCGGCGGCCGCGCTGTTCGGTGCGGCGGGGCCCGCGGCGCTGCAGGGCCGCCCGTTGACACGGCTGCTGGGCACCGAGGGCGTGCAGCGGCTTGAGGCCGCCCGCCAGGGGAGTTCCCGCGGCAAACCGGCGCGCTGTACCCTGCGCGTGCAGTCCCCGCTGGGCCGTGCCCTGAGCCTGGAAGTCGCGGCGCTGCCCGTGCCCTGGGAGGGCGGCGAGGCTGTGCAACTCACCTTCCTGGACCGCACGGAGTTGGAGGCAGCCCGCACGGCGCTCGCCGAACGCGATGCGGCTTTCCGGGACATCATCGAAGGCTCCCTACAGGGCATCTACGTCCACGCTGACCATCGCTTCCTGTTCGTGAACCAAGCCTTCGCGGACATCTTCGGCTATGCCGATCCGGATGAACTGTTGGCGATGGGCGACGTGCTGCAAGTGTATGCTCCCAGCGAGCGAGAGCGCCTGACCGGCTACTACCACGAGCGCATCGGCGGTGGCGCCCCACCGGTGCGCTACGAGTTCCAGGGCTTGCGCAAGGACGGCCGCCCCATCTGGCTGGAGAACCTGGTGCGGCGCGTCACTTGGCAGGGCCAGGAAGCGAATCTGGTCACCGTGGTGGACATCAGCGAGACCAAGCGTGTCGTGGAGGAACTGCGGGCCAGCGAGGAGAAGTACCGCGACGTGGTCGAGGGCTCCATGCAGGGCATTCTGGTGCAGCGCCAGTCGCGGGCGCTGTTCGCGAACCAAGCCTTCGCGGAAACCTTCGGCTACGAGACCCCCGAGCAGATCCTGGCGCTGGACAGCCTGCTGGAGCTGGTGGCCGAAGACGACCGGGACATGATGGTGCGCAATGCCCGTGCCCGCATGCACGGCGAGCCGGCGCCGGACCATTATGTGGGCCACGGGCGCCGGCGGGACGGCAGCGATGCGTGGCTGGATACCACTGTGCGCGTGGTGAACTGGGAGGGCACCAAGGCGCTGCAGGTGGCCGTAATCGACGTGACCGAACGCGTGCGTGCGGAACGGGAACTGGAGGCCCAGCGCCGCCTGCTGCGGGCCGTCTTGGATACCATCCCGCACTCGGTCTACGTGAAGGACCGCGATCTTCGCTACCAGATGGCCAACCGGGCTTTTGGAACCTATTTCGGCCTCTCACCGGATGAAGTCGTGGGGCGCTGCCTGGACGAGATCGGAACCGACGATCCAGAGGCCATGGCCCGCGTGCGAGCCATGGACGCGGCAATCTTCGAGACGGGCCAGCCTCAGGAGTTGTACGACGTCGCCGTGCGGCTGACCGACGGGCGCGTGGCCCGGCGGCACCTTATCAAGTATCCCCTATGCGATGAGCGCGGCGCGGTGGTCTCCGTGGTGGGCATCACGGAAGATATCAGCGAGCGCGTGGCGGCCGAGGAGCGGGTGCGCGCCAACGAGCGCCTCATGCGCATGGTGTTCGACCGCCTACCCTTCCGTGTGTTCGTGAAGGACCTCGAAGGGCGCTATCAGCTCGTCAATACCGCGTTCGCGGACTTTCATCGGCTTACACCCGAGGAGATCGTGGGGCGCACTGCGGAAGAGCTGCCGATGGGCTCTCCCAATGACCTGGCGATCTTCCGGGAAACCGACCGCCAGGTGTTGGAGAGCGGACAGCCGCTGGACGTGCAGGAGCAGTCCCTGACGCCCGTGAACGGGACCCCCCGCGTGAACCACATGCAGAAGCTGCCCCTGCGCGACGACTCCGGCGTGATCGTGGGCGTGGTGGGTCTCAGCGAGGACATCACCGAGCGCATCGAATCTCAGGAGGCGCTGCGGGCCAGCCAGCGGCTGCTGCACACCGTGGTGGATACGATCCCCCACGCCATCTTCGTCAAGGGCGTGGACGGGCGTTTCCAGATGGTCAACCGCGCCTATGCGGAGTTCTACAGCCTGACGCCGGACCACTTCGTGGGCATGCACCACAACGATCTTCCGCAACGGGTGGAGCCGAGCGAGGAGATCTACGACGAGACGGACCGTGAGTTGCTCGCGACCGGCAACCTGGTGGAGATCCCCGAGGTCGTGCTGATCCGGCCGGGTCGCCCGTCCTGCATCCGCAGCGTCATCAAGATGCCGCTGCGCGATGGCGCGGGGCGCATCGTGGGAATCGTGGGTGTCTCGGAGGACATCACCGAGCGCCGCCGCGCCGACGAGGCGCTGCGCAGCAGCCAGCGCCTGCTGCGCGCCGTGATCGATACTATCCCGCTGGGAATCTACGTGAAGGACCAGGAGTGCCGCTATCAGGTGGCCAACGAGGCCACGGGGCGCCACTACGGACGTCCCGTGGAGGATGTGCTGGGCCACACCCTGCGCGAGCTTGAGCCGGTGTGGACGCCCGCCCTGGCCCAGATGGATGCGGCCGATCGGGAGGTGCTGCGCACGGGCAGGCCCTTCGACCTGCCCGACCTTCCCGCGCCGGACGAGCAGGGACGTGAGCGCATCTGGCACATTTTCAAGATTCCTATGCTGGATGAGCAGGGGCGCACCACCGGCGTGGTGGGCGTCTCGGAAGACATCACCGAGCGCAAGCGCGTGGAGGAAGAGCTGCGCTCCAACCGCATGCTGCTGCAGACCGTGTTCAACCTGCTGCCGCTGTGGGTGTTCGTGAAAGACAGCCAACGCCGCTTCCTGATGGTCAACCGTCAGATGGCGGAGGACTACGCGGTGCACCCCGAGGTGGGGCGGGGCGAGCTGATCGATCTGGGTGCGACGATTACGGAGGAAGAGAAGTCCGTGATCTACCAGCTGGATCAGCGCGTGCTGGACACCGGTGAGTTGGTCGAGGTGCCCGAGGTGCAGCTGACGTTGCCTCGCAAGGGCGCGCGCCTGTTCCGCACGGTGCGCATGCCCCTGCGCGATGCACAGGGCGCCGTGGAGGGCATCGTGGGCATCGCGGAGGACATTACGGAGCGTCATCGCACCGAGCAGGCCATCCAGCAGGCGCAGAAGCTGGAGAGTCTGGGCGTGCTGGCGGGCGGCATCGCGCACGACTTCAACAACCTGCTGGTGTCCATCCTGGGCAATGCCAGCCTGGCCCTGCTGGACCTGCCGGGCGACGCGCCCGCTCACGAGCCGATCTGCCAGATCGAGACGGCGGGCCAGCGAGCGGCGGACCTGTGTCGGCAGATGCTGGCCTACTCCGGCAAGGGCAGCTTCGAGATCGCCTCGGTGAGTCTGAACGCTCTGATCCGGGAGATGACGCAACTGCTGCACGTCTCGTTGGCCCGCACGATCACCCTGCGCTACGAGTTCGATCCCGAGCTGCCGGCTGTGGAGGTGGACCCCACACAGATCCGGCAAGTGGTGATGAACCTGGTCATGAACGCCGCGGAGGCCATCGGCGCGCGGCCCGGCAGCATCGCCGTCTCCACGGCCGTGGTGCACGCGGATCGCGAGATGCTGCGCGAATACATCCAGGGCGACCGCCTGCCCGAGGGCGACTACGTGCGCCTGGAGGTGACCGATACGGGCGACGGCATCGCGCCGGAGATGCTGAGCCGCATCTTCGACCCGTTCTTCACCACCAAGTTCACCGGGCGCGGGCTGGGCTTGGCGGCGGTGCTGGGGATCGTGCGCGGTCACCACGGCGCCATGCAGGTGACCAGCGCGCCCGGCCAGGGCTCTACCTTCCATCTGCTGCTGCCGGCCCAGGGCGGGCCCGCCGCGGCCGCGCCCCAGCCTGCCGCGAGCAAGCCGTGGCGCGGGCAGGGCACCGTGCTGGTGGTGGATGACGAGGACGAGGTGCGCTCCGTGCTGGAGCGCATGCTGGCGTCGCTCGGCTTCGTGGTGCTCACGGCCACGGACGGCACGGAGGCGGTGGCACGCCTGCAGGAGGGCGCGGCGGAAATCCGCCTCGTGATGCTGGACCTCACCATGCCGGGCCTGAGCGGCGATCAGACCCTGCGCCGCCTGCGCGAGCTGCGCACCGGGCTGCCGGCGCTCGTGATCAGCGGCTACGCCGAGGGCGACGTGCGCGAGCGCTTCGGTGATACGCCCGTGGAGGCCGTGCTGCGCAAGCCCTTCACGCTTCAGGCGCTCTCCGAGACGCTCCAGCGCCTGCTCGGCTGAGGGGGCTGCCTACCGTCCGTCCGGCGCGAACCCGTTGGCGGCCAGGATGCGCTCCTGGTAGTGGGCGAGGCTGCCGAAGGACAGGGCGAGGGTCTTGGCGCGCTTGGCGAAGAGCTGCAGGTCGTGCTCCTCGGTGACGGCGATGGCACCGTGCACCTGCGTGCCGTGGCGGATCACGAGGTCGTAGCTCTCGATGGCCGTCGCGCGTGTCATGGCCAGGGCCAGCGCGGGATCGGCGCCGCTCTGCTCCGGGGGCACGTCCAGCACCCAGGCGGCCCAGGTGGCCGCGGCGCGCAGGTTCTCCACGGCAAAGAGCATGTCCGCACACTTGTGCTTCACGGCTTGGTAGGTGCCGATGGGATGGCCGAAGGCCGTGCGCAGGCCCGCGTATTCCACGGTCATCTCCATCACGCGCTGCGCGCCCCCCAGCGCATCGAAGGCCAGCGCCAGGTCCAGCAGCGCCTCCACGGGGGCCAGCGCGGGACTCTGGACGTCGGGCGAATTGCCCGCGGCGGCATCCAGGTGCCGGTCACGGGGCACGCGCGCGCCGGTCAGGCGCAGGGAGGCCTGCTGCCAGCCGCTCTCCAGCGTGGCCAGCGGCGTGATCTCCACGCCGGGCGCGTCCGCATCCAGCAGGAAGAGCTGCAGGCCCTCCGCGATGCGCTTGGGCAGTCCCAGCACGGCGGCCACCACCACCTGGTCCGCCTCGGCCAGACCCAGCACGGCCAGCTTCTCGCCGAAGAGCAGGTAGCCGTCGTCCTGCTCGTCCGCATAGAAGCGGCCCCCCAGACGGTCGAAGCGCCCGCCCTCGCCGCTGCGAGCCAGGGCCAGCCGCCGCTCGCCGCGTGCCACGGAGGGCAGCACCTCGCGCTGCAGGGCCTCGGGCGCGGCCAGCGTGAGGGCACGGGCGGCCGCCAGCGTGCCCAGATAGCCGCCGGGCAGCAGGCCACGGCCCATTTCCTCCACGATGCGGCTGAGATCCGTGTGCCCCAGCCCCTGGCCGCCGAAGCGCTCCGGAATCAGCGCGCCCAGCCAGCCCAGCTCGGCCATGCGCTTCCACACGGCGGGCTCCAGGCCCGCGCGGTCGCTCCAAGCCTTGCGCACGCGCTCCAGGGGGCACTCGCGCTCAAAAAACTCGCGCGCCTGCTGCCCGATGAGCTGCTGCTCTTCGCTGTAGGTGAGGTCCATGGGGCTCCGGCTCAGCGGGCGGGCGGCTGGGGCGCCGCGGCGATGGCACGGCCGGCGTCCTTGGGCAGCCCCAGGATGCGCTCGGCCAGGATGTTGCGCAGGATCTCGCTGCTGCCCGCCTCCAGCGTGTTGCCGAAGCTGCGCAGCCAGTTGCGCGGGAAGAAGCCGTCTTCCGGAACGGCCTCGTCGCCGCCCAGCAGCGCCCCCACGGGGCCCAGCACCTCCAGGGTCAGCGCTGCCAGTTCCTGGTTGGTCTCGCTCCAGAGCAGCTTGACCAGCGAGCTTTCCGGCCCGGGCGGCCCGCCGCTGGCGGCGCCGTTCAGCACGCGCAGGCCCTGCAGCTCCATCAGGCGCACGCGCGTGAGCATGCGGGCCAGCCGGGCGCGGTACTCGCCCTGCCCGGGCAGCGCGGCCTCGCCGCCCAGCACGTCGCGGATGGCGGTCACGCAGCGCTGAATCCAGGGGCGGAACAGCACGTGGATGTTCGAGGTGCCGCGCTCCAGCATCAGGGTGGCCATGGCCACCTGCCAGCCCTGGTGCACGGCACCCACCACGTGGTCGCCCGGCACGTGCACGTTGTCCAGGAACACTTCGTTGAAGTCGTGCTCGCCATTGCTGAAGCGGATCGGGCGCACCGTGACGCCGGGGTCCTTCATGTTCACGATGAACATGCTCAGACCCTTGTGCTTCTCCCCGCGGGGGTCGCTGCGGGCCAGGCACAGCCCGTAATCCGCGTGGTGGGCGAAGCTGGTCCAGATCTTCTGGCCGCTCAGGCGCCAGCCGTCGCCGTCCGGCTCGGCGCGCGTCTTGAGCGAAGCCAGGTCGCTGCCGCTGCCGGGCTCGGAGAAGAGCTGGCACCACACGTGCTCGCCGCGCACGGCCGGGGGCAGGTAGGTGCGCTTCTGCGCCTCGCTGCCCGCGTGCAGCACGGTGGGCAGGCAGATGCCGAAGCCCACCACGTTGATGGTGGGCGCCACGCCCAGCGTGTCGATCTCTTCGGAGACGATGTAGTGCTCCACAGGGCCCAGGCCGGCGCCACCGTAGGCCTCGGGCCACATCACGCAGGCCAGCTTGGCGTCCGCGCGCATGCGCTGCCAGGTGCTGTAGCGATCCCGCACCTTCTCCGGCGGCTCGGGCCGCCTGCGGGGCGGCTTCGGGGCGCGGGGCAGGTTCTCGCGCACCCAGGCGCGCACCTGCTCGCGGTAGGCCTGCTGCTCGGGGCTGAGATTGAAGTCCATGGCTACGCTCCGGGGCTGCGGGTGCCGGCCGCGGGCGCTCCCCTGCAGCGGCTGGGTGCCGCCAGGGCGCGCGCCGGGCCTCGACCCGCGCCATGATAGCCGCAGCCCCGCCGCGATGTAAATGCGGGCTGAGGCCGCGTGGGGCGCGGCGTCCCGGCGCGGTGAAAGAAATGCGCCGCCAGCGGTGTAACACACCTTGGTCCTTGCGACCCGGCGGCAATTGCCGTCAACTTACGAATCCGATCGATCATCTGGAGAACCCATGCACTGGATCCGTCTCTGGCCCCTCACCGTGGCCGTGCTGCTGCTGATCCCCGGGCGTGGTCCGGCCCTCCACGCTGCGGAGCAGAACGCCGCCCATCCGCCGCACAACATGGCCGGCATGCATGGGTCAGCGCCTGCGCCCAGCCAAATGGCCATGCCCACGGAAGGCGGTCAGAGCGCATTCGCCGCCATCCAGGAGATCGTGGCGTTGCTGGAGGCAGACCCGGCCACCGACTGGAGTCGGGTGGACATCGAGGCCCTGCACCAGCACCTGATCGACATGAGCGAGCTGACCCTGCATGCGCAGGTGAGCACGCGGGAGATTCCCGGCGGCTTCGCGGCGGACGTGACGGGCCAGGGGCGGGCCCTGGACGCCATTCGCCGCATGGTGCCGACGCACGTGCAGTTCGTGGACGGCTACCGCGGCTGGTCGGTGCAGGCGGAGCCCATCGAGCACGGCTACCGGCTGGCCGCCACGGCGGCGAACGCTGCCGAAGCGGTGCACCTGCGCGGGCTGGGCTTCATCGGCGTGATGGCGTCGCAGGCGCACCACCAGGCCCATCACTGGATGATCGCCACCGGCCGGCCGATGGGCGACACGCACCCGTAGCGAGGGCCGGAACGATGCACACCGAACCCAGCGGGAGGCCATTGTGACCGCGACCCGTTCCCGCTGGGTGCGCAGGGGCACGGTGATGTTGTGCGGGGTCGCACTGCTCTCCAGTGCCGCCTTCGCCACCCGTTCCTACCGCACCCTGCTGTTGCTGCGCGCCGCCTATCGGGTGGAGGCGCCGGACCTGAGCCAAGTGCGTCCCTGGATGACGCTGGGCTACGTCGCCCGGTTGTATGGCGCCTCCGAGGCGGCCCTGCTCGATCGCCTGGGTATGCCCGCGGAAACGCCTTCGGGCACGACGCTCAAGACCCTTGCACAGCAGCAGGGACTGACCCCGTTCCAGTACCTCCAGCGCGTCCAGCAGGCGGTTGCCGCCGTGCAACCCGATGCGGCGATCCGTGGCGGTGCCGAGCGAGCGGGCTGGTGGGGCGCCTTTGGAGACGCCCTGTTGGCCGCGCTGCTGGTCTACGGTTACCCCGCGCTGGGGCTGACCCTGCTGTTGGGCTCCATCGGCGTGCCTCTGCCGGACGGGCTACTGACGGTCGTTGCGGGTTCGCTGATCGCGCAGCAGCGGATGGGTTGGTCCGCGGCGGGTGCCGTTGCAGTGGCGGCCACCGTGGGGGGCGATCTGGTGGGCTATTACCTGGGGCGGGTGCTGAGCCGGGAGTTCCTGGAGCGCCGCGGCGGGTGGCTGGGTTACACGCCCGCGCGCCGGCAGCGCGTGGAGGGGCTGTTCCGGCGCTGGGGCCTGGTGAGCGTGCTGCTCTCGCGGACCCTGGTCTCCACCGTGAGCCCGGTGGTGAACCTCGCGGCCGGGGCCAGCGGGTATCGCCTCTACGCGTTCGCGTCGGCCGTCGTCGTGGGCCGCGTCTTGTGGACGGGCGCCTACCTGGGACTGGGCTTCGGGGTGGGTGGCGCGCTGGAGGCGGCCGCCGGCTTCCTGCAGAACCTGACGGGGCTGCTGGTGTCGCTGGCGGTGCTGCTGTGGGCCGGGCGGCTCGTGCTAGGGCGCAGCACGGCCTGACGGTCGGCCGGCGTGGACACTAGAAGTACCATTGCGCGCGCAACTCGGCCCGGCGGGCGTAGGGCTTCTCGGCGAACTCGGTGTAGGGATCGCCCTGGAACCAGAGCAGGCGGGCGCGCACGTCCACGTTGGTGATGCCGGTGTAGCTCAGCTCGGCGGTGACCATGCGGCTGTGGTCATCCAGGTTTGCGATGGCGATCACGCCGGGCGTCACGTAGAGCCAGCCGAACGGCTCCTTCTGGCTCAGGCGCAGGTAGCCGTAACGGCGGCCGGGATTGGGCCGGCCATAGGCGCCCTGCAGCAGCGCGGCGGCCTGATCCAGCGGCAGGTGGCTGCCGCCGCTCTCGAACGCGTTCCAGGCGTCGTCCACGAAGCGATAGTACGTCGCCAGCTCATCCTTTGTGTAGCCCGCGCCGTTGAAGTAGACCTCGGCGATCGTGGTGAGGTCGAAGCTGGTGAGGTAGCGCACGCCCAGCAGCCAAGCGGTGGCGCTGCCGGTCTCCGTGACCACACCGCCGCCGGACTGCAGCACAGGCCTCTGCACCTCGGAGAGCCGCGCCCACTCCCCGTGCACTTCCACGTTGCTGCCCAGGTTGCGGGAGAAGTCCAGGCCGAAGCGTGAGGTGCGCGTGCCGCCGCCCAGGGCGACCAGGTCCACGTCCGTATCCCAGGCCAGCAGGGTGAGCTTGCCTGCCACATTGACCGATTTCTCCGCGCCGAAGTCCGTGTTCAGGCGCTCGCTCACGGGCAGCAGCACCAGCGTGAAGGCGGCGTTGCGCAGGTCGCCCGCGAAGCTGCGGATGACCTCCGCGCGAGCCATCACGAAGCCTTCCTGCGAAAGGTCGGGGTCGTTGGGGTCCTTGGGGCGGTCCACGAAGGCCACCGGATTCCACGCGTAGCCCTTGCCCCACTTGGTCACGCGCTTGCCCAGCTCCACCGTGGAGGTGGCGCTGGGCTTGGCGGCCAGGTAGGCCTCCTGCGTCACGAGGTCGCTTTCGCTGCCCAACTCGTCGCGTGTGCCCGCGCCCTGAACGCGGAAGTTGAAGGAGAGCCAGGAGCCGGCGTAGCCGCCTTCGAGCTGCAGCTTGGCGCCGTAGTTGTGCAGCACGGCGGGCTGCTCGGTCTCGGGGATCGTGAGGTGATACAGCGCGCCGTCCGGATTCATCGTCAGGCGCCACGCGTCCAGCTCGGCGAAGCCGCCCAGCCGGAACGGCGACTTCTCGAACTCGGAGACGTCGAACGACGTGTCGGGGGACTGCGCCTGGATTGGTGCCGCGGCCAGCAGCAGCGCCGCCAGCCCCAAACCCAGTGCCCGCAGCGCGCGACCCTCCGGGACGCGGATCAGCCAGCCAGCGGGTCTCGGGAATGCCCCGGTGGTGCGCGGCGTGGCCATGGGCGCATTACCGGAGCTCATCCGCCCGGGCCATGTAACTCAGCGTGAAGACCTCGTCGGTGAGCTTGCGAGGCTTTACCTTGGCCCAGATCAGCAAGGACTTGTAGCCTTTGTAGAGCGGGCTGTCCGTTTCCACCACGGAGGGACGCAGCACGCCGTCGCCCAGGTCCTTCACATCCTTATAGTACAGGGTCTTGATGAGCAGGCCGCTGGCCGCGTAGGCCTCGATGCGGGTGGGCACCTTCAGCTTGGGGTCCACCCACATCTTCAGGCGGTCGTAGGCCACGGCGCCTGTCTTGGCCTTCAGCGACAGCACGTAGGCCTTGCCGTCCTGCTGCACCGCCTCCGCGTTGTATTCCACGGAGAAGTCCAGCCGCAGGATGTCCGCGTTGTTGAACACACCGCCCACCACCGATTGCAGGCTGGTGATGCGGATGGGCTTGGCGACGGCTGGGATGTAGAGCCACATGTTGTCGCCCAGCCGCAGGGTGCTGCGCCCCTTCTCGCTGGCCGGGGCCAGGAACAGCGCCAGCACCTTGTCCTGGCCCTTCTTCACCGAGTACAGCACGAACTCCTTGCGCGATCCGTCCGGCTCGATGTTGACGAGCTTGCGGTACATCTCGAAGGATTCCGGCTGCAGGTTGCGGTCCACCTCGCGCAGCAGGGTCTGGCCATCCGGCAGCGCGCCGAAGCTGCGCCCGGGCAGCAGTGCCAGCGCCAGCAGGGCCAGCAGCAGATTCAGCCCCAGCAGCGCTGCGCGCGGAGGTGCCAAGCGAAAAGCGGTCGTCTGGTGAGACATGGCGTGCCTTGCCTCTGGATCGGGGAAGGCCGGGCCCACTGGGGTGAGCGCCGGCTCAGACGTGGTGCAGGGCCTTGATGGGGTCCATGCGCGAGGCCCGCAGCGCCGGCTGCAGGCTGGCCAGCACGGCCGCCGCCACGGCCAGCGCGCTGATGAACAGCACGTCGCCGGCGGCGATGGTGGGCGCGAGCACCAGCTTGTCTTGCATGCCGAAGGCGAACGTGAGCTTGGCCAGGTTCAGCCCCCACAGAGCCGCCAGGCTGATGACCGTGCCCACCGCCGTGCCCAGCAGGCCCAGCAGCAGGCCCTCCGTTACGAACAGCCACAGGATGCGCACGGGCTGCGTGCCGATGGCGGCCATGGTGCCGATCTCACGCACGCGCTCGAACACGGCCATCATCATCACGTTCATGATGCTGATGAGCACGATGCCGATGAGCATGACCTGGATGAAAACGTTCAGCAGATCGATCATGCGGGCGATGTTCACGAACGGCGAGAGCGCCTCCCAGGTGTGCACCTCGAAGATGGGCTGGCCCTGTGCGTTCACCAGCTTGCCCAGCGCCACGCTCAGGCTGGCGTATGCCGGGCGCATGTCGTCCAGCGAGCGCAGGCGGATCGCCACCTCGCTCACCTCCGGCTGCGGCAGGCGCAGGAGGGTGCGTGCGTCCTGTAGGGTGATATAGCCATCGCGACCGCCGGGACCCACGGCACTCTCCACGATGCCGCCCACGACGAACGTCTGGCCGTTCACCGAGCCCTCCTGGTTGGTGGCCACCAGCACCACCGTATCGCCCACCTTCACCTTCATGCCGCGCGCCAGCAGCTCCGGCACCAGCAGCTGCCCCGGGGCCAGCAGCGGGCCTTCCTTGGGCCCTTCCAGCAGCCGCCCACGTAGCAGGGGCACGGTGCGGGCCTCCGCTTCCGAGTCCACGCCGACCAGGCGGATGTTCGTGGTCTCGGTGAAGTTGGAGAACAGGGCGCCGAACTTGATGCGCGGCGACCAGGCCTGCACCTGAGGCGTGGCCTTGAGCACCGCATCCAGGCGCTGCACCTGCGCCGCCGTCATGTTCAGGTTCAGCGGCAGGTTGTCGATGCTGGCCACGTAGCCCTTGCGGTGCACCTGGAGCTGACCCAGCATGGAGTCTGTGATCTGCCCCACCATGAGGTGCTTGAAGGAGCCGGCCACGCCCACGAACAGCAGCACGGCCAGGATGCCCAGCGCGATCAGCAGGGTCGTCAGCACCGTGCGTCGCTGGTAGCGCCATAGGTTGCGCGCGGCAATGCGGAAGACGTTAGCCATGGTGAGCCCCCGCTTGCGAGGTTTCCTGCGTCAGCGCGCCATCGGTGAGGGTGAAGGTGAGCTCGGCCTCTGCCATCACGCGCGGATCGTGCGTGGAGAAGATGAACGTCGTGCCGAACTGATCCCGCATGGCGCGCATCAGGTCGATCACGCGGTGCGCGGTGGCGGAGTCCAGGTTCGCCGTCGGCTCGTCCGCCAGCACCAACTTGGGATTCGTCACCAGTGCCCGCGCCACGGCCACGCGCTGCTTCTGACCGCCGGAGAGCTGATCCGGGCGCTTGTCCGCCAGCTCCGTGATGCCCACCGCCTCCAGGATGTCCTGCACGCGCTGGCGCCGCTCGGCCGCCGGGCGGTTCTGCACCATCAACAGCGGGTACTCCACGTTCTCCGCTGCGCTGAGCACCGGGATCAGGTTGAAGTCCTGGAACACGAAGCCCAGGTGCTCGCCGCGGAACTCCGCCGCGTGACGCCGGCTCAGGGTGGATACGTCCGTATCCACCACCCACAACTTGCCGCCACTGGGCGGGTCCAGGGTGCCCACCATGTTCAGCAGCGTGGTCTTGCCGCTGCCGGAGGGGCCCACGAACGCCACCAGCGCGCTTGGCTCTATGGTGAAGCTGATGTCGCGAATCGCCTGCACCGCGACACCGCCCGCGTCGTAAATCTTGCTGAGGGATTCCGCCCGAACGAGACTCATGGCTCACCACACCGTGAAGGAGTGCCGGCCCGCGGAAAAATCCCGCCCGGCCGAGTTGCCATCCGCCTCCAGTGTACCCTGTCCTACCGTCGGAAAATGTAACTAGGTCATCGAGCCCCATAGACCCGTCACGGGCGGACATGGGCGTCCTCACCGACAGAGACTTGCGGCCCGCTTTAAGGATACCCCAGGCGTTGCACCTTGCCCACCACCCGGGCCGTCCGGCCCGTCCGACTGCAGCCGCAGGTATTGCAGCGCGCGCTCGCGCGCGGAGCGGATGTTGCGCGTCTCCATCTGCGTGCGCAGGTGTTGAAGCTGGTGGGCCAGGCGCTCGGTCAGATGCTCCCAGCCCGACGGCGAGGCCCGCAGCGCGGCGAGGAACTCGTGCTTGGGTCAGGGGCGCAGGCGAGGCGGCTTCACCGGCGCAAGCGACACCCCGCTAGCGCTTAGCCCACCTTGAGGGCAGGCCACAGTTTGTGTCCCTGCAGATTGGAGGACATCCACCAGCCGCACAACGCCGCGACGAGCACCGCCGCCACCGGGGGAGCCAGCCAGTCCCACAACGTGAGCGAGATGGGCAGCGCCACGGATGCGGCCGCCAGCTGGAAGCCGCCGGCGGCAAAGGTCGCGGGATTGGTGCCGGGAAGGCTGGCGGGCACTGCGATGGCGACATGCGCCAGCAGCACGGCGCCCAGGCTGACGAGACCCAGGGCGATCAAGGCTCCCAGCAGGCCCTGGAAGCCCATCTCCGCGGCGATCTGCCGGCGCACCTGGGCGCGCGTCCAGCCGATTACGCGCAGGACGGCCAAATCGCGGCGGCGCTCGATGAGAATCCCATAGACGAGCGTGGCCCCCAGTATCGCAGCGGCTGCAGCGCTGGCCGCGACGGCGACCGACCGGAAGCGGCCGATGGTTTCCGACACGCCGCCGAAAAGCGCCAGCATCGTGCCGGGCGAAGTCACCGACACGCGGGGCATCCACGAGGCAATGCGGCTCTTCACCGTGCCTGTCTGGCCCATGTCGGCCAGTTTGAGGAACACCTGATTGACGAGGTCCGGCGGCAAATGCCCGAGTGTCCTGGCCTGGTTGATGTCCATGTAGAAGTTGCTGGCGACGATCTGGCTGCCTTGCTGGATGTCCACGACGCCCGTCACTGTGAACGATTCGCCGCCGATCTCTACGGTCGTGCCCGGCTTGAGCCGATAGAAGGCACCATAGTGCCGCTCGACCAGCACCTCCCGGGCACCGGGCTCGGGAAGGCTGCCCTGGATGAGCCAGTCGCGCACCCTCCCCGGTCCGAGCGGCGCGGCTTGCGGCCCCAACGGAATGCCGCTGATGGAAAAGAATCGGCCCTTCCCGAAGTTCCACAGCAGCACGAAGCCAGCGGCCTGGGTCACGCCCGGTTCCGATGCCAGCCTGCGATACTCGGTGGCCGTGATCGTCTCGGCCGAGTAGGGCAGCATGATGCCCATGGCCTTGGGCACTGCGTTCCGGGTTGCGCTCCTCTGGACGATCAGGTCGGCGCCGAGGTTGCGGAAGGGCACTGTCGCCAGCCCGACAAAGGCGCGGCCCAGCACATCGAGCGTGATCACCACCAGCACCGCGGTGGCAATGCCGCCGATGAACAGGGTGCTCCGCTTTCCATGGCACGCGATTTCGCCGCGGATGAATCGCAGATGAATGCGTTCGAGCATCACGGTTACTGTCCAGGCTTGCCCAGCCGCGCGTCGACCAGGGCCTTGAAATCGTCCACCGTCCAGGTGCCGTTGACCCCCGTGGGATCCACGGTCTTGGCGGGAAAATCCTTCAGCGTCACGGGGCTCCCGTCCGCGCGCTTGAACTGGTAGTTCCCGTTGATCACCAGCAGGATCGGAATGTGCCCTTTCAGCCCCAGGGCGCTGAGCCGCCGTTCGCCCTTGGGGCTTTCGGCGTCCAGCTCGATGATCCGGACGCGGCCGTGCAGCGCGGCCAGGTAGCTCCGCACCGGCTTGAGGGCATTGCGCACCGGCCAGTGGGGAAGCGCGATGATCTCCACCGTAGGCGGTGCCGCCAGGGCGATGGGAGGGCTCCCGGCCAGCGCGGCCGTGGTGGCAGCCGCCAGCGCGGCCAGGAACGATCTACGTGTCAGCATTGGCGATCCTTCCATCCTTCATTTCGATGACCCGGCTGGCTTTGGCCGCCACATCCGGGTCGTGCGTGACCATCAACAGCGTTGTGCCCTCCATGCGGCCCAGACCGATGATGAGGTCCAGTACGGCGGCGCCCGTCTCCTGGTCGAGATTGCCCGTGGGCTCGTCAGCGAGCAGGACGGCCGGGTTGTTCATCAGCGCCCGCGCGATGGCAACGCGCTGTTGCTCGCCGCCACTCAGTGCGCTTGGCCGGTGATCCATCCGGTTGCCAAGCCCGACACGTTCCAACAGCCCGGTCGCCCGCACGCGCCGCTCCGACTCTGGCGTTGCCTCGAAGAAGGCCGGCAGCAGCACATTGTCCAGGGCGGTCAGCGATGGAATCAGGTTGAACGCCTGGAACACGATCCCGATGGAATGCCGCCGCAAGGCAGCGGCTTGGCGATCCGCGACGCCAGCGACGTCCTGTCCCATGATGTGCACCTGCCCCTCGTCCGGACGTTCCAGGCCCGCAATGACGCCCAGCAGTGTGCTCTTTCCCGAGCCCGACTTGCCGATGATCGCCGTAAACTCTCCCTTCGGGATGGCGAGGGAGACGCCGCGCAGCACTTCGAGAGCGCCGTAGCGTTTCTTCACCGCTTCCACGTGGATGGCCAGGTCAGTCATGGTGGTTCTCGTTCACTCGCTTCGCAGGGATGTCCAAGGCGCTGGCCGTGGCAGGGCCAGGGCAGCGAATGCCGTCAGCCAGCCGATCAGCACGCCTCCCAACGCCGCAGCCGCCGCTATGGACCACGAGAGGCGCACAGCGGCCGTGATGGTCTGTGTGCGGTTGATGGCCGCAGAGGGTATGAAGTGCGGTGTGGAGCTCAAGTCCCACGGCAGGTCGATGGTGATCGAGATGTGACCCAGGGCGATCGCGACGGCCAGAGCCACCCCGATTCCCACCCCCGCGCCCAACACGGCCAGCACCAAGTTCTCCACCAACACCTGCCGGCGGATATGGCGCCATGGCCAGCCGATGGCCTGGAGCACGGCGATCTCCCGTCGCCGTTCCGTGACCGCCGAGGCCGTCGCCCGCAGCACGAACGCGGTCGCAAAGACGCTGATCACCAGGGCGATGATCAGCCCCATCCGCCTGGAGAGGAACATGACCCCGCTCAGCGCCTGACGGAACGAGAGCTCGCTGGACACCACGCCTTTTTTTCCGAGCAGCGCCTTGACCTTCGCGACGACCCCTTCCAACTGCTCCCGGTCGGCCTTCACCAGCACCAGGTTGCAGTCGTCCGCGTTGAACGGATACAACGCGCGTACCTCCGGCGCCGACGCAGCCAGACGCTGCGCCACCACGAGTGGCAGGTACACATCGGCCCGCACGACCTTGCCCGTGAGTGCCGCGTCCACGATCCCGGCGACGGGGAACCGTTCCCCGCCTACGGACAGCAGGTCTCCCACGCGGATATGGTTCTTGGTCGCAAAGTCGCTGTCGGCCAGAACGGCGCGGTCGTCACCATGGATCGCCTTGCCGGTGGTGAGCAGGCCACCGAGCCGTTTCAGGCCCACGTCATTGTCATCGATACCCAGCACCGACTCGTAGCGATCCGGCTCCAGGTCCCAAAGGTAGACAGCCCGGGTCAGCGAGATCACGCCGGGAATGTGCCGGATGCGCGCGACGGTGGCCGCGGGCACCAGGGCGTTGGGATGGGGGAACACCAGGCCTTCGAGCTTGGGAGGGATGTCACCCTGCACCTGGACGATCACGTCCGCCCCCACCGTCTGCACCGGCACCAGGATGGCGCGCGCGTATGAGGTGGCGAGGGCCGTCATGACGACCACCGCCAGCACCGCCAGGGCGATACTGATCATCGTCACCAGCGACCGGCCGCGTCGAAACAGGAGCTCGCTGACTGCGTACCGCAGCACTTCCATGTTGCGTGCCTCGCGTGCGGCTTTCGCCCATAAGACGGGAATCCTACGGGGCGCGTTGCCCGGGTTCCGTTCAGTCATGATCCAGAACCCAAGCATACCGCTGCACTCGCGCAGAACCGTATGATTGCGATCATATGGACTGCGACTTCTCGAGCACGATGGTGTTCCTGTTGCGGACGATCGCGCCCTCGCCTTCGAGCCTGGCCAAGGTGCGATACAGGGCCTCGCGGCTCAGCCCCAGCTCCGCGGCCAGGTCCTGCAGATCGCCCTCGATGCGGACGATCCGCTCTGTTGCGTCCGCATTGAGTCGCAAGAATTGGAGCACCCGCTCGCGCGCCGACCGGATGTTGCGCAGCTCCATCTGCGTGCGGAGCCGTTGAAGCTGGTGGGCCAACCGGGAGGTCACGTATTCCCAGCCCGAGGGCGTTGCCCGCAGCGCGGTCAGGAATTGCTGCTTCGGATACGCCCGCACCCGGGCCTGCGAGGCCGCCACGGCATCGCAATGGTAGATATCGGCAAACAGGCTGGATTCGGCGAAGAGCTCACCCTCTCGTGCCGTGTACAGAACGACCAAGTGATCATCAAGGGTGCGCCGTTCCATCCGCAATCGTCCCGCCAGCACCTCGTATATGGTGGAAACGACCTCACCTTGCCGAAACAGGTACTCGTTGCGGGACAGCTTGCGCACATGAGCCAGCGGCTCCAGCGTGCCGCGAAGGGGTTCCGCATACCACATGGCGATATCCACGGGTGACGTGGCCAAGACAGGGGCTGATCCAGTCTGATCGCGAATGAGATTGTTCTCATCGCCACAAACGATAGTCCCAGATTCTACAACGAGCCGCCAAGGGGTGCTTGACGCAGGTCACCCCGGGCATCCGACTGCGGCACGTCCCGCGACCCCCTTGGGTCGGGCGCGCACCGGGCGGCGGTTTGAAAATCCCCGGTGCTTTGAGTAGGCTAACGCCCATTATCGCAGGATAGCGTGTCGGCGACGCGCCTGGAGCGGCGCCGGCGTTCCGAACGGTGGCAACGCAGCCGCGGCCGGCAGAGGGAGGTCCGTAGCTGTCTGGGGGCCCACCCGCCTATTTCGATCGCCCACGGGGGAACCATGAGCGAACAAGTCATCCCGGTGCCTGCAGATTTTCCTCGTCCCGGCACGATGGACGAGGCGACCTACCAGAAGCTGTACAAGGAGTCCGTGGAAGACCCCGAGGGGTTCTGGGGCCGCATGGCGGAGCGCATCACCTGGTTCAAGAAGTGGGACAAGGTGCTGGAGCACGACTTCAAAGAAGGCAAGCACGCCTGGTTCCTCGGCGGCAAGCTGAACGCCTCGTACAACTGCCTGGACCGGCACCTGGACGGCCCGCTGCGCGATCAGCCCGCGCTGATCTGGGAGGGCGACGACCCCAACCAGAGCAGGACGTACACCTACGCCCAACTGCACAAGGAAGTGTGCCGCTTCGCCAACGTGCTGAAGAAGCACGGCGTGAAGAAGGGCGACCGGGTCACGGTCTACCTGCCGATGGTGATCGAGCTGCCGGTGGCCATGCTGGCCTGCGCCCGCATCGGGGCCATCCACTCGGTGATCTTCGGCGGTTTCAGCGCCGATTCCATCGCGGACCGCATCCACGATGCGGAGAGCGACTTCATGATCACGGCGGATGAGGGCGTGCGCGGCAACCGCAAGATTCCGCTCAAGGCCATCGCGGACGATGCCATGAACAAGGCGCCGGTCATCCGCACCTGCATGGTGGTCAAGCGCACCGGCGGCGACGTGGCCATGAAGGCTGGCCGGGACGTGTGGTGGCACGAGGAGATGGCGGCGGCGGACATTTCAGACGATTGTCCGGCCGAGCCCATGGATGCGGAGGATCCGCTGTTCATCCTGTACACCTCCGGCTCCACCGGCAAGCCCAAGGGCGTGCTGCACACCACCGGCGGGTACATGGTCTACACCGCGCTCTCCCACCAGCACGTGTTCGACTACCAGAAGGGCGACGTGTACTGGTGTACGGCGGACATCGGCTGGATCACGGGCCACAGCTACATCCTGTACGGCCCGCTGGCCAACGGTGCCATCAGCGTGATGTTCGAGGGCGTGCCCAACTATCCGGACGCCGGACGCTTCTGGGACGTGTGCGACAAGCACAAGGTGAACATCTTCTACACCGCCCCCACGGCCATCCGCGCCCTCATGCGCGAGGGCGACGCCCCGGTCACCAAGCGCAAGCTGGATACGCTGCGCCTGCTGGGCACCGTGGGCGAGCCCATCAACCCGGAAGCGTGGATGTGGTACTACCGCGTGGTGGGCAAGAGCCGCCTTCCCGTCGTGGATACGTGGTGGCAAACGGAGACGGGCGGCATCCTCATCACGCCGCTGCCCGGCTGCACGCCGCTCAAGCCCGGCTCGGCCACGCGGCCCTTCCTGGGCATCCGGCCCGTGCTGGTGGATCACGAAGGCAAGCGCATCGAGGGCGAAGGCGAGGGCAACCTGTGCATCGAGTTCCCCTGGCCGGGCCTCATGCGGCGGGTCTATGGGGACGACGCCCGCTTCAAGAACACGTACTTCGTGCAGTTCCCCGGCTACTACTTCTCCGGCGATGGCGCCCGGCGCGACCAGGACGGCTACTACTGGCTGCTGGGTCGCGTGGACGACGTCATCAATGTGTCGGGGCACCGCCTGGGCACCGCGGAGGTGGAATCCGCGCTGGTCTCGCACCCGGCCGTGGCGGAGGCCGCCGTGGTGGGCATGCCCCACGACATCAAGGGTCAGGGCATCTACGCCTACGTGACGCTCAAGGTGGGGCAGCAGGAGAGCGAGGAGCTGCGCCAGGAGCTGATCAAGCACGTGCGCCATGAGATCAGCCCCATCGCCACGCCGGACGTGATCCAGTGGGCCCCCGCACTGCCCAAGACCCGCAGCGGCAAGATCATGCGCCGCATCCTGCGCAAGATCGCCGCCAACGACGTGGAGCACGTGGGCGACACCACCACCCTGGCCGATCCCACCGTGGTGCAGTCACTGGTGGACAACCGGCACTCCAACAACGCGAAGTCGTAGGCGGTGTGTTGAAAAGCAGTTCGGCCATGGTGGCCTTGCCCCCTTACCTCCACCAGGGAGCCTCGCTCCCTGGACTCTGCCTACGGGCGAGGCCGCGCGAACCTTGGTCCGGATTCATGGCGGGGGCGTGGGTGCCCTTGCCCCCACCATAGATTTCTCGTGGTCGTCAAACGGTCAAGCCGCTTGAAGACCCATTTCTAAACAAAACCCAGGCCAGGGTCGCCGCGCCGCTCCCCCAACGTAGGGGCGGCGCTTCAGTTGTGCCCTCACAGCACCAGGGCCCCGGCCCCGGCGCTGAGCAGCACCACCAGCCAGGGCGGCATGCGCCACAGCGCCAGCAGCGCGAAGGCGGCCAGCGCCAACGCGAACTCGCGCGGCGAGCGCACGCCGGCGGTCCACACCGGATCGTACAGCGCGGCGGCCAGCAGTCCCACCACCACGGCATTGACCCCCCGCAGGGCCGCCTGGGCCCCGCGCCACTGCCGCACCGCATCCCAGAAGGGCAGCGCGCCGTATACCAGCAGGAAGGACGGCGCGAAGATTGCCACCAGGGCCACCACGCCCAGCAGGGTGCTGTCCCAGAAGCCCGGCGGGGCGGCGCCCGGGGTCTGCAGCGCGGCCCCCAGGTATGCGGAGAAGGTGAACAGCGGACCCGGCAGGGCCTGTGCAGCGCCGTAGCCGGCCAGGAAGGTATCGCGGCTCACCCAACCCGGCGGTACGACGACCTCCTGCAGCAGCGGCAGCACCACGTGGCCCCCGCCGAACACCAGCGATCCCACGCGATAGAAGCGGCTGGCCAGGGCTACCGTGGTGCTGGGCCAAGCCAGCTCCACCAGCGGCAGCAGCGCCAGGCCCAACGCGAACAGCACCAGCAGTGCGGCCCCCAGCCGCCGACTGAGGCCCGCCCAGGGCGTGTGGGAGATATTGGGCAGCGCGTCCGTGCGCAGGAGGGCCCAGCCCAGCAGGCCGCCCGCCACGATGGCGCCCGTCTGTGCCAGCACGCCCGGCCACAGCGAGACGGCCCCGGCGGCCAACAGGGCCAGCGTGCCGCGCGGGCGATCGGGCGCCAGGTTGCGCGCCATGCCCCACACGGCCTGGGCCACCACGGCCACCGCCACGATCTTGAGGCCCTGCAGCAGCCCGTGCGGCACGGCTCCCGCCAACTCTGCGACACCGAACGCGAAGGCAATCATGAGTGCGGCGGAGGGAAGCGCGAAGCCCAGCCAAGCCGCCAGTCCGCCCCACAGGCCTGCGCGGGCGATGCCGATGCCCATGTGCACCTGCGTGCTCGCCGGGCCGGGCAGGAACTGGCACAGCGCCACCAGATCTGCGAAGGCGCCCTCGTCCAGCCAGCGCCGCCGCACGACGTACGTCTCGCGGTAGTAGCCCAGGTGCGCCACGGGGCCACCGAAGGAGGTCAGGCCCAGCAGCAGGGAGGTGCGCAGCACCTCCAGCACACGGGCCGCCTTGGACCCGGGCGGGGGTGCCGGTGCGGCGGTGGAGGCGGAGGCTTCCATCGGTACTCCGGTGGTGCGACGTGCGTAGTAGCGATGTGCAGCCCCTCGCACCGTATGGCGCCGAAGGGTGCAGCCGGAGCCGTCCGTATTGCCGCCAAGGCGGTCAGCTCCCTTTGGCGCGGCAGGAGGTCTGCTCCGAGGCCCCCTTGGGGCGTGGCTTACAGATAGCCGCGCTCGCGCAGCAGTGCAAGGATGGCGTCGGCCTGCGCCTCGGGCGGCTGGTTGGCCAGCACGGTGCCCCCGCCCTGGGCCTCCAGGGCCACCATGCCGTGGATGCGCGCCTCGGCGTCCAGACCCCGGCCCTGCGTGGGGTGCTGCTTCACGCGGGGCACGGGCACGCGCAGGGTGGTGGGTGCCGGCTCAGGCAGGGGCCCTGCCGCCGCTTGCACGGGTATCGACGCGCGGCGGCTGGTCAGCCACGCCGGCAGCGCCGCGTAGCCCGGGCGCGGCAGTTGCGCGGACACGGTCACCACGGCGGGTGCCGGTAGCTCCAATGGCTGGCCGTAGCCGCGCTCCAGCCGCACGGCCACCTGCCAGCCGGTGCCCTCGCGCCGGGCTTCCGTGATGCGGTGGGCGAAGGCCGCACCCAGCGCGGCGGCCAGGAACGCCCCAAAGCACTCGTGACCCGTGTCCGCGCTGCGCTCGCCCGCGAGGATGAGCAGGGGCGCCCGCTCGGCCAGCGCCTCCGCCGCGGCGGTGGCATGGGCCCGCGTGAGGTTGCCCGTGCCGTCCACGGCGTCGCCAGCGGGCGGCCAGTGGGTGCCCCAGACGCGCAACGCCTCGTCCGCGCCGGTCGCCAGTGCCTCGCGCAGCACAGCCTCGGCTGCGGGCGGCCCAACGCTCAACGCCAGCACACGCAGCGACGGCTCGGCCTCACGCAGGCTCAGGGCCAGTTGCAGGGCGGAGAGATCGGCCGCGTTAGTGGCGCTCAGCGCCTCGCCCGCGCGGGGACCGTGTCCGCCGGCGTCCAGCCGCAGAGGCACGTCCGTGCGCCACACGGGCTTCATGCACACGCAGAGCAGGGGAGCGGGGGCCATGGGCAGGGACGAGCAGGTGGCGCCAGGCAGGCGAGGGGGATCTGGATTGCGCGGGTGCGGGGCGCTCAGGGCTCGGGCAGCAGTTCGCGCAGAGTGTCCACCACCTGCGCGGCCTGGGCCTTGTCCAGGCAGGCCGTGGCAAAGGTCTCGACAAACTCGCGCTCCTCGGCGCTGAGCGTCATGGCCGTGAGCACGATCACGGGCACGTCGCCGAAGCGTGGCTCCCAGCGCAGGTTTTCCAGGAACTCCAGGCCATTGCGCACGGGCATCATGATGTCCAGCAGGATCGCATCGGGCATGCGGTGCTCCAGCACTTCCGAGGCTTTGACGGCGCTCTCGGCCAGCAGCACCTCGTAGCCTGCCTTGGTCAGAAGCAGCTCCATCAGGCGCAGAAAGTCCCGGTTGTCATCCACTACCAGGATGGTCTTGGCCACGCCCCACCTCCGCTGGGTTATTCTCGTTTGGCCGCGCGCCTGCCCGTCCGGGGCTTGGTGGCACCTTGGCGAGCCGTGGGGCGGGTGGCTTTGCCCGGGGCGGCCTTGCCATCCAGGGCGGTCCAGTGGGTGGCCAGGTCCATCAGCAGGCACACGCCCACGCCCGTGGCGCCGTCGTTGGGCACGTGTCCCACGCTCTTGACGCCCCAGGCGGTGCCGGCGATGTCCAGGTGTACCCAGGGCACCTCACCCACGAAGTTCTTGAGGAACAGGCCGCCGGTGATGGCACCGCCCTCGCGGGGGCCGATGTTCTGCAGGTCGGCGTACTTGCCCTTGAGGGCCTCGCCGTACTCCGGGAAGTTGGGCAGGGGCCACACGATGTCTCCGCAGGCCCTGCCGGTCTGCTGCAGGCGCTCCAGCAGCGCATCGTCGTTGGTCACGGCGCCGGTGGCGTAGTGGCCCAGGGCGATCACGCAGGCGCCCGTCAGCGTGGCCAGATCCACCACGGCATCCGGCTTGAAGCGCTCGATGCCGTAGGCCAGGGCATCGCCCAGGATCAGGCGGCCCTCGGCGTCCGTATTGAGCACCTCCACGTGTTTGCCCGCGTAGGACTTCAGGATGTCACCGGGCTTGACGGCCTGGCCGTCCGGCAGGTTTTCGCAAGTCGGGACGATGCCCACCACATTCACGTTTGGCTTGAGCTTCCCGATGCCGTCCATGGCGCCCAGCACGGCCGCCGCCCCGCACATGTCGAACTTCATCTCGTCCATCGCCGCGCCGGGCTTGAGCGAGATGCCGCCGGAATCGAACGTGATGCCCTTGCCCACGAAGGCCAGGGTCTGCGTGGCCTTGCGGGCCGGGCGGTACTCCAGCAGGATCAGCTTGGGCGGCTGGCGCGATCCCTTGGCCACGCCCATGAACATGCCCAGGCCCAGCTTCTCCAGCTCCGCCTGCTCCAGCACGGTCACCTTCAGCTTGTGGCGCCGGGCCACGGCGCGGGCCTCGGCAGCGAGCTGGGTGGGCGTCATGGCGTTGGCGGGCTGGTTGCCCAGATCGCGCGCCAGGCACACCGCCTCGCCGCGCAGCACGCCGCGCTCCACGGAGGCCGCGCTGGTCGCGCGGGCGGGGTCGTAGAGCGTGACGGCCTTCAGCTCCGCCTTGGGCGCGTCCTTGTCCTCCTCCTTGTGCTTGTACGGCTCAAAGGTATAGGCGCCCAGCAGCGTGCCTTCGGCCAGCACCTCGCCCAGCTCCGCCGGGGCCAGGGCGCCGCTGTGCTCCGGCACCCACAGGCCGGCGCGCTCCACGTTCAGCTTGCGCAGCGCCTGGGCCGCCTTGCCCGCGGCCCGGCGCAGGCCCTCGCGTTCCAGCTTGTCCTCCGGCCCCAGTCCCAGCACCAGCAGGCGTGGCACCTGGGCATCGCCGGTGAAGAGCACCTGCGATTGCCCCGTCTTGCCGGTGAACTCCCCCAGCGTGGTAACTTGGCGCAGGGCGCGCGCCAGGGGGGCGGGCAGGCCCTGCGGCGGAGCGGTGCGCTTTTCGCTGCAGAACAGGACGAGGACGCCCAGCGCGGTGCGCTCGGGGCCTTTGGCCTGGTAGGCCAGCTTGACGGATGCCATCTGTCTCCCGGTTGCTGGGCGCTTCCCTCGTTGCACGGCCGCGACACGCGCCCGGTGGTCAACCCGCCAGCACGGCCGGCAGGGGGAAGGCCACGGTTTCCTCAATCACTTCCAGCTCGCGCACGCTGGCCCCATGGGCCCGAGCCAAGTGTTGCACCAGCGCCTGCACCACGTCCTCCGGAGCCGAGGCCCCGGCCGTGATGCCCAGGCGGCGGATGCCCACCAGCCAGTCCGGCTGCAGCTCCTGGTGGGAGCCCACCAGATGGGCCGGGCAGCCCCGCGCGCGGGCCACTTCCACCAAGCGGTTGGAGTTGGAGCTGTTCGGCGAGCCCACCACCAGGATGGCGTCCGTAGCCTGTACGAGGGCCTGCACAGCGTTCTGGCGGTTCTGGGTGGCGTAGCAGATATCGTCCTTGCCCGGCCCGGCCAGCGCGGGGAAGCGGCGCCTGAGCACAGCCAGGATCTCGCGCGTGTCATCCAGCGAGAGCGTGGTCTGCGTGAGATAGGCCACTGCCTCGGGATCGGGCACGGTCACGCGCTCCGCCTCAGCCGCGGTGCCCACCACGACGATGTGCTCCGGGGCCTCGCCGCGGGTGCCGATCACCTCCACATGGTCGGCATGACCGATCAGGAAGATCGTGCGCCCGGCCTTGGCGAAGCGCCGCGCCTCCACGTGCACCTTGGTCACCAGCGGGCAGGTTGCGTCCAGCACATCCAGTCCCCGCGCTTCGGCGTCGCGGTGCACCTGCGGCGCTACACCGTGGGCGGAGAAAATGGTTCGCGCCCCGGCGGGCACGTCGCTCAACTCTTCCACGAACACTGCGCCCATGGCCTGCAGGCGCTCCACCACGTGCCGGTTGTGCACGATGGCGTGCTTGACGTACACGGGCGGCCCGAACCGCTCCAGCGCGCGCTCCACGATGGCGATCGCGCGCTCCACGCCGGCGCAAAAGCCGCGCGGACGTGCCAGCACGATCTCCGTCAGGCCGCTTTCAGAGGCGTGTGCGTTCATGGCTGCCGCGGCACCGCTGTCGCGTTTTCGGGTGTGTAGTCGCCCGCCGCGGCCTTTCCGCGGCGTTCGACAAGCAAACAGCTTAGCGGAATCCGCGCAATGGGCCAAGCGGGGGCGGATTTCGCCGCAGGCTGTCTCACAACCCTGCGGCCAGGCAGTGCTCCAACAGGGCGCGCAGCTCCAGCGCATCCAGAGGGCGGGTCCAGCCCGACTGCGCGGGGTCGGCATAGCAGTCCGTGAAGCGCAGGGCATCCCAGGTGCCGCCGGGCGCCACAAGTGCATCCTTGCCGGCGGCACGGGCGGCCTCGGCCAGGCTGGCGTGGATGGGGCTCTGGCCCGCGCGGCGCAGCCAGTACTTGGCGTTGGCGTAGTCCGGCTCGTGCCGATGCACCAGCGCGTGCCAGTGGGCACCCAGGGGCCCGCCCATGGACTGCGCCACCGCGTGGGCGCGCTCCCAGTCCCCGTTCAGTAGGTAGAGCCCTGCGCGCACACCCTCGCCGCAGCGGCAGGCGGCGATGCGTTCGGTCAGCTCGGGCTGGGGCCGGTCGGGCTGCACCTGGGCGGCCAGTGCCCGGGCCTCAGCGGTAGCGACGCTCATTGCTCGGCATTGCGGCCGTCGCCGTGCTCCTTGCGCGCACGGTACTCGGCCGCGGTGGCTTGCGGGGGTCGTGTGGTCGCCTCGGCCGCGAGGCGCTCCAGCAGTTCGCTTACGGCGTGGGCATCGGTGGGCAGGGGCAGGCGCGCGGCGACGCCGGCCTTCACAGCCGCCACCGCCTGGTTGCGGGGCAGCCCTCGATCCAGCAGCACCACGGGCAGGTTGCGATTGCGGCCGCGGTTGCGCAGGGCCGTCAGCAGCGCCCGGCCGCCCATGTCCGGCATCTGCCAGGGGGTGAACACGACGGTCACCAGTTCTGCGCTGAGGATCTGCAGAGCTTCCGCTGCCGTGGCGGCCTCCAGCACGCGCTCCATGCCGGCGCCGATCAGGTTGTGATACAGGGCGCGGCGTTGCAGGGTCTGTGGTTCGAGCAGCAGTGCGGTGCGCAAACGGCGGTGCTCCACGGAGCGAAGGGAGGGGTGAAGATGACCTCGCTGCCAGCCTATGCTGCTGGCCATTCTACACGAATGGCCTCACGGTTGGAACGGATGGTCTCGAAGAGCTCATCCATGAACTGCCGGCGCACGGGCGCGCTGTTGCCCGGCACGCGGCGCAGCGGCTCGATGCGGATGCGGATCAGGCGTCCGCCGTGGCGGGTGGCCGCCATTGCCTCGTGGCTGTCCAGCAGGTAGCCGCCATCGATGGTGACGGGCAGCACGGGCAGCTCCTGCTCGGAGGCCAGGCGGATCGCGCCGCGCCGGAACGGCTGCACGGTGTGGGCGGGATCGCGGGTACGCGTGCCTTCCGGGAAGATGATGAAGCCTTTGTGGAGGCGCTTCAGATCGGCGGCCAGCCCCGCCAGCGCCTCGGCGCCGCCCGAGACGTCTTTGCGGTCCAGCGGCAGGCAGTTGATCTGGCGCATCCAGTAGGTGAGCCCGGGAATCCGGAACAGCTCGCGCTTGACGACAAAGCCGATCCCCATGTCCAGCGCGGCCAGCAGCGCGGGGATGTCGTACTTGCTCTGGTGGTTGCAGTACACCACGAAGGCTTGGTCATGGGGTATGTGCTCCGCGCCCTCCACCTCCAGGCGGCAGTGCAGATTGCGGAACACCCAGCGGCCCCAGTCCGTGGCCCTGGCGTTCACGAGAGCCTCCGCCTCTGCGCCACGCCCCAGCCGCCGCAGGCGCTGCAGCCGGAAGCGCGTCTTGGCGTGGTAGAGCATGTACACCAGCATCCACAGGCCAAAGAGCAGGATGCGTATGCGTTCCAGCAGCATGCGGGGCGATCTCCTTCTAGGTGTGATTGCAGCGAGCACGATAAGGACTCGGGCGGGAGAATGCAACGCGCGTTTGCTCGCGCCCGGCGGTGGGATTAGCCTTGAACCAAAGGGCACGTCCGCTGCATCGCATGCAGGGGAAGCGAGATCCCCCGGCGGGGGCGCTGGCCATGTTTCCCAGGGGTATTGGCTGGCCCGACCGGTGTGCATCCCGGCAATCGCCTGGGGTGCATGGAATTTGCATTGTGGATAGGAAAGCCAAGCCACCCGAGCCCTGAGCATTCGAGACAGGTCATGATGCCGACGTTCCGCCGTCTGCTGCCCATCTTCTTCGCCACCCTGATGGTGCTCCACCTGCTGGTGGTCGCGGCCACGCCCGCGCGGGCGCAGTTCTTCGACGATTCGCTGGATCAGGAGGACGCGTTCGTACAGGATGACAACCAGTACTTCGAGGACACGGGCACCGGAACGCTTCCGGGCGAGCCGGGGCAAGCCGCGGGTGCCAGTGCCGGGCCGGACTACACCGAGGGCAACCGCTATGTGGACGAGAGCCTCGTGCCCCGCAGCACCGGTGTGCCCACACAGACCTCGCGCCGGATGCAGCTCTCGCTGGGCAGGGAGCGCACCACCCTGCCGCTCAACGTGGCCTGGGGCGCGGGCACGGGCCTGCTGATCGGCGGCTGGTTCGCGCTGATCAGCGAGGGAAACAACCGCCAGACCCAGCGCTCCATTGGTCTGGGCATCGTCAGCGGCATCCTGCTGGGTGTGATGGTGGGCACGCGCAACGTGTTCAATCCGGACGCGCCCAAGCCCGCCGTGGGCGATGCCGGCCCGCCGCCGAAGGCCAAGAAAGACGGTCCGCAATTCAGCCCCGTGGTGGCCTTGAACAAGGGCGGCTCACAGGTGGGCTTCCGCATGACGTTCTGAGTCCCGCCGGCCGGGGTTGGCCCCGGCCTCCCGTCGTACATTCCCAGCCATCGGACTGCCCCGGACGAAGTGACGCGTGGACGCCGCTACGGGCGCCTGCGCGTCGTTCGTGATGCTGAGGTGCGTGCTGCGTGTGTGACGTGCGAACCCGCACTGGAATGCAGGGGTCTCTCCAGGGCGGTGCGGCGGGTGCGGGGGGCAGGTGCTTCCGGCAGGGGACGGTCGGGCCGTAGCCCGCGTCGTCCCCTGTCGCTGTGGCGAAGACGGCGACTAATCGTCGCCGTCAGCCACAGGTAGCGCTTCCGGCTCGGGCGTGGGCTCCGGCAGGGTCGCCGGTTCCAGCAAAGCTTCCTCGTCTTCGAGATACTCCTCCGGCACCTCGTAGGCGACGCGCCGGAACTCCGGGAAGCCTGTGCCGGTAGGAATCAGCCGGCCCATGATGACGTTCTCCTTGAGGCCCCGGAAGGTGTCGATCTTGCCGTTGATCGCGGCTTCCGTGAGCACCTTGGTCGTCTCCTGGAAGGAGGCGGCGGAGATGAAGGACTCGGTGCTCAGGGCGGCCTTGGTGATGCCCTGCAGCACGGGCTTGGCCGTGGCTGCGGGCAGCGCCTTCTCCAGGGCCTCCTGGTTGGCGCGCTCGAACTGGTAGCGCGAGACCTGCTCGTTGATGAGGAAGGTCGTGCCACCCGGGTCGATGATCTTCACCTGCTTGAGCATCTGCCGCACGATGACTTCGATGTGCTTGTCGTTGATGCCCACGCCCTGCAGGCGATAGACCTCCTGCACCTCGTCCACCAGGTACTTCTGCAGTTCCTTGGTGCCCAGCACGGTGATGATGTCGTGCGGGTTGGCCGGGCCGTCCACGATGGGCTCGCCGGCCCGCACGTAATCGCCCTCGTGCACGATGATGTGCTTGCCCCGCGGGATCAGGTACTCCTTGGGTTCGCCGTGCTCGGGAGTCACCACCACCTTCTGCTTGCGCTTCACGTCCTTGCCGAAGGACACCACGCAGTCGATCTCGGAGATGATGGACGGCTCCTTGGGAATGCGGGCCTCGAACAGCTCGGCCACCCGCGGCAGACCCCCGGTGATGTCCCGGTTGCGCAGCATCTCGCGCGGAATCCGCGCCAGGGTGGAGCCGGCCTCGATCTGCTGGCCTTCCTCCACCATCAGCTCGGCCTTGGCTGGCAGGAAGAAGCGCGCCGGCTGGTTGGTGTCCGGCGATTTCACGATGCGGCCGTGGGAATCGCGGACGGAAATCTCCGGCCGGCTCTCCGAGTCGCTGGGCTCCAGGATGACGCGGCGCGACAGGCCGGTCTCGCGGTCAAGCTGCTCGCGCATCGTGACGCCTTCCACAATGTCGGAGAACTTCACCGTGCCCGCGACGTCCGAGAGAATCGGCACGGCGAAGGGATCCCATTCGGCGATGGTCTCGCCGCGCTTGACCGGCTCGCCCTGCACCTTGAGGATCACGGCACCCACCGGCAGTGCCCGGAACTCCAGGTCGCGGCCGTTGGTGTCCACGATGCGGGCCTCGGCCTTGCGGTTCATGATGGTCCAGTTGCCCTCATGGTTCTGCACCACGCGGGCGGCGGAGTAGTCCAGCGTGCCGGTGAACTTGGCCTCCCACTTGCTGGTCTCGGAGCGCTGACTGGCGGCGCCACCAATGTGGAAGGTGCGCATGGTGAGCTGGGTGCCCGGCTCGCCGATGCTCTGCGCGGCGATGACGCCCACCGCCTCTCCCATGGAGACCATGCGGCCGCGCGCCAGATCGCGCCCGTAGCACAGCGCGCACACGCCGAACTCCATGTTGCAGGTCAGCACGGAGCGGATGCGCACCTTCTCGATGCCCGCGTCCTCAATGGCCTGCACCTTGTCTTCGTCGATCTCCTCGCCGGACTTGACGAGCTCGCTGTTGCGGAAGGGATCCACGATGTCCTCCAGCGCCACCCGGCCCAGCACGCGGTCGCCGAGGGTCTCGATGATCTCGCCGGCTTCCACCAGCGCGGTCATCTCGATGCCGTCCACGGTGCCGCAGTCGTAGGCCGTGATGATGCCGTCCTGGGCCACGTCCACCAGACGCCGGGTCAGGTAGCCCGAGTTGGCTGTCTTGAGGGCCGTATCGGCCAGACCCTTGCGCGCGCCGTGGGTGGAGATGAAGTATTGCAGCACGCTGAGGCCTTCACGGAAATTGGCCGTGATGGGCGTCTCGATGATCTCGCCGGAGGGCTTGGCCATCAGGCCGCGCATGCCGGCGAGCTGCTTCATCTGCTGCGTACTGCCCCGCGCACCGGAGTCCGCCATCACGAAGATGGAGTTGGTATTTCCACGGGACACGTCGGCTTGGTCGCGCAGGTTCTCCAGCATGGCGTCGGCCACCTGGTCGGTCAGGCGCGCCCAGATGTCGATGACCTTGTTGTAGCGCTCGCCCTCGGTGATGAG
>Ga0102953_1000047_pt1 | contig 72202 bp, 65 predicted proteins | sample SalPon2A_C_D2_MG_FD_78509 | JGI IMG/M metagenome (GOLD analysis project Ga0102953, IMG submission 78509) | Soil microbial communities from South San Francisco under conditions of wetland restoration - Salt Pond MetaG R2A_C_D2_MG | ecosystem: Environmental > Terrestrial > Soil > Wetlands | place...
CGGCAACCTCCTTGGAAATTTCTGAAAGCATGCTTTCGGTGCCATAGGACTTAGATGAATCCGGCATATATTGATAAATCCGATGCTTGGGTTGTTGACTTGCCGTATTCGCAACTTTTGCCGGCACAGCAACGGCCCCCTGCTCCAGCAGGGGTGGAGCTGAAGCAGCGGTATCTTCTTCAGCCGGTGTGGATGCTGTTACAGCATTTTCATTATTTTCATCGAGGTTCTCCCCTTGGGCATCAGCAGTGTCTTTTTGGTTAACCAGTACATTGACCTGTACTCCGGAATGGCCGTCTTCCGGAACTTTCTCTGTCGATACGCAACCGGCAGGCGCATATAGCAGAAACGCTACACACACGCCTACGACTGACGACCGCAGAATGTTTTTTTTCTTCATTTTTTCCTCCAATGCACTCTTTTATTATACAAAATTTTATTTTATAATTCTAATCGTTTCATATATGTTACTTCTTTGGGCTTTACTGAGGCAGAGACACTGTCGGCTAACAACAGGTCTGCCAAATTGTTTTTCGGAAACAACATTGTTGCACTGGACAACAACTGCGCGGTTTTGTTGTCAATGATTTTAGCATTAACCAGGATATGATCACCAGCGACAGTGTAGGTGCCGGTAATGAGTGTCCGGGCTGCGACCTCGGGAGGGATTTCTTTAAGGTTTCTTGAAAGCCCGTATTCACCACGTTTTTCCTGTACCAGGATACTCGTGCTTTTGCGCACCTCTAAAACCGGGTAGCCCTGCTGCTGAAATTCTGTCATCAATTGTTCGGCCAGATAGCGGCCAAAAGAAGAAGTTCTTGTTAATTTTTTTAATTCCACAAAGGAAGAGACAGCGACGCCTTTAGCAAGATCACCAACGATAGGATCCGGTTCGTCAAGGTTCTGAAAAAGCTGAAGAGCCATGTTCTGAATTAATTGATACAGGGTATCAGCCTGACCGCTGAACTCAACATTCTGATTGATCAGGGCTTTGGGGAGCGTGGATGGATGCTGGTGACTGATGGCGATTGGTATCGTTGAGCCTAGAGCGGGGGACTGAAAAATTAAGCCGAGCGCCGTTATCAAGGTGATGGCAAATAGCCAATACGGAAAGATCTGTATGGACAACGCCCGATGGGTTCTTGTTGTGGGAATCATTGGCAGGTAACCCCTTTTATTTTTAGATCCTCTGTTGGGAAAACTTTTTAAAACGTAGATGCTTATTATATGAAACCGACAACCATTCCAGCACCACATCTGGTCCAAAGAGGGAAATATGAAAGTGCTACTAATATAAACCAGCACTATCTTCCGCGTTAATTCAACGGATTTTTAATATTGATCGGCTTTTGTGGCCTGTAACTTGATTAATTTTACTCTATTTGTAAATTTTCTTTTGGAGTGTTCTTTTAATGTAAGATGATTTTTGCGGGGAAAATGGAGAAAAAACTAACACGATACGAACTGCTTTCTGATGAAGTCCTGATGATAGAAAATGGAGGAGAAATTCCTGAAGTCACCTATCATGGTTCACTTCACTACCTGACAGAAGATCCAGAAGGACCTGGTCTTCTGTTATCCGAAGAAGAGATTCTACGGCTCAAATTAGCAGTAGTGGCGGGCTATAAAAAAATTATAACAAGAGACCTTATGGTTGAAAATCGGGAAAAGGGGCTTTATCGAGGGCTTGAGCGCTGCACTGCCAACTGGAACAGAGTGATGGGCTTTGGTCATCGGGAAAGACTTGATTTGAGCGAGATCACAGAGTGTGTTTGTAGAGACTTGAAACATTTTTTCTGCATCGAGGTCAATGATGTCATAACATTGGGGAAACCGACCTGTGTCAATTGCTCAACAGAGTCTTTGATCGTTTTATTTGCCGCAGTGGGGCTTGATATGGCTGATTTGCCCAAAGAGTGGAAACTCCTGCCCAAAGAACACTATCAAACTTAAATTTTAGCCGTCTAATCCATGTGAACCTTTACAGATAGTAAATAAACTTTCACAAAATGGGTGTCCCAGATGAAAGAGACTATCTTTATAGAGTATTCATCCCTTGTATGTCATTAACTGATGTCAAACCTTTGATGTAATCACATATGGCTAGTTCCTGGTCATAAGATAGATTGAAAAATCTTACGCCACACCTCCTAAACCACTTAAGAGGTCTATCATTAATGTCGGTTCGAGAAGGAAATAATTTGCCTTTGCGAATCCCAGTATCAGATACGATTTTAACAGGGATATTTAAGGCACCTATTTTTTCGCCTAACAAAGTTACAAAAGCTTTGGTATTTGACTTGATTTTTTGTCTTTTGGCATAGTAACCAAATGCAAGTCCTGATCTGCTAATATCAAAAAAACAAAAGGATAGAATATTGTCAGGTAATAATATCACCGCGATAATATCTTTTGTTGGTTGGCGCGGAAATACCCTGCGGTCAAAGTTAGTAGCCATTGTCAAAGTCTAAAATGAAAAATGAATGATTAGAATCGTTCCAAGAATAGTCTAGCTAGCAAATACTCGCCACAAAAAAATCCGAGTCAACATATTACTTCCAAGATAACAGCGGTTTACTTTTCTAACCACTCCTCAACCTCTGGGGCAAGGTAAATGGTCTCTAAAAGATTTTTTGCCCAATCAACACCGTGTGAATTCAAATTTCTGCAAACTCTGATCGCTGTTACCTGGACAGGTGGAAGTTCGCTCCAGGCCGCTGATTCAAGAAAGTGCCAGCGGTTTGGAGCAAATCTGTTCTTTTCAATATCACCAAGGCAATTACCGCAAAGCAGTAGAATTCTTTCAAGAGACGGCGTTTCCAGCCGGGCAAAACCTCATAGGTGGTGAGTTTCCCTTCATGTCCCCCGCAAAGTTCACACTTGGATTTTGCCTGCCCTTCGTACCAGTTCTTTTCCCAGAGAGGCAGTTTTATCCAGCCGCTCCCGGTGTTTTTCTTTTCCTTTTGCCATTGTGGGCTTTTATCCAGGGTTGATTCAAGGAATGGATGTGAAAAAGCCGGATGTCTTATCTTGCACCTTACCTTTCAGAGATTATAACAGCCAGCTCTGACCATTAAGGCAGAGGGTAACACGAGCATGAGCATGCTTCAACTTGTTCTCAGGCACGATGTTTAAAAGACTGGTGAGCGCGGTGGTTTATTTCTGGACCAAGGCCGACTAACGAGCGGGTAAGTTTTGTCATCCGGAAGCCTTACTGTCCTTTAATTTCTGACTTAATTCTTGTCGAGAACTGTGTTACAACTGAACCTGGTAAAAATTTAAATGGTGCGATTCATGGTAGGCAAAGACCACAAGAATCAAGTTCTGGTTATAGAGGATGACGAAAATACTGCTTCTCTGGTGACAACCTATCTTGAGCGGGAAGGGTTCAATACCCTGATTGCCCATGACGGAGAAGAGGGATTGAGAAAAGCACAGGTGCATAACCCCGATTTTATTATTCTTGACCTGATGCTTCCCAAAATTGACGGCTGGGAGATTTGCCGCCGGTTGCGGCGGTTTTCCAATGTGCCCATCCTTATGCTTACTGCCCGGGAGGAGGAAATTGATCGGGTCATGGGGTTGTCTCTGGGGGCTGACGATTATGTGGTCAAGCCATTCAGTCCCCGGGAACTGGTTGAACGGGTTAAAGCTATTATGAGACGCGTTCAGCCGGTTACACAGCAGAAATCGGCTGTGCTAAAGCACGGCGATTTGTCTCTTGACCAGGAAAAACACCGGGTGACGTTGAAAAATCATGCCGTCAGCTTGACAACTTCCGAGTATAAATTGCTCTTTGCCTTGATGAGTGCTCCTGGCCGGGTTTTTTCCCGCAATGAATTGCTAGACCATTTTTATGAGCATGGTGAAATTGTCATTGACCGGGTCATTGATGTCCACATCGGCAAGCTTCGCCAGAAAATTGAAGATGATTTGTCACAACCTCGGTATATCATTACGGTGCGAGGTTTTGGTTATCGGTTTGCAGATAGAGATGAGGAGCCCAGCCCATGAGACAGCGGTTATTGTGGAAACTCCTGTTAACCAATATCGTGCCGGTTATCGGTATCATATTTGTGGTGGTCTGGTTGGCAGTTGATAAACTAGCCGCCAGTTATTTTATGGAGCTTATGGATAAATATGACGTCTCTCCTACCGCTATTCATCGGATGTTTCTGTCCGCCATCCATTACTATCTGATCTGGGCCAGTCTGGCAGCACTGTTTCTTGCCTTTATTCTTAGCTATCTTTTGACCAGGAGGGTATTGCGGCCATTGCTGCAGATGACCAAGATAACCAGGGAGGTGGCCGCTGGAAAATTTCAGGCCAGGGTTGATATCGCCTCTGGGGATGAAGTCGGCCAGTTGGGAATTGCCTTTAACCGTATGGCAGACAGTCTGGCCCAGGTTGAACAGCTGCGTAAATCCATGGTGGCAGACGTTGCTCATGAATTACGTACACCCCTGACGAATTTGCGAGGATACCTGGAAGCTTTGACGGACGGAGTGGTGCCTCCCGCCCAGGAGACATTCCAGATGCTGCAGCAAGAGATACTTCGTCTGGTACATCTGGTTGACGATCTGCAACAGCTGGCCAGAGCGGACGCAGCAAGGGCGTATCTTAACCGGGAACCGGTACTGTTGTCAGAGGCTGTGGGCCAGATGCTGGAGCTTTATCGACTCAACTTTAAGGAAAAAAATATAGAGCCGGAGGTCGATTTTGCTGAGAATGCGCAGAGTGTCCTGGCCGATCGTGATAAACTCTTGCAGGCAATACGCAACCTGATTGAAAATACCTGGAAATATACCCCGCCACAGGGGAAGGTCTCTATTGCCAGTGAGAGGACGGATGACGGTATCAAGGTTATGTTCCGCAATAGCGGCAGCGGTATATCGCCCAACGATCTGCCGTACATCTTTGAACGGTTCTTCCGGGCTGACAAGTCTCGTTCCCGGGGCGCGGGCGGGGCGGGAATCGGTCTTTCCATTGTCAAGGAATTAATTGAGGCCCATGGCGGTCAGGTTGGTGCTGACAGCAACACAAACGAAACTAGAATCTGGTTTGTTCTTCCCGCCGGAGATTAACACTCCAGTCACACCCTTCTTTACCCAATCTTTACATTCCTTTTATTCTCTCCTTACATCTTCTCCTTATTGTAGTGCATAAAGAAACAGTTATTTGAGTTGGTTGCTTATCATCCTTAGCCCCAATCTTTCATGAACATTTTCATAAGAAAACTATAACATATCGATTATAAAAGTTTTTTCATTGAGTATATAGAATATTTTCAAAGGTACAGTTTGTACCTGAGTGTTTTGGGGGAACTTTACAAAACTGTTCACCCTTTGGGCGTGACGATCTGCATGTATCTGCAAGTGTTTGGCATACCCATGTATGGCCAAACACTTGCAACCTTGCATCTCCACGCAGCTTGCCATGTGCAATATTGGGGTTGGATGTCACTGTGCCGCAGAGGGAAAACTGGCTCTCAAAGAGGCAGGCACTTATCTAACCAGAATATCCAGGCTAAGGACATTGACAAATGAAAAAAAGAGGAAACATTATGAAGATAGTATGGTTAATTTCACTGGGACTTTTGGCACTCCTTGTTGTTAACAGGGTCATTGCCGAAAATAAGACCAAAATGGCAGGTGCAAAAATGGAAACGATGACCAAGCAGAATATGACTTTGAAAAAGGCGTTGTTTGCCGGGGGATGTTTTTGGTGCATGGAAAAGCCGTTTGAAGAACTTGATGGTGTGCAAAGTGTTATTTCCGGCTATGCCGGGGGCACGACAACAAACCCTACCTACGAAAATTATGGGGCTGGCGGTCATATTGAGGTTGTTGAAATTCTCTATGATCCTCAAAAGATCACCTATGAACAACTGCTGGAAGTTTATTGGCACCAGATTGACCCCACTGATCCGGGAGGCCAGTTTGCCGACCGGGGCAGAGCGTACAGCAGCGCTATTTTTTATTTTGATGACGAGCAGCGACGCCTTGCTGAAATGTCGAAACAAAATTTGGCAAAGGGCAAAGTTTTTGACAAACCAATTGTGACCCGTATCACTCCGGCGGTCACCTTTTATCCTGCAGAGGAGTATCACCAGGATTATTACAAGAAAAATCCGATCCGTTACAAATATTATCGTGGCGGATCGGGGCGGGATACATTTTTGAAACAGGTCTGGGGAACAGCAAAGAAGGAGAAGATGACGGAGAAGCCGAACTTGAAAGAGAGACTTACTTCCATGCAATATGATGTAACCCAGAAAGACGGGACAGAGCCACCATTTAACAACGAATATTGGGACAACAAAAAGCCTGGCATCTATGTAGATATAGTTTCAGGCGAACCGCTGTTCAGTTCTATTGACAAATTTGATTCCGGCACTGGCTGGCCAAGCTTTTCAAAACCCCTGGTCACGGACAATATTGTTAAGCATGAAGACAGAAAGCTCTTTATGACCAGGATTGAAGTTCGCAGTAAAAAAGCAAATTCCCACTTGGGACATGTGTTTACCGACGGTCCGGCGCCAACCGGACTTCGATACTGTATCAACTCCGCTGCGCTGCGCTTTATCCCGGTCCAGGATCTTGAGAAAGAGGGCTATGGTGAATTCTTAAACCGATTTTAGCGCCAATTATCCACGGGCCAAGCAGTCTGAATATTCAGAGAGCCAAGCAAAGCCGCTATCCATATAGAAAGCGATGCATTACCCCCAAAAATCCATTTTCGCTGCCAATTTTTTAGTCAGGCTGTTGGTGCTCCTTGAGGTTCAGCGTTTCTATTTATACTCTGACGAGTTGCATTAAAGGCTCAAAAGAATATAAAGCAGGTCTCCTCCCGGAAGCTTCTTCCATTGTTTTTAAAAGATTGTTCTCCAATAAGATTCTTGTGAACCTTGCAGCACTCGCTGGAGGAATATCGCTTTGTATTGGGAACTTGTTGTTTCTAAATACTGGATTTGTGAATACAAAATCCAATGCATTAACACTCCATTTGGAAGACAAAGTATCGGAAAAAACGGTTTTCATTTCTTCGTAAAGAGATTGTATATTCTCGGCAATTGTCAGATTCTTAATAGCCTGCTGTTCAACAGCTTCTAGAAAAAAAGAGCACCAACCCTCCCACTCGCCTCGCTCGGACACTCTTCTCATGGTGTCGATATAAGTGTCTTTATTCTCTTCTAGATAACCACTTATATAAAAATGAGGCGCAGATATTGTGCCAGAAGACCAGAGCATTAAAGTAATCAACATTCGGCCAATTCGACCATTGCCATCTTTAAACGGATGAAGTGCCTCGAATTCAATATGGGCAAAACCTGTTTTAATTAGTGATGGATGTGGGCTTTGATCTATATATAGAAATAATTTATCCAAGCCTTCCTGTAGTTTTTCAGGAGAGACTGGGATAAACAATATTTCCCTTTTTAATTTATCAGCTAAATAATTTTGCTCACCCTTAAACTCGCCGGGAGATTTCGTGGCTCCGCGTCCAAACGACAAAAGCCTCTGATGTATACTTTTTATAAGTGACTGGGACAAAGGATATCCATCTTCCATTGCTTTTTGTGTTGCTTTTAATGCTCTTTGATAGAGAAGGGTTTCTATCACTTCTGATCGTACACCTGCTGTGTTTTCTGTTTCAGCATCATGGTCAGCCTCATATTTTAGAATTTCATCCATGGTACTTATTGTGCCTTCCATTCTTGAGGAAATTACAGCTTCTTGATTACGCAAAGGAGCAAGTAATATTTCGCTATTATGCATATTTTTTAACATTTGGTCATAACGAGCTACGGCATCAGTTGCTTTTATTAGTGGTTCTAAAAATTGAGGGTAATCCAAGTGTTGTGGAGGGAATTTGTCGTAATGATAGTTGACAGCATTTTCTAAATTGCGTTCCATATTTTTCACCAGTTCGAGTTTTGGTGTTAATATTTTCTCTAAAATTAACACCAAAACGGTTAGGCGGCAATATTTTTATTTTTCTGAGAGACAAAGTTGGTAGGTGTGAAAGAATTCACCACAAGGCAGTTTGTTTATCATATTTTTATTTTTTTGAGAGACAAAGTTGGTAGGTGTGAAAGAATTCACCATAAAACAATTGTCTCTCCAGGCTACGAGTTGCGGACGTCGAGTAGCCGAGGGCCATTTCTAGCCCCAGGCCCTCCAAGGACCCAGCGTGAGACTTTCACCTCACTGGGCTCAAGCATTGATAAAGCGCCGTTAAGCGCCCAGCAGTTAATAAATCACTGCCTTCACGATAGGTACCTGTAAGGGTTTACGATTTAATCGTTCTTTAGGCCGTCAATGGCGTTGCCGTCACTATCTATCCTCACCATAAAGATTAGACCATCCTGGTGTTTCTCGTGATCCAACACCTGTCGGAAGTCTGCTCACTTTCGTGATTGGGCAAATTTTGAACCCCTATCCATTCCATTACAAAATGGCTTTCGCTTTTTCCGACCTCCTCTACCCACTTATCTATCGGCTCGCCTTCCATATTTAAATGGAGATAATTGGGCCTGCCCTGTTCCGCCAATTTTACACGGTGGATTAGCGTCTGCCTATTTACCGGGGGAATCATAGATCGTGTGAAACAACACCAGACTGCTCCAACCATACCCTTTACCTTTTGGTCCAGGCCTGTCAGCATCTTTGGCCTGTCAAGCAATAACGACATTTATCAGCAGTTCACATATGTTACGCATACCATCATTTCTAGATCTCATCCGGCTCGATGCTGCCAGAGTTGAGTCTGCCTCACGGCTTCCTCTCCCAGGTGATGGCTGAGGGCTTCATTGTCACCCGGCCTTCACACAAAGCCGTTACCAGCGATGCATGCCGGGATAGAAAAACTACCGACGATACGGCAGGCTGACTCAAAGGTCAGCAGTAAAAAGGACGACTTTCAGGTCGCACCAAGTGAATTGTTTTGTTCGACTTTGCCTTTTAGCACCGTTGCAGGTGATCCGCCGCCCGGACATTTGACTGTAACGGCTTTGGGCAAACATTTATCACCCGGCGAAATAAAAAAATACGCAACACAACACACAACAATAAGGCGTTTGATCGGTACTTTCATGTGAATCCTGAGAAATCAAAAAGTCTTTATGCGGTGAGCAAGAAGCCAAAAATTGACACCGGATTGACACCGGAATTCAAGTCAAGACATTAAAAATAATAACTGGAATGATAACATAAAGGTAGGTGGTCGGGGCGGCAGGATTTGAACCTGCGACCTCCTGCTCCCAAGGCAGGCGCGCTAACCAGGCTGCGCTACGCCCCGACGCGAAACAGAAGTAGACTACTTAGCGTATCCCCCCAAAAACGTCAAGGGGAAATTTTTGTCGTAAAGTTGTAAAAGTGTTGACGACTCAAATCCGAATTGCTATATTGGCTGGCTGTTACTGAGTATGAGTTTGTGTTCCTCGATAGCTCAGTTGGTAGAGCAAGTGACTGTTAATCACTGGGTCGCAAGTTCGAGTCTTGCTCGAGGAGCCAATAAAATAAGGGGGGTAGTCGAAAACGACTACCCCCTCTTTTTTTCTGTGCCGTAGCATATGCTGTAATAAAAAATTTTACGAAACCATGACAGAATGCTTCGCCTCAAGGGGTAGGGAGTTTCACTAATCCATTATAAAAACACTTTTTCTAATAAACCCTATGCTAGTCGATTAACCAAGTCTGACACAGTTGTGAAATAAAACTTTTTTCCAGACTTATGCATTGCTAATAGCCCTAATTTCTGGAGATCAAGAAGATCAGCCCTTGCTGTTTGATATACAACCCCATGAGTGTTCATGTGGGTTTGAAATGTGTATATGTTTTCAGGATGCTCTACGGCACTGACGAGAAGAGCTCGTTGCCTATGGTTTAATTGTGGATGCCGTCTCAAAAATTGCACTGCTTTTCTGGAGTCCTTTTGTTTTCTCACTAAATAGATTTTAAGCTCCTCGATAGCAAGCTTAATCGCTCGTAGGTGAAACATTATAAAATAGGTCATGTCCCTTTCGTCAATTTCTGAATAAAGAAATGATCTATAATATTGCACTGATGCCTTACGCATAACTCTTGAAATGGATAGATATTCAAACAGCCAATATTTTTTTCTAAGCATAAACCAGTAGAATAACGCCCTAGAACTACGTCCGTTTCCGTCAGTGAAAGGGTGCAAATAGGCTAGCCAAAAATGCAAAATAATTCCTCGAATGACAGGGTGAACAAACTCGTCTCCATCACTTTCATTAGCAAAGTCACAAAGTTGTTGGATAGACTTATTTATAACTCCAGGGGGGGGCGGGGTATGAAGTACTTGATCTTTCTCGTCATAGACTCGTATATCCCCATCTTCTTTAATTCTAAATCTCCCTTCTTGGCTGGGATCTTCAAGCGTATCTTTTGAAATAAGTTTATGAAATTCCATTAACAGTTCCGGTGACAAAGGAGTATCGATATATTCCCGGATTTTTGTGATTGTTACATAGTTATTAAAAATCATCCTTTCAGCGTGATCCTTTGGTTTTCGGCCAGACCTTAACATCTCTTTTGCAACCACTCTTGTTGTTGCTGCTCCCTCTAACTGGCTTGATGTAATAGCTTCTTCCATTATTGATTTTAAGATATAACGTTGCCTTTCTTCATTTTGCAGGGATGGTTCGTCCACTAGAATTTGTCCTGCGGTATTTTGGTCTAAAAAGTGTAATGTTTTCTGCGCGCTATCAGGAACCCAGTATGTAAACATTTTCCCATCTGCATCCTCAAGGAGGATGCTTTTATTTTCTCGCAAAACCCTGCTCAATTTAAGCGCTGCCCATGCATCCTCTGGGATAATTCCATCTGGAAAAGTTTGATACTTAAATTTATCCCAATATAAATACTCACTATTTGCTTTCTTAAGTAGAGGCCGTAAGTTTTCTCTTAAGTTGAAAATCAGGCGCTGTTTTGCTTGGAAAGTGGTATTCCAATCAGGTGCTTTTTCAGGTAGCTTCATAGCCTAAAAACCAAATTAGTATTAACTAGTATTAATTATATCTTTCTGTAAAGAATACAATTGTTACCTAAAAACTAAATTAGTATATATTAGTAATTATTGAACAGCAAGAGTTAATACTAAATTAGTATTAAATAGTATTGAGAATGAAAACTATGTAGCTTTTAGTGCGGTTTTTTCGTTGCAGACAATGTTGACGTGGTCCAGTAAAAATGGACATTTTTCTTAAGCCTTATTTCTTCAAATTACTGGGTCGCAAGTTCGAGTCTTGCTTGAGGAGCCAATAAAATAAGGAGGTAGTCGTTTTCGGCTCCCCCCTCTTTTTTTCTCTTGACTATTACAACGCACGTGCTACATTGTCGTACAAGCAAGTAATGACCCTCGGCCTCCTCCGATGAACTTTCTCCGACGAATCTCCTTGAAGTTTTAGGTCATTACTTGCTTTTTTTATCCCTGCAGTACAATTTCTTTTTGCGTAGCTAGTAGCTTCTGTGTACTCTCCCCAGCCCTATTATTCGCAGTGTTGACACTGTGTAATGACCTTAGGCGGCTAGCCGGAATATTTCATTAACACAATTAAACGAAATTAATTAACTGGCCACACAGCTAAGATTAAGGATGTTTTACTGATGCCGGAGGGCCTCTATCGGGTCCAGGCCGGCAGCCCGCACTGCGGGGTAGAGGCCAAAGACAATGCCGACGGCAAGACTGATACCAAGGGACAGGATTAAACTGAAGAGAGTCACCACGGTCGGCATGCCTGCAATCAGGGTGATCATCCATGGAATAATCAGGCCGATTCCAATGCCGGTAATGCCCCCTGTCGTGGAGAGAACCAGAGTTTCAACCAGAAACTGGGAGATAATCTGACGGCGCTTTGCTCCAATGGCCCTTCGAATTCCGATTTCGCGGGTACGTTCAGTGACCGAAGCCAGCATGATATTCATAATGCCGATACCGCCGACCAGCAGACTGATACCGGCAATAGAACCAAGGACGACATTAAAGGTGTGCTTGGTAGCTTCGGCCTGACGTAAAAGGGCAAGAGGCACAGAGAGCTGGTAATCCGTTTTTTTATGAAAACGCTGGAGCATGGTTTTAATACCGGCAGCTGTTGTTTCGACATTGGCAACACTATCTATCTCCGCAATGATCTGGTGAAGTTCTACGAGCTCCCGGGTTCTGGAGCCGGAACCAAAGCTGTTGAAAATATCCCCAAACCGAGCTTTGGCGACATTAATGGGGATGTAGGCATCAATTTGCTGATCCGGTGTCTGCAAGGCGCCCCCCTGGTCGTTTTCGCTTTTGAGAATACCAACAATTTCGTAATAATCACTTCCCAGTCTAAGGGTCTGGCCAATTGTGCTGCTGGCAGCCAAAAGCCTGCGTGCGCCAAATTCTGTCAGTACGACAACGTTGCTGTAGCTCAATATGTCATGTGATGAAAGGGCCCGGCCGGCAATCATCGGACGCCGTACCAGTTCAAACCAGTTCGGAGTTGTGCCCAGAATGCGTAAATCAAGAGCGCGTTCACCCAAACGGCCTTCCTTTCGTATAATTTTTACCGGAACAGTTCTGACAACATGAGGGAAGCTTTCAGCAATTCGTCTTTCATCATCATAAAGCAGGCCATAAATGCTCATAAAGGTTCGGGTTGTTTGCTGGCTCTGTTCCTCAACCGGCTTCATGGCGGTGATGATTATGTTATTGCTGCCGAGCTTGCGAATTTGATCCAGGGCCTGTTTGCTTGCACCTTCACCGACCGCCAGCATGGCAATTACACTGCCTACCCCGAAAACCATACCCAGCATGGTGAGCGATGAACGCAGTTTATGCTGTAATAGACTTTTGAGGCCAAGGCGTATTTCGCGCTGGATCTTGGTAATTGTCATAAAGCTACCCCTCCATCCTTTCAACGCAGCCGTCCTTCATGAACAGGTGTTTACCGGCAAAGGCGGCGATATCTGACTCATGGGTTACCATGATAATGGTTTTGCCCTGACTATGTAGTTCGCACAACAGCTGCATAATTTCCTGGCTGGTTTTCGAATCCAGGTTGCCTGTAGGTTCGTCAGCCAGCAGAATGGCAGGGTCATTCGCCAGGGAGCGTGCAATGGCTACCCGCTGCTGCTGGCCACCAGAAAGTTCCATGGGGCGGTGGCCAAGGCGAGAGTCCAAGCCGACCAGGGTCGCAAGTTCACGGGCCCTTTCACTGCTGGCCTCCGGGGGCCAGCCCTGATAGTAGAGCGGCAGTTCGATATTTTCCTCCACCGTTGACTGTTGAATAAGATTAAAACTCTGGAAAATAAAACCGATAGAACGCAGACGAATTTCGCTCTGTTCATCATCGTCCAGCTGACTGATATTACGGCCCTGCAGGAGATATTGACCGGAGGTCGGCCGGTCCAGGCAGCCAAGGACATTGAGTAACGTACTTTTTCCCGAACCACTGGCCCCCTGAATGGCCCAAAACGTACCCTGTTCAAAAACGACAGAGACATTGTCCAGGGCTCGAACTTCACTCATGCCCATGCGGTATATTTTATTGATATTTCGAAACTGAGCAGCGGCGGGCAGATCCAGGTTGGCCAGAGAACCACTGTTTGCCATAACTATGGCCTCCTTCCCCTCGACTGTCGGTTGTCGTCGGACCGCCTAGTTGGCTTCTTGCCAGGAGAGTCCTGCTGAGCCCCGGGCGGTGCGGCAGGGCTGGCAGGCATTTCCGGAATCGCTGTTTTGCTCTTAAGTTCGCCAGCCGCCAGTGGTGGGGTCAAAAGCACGATTTCGCCCGGGGTAATTCCTTCGATAATGTGGACCATACGGTTATTGTCCAGTCCGATTTTCACTGGTCGCGGCAGGAATTTTTGCCCGGATTTCACATAAACAGTGGGGGTGCCGCTGACCTGGATTACTGCCTGCACCGGAACATAAAGGGCTTCTGCAAAAGATTCGACAACGATCTCCACCTGGCAACTCATTCCGTTGCGCAACTCGGCGCCATTACCATCGATCTCAATAACGGAGGCATAAACCTTGAGGTCAGGATTCATGAACATACTGGTGGCATCTGGCAGGGGAGCAATGGAGGCTATTCTACCGGTGAAATCTTTGCCGGGAAGTGCATCAATGGTAATTTGTACAGGCAAGCCGACGCGGATTTTTTTCAGGCTTGATTCATGAACTTTAATTTCGGCGTTATAGGAGGATGAAGTCGGCAGATAGATCAATTCCTCTCGTTCTCGCACAAGCTGACCTTCGTCGAGTGGTTCCGCAGAGCTTCGCCAGTTCATCTTGGTGCTACTGGCGTAAATTACCGTACCGTCCATGGGTGCATAGATTTTCGTTTTGCCGATCTGTCGATCAATTTTGCCCAGTTTGTCTTTTTGCTGCTGAAACTCTGCTTCACTTGCTTTTAAGCGGGCTTCGGCCTGGGCAATATCGGCAGCTGCCTTGCGTGTTACCCTTTCCAGGGCCATTTCCGTCTGTTTCAGATTGCTCTGCAGTTCGGCCATCTGCCGTTTGTAGGTGAAATTCTGCAGCAGAGACATGTCATCTTGCGCCAGGTCAAGGTCAAGCTGTACTTTTTTCCAGGCCAATTCATCTTTTTTCAGTTCAGTTTCGGAAAGATATTTTTCAGCAAAAAGTTTTTGAGACCAGTCAAAGGTGTTTTTGGCGTTGGTCAGGGTTTCTTCAGCCAGGGTAATCCTGGCAGTGGCCTCTTTCTCCTGCTTTGGGTACTCGCCCTTCTCGTATTGTTCAAGGTCCTGGCCTGCGAACTTAAAATCAAGGGCCGCCTTATCAATATCCGCTTGGGCCTGGCTTTTGACAACTGCAAGACTTTCTCTGGCATTAATATAGGCTGCCTCCCCATTGATTACCTGAATCTGCTGATTCACCCTCTCGTCTTCCAGTTTACTTACATCAAGCTCAACCAGGAGGTCGCCTTTGCGTACCTCTGTTCCCTCTTCAATGACGTAGAGAATGACCGTTTGTCCCTCAACCTCGTTTTTAAGGATGATCTGCTCCCTTGGTCTGATTGCACCGGCTTCGTTAACGCTGATGGTTAAAGGGCCCTGCTGTACGGTATAGGTTGGTTGGTCTGCAGCCTGGGTCGCACTGTCAGGACTTTGTAAGATGTAAAAGGCAATGAGTGTAAGAAGTACGGCAAAGGCTACTGCCGGCCAGAGCAATCGCCGCTGTAGTAGTGAATGTATTGATTCAGGGATTTGTGTCATTATCCTGCTCTCCTACAAAGGTTTCCTGCCAAAGACCAGTTTCATCCACCTGGAGAACTCCAAGGTCACGCTGCAGGCGCAGTTCGGCGAGGCGATAGTCAATCATTGCCCCTGTCAGCCCGTTCTGAGCATTGAGCAGAGATTCCTGCGCCTCCAGCAAATCGCGAATCGCCGCCCGGCCGGCTTCCAAATTAAGGGCCGCACCCCGCACCCGCCGTTCAGCAAGTTTTACCGCCTGATCCTGTACCTTGAGGCTGGCTCTGGCCTGCTCAAGGTTGCGAAGCTGGTCACGCACCTGCAGTTTAATCTGATCCTCCAAGGCCTGTACATCGCGCACCGCTTGTTCCAGTTTAATGTAACTGTCCCGGTAGAAGTTTGCCTCTGCAGTCCGTTCCAGAGGAAGATCAAGGGTCAATAAACTCTGGTATGTTCCCCTAGAAGGATCAAGCTGACTGCTGTTGTCGGATGTTGCACTGCTGAGGCTGCGCTGTTCTCCGAGACTGACTGAACCGAAGAGCGTCAGTTCCGGACCAAGAGCGTCTGCTGCCACCACGACCTGACGCTGGGCATCCTCAACTTTGCCTACCTGATTGAGCAAATCCAGACGATGGGCCAGTGCGATGCCGACGGCTTCAGATACTTCCAGTTCAAAGATGCCGCGCTCCGAGTCAGCTGGTAAAACAAGAGCAACAGGGGCTTCAGCCGATGAAATCTCTGTGCCTTCATTTGGGGTGAACAGAGAGGCCAGGCGCTTGTAGATAAGGGATTCAAGATTGTTGAAATCCTGCCGGTCAAGCTGAATTTCAGCATCGGTGGGCAATCCCAGTATGATTTTGAACTGGTCCAGAGCCCGAAAATAACTTTGCCGAGCTGCGATCCAGCGGTCTCGGGCCCGCAATTCGTTTTGGAGGGATTGATCGACCTGGATGATGGGTGTTTTGCCGGCCTCGGCCAGGCGGCTGGCGCGGCGCGAGGAGACAATCAAGCCCCTATAATTTTCCTCCTGATTGTGTAGCTGGTCTTCAGTCTGCAGGACGGTAAAATAGCGGTCAGCAATAGTCACACTGAATTCCTTTTTAAATTGCTCAAAGTCCCGGATGGCATAAAGAACTTCTCGTTCTGCCTGGGTGAGAGGTTCTGAGGCAATATGACGGCCGGCGCCCCGCAGCAGTGGAATGGTAACACTGGTATCGCCCAAAATAGCACTGGAAAAGGCGCGGGACGGTTGCAGCATCTGCACCAGGTCAAGTCCAAGCTGGGCCGTTAGCGTGATGCCATTTAAAAAAGTTCGGGAGAGTTTTGCTAACGAAGAACTTTCAATACCCTCCTGCACCCCCCCTGCAGAATCAGTATAGTTCCGGTCTTCTGTAAACTCTCCTGAGAACTGCCCAGCCATTGTATGCCGGAACTGATCTCTGGCAAAATCGAGATCAAGCGCCCTGCGAAAGACTTCCTCCTTTTTGGTCTGATATTCAGGGCTGTTTTGGGCGGAGATCTGCAGGGCTCTTGTCAGAGAGACGGTGAGATCCGTTGCAATAGGTGTCGACTCATCTGCCACTATTGGTGGGCGGGGCGGCTTTTTGTCCTCTTCCGGCCAGTGATCAACAGGCTGAAGATCGGAGCTGCCGAGTGATGCCGGACCGCCGTGTTGCAGCTCCTGGTTGATTAAAAGCTGTCGACGCAGCAAATTTGCCGGCGATTCTACTGAAAAGGGTTCGGTCCTGCCAAGCGCCTCCTGTTGCTTCTGTTTGATGATGGCATAAGCTGACTTATCGGCGTTCTGGCGATAGTGACTGGAAGAGCAGGAGGCAAGTGCAACATAAAGGCAACATAATGCCATGATTTGGGTCCAAATGTTTTTCACGTTAACCAACAACCCAGATAGCAACCTGATTTGCCAACTCTAAGACCTTGTCAGAGACGCCTTTAAAAAAGCCTTTCTTTGCGCCTTTAACTCGTCTGCCAATAACAACGGTCCCATAATTCCCTTGAGTGGACAATTTAATAATCGGATTATGGGGGGTCAAAGATTTTCCTTCAGGCTCTCGAAAAATTTGTGATGCCGGGACCCCACGATCGAGCAGCATCTGTTCCGGACCGTGGAAAATGGCATCGTCTCTGTGCAGAGACTGCTCACACCAGCTTTTCCCCCATAACGTATTCAAGGCGCCAAAATCCGGCGCAGTGTCTCCACCGAACAATGATTCAAGGTGCACCAGGCTGATTTGCGCGTACGGGTTGTCCTGCAGGATAAAACCTAGATGATCTGCAGCCTTGAGGGAGTTAAAGGATGTATCGACAGGTAAGAGAAACCTCCTCGAATTCACTTTTCCGTCGACAATCCACACTGGTAAATCATAGCAGCTTTGGGCAATTGTAGAGGAAACGCTGCCCATAATCAGTTCTTCAATCTTGGTCAAACCGCGCCGACCCACCAGAAGGGCATCGTAGAGACCACTTCTTGCCTCGCGAATAATATCGGCGGCAACCCCTGTTTGAGAAAGCTTGATTTTGGTTGAAACCTGTTCGGCGGCAATGCCTCGCCGTCCCAACTGTAGAACCGCCTCTTGCATAAACCGTCGGGCAGAATAATAGCTCCTTCTTTCTGCGGGCTGTAGGGACATGATACGGTCTTCGTCAGATAACCATTCCATTCCCAGAGTCAAACTGGCCGTTGGCACGACATACAATAAGTGGACAAATATTTCTTCCAGGTCGGTAAAAAGCTGGCTCAGGTACCGCAGGCTGTTGTAGCTGGAAATTGAGCCATCAACTGCGACAAGAATTTTTCTTTCCATAGTGATAACTTTGACCCGGTGGTTTTATGGTGCAAAGGAAGGGTACCCTTTAATTTTATCTACCAATCTAAACAGTGTAAAGATGAAGTTACAATGATGCCAGTTATCGTGTTAAATAAAATGAGACTCATGATGACAGGAAAGCGGTTTTTCTTGACTGACCTTCAACGATGAACCAATTATTTCCTGGTAATATTTTTTTAATTAAAAAGACTTTTTTTGAGTGACTGATCAGCTTTGGTTTCAAAAAAAAGTTGCTTTCACAACCGTTTTTTTGTCAAATAATTAAAGGTCCAGCTACTATGTTATTCTCATATGAGAATATGTGGAGTTCTCAGAAAATCTCTGCGAGACGAAATGGATGTCAGTACCCTACTCCCAGTTTTGCATTAACTCAAGAGAGGAAAAGCAATGACCACCTATTTAACAGACATGAAAATACTGCTTGCAGAAGACACAAAATCAATGCGGAAAATCGAGATTAAGCTTCTCAGGAGCATTGGTCTGGACAATATCATTGAGGCGGAAGATGGGGTTGCTGCCGTGGAAATTTTAGAAGAACATGACGACATTGATTTGATTATCAGTGACTGGAACATGCCAAATATGGGGGGGTATGAGCTGCTGCTCCGGGTTCGCGGTTCGGACAGGCATTCCACCATCCCCTTTATTATGGCTACAGCTCAGGCTGACAGAGCACAGGCCCAAAAAGCACAGGAGGCTGGAGTCAGCGGGTTTCTCCCAAAACCGTTTACAGTTGAAGAGATAGAAAACATCATCGAGCAAATCTGCGGCAAATGTAAAAAGCAACCAGATGAAAAAATACTTGGTCCAACTGTCGCGGCTTCTGGGAAAGCCTTGCTTCGGGTTGCCCATATCCAGATCACCGATCACATTATTTTAGGAATTTTAAGGGACCAAATTGACAAGGGAGAGGTAGCGCCAAAACACTTTGAATTGGAACTCCAATGTATGAAAAGTTGGAATCCTGTCGAGCAGGCACTGGATAAAGGTCACGTGGATGCAGCTTTTATTTTGGCCCCCATAGCTCAGGATCTGTTTCATCACAACACCCCGATTAAGTTGACCCTTATGGCTCATCGCGGTGGTAGTATGTTTGTCAGAAACAACCAGGGCAGTTACACAACTCCGTTCACATCTTTTTTTAAACAAAAATCATTCCTGATCCCCCATAAACTGTCCATTCACCACATGCTTGCCCATATATTTTTTGATAAGCTTGGGCTCAATGCCAGTCTTGAAAAAGGAGAGGATGTAGACATCAACCTGGAGGTTGTTGCCCCCATCGATATGCCGAAGTTTTTACAGGAGAATGAAGGTGTCGGGGGATTTATGGTGGCAGAACCCATCGGCTCCAAATCGGTCAAGGCAGGAATCGCCTCCGCCAAATTCCTTTCTACTGAACTGTGGTCTGGGCATCCCTGCTGTGTGGTCGCCATGCGTGATGATTTTACTTCTCAATTTAGTGATGCCGCCTATGAATTTATCGACCTCTTGGTCAAAGCCGGTAAATTTGTCAGCCAAAACCCAGAGCAATCTGCAGATATTGCTGTCCGCTTTCTTGACCCGGACGGCAAGCTTGGACTTGATGCTGCAATACTCAAAAGAGTACTGACAGATCCGCTTGGCATTAAAACTGACAATTTGTTCCCGTTGTTGCAGGATTTTGAAAATGCTCAGCGCTATATGCATGACGAGATGGGAGTAGGAGCAATTGTCGATTTGACTAAATTTATCGATACCCGCTATGTTGAGGCGGCTTGTCCAGATATGGCGCCGACGCCGGGCAAACTCAACGCGCATATCATGCGTGTCGCTGAAATCATGGGCCGAAACGGATTGACGGCAGCTTTATAACAGGCTTGGCAGACCGTTATTTTTTGATAAAAAGATATAAAGAAAGACCGATAAGTATTGCAGCAAGTATGCGCCTGAAGCCTGCGGTTGAAATATGATCAACCAGGCGTGCTCCAACCTGAGCCCCGATGATACCGCCAAGTCCCAGTAGGATTCCTGCCCGATAATCAATATGAGCCAGTTTTCCGTGCGCCATAACGGCTGAAAGAGAGATCACTAAAATTGCCACAAAAGAGGTTCCTACCGACTGCTGGGCAGAGTATCCCAGAAACAAGAGGAGGGGTACCATCAAAAAACCGCCGCCTAGACCGGAAAAAGAGGCGGCAACCCCCACCAAAACACCAATCATTGGGAGCAGTATCAAATTTCCAGCCATTAGCGCAATTCTCCAGATAGCAGGTGTTGGTGATCGATTTTAAGGCAGCGATCCATGACCACAACAAGCCCTGCGGCCCTGGCTTTTTCTGCGGCAGCCTCATGAATAATTCCTAACTGCATCCAGACAATTTTGGCGCCAACTTCGATGGCGCTGTCAACCACTTCCGGAACATCCCTGGGATTACGGAAAATATCAACGAGGTCAATTTGGGCAGGAACTGACTGCAAATTCGGGTAACAGGTTAAGCCCAGGATTGATTCCTGACCTGGATTCACAGGAAAGATCTCATACCCATTTTCAACCAGATATTGAGCAACCTGGTAGCTGGGTCTTGTTGCCTTGGGGGACAAGCCGACCACGGCAATGGTACGTGTTTCCTTAAAAATTTTGCGATAATCAATGTGACACGGTTCAATCATCTCTTGCCTTCATGTTATGAAATTAAACTTGCCTGACTTTGCGGCAGTTGTATATGCTGTATACTATGAGTCTTTCAAGTGTCAATAGCTTTCCTTTTTTGACTGCTCAGAGTGGTATTCGAAGTGGTGTCACTGACAGATGGTGTTGCACGAAGCAAAACCACCGGTACATTTAATTTCTCGACAGAACAGGATCAACACATGCCGGAACAACTTACTGAATGGATAAAAAAATTTACTGAATGTGATTTTCCCGTTTTCAAGTCTACGGTTAACGAAATTTCAAAAGTGACCTCAACCGATGGCGCATCCGCCAGTGTGCTGGCCTCAATTATTTTACGCGACCCATCGTTAACAGCAAGAATTCTCAAATTTTCAAACAGTTCATACTATAACCAAGCCCACAGCCAGACATCCACCATATCCCGCGCAGTTGTTCTTATGGGATTTGAGGCTGTTCGTGAACTCAGCTTGTCATTGACGGTTATAGAGTCAATACTGACCAGTCAAAACCGTGAAATAGTCACTGAGTTGATGGCAAAAGCCTTCCACGCAGCTTCTCAGGCACGAGCAATTGCCTTTGAGAAAGGCGAGTCACGGTTGGAGGAAATTTTTATTGCGACCTTGATGCATAATATTGGAGAAATGGCCTTCTGGTGTATGGCGGACGAAAAGGATGTCAAGGACTTGAAAAAAGCCCTTGTGGATGAAGGGAATGCTGAAGAGGCCCAGGAAAAAGTTCTCGGTTTTAAACTGACAGACCTGAGCCGAGCCCTAATTGAACAGTGGGGGCTGAGTCCGTTGCTTTTTGAGGCGCTCAGCAAAGATGATATGAGTTCTCCCCTTATGCAATGCATCACCCTTGGTGAAGAAATTGCCGAAACAGTGCCATCAGGCTGGGATACAGCCGCCTCCAAAGAGGTATACAAAAAAATGGCGGCAAAGCTCGAAATTTCAGCCAAAAAGAGTAAAAATCTGGTCAAACAATCTGCCCAGAAGGCCGCCGAAGTTGCTACTCTTTATGGAATTCCAACCATCGCAAAATTGATTCCAGGTTTTGATGCTTCCGTTGAAGAGGAAGATGATAATCTGGCCGAAATTGTCGAATTTCCAGAACCTGATCCGCTGATACAGTTAAAGATTCTACGTGAACTTTCCCATCTGGTAAAGACGAACCCCGACCTGAATCTTATTCTTGAAATTCTTCTTGAAGGCATTCATAGGGGGGTGGGAATGGATAGAGCCCTGTTTGCTCTGTATGTTCCTCTTCGCTCACAGGTCAGGGCGAAATATGTTGTCGGGTGCAACGCCCAGGAGCTGCATGACACATTTTCTGTTGGGGTTGGAGATGTGACAAGTAACCCGTTTTCAGAAGTTTTGTTTGAAACTGGAACCAGCATGTGGCTAAATTACAGTTCATGGCAGCAGTATTCAAAAAGTGTTGCCAACAAAATTTCTGATATGCTCGGCACCAGAAATTTCTTCCTATCTCCTGTTATAGTTAATACGAGACCCATCGGCCTGTTTTATGCGGACCGCTTTTCAAGCAAAAGGCCCTTAGATAAGACTCTCTTTGAGAGTTTTGATCATTTTGCCCATCAGGCCTCTGTTAGTATTGAGCTTATCAGTAATAGAATGGCCAACTCTAAATCTTCCTGACTTGGGTCGGCAGCAGATTGGGGCAGACATCTTGCCGGAGCGGGCGGATAATCAGCTTGCCCTGGAAGGCAATCATAGATATAGTTTTGAGTATAGCAATATAATGCTGCCGTGGTATTTCTTTTTTTCGAAATGCTCATGTAGTGAAACAGGCTAAATTATTTTTCTGATGGGGTAATATCATGTGCCAAATGAGTGTAATGCTTGAAAAAAATGGTCAAAAAGAGAAGGTCATGGACAGTGTGGCCAAGCTCAAAATCACTGATGAAGGTGTCCAGCTCAACGCCCTCTTTGAAGCCCCTGAGATCTTGGCCGGGGCACATCTTAAGGAAATCGATTTTCTTGACGGGGTTGTTGTACTCATTCAAGAATAAGGATTGCGAGGCCAATATCTCACCCCTTTTTCACCTTAATCCAGGATCCCAAGCTGAATAATTTCCATGAAGCTGGAAACGTGATATTCTGCCGGAAGCCCGGAATTCTTGAAAGCAATCATTTCCATACCAATCGACTCTGTATGCTCCCGGTCAATTTGGGAATCTCCAATATATATTGCCTCTTCGACTGTACACTGAAAGTGCCGTAAGATCCTATGCAGTGCCTCCGGATGTGGTTTTGATTTTTCGACATCCAGAGCAGTAATAACCAGATCATAATATTTGCTCAGATTAAACATGCTGAGTACCGTATTCATTGTAGTTGAACGATTCGTGCTGATAGCGGTTTTAAATTCTGGTCTTAGAAACTCCAGAAACTCGATCAAATCAGGCTCCATAAGCATGTATTGTAAATACGGTGTATAATCGAGCTGCTTTCTGTAGACATCAGCCTTCTCATAGTCTTCGGGATAATTCCTGTAAATATGTCGGATAGAATCTTCTACATGATGGGCATGTACATAGTTTAATTCGTCCTCTGTCATTGGCGGGTGGTCAAATTGGGCCAATATGTGGTTATAATACTCGCGGTTTGCATTTTTTGAGTCAAACATAACTCCATCACAATCGAAAATAACAAGTTGTCGATTAGACATACTATTTTTCACCTCATTCCAGGAAGGCATATAGTTGATAAAAGGGTGGCTTTAGGGTTTTTCGTTAACTCTATTTCTCATAGTTGCGCTTTTTTGCAAAGAGATTTACATACGAGGCAAGAAAAAATTAAAAATGGAGTATAATTTTCAGCATCACCAAATCTGGAGCCTTGCAGGCCTGTTGTCGTCTATTAAGGCGGGACAGTCTCCTTTCTGTCTTTTGGGCGCAGGTATGGTCCAGAACATTTAGCCGTTGTCAGCTAAATGTTGACAAACTTGTAAAAAGCCTCAATAGTTCCAACGCCACCTTGTAAAATCAACTAGTTACGGAGTGGTACGGGGATGTCGAGTGTGTTTTTACGAGAGCATCAATGTTTACAAAACATAAAAAAAAGCATTGGTCACGAAATAGCGTATGGAAAAAGAAACAGATTTTCTTATTATAGGCAGTGGAATTGCCGGGCTTTCCTTTGCCCTGAAGGCAGCTACTCTCGGCAGTGTGACACTGGTCACCAAAAAAAACAGGGTTGATACGGCAACTAACCTGGCTCAGGGGGGCATTGCGGCAGTTCTTGACGAAAATGATTCTTTCGAAATGCATGTTCAGGACACCCTAACGGCTGGTGCAGGTATTTGTGATGAGGCAATTGTCCGAATGGTTGTGGAAAGTGGTCCGGAGCGAATAGAGGAGCTTATTGCTCTTGGCGTGGCATTTCAAAAATCCACAATTCAGAAAGATCATCTGGATCTTGGCAAAGAAGGGGGGCATTCTGCTCGCCGTATTGCCCACGCCTGTGACCTGACCGGCAAAGAGATTGAAACATCGCTTCTGGCCGGCGCCTCAAACCATTCCCGTATAACCATTCTTGAAAACCATATTGCCATTGACCTTTTGATTGGCTCCAAAGCTGGCATTAAAGCGCCTGGTAAAAATACAGTTGATTGTTGCCTGGGGGCCTATGTATTAGAGCGGGATACCGGAGAGATCCATACATTTCAGGCGAGAACAACCGTGCTCTGTACCGGTGGCGGCGGAAAAGTGTATCTCTACACCACCAACCCAGACATAGCAACCGGAGACGGTGTTGCCATGGCCTACCGGGCTGGCGCCCAAGTGGCAAACCTGGAATTTGTCCAGTTTCATCCAACCTGTCTCTATCATCCTAAGACAAAGAACTTCCTCATCTCAGAAGCTGTGCGTGGTGAAGGCGGCAGACTCATTGATGCGCGGGGTAACGCTTTTATGGCTAAATATGATCCCCGAGGGGACTTGGCGACCCGTGATACTGTGGCCCGAGCCATTGATACTGAGATGAAAAGCAGTGGCGATGACTCTGTTTTTCTGGACATCAGCCACAAAGACGCTGATTTTATTAAAAAACGGTTTCCCACCATATACAAAACCTGCTTTTCTCTGGGAATAGATATCACCAAAGAGCCCATCCCCGTTGTCCCAGCAGCTCATTATATGTGTGGCGGTGTTGTCACTGATGCAGCCGGGCGGACCACACTTGATAATCTTTACGCCTTTGGGGAAACGGCAAACACCGGGCTGCATGGCGGCAACCGTCTGGCCAGCAATTCTCTTCTTGAGGCTGTTGTTTTTGCCCACCAGGCGTTTCTCCAGTGCAAACATGACTGGTCGGAGGTATCAAAACGAAAAGTTTCTTCTCCGCCTCCATGGTCTCCCGGTGAGGCAGAACGACTTGAAGAATGCGTCTTAATTACCCACACATGGGACCAGATTCGTCGGCTGATGTGGAACTACGTCGGGATTGTCAGGAGCGAAAAGCGCCTTATTCTTGTTCAGCATCGATTGGAGCCGATATTAAGAGAGGTAAGTCAGCACTATCAGGATTTTCTGCTTACCGCCGACTTAGTTGAGTTGCGCAATATCGCTTTATTGGCGGAACTGATTGTAACCTCCGCACTGCTCAGAAAGGAATCCCGCGGATTGCACTATATGGCGGATTATCCCCTTGCTGATGACCAAAACTGGAAAAAGTATATTATTCTCCAAAAAAATCATGAACCTCGCTACCGGCAGATATGTCAGGGGGGTTCGGCGATATAGGCTGTCAGCCCGGCCCGACAAAAGTGAAGAGCTGTTCATTTTTTATCACTTAGCGGCTTGACAAACAACAATAGCTATAGTATCAAATGGCATCTTGCACTATAGATTTTATTCAAAAAACAAACCGTTTCTAACAAAATAAGTAAAGGAGGAGTTAAAATGGCTACGATAGATCACAATGGTAAAACCTACAATGTTGACGAAGACGGCTTCCTGACCAAAGGTATGGAAGAGTGGGATGATGGTTGGGTTGACTATGTAAAAGGCGTTGAAGGTATTGGTGACTTAACAGATGAGCACAAAAAAGTTATCGATACTCTTCAGGAGTACTACAAGAAAAACGGTATTGCACCAATGGTACGTATTCTTTCTAAAACTACCGGTTTTCCTCTTAAAAGAATATATGAGCTTTTCCCATCAGGACCAGGAAAAGGAGCATGTAAAATGGCTGGCCTTCCTAAGCCAACTGGTTGTGTATAAGTCAAATTATACAACAAGCCGAATGTCGGCTGTGTAAGTCGAAAAGGGGGTTCTTTCAAGTCTGAATGAACCCCTTTTTTTTTATCTCACCCTTTTCAGCTTGAGTTACTGTTTGTGGTGATTTCGCTCGGCAGATTAAACTATGAACCTGGAGATTTCATAATTGTTCATGAAATGTTCGGATTAAGGCAGCAAATCGTGCAACATGGTTTGATGAATCTCTTCCACTCTTTTGGTATATTCTTTTGCCTTTAATTTTGCACCTCGAATTCCGCCCCGTAAATTAATCTCCAGTAAAAAAGTTTCCTGCGTCTCTGTAACCATCAAGTCGACGTGTGCATAAGGGAATATGCCTCTTGCCATTACCTCTCTGCAGAAAGCTTCCTGCTTTTCTGTCAAGGCACAGGGCTTACTTATTCCACCGCAGTGGAGGTTATTTCTAAAATTGCCTGTGTTTTCGCGCCAATACGCCTCAACATAGTCCCCAAGCCAAACGACACGAATATCTTTAGCGGCAGGATAAAATGGCTGCAGCACAAAAGGATATGGGAGGTTCCTCAATGTTGCGTGGGTGTAAACATCTTCTACAGAGGACCAAAGGTGAATACCCATACCGGCATTTTTTCGGTCCTGTTTGGTTATGACTTTTTCGGATTGTGGAAACTGAACTAAGGCATGCAGTAGTTGGTGGCTATCATGGATTGCAAAGGTGCGGGGCGGTAGCCAGGGACGGAAAATCTCTGCTTGTAATACTTTGCTGCGGCTGGCAAGCTGGGCTAAGGCGGAAGGAATTAAATGGATGCCCCTGGAAGTCAGGTCCGTAAGCATGCCCTCTTCAGAGGAGCGGAGATTGACACGACCAAGAACAATATCTCCCCGGTCAAGAGAATGATACGATTCCCGTAAGGATGTGTTGTCGTAAATTATCCGGGTCAAAAAAGCATTTCCATAAAACGTTGATGGAATCTCGTAAGATCAGCATTACACTCAGCACAATAAAACTTTATTTCACCAAGAATTTGTGACTCATCACCATCCTGAGAAAAGCTGCAATCATCATTCTGCAGATACCGAGTGGTAATAATTACGTTATCAGCTATTTCTATAAATTCGGTATCATTGCCGCATTCCGGGCACGTAATACGCAAACTGGCATTTTCATTCATGAACAACTACTCCAAAACTTCTGTTTATTGATTTTGCATTTTAGGCAAGGTCGGTGCCCTATGCAGCACATGTCCCACCCGAAATTACTACAACAAAGGCTTCTTCAAAAAAGGGAGTCAATTTAAGGCAGAACCTGCCATTTGTCAAGTGATGTCAAAACCGTGACTTGTCTCTATGGTCTCTTTCTGCGTTACAGTAACGTCAGTGACAACTGAGTGAGGGGACCCCTGATGAAGCCAGGCGATCATACGCTGCAGATCTAATTCATCTCCTTGTATTTCTGCCTCAACAGAGCCGTCAGGCAGGTTTCGCACCCATCCCGACAGACAGAGATTCTGAGCTTCTTCCTGGGTACAGGCCCTGAAAAATACGCCCTGCACTCGACCTGAAACTCGAACGTGAATTCTTTTTATGGCCATTATTGTACCTCCTGAGCAGTGATTTTTTGAGCATAACGCAGAGATTGGCAAAAAGCGAGCGGGCCTGCGAGACTCCGAAATGGCGAATATCAGCTATTGATGGTCTCGCAGGTAACCTGCTTTGACAGGAAACGAAAACCTGCTCGACATCCCCGTGGCACTCTGTAAGTGGTTGAGTTTTCGTGGAGGCGTTGGACATATTTAGTTTTTTACGAATCTGTCAACTATTAATCAAAGCAGAGAACTCTTCTTCAGACAGAAGCGTGCTGCCCAGTTCTTCCGCCTTTTTTTTCTTACTGCCGGCTTTTTCGCCGCAGACAACATACGTCACTTTTTTGCTGACGGATGAAACCACCTGTCCACCCAACTCCTTTACCCGCAGTTTGGCTTCATTGCGTGAGAACATATGCAGCGTTCCAGTAAAGACAAAGACCTTGCCCGTTAGCGGCCTGTTCTCCTGAGGGGCTGCCCCTCGGGAGAGATGCACTCCTAAAGCGAGTAAACGGTCTAGCAAAGCCACAGAGTGTGTATTTGAGAAATACTCTGATAAACTGGTCGCCGCCTGTTCCCCAATTCCTTCAACATCCATAAAATCTGCATGACTGGCGTTGCGAAGCGCCTCAAGAGTTTCAAAACGCTGTTCAAGAAGCTGTGAGGTTACTTCACCGACAAAACGTATGCCTAAGGCTGCAACAAACCGTGCCAGTGTCGTATTTTTACTTTCCTCTATTGCCTGGATAACCTTTTCAGCAGACCTTGCGCCCCAACCATCCAAGCGGGCCAGGTCCTCCGCCTGCAACATATAAATATCGGGTAGCTCAAAGACGATAGAGTGTTCATATAACTGTTCAATCGCTTTCTGGCCCAGTCCTTCGATGTCTAGCCCGGCTTTTCCGCAATAATGGATTAGCGCTCTAATCTGCTGGGCGGAACACTGTTTATTGGGACAGCGGAGGGCCGACTCTCCGTATGGGCGTGAAAGTTTTGTCGAGCAGGCAGGACAGTGTTCTGGCATAACAATGGGTTCTTCAGAGCCGGTTCGTTTATCGGCAACAGCCTTGACGATTTCAGGGATAACATCTCCAGCCCTTTGCACCAGTACCGTGTCTCCTAAATATAAATTTTTTCGCCGAATTTCATCCTCATTGTGTAAGGTGGCCCTTTGCACGACGACACCACCAACGGTGACTGGTTTGAGTATGGCAATAGGGGTGATGATGCCGGTTCGGCCAACACCATACTCAACTCCAAGAATGCGGCTTGTTGCCTGGTGGGCTGCAAACTTCCAGGCTATTGCCCAACGGGGTGATCGTGCCTTATTCCCGAGCCTCTTTTGTAGATCAAAGTTATTTACCTTAACAACAACTCCATCAATGTCGTAGCCAAGCTCTGCTCGCTGCTCCTGAATAAAACCGCAGTGCCGGTCAACGGCACCGGCGCCCTTGCATAGTTTTCGTAAGGGGTTGATTTTAAAACCCAAGCCACGCAAGATCTCAAAGAGTTTCGACTGGCTGTTGCATTGAACCTGGAGGCTGTCAGCGATACCGTAGCAAAAAAAATCCAAGGGGCGGGAGGCAGCAATTTTAGAATCTAACTGTCGCAACGAGCCAGCCGCGGCATTGCGGGGATTTGCGAACAAAGGTAAACCGGACGCAGCTCTCTGGGCGTTAAGCTGTTCAAAACCCGAGAGCGGCAGAAAAACCTCTCCCCTGACTTCCAGTAACGGCGGAGGCGCCCCATGCAGACGAAGTGGCACTGTCTGGATTGTTTTCAGGTTGGCTGTAATGTCCTCACCCACTGCACCATCGCCTCTGGTTGAGCCCACAACAAACAGTCCATTATGGTAGACAAGCTCAACCGCAAGGCCATCAAGTTTCGGTTCAGCCATGAATTCAATGGGTGAATTAGTTTGTAAAAAACGCTGCAGGCGTTCTTCAAAATTGTGCAACTCAGCTAAACTAAATGCATTTTCCAGGCTTAGCATTGGCACGCGGTGCCGGACCTGTCCAAATTCCGCTAAAGGAGCTCCGCCAACGCGCTGGCTTGGAGAGTCGGGATCTATCAACTCCGGGAACTCTTTTTCCAGCTGGAGCAGTTCCTGAAACAGCTGGTCAAACTCGCCGTCTGATATATGCGGATCATCTAGAACATAATAGCGGTGAGAGTGAAAGTTGATCTCTTTTCGCAGTTCTGCTAAACGTAGACGCGCCGATTGAATATCAGTCATAACAGTTGCCCTTGGACGTGCTGTTGGCTGTGTAGGATAGTTTAGGGCTCAACTTGTGGATCTTTATGATGAGGGCTTTACTAAAAGCTTGCCGCCGGAAGAAATATTTTCGTGTACAACCTCATCAATAAAAATCAGGATTGACTCTTTAGGCTTTCCTGCAGCCCTGGCAATAACATCTGTGACTCCTGAACAAATTTCTTCCTTCTGGTTTTTGCTCAAAGTTCCGGCCACTCGAATACTGACATACGGCATAGCATCCTCCCATTTTGTTTTTTAAGGAGTTTCTGGCAACACGGCGCCGTTAATATCTGCCCCGCTTAGATCTGCTCCTGAAATCAGGGCTCCTTCTAAATCAGCCCCAGACAAATCTGCGCCTGTAAGGTCGGCTTTGTAGAGGTCTGCTTTCCGCAAATCAGCCTTTTTCAGATTTGCGTTTCTCAGGTTAGCCTTTTTCAGATTTGCTGCCTTTAAATTGGCGCTCTCCAGGTTCGTTCCCTCAAAGTTGGCACCCTCAAAATATATACCCTTGAAGCTGGTTTTAGCCAGATCCATACCTGACAAATCACACCCCACACACATTTGACTGTCATCAATTTTGTCAAGAAGATCTTCTTTATTTAAGGGCATCATTGGTTTATCGCTGTCGGTGTCAATCGATGTGTTTTCTGGTAAGGGCTTAAACCCTGCTATATTCAATGAGGGATCGGGCATGTATCTGTCCGGATCAACAGTTCCACTCGAAACCTGAGTTAAGGCTGTGATGTTGATTGACTGGTCAATAGTTTCTGCAACTGGAGGCAACGCTATACCCGGCTGAAGCTGTTCTTGGCGCCCAGACACTGCTTTTTCTGCTGGCTCCCTGTCGGTTCCTTCACCAAAGTTATGAGTTGTCTGCTGGGCTGTATTTGTCGATAATTCCTCGCCGCTAGTAACCATAGCAGCATTAGAGTCTTTAGCGTCCTGCATTTTAATAATGGATTGGTCATCATCAAACACAGCTGCCACGAGATAAGCACCGTCAAAAACGGTTCCATCAAGATTTGCACCAGTAAAATTTGCTCTGTAAAGATCAGCGGCCTCAAACACTGTGTATGTCAGGTTGGCATCGCTTAAATCGGCTCCTTCAAGATCCGTCATTCGCATGATCGTATTGGTTAAATTTGCCCTGGACAGTTTAGCTCCGTCAAGCACTGCCTTACTTAAGTTTTTTCCTGAAAGATCAGCCTCTGTTAAATCGCAATTCATACATGTATTCGTGTTCAACAGTTTATCCAGATCGGATTGAACGAAACAATGGCCGGCAACAGGCAGCAATAGGATAATGACGCCAAGTCCAGCCGAGCAGAAGGTGATTTTAAAGGAACAATCAAAGAGTAGCAGCGTTTTAGCCGGATAGTAATAATTATAATTATGCAGACAGCGGGCAAATACGACCTTTACACACGCAAGTGCTGTGAACAAGGCTTTTAATCCTGATATAACATGTCTCATTTTCATACAATAGTTCCATTCTCGTTTATAGTAGCGTGCATGACTCATAATCCAAAGCTAGATTTGAACAGCTGCGTCTTTTTGAAAGTACATAATATTTACTACTCTTTCAAAAAAAAAGAGCCCCAAAGGGACTCTTTTTTACGCTGAAACTTTGACACACTTACAGTTAACCTGCAGCGAAAGTCTCAATAACTTCAGTGCTACTTCGCAAAATCAACTACTTACAGCGTGGTACGGGGAGGCCGGGCTGATTTTCAAAGGCGCAGGTTATTCTGGTCAAAAACAGGTTTTCAATTTCTCATGTTAGTATCTGTAATGATCCGTTTTATACGGACCTTCAACAGAGAGGCTAAGATAATCAGCTTGTTCTTGGGTTAAGGTCGTCAGCTTAGCGCCAACTTTCTGCAAATGGAGCCTGGCGACTTTTTCATCAAGTTTTTTGGGCAGAAAATACACCTTATTTTCGTATTTACCATGGTTTTGCCACAATTCAATCTGGGCCATTACCTGGTTCGTAAATGAATTGCTCATAACAAAACTTGGGTGACCGGTGGCACAGCCCAAGTTAACGAGACGGCCTTCGGCGAGAACAATAATTCGTTTTCCATCAGGAAAAATCACATGATCAACCTGGGGTTTAATATTTTCCCACTGCAATTCGCGGATGGAGGCAATGTCAATTTCACTGTCAAAATGGCCAATATTACAGACAATAGCCTGGTCTTTCATCTGGTCCATGTGGGCACGGGTAATGACTCTGAGATTTCCCGTGCAGGTCACAAAAATCTCTCCAACAGAGGACGCGTCATCCATGGTCACAACTCTGAAACCTTCCATTGTTGCCTGCAATGCGCATATAGGATCAATCTCCGTAACCAAGACAGTTGCTCCCATTCCACGCAGGGCCTGGGCGCATCCTTTTCCTACATCGCCATAACCAATAATAACCGCGGTTTTTCCGGCAATCATGACATCGGTGGCACGTTTGATTCCATCAATGAGTGATTCCCGACAACCATACAGGTTATCAAATTTTGATTTGGTCACAGAGTCGTTTACATTAATTGCCGGGGTCTTGAGGGTGCCGGCAGTTACCATTTCATAAAGTCGGTGTACACCGGTGGTGGTTTCTTCGCTTAACCCACGAATATCCTTCATAAGCTCCGGATACTCTTTATGCATCATCACAGTCAAATCACCGCCGTCATCCAAAATCAGATTTGGTCGCCAGCCATTCGGTCCTTCAATTGTCTGTTTGATACACCAGTTAAATTCCTCTTCATTTTCGCCCTTCCAGGCAAAGGTAGGGATACCGGCAGCAACCATTGCGGCTGCCGCATGGTCCTGGGTGGAGAAAATATTACACGATGACCATCGGACCTCAGCACCTAAGGCAACCAGCGTTTCCATAAGCACAGCTGTCTGAATAGTCATGTGCAGACAGCCTGCGATGCGGGCGCCCTGCAGGGGCTTTGAGTCGGCGAATTCTTCCCGGGTCGCCATTAAGCCCGGCATTTCAGTTTCGGCAATAGCCACCTCTTTACGGCCCCATGGGGCTAGATCCATATCGGCAACTTTATAGTCACCGCTCTTTATAATTGAAGTCATAGTTATTCCTGTTGATTAAGTTGGTTAATATTTTTGCTCACGGGTTGGCAAGTTGATAATTTAGATGCCGGCGTCGGCTCTCAAGGCTTCAGCTTTGTCGGTGTGTTCCCAGGTAAAATCTGGATCCTTTCTGCCAAAATGACCATAAGCCGCTGTTTTATGATAAATAGGTCTTAAAAGATCAAGCTGTTGAACAATCGCTTTAGGGCGAAGGTCAAAATGACGCTCAACTAATTCTTTAATCTTTTCATCAGAGACCACTCCGGTACCAAAACTAACAACATTGATAGATACAGGTTGGGAAATTCCTATGGCGTAGGCCACCTGAACTTCAACCTCTGAGGCAAGACCTGCGGCAACGATATTTTTTGCCACATAACGACCCATATATGATGAAGAGCGATCAACCTTTGATGGATCTTTTCCAGAGAAGGCGCCGCCGCCATGGGAACCCATGCCACCGTAAGTATCTACAATAATCTTACGACCGGTAACACCACAGTCGCCAACCGGGCCACCGATAACAAAACGTCCGGTTGGATTGATGAAATATTTTGTATTTGCATCCACCATGTCAGCGGGCAGAATTGGCTTAATGATTTCCTCCATTACGCCTTCTTTCAAGGAATCATAAGATACATCCGGAGAGTGTTGTGTTGAAATAACAACCGCTTCGATACGCTTAGGTTTATTATCAACATATTCAATTGTGACCTGACTTTTCGCATCCGGACGAAGCCAGTCCAGGATTCCAGCCTTACGCACCTCAGCCTGTCTTTTCATGAGGCGGTGTGCATAAGTAATTGGCATTGGCATTAAGACCTTAGTTTCATTATTTGCATAGCCAAACATCAAACCTTGATCACCTGCGCCCTGATCCAGGTCAAGACCAGTTCCTTCATCTACTCCCTGGGCAATATCTGGTGACTGTTTATCAATACTTGTCAAAACAGCACAGGACTGCCAGTCAAACCCCATATCTGAAGAATTATAGCCAATTTCTTTAATAGTGTTACGGACAACCTGCGGCATATCAACGTAGGCAGAAGTTGTGATCTCTCCGGCAATAATCGCCATACCTGTTGTAACCATCGTTTCGCAAGCAACTCTTGAGGTTTTATCTTCTGTTAAAATACTATCGAGAATTGCATCGGAAATTTGATCAGCTACTTTGTCTGGATGGCCTTCAGAAACCGATTCTGAAGTGAATAGATGTGTTGGCATAGTGTCTCCTATTGTACAAATTGTTCAGTTATTTAAAATAATTACAGCATAATAGCTTTAACCGCTGCAACTAATTGCTTATTAACAGGTGTTGGTATTCCCAACCTCTTTCCCTCTCTTACAATAGCGCCATTAATAGCGTCTATTTCTGTTCGCCTTCCGTTGCGAACATCCTGCAACATTGACGAAATGTTGTTTCTGGTGGCCTGGCAAACGTTGATTGTCTTTTTCAGAGGGTCTCCTGACAACGAAATTCCCATTGCAGCGGCAACATTTGCTGCTTCTGTAACTGCTGCTTCCTGGAGAGGAGCCACAGACGGGATGCTAAGAAGTTTGCCATTTGGGCAATTATTGATTGCGGTCAGGGCGTTAATCCCGACATTAACAATCAGTTTATCCCAGATAGAATTTATTATAACCGGCGAAATAACCGTTGGCAGTCGTGCTGTGGTTAACGTCTCGGCAGCAGCAGTTAAAAGAATAACTTTATCATCTCTCTGCTTTGCTGCGGTCTGGCTGGGTAAGAAGCCTAAAATTGTCTGACCTGACCCGCCGTGGATAACTTTACCTCTATTCGCCAGGGTGCCGCCCTGAGCGGTAACGCCAACGGCATAAAATTGCACCGCTAGGGACAAAGCTTCATGGTGCGCAATACCGTTTTGTAAAGCAATGAGCAAAGAGTTACCACAATTAAGGAGTGGTGCAATTTGCTTCAGGGCAACCTCAACATCGTATGACTTCACACACAGTAAAATAATATCGGTGCCGCCGATTATCTCTGGATCTGTAGTTGAACTAACGGGAACGCGGATCTCTCTGCCGTTCGTTTCAAAAATAATTCCATGGTCCTGAAAAAAGGCCGCCCGCTCTGCATCATGATCAAGCAGCCAAACACTGTTTCCGGCCTTGGCCAGCAGGGCTGCAAACAGACAACCGAGTGCTCCGGGACCGACAACCGTAATATTCATAACCACCCTGCGGGCATCATAAAATAACAAAACTCCTCCGCTGTTTTAACGGAGGAGTTATTTCTGCAGTGCCGGGCGGGGAATACCTGCCGCAATCACTAGTATACTTAAATTATCTACTGCACAATAACGGCATCTTCTACAATAACGTCATACTTATATCCGGCGCCAAAATCTTTATTGGCCGCAACAGTACCTTCGATCGTTACAGTGGCGTCTTTTTCTGCAGTTTCCGCTGTTGTGACAACCAGATCATGTGTGTTTTGGGCAGGATCACCGGTGCCGTCCTGAAGGTGGAGCCAGTTTTTCCCCATAATATTTTTAGAAACTTTAACTACTTTTCCCCTAACTGTTATTTTCTTCGTGGCCAGATCGGCTGCATTTGTAAAAACATCAGCTACTGTCTGGGCATTAGCAGCTGTTGCTTTTTCAACTTTGACCGGTGCAAATTCAACGACATTGCCTGCGCTTCCGCTGGAGCCGCCGGCAGTCATTTCTTCGCCGGAAACTGCAGAGGCAAAGCTTCCACCAGGAGCTGCTCCAGCCGCACCGTCGCGCAGAAGACCGGATGCAAAAATAATTGAGTCAAATGTTCTGTTGAGGGTTTTGCTGCTGAAGTTACTCATAACAGCGCCGCCTTGCAGAGTTACTTCTTCACCCACTTCAACCACAGTCTTTGGAACGGCAGCCCAAACCACATTTCCTGATCCATCGTCAAGACTCACGTATGTATAGCCACTTGCTTCCATGGTCTCAAGGACTTTCCCCTTCACAACTCCCGGTGCTGCCGAAGATGCCGGGGCTTCGGCCATAGAGCCGCTGGCTGAAGTAGATTCGGTAGATGCCTCATGATCATTTCCACAGGCAGACAAACCAAATAACAGGGCAAGCCCTGAAAGAAAACAACAGATTTTTCTCATTTTCATGACACTTTCTCCTCTATAAAAATTGTTAATCAATAATTGACAAAACCATAAAAAGTCTCAATAGATCCAGCGCCAACTTGTAAAATCAACTACACACGTAGTATCCCGGGGATGTCGAGCTGGTTTTAGCGAGACCATCAATAATTAATAGCGATTTGATCTACACAGGTTTGCCTACAGCGGCCATATACGGATAACTAACTTAACCTCGTGCCAATAACAGGCGCAAAAACACCCATTTGGAGCCTCAGCCATAAAACCGAAGAGAACTTATACCACTAATTATCTGAAAAGGCAAAGGACAACTCATTGTTTCTCAAACTGACCTTTGCTGTTCCGCCTGTTGTCAATTTGCCAAATAGAATCTCTTCAGAGAGAATGTCGCCAATCTCCTTCAAGATTAATCGTTTGAGCGGACGAGCCCCGTAATCCGGGTCATAGCCTTTCTTGGCAAGCCAGGTTCTCGCTTTACTGCTCAACTCAATGGCGATCTTTTTAGCAGAGAGCTGGGCCTGCAGTTCATTGATCATCTTGTCGACCACACGTTCAATGATCATCAAGTCTAACTGGTTAAATGTTACAATAGCATCAAGCCGGTTTCTGAATTCAGGTGAAAATAAATTCTTAATGGCTTTTTGCTCACCGCCTTTTTTTGAAGACATAAAACCAATCGGTTTGCCAGTCATTTCACGCGCCCCGGCATTGGTAGTCATGATAACAATGACATTCCTGAAATCTGCCTTTCGGCCGCTATTGTCGGTGAGCGTGGCATTGTCCATAACCTGTAGAAGAATGTTGAAAACGTCAGGATGGGCTTTTTCAATTTCATCAAGCAACAGCACCGTATATGGATGTTTTCGAATTGCATCTATCAGCAGCCCGCCCTGATCGAAGCCGACATAGCCTGGCGGCGCTCCGATGAGGCGTGAAACAGCGTGCTTTTCCATATACTCGCTCATGTCAAAACGTTCAAAATTGACGGCCAGCGCGGCGGCTAATTGCCGCGCCACCTCTGTTTTCCCCACCCCGGTCGGCCCTGCAAAGACAAAGGCGCCGATGGGCCGGTGTGGATCATTTAATCCGGCCCGTGAGCGCTTAATGGCAGTGGTCAAGACATCTATTGCCCCGTCCTGGCCAAAAATTGTTGCCCCTAATACGGTTTCCAGGTTTTTAAGCTGTACGGTGTCGGAGACAGAAGTGCTTTGGGCGGGAATTTTGGCAATGCGCGAAACAACATCTTCAACGTCGCGGACATTCACAATTTTTCTTTTTTTGCCTTTGCTTTTAAGCCGGAAGGTGGCACCAACTTCATCAATAACATCAATTGCCTTATCAGGGAGAAACCGGTCATTGATATAGCGGTTGGCCAGTTCTGCTGAAGCCTGCAGGGCCGAAAGAGAATACCTGACCTCATGGTGTTGTTCGTAGCTTGCTTTGAGACCCTTCAGTATGGAAACGGTCTCATCGACTGAGGGTTCCTCGACCTCGACCTTTTGAAATCTGCGGGAAAGAGCCCGGTCTTTTTCAACATGGTTTTTATACTCCTCGTAGGTAGTCGCCCCAATACACTTTAGGGATCCGTTCTGCAGTGACGGTTTGAGCAAGTTGGAGGCATCCATGCTGCCGCCGCTGGTTGCACCAGCGCCAACAATTGTGTGCATTTCATCAATAAAAAGTATGATGTTTCCAGCTTTTTTGACTTCTTTCAAGACCGCCTTCAGCCGCTCTTCAAAATCACCACGATATTTGGTTCCGGACAAAAGCGAGCCCATGTCAAGAAGATGAATGACCATTCCCTCTATCAATTGCGGCACATTTCCTTTATAGATTTGGAGGGCAAGGCCTTCGGCGATGGCTGTTTTACCAACCCCTGGTTCTCCGACTAAAATCGGATTGTTCTTTCGTCTTCTGCACAGGATCTGCATGACTCGTTGCAACTCTTCTTCCCGGCCAATCAGCGGATCAATTCGCCCCTCTTCTGCTTGCTGTGCAAAATTTATAGTGAACTTTTCCAGGGCAGATTCTTTTTTTGTTGTTTGCTGTTTTTCTTGAGGTTCTCTGATCTCTTTGTCGTCAGCACGGAGATCATCGGCAGCATCGTTTGTAACGCTGTGTGAAAGATATTGCACCACATCAAGCCGGGTCAATCCGGCTGAGCGCAGAAAATAGACAGCATAGGAATCCTTTTCAGAAAAAATCGCGGCAAGGACATCGCCGGAATCAACCTCTTTCTTTCCACAGCTCTGGACGTGGGCAATGGCCCTTTGCAGGACACGATTGAATCCGATAGTTTGAACAGGCTCTCTTGTCTCGTTGGCGTTTAAGCCAAGAAGGTCCTTTGCAAAAAACTCATCAAGTTTTTCCTTAATTGTCTGAATGCTTGCCCCACACCCTCTGATAACTCTGACTGCGAGATCGTCATGAAGCAGACCATACAAAATATGCTCGACCGTGACATGCTCGTGGTTGTGGGACTTGGCCTCACGAATGGCCATGACCAATGCAATTTCTAGTTTCGTGCTAATCATTATAGTGTACTCTCGTATGAAATATTAGGTCGCCTTGAAACATTGTCTTTTTAAGGCAGTCATTATGCCTTTTCCATGGTGCAGCGGAGCGGGTGCTCATTTTTTCTGGAAAGGTCATGAACCACAGCAACCTTTGTTTCTGCGACATCTCTGGTATAGATGCCGGCCAGACCCATGCCTTTTTTGTGGACGTTGAGCATGATCTCTGTTGCCATTGCAGCATCTTTATTAAAAACTGCCTGAAGAACCATCACAACAAAATCCATAGTGGTGTAATCATCATTGTGTAGAAATACTTTAAACAGCGGTGGTTCTTCGATTTTTGGCCGCTCTTTAGTGGCGATATCGCTTTCATAATCAATTTGGTTATTTTCTTTGCTCATTTTGTTCCTGTCGGGAGCTTGATTGCCTGACATCCTTTCATTTTAGCTTTAAACATTTTATTAATTCAAGCACTCTCTTACTATTTTCAGAGCGAAAACGGTCATTATAAAAATGATTCAATATTTTCAACCACCTGCACTGCTGTCTCACTTAAAAATTTATCGAGCAGCCGCTCCATTTCTTTTTGGCTGTACAAAAAGCTAATCATTTTATGACTATAGCGCACGGTCCTTTTGAAAACTTTTTTTTCCTCCACCCTGCCAACGTAACAATCAATTTCGACCAGAAAATCATATTCTGTTGCCACAAGGGCTGTTATGGTGGAGGCCTGAATAGATAGCCGCCGAATCCGCCCTCCAATGATAACGGTCTTATTGTCCTGGCGGTCCAGGTCATTTACCGTCAGGTCCCATAATTGGTTATCGGCCAGTTGAACGTTATGGTGATGACCGGCCAGGCGATTGCCAATCAGAGTCTGCAAGGCATTGGCAACTTCGCCTGTCATTGCCTTTAGTTTTTGCTGACGATTTCCCAATTGATGTACGCCAATGAGATCATCAACAAGAAAGTCCTCTGTAAATTTCTGAAAGAAAATCCTCCCGTCCTGGTCAACAACATTTTGTGATGGAACGCTTGGAAACAGGTATTTGTCAGGCAGGACTGAGCATGAGCATAAGCCGGCAAGAAGCAGGGCGCTCACCAGCAGGGTTGCACTCTTTGTAAGTAAGGACATAACTGTTATTTCTGTGGTCATTTGTCTGTTAACGTGTTCCATAAAAACCTCTCAAAAAAGATTTGTGGTGCAATGGAAGAACTTTTCAGGGAGTATTCCACCGTTAATAGTTCAGTCATTTTTGCAGCAAGTGATGACAGTGAGTAACTGTCGGCTTTTTCAAACATTAAAAACAGGGCGTACGGGTGGGTAGGCAACAGCCCAAGCCATTCTTCTTTTGCCGCTTTCAACTCTGGCAGATACCCTTTTTGGAACATCATATAGTTCATACCTGGAATGTACGATGGGGGGGCGGTTTCTCGAATTGAGCGGACAAGCAATAGCTTTTTGAGGTGATTTCGCAAAGCAGAAACCATAACCAAAGGATGCACTCCTTCGTTGAAAAGACGTTGTGTCAGCAAAAGTGATGTATTTAATTGTCGCTCCGAATAGGCTTCTGTGAGCTCGTACAAGGCATCTTCACGGGTTCTGCCGACAAGCTCCCGGACGCTCTGCACCGTTATTGTTGGACCAGTTCCTGCGTACAGCGCCAGTTTTTCTGTTTCTCGCACAACAGCCACGGGATGGAACCCGATCCGCTCCAGGAGCTCCGCTACAGCTTGTGATTCTATTTTTTTGTCAAACTCGGCCAAGGTATTGTGCACCAGAGATCTCAGTACGGATTCCTGGTCGCTACGGGCGGCTGTTGAGCTGCCGGTGGCAACGGAAAGGTCGGCGACAATGCCGTGTTCAGAGATGAATTTGTAAAATTTTTTTCGTTTATCTACTGTTTCCGCTAAAAGGAGCAAGGTATTGTTTTCCGGAATCCCCGAGGAAAACGCCTCCATAAATAATTGTGCCGGGTCATTTTCCGGGGCTTGGTCTCCCCCTTGGAGGGAGCCGTCAACAGAGGCCTCTGTGACTTCATTGATCCATGTAATTTCCGGGGGCTTTGCAAAAGAAAATGCTTTCTGCCAATTGGCTGGCGACAGTCCGGCAAGATCTTCAGGATTTTGCCGCGCAAGATCTGCCAACTGTTGCAGGTACTTTAATGCACTTTTACTGTCTTTTTTAGAAAATGCCTTTTGGGCACTTTTCCATATTTTTTTGGCAACGGCTTTGGAATGGAAAAGGCGTGTATCGGAGACACGAATGACTTGTTTGCCGGAAAACAGGCTGTATGTTTTCAGAAACGCTAAAGTTTCCGCCAGGTTTTCTTCGTCTCCATCAACCAGTTTTACACATCGTTGTCTCATGTCCGGATCAGGGATAAGGACATCGATAAGCTGGTCTGCAACCTGACCGCATAAAAAACGTTCGCCAATCAGCAGGTAGAGAGCACTGGTCTTGCCCTGCTCTACAGCCTTGAGCATTTTATCTGTATCTTTTCTTTTATACACAGCCATTGGTTCTGTCCAATCGGAAATTACAGTAAATGTGAGATTTTCGTGACGAAAACACAACCATAATCGCCGGTTATTGCAAAAATATTGCTATTCTCTGTACATTTTTGTTGTGAGGGATTTAAAAAAATTGACCTTTCCTCTCAGTTTGTTTTAATTAAGTCAAATTATCAGCCAGGTTATTAGAAATACTGCCCACGGTCTTTGGAGTTTGATCTGTTTTCAGTATGCAGCGATGACTTTAGCCATCTATCTTTGGTATGTATCATTAACACTGATCAATCCATGCAGAATCAAAACAGCACAAAAAAAGTAGGGTTGTTGCTTGGCGGCTCAGGTCTTATCGGCGGCGCCATCACCCACTATTTCAAGACCAGGGTGGGGCAGGAAATTGAGATACTGGCGCCAAACAGCAAAAAACTCAGTTTGCGTGTTCCTCACGACATTAAGCAGTATTTAAAAAAAAGAAAGCCAGATTTTATCATCAATGCCGCTATTGCTTCCATTGACTCCGGCCCGCTCATAGCAATGGAAACTAACTATATAGCCGCCATTAACCTTGCCAAAGCTGCCATTCATCTCAAAATACCATACATTCATATCAGTTCATCTGCAACGATGCCGCCAGGAACCAATCTTGTGGAAGATCAACTCCTTCCTCTGCACGCCGGTATGAGCAACTACCCGAAATCAAAACTGATGGCGGAACTCACCCTCAAATATCTGGGAGAATCTGAAGGATTGGACTATACCGTAATCCGTTTGGCCGTTGTTTATGGAAAACACGATCATAAAATTCAAGGCTTTCATCGATTATTTTTTTCCATCGTCGACCAGGCTGTTCCTTTTATGTTGACCAAAAAAGGTGTGAGTCATTCATACTCAAACACCAAAAAACTCCCCCCATTTATTCACTACATCCTGGAAAACCGGGAAGAATTTTCCGGTCAAGCCTATAATTTTGTTGATCCTGAGCCTGCGGAGCTTTCCAAGGTTATTCTGACGATAAAAGCCTACCTCCAATTAAGCCTGCCCAAAGAAATATATATCCCGTATCCCCTTGCTTTACTTGCTAAATCATGGCTTAAATGGATAACCCGAAAACTTAGTATTATCAGTGTTGAAGCTCGAATGCCGGCCGAGTTGATGTTTCTGGGAAACTTTTACGAAAGTCAGACCCTGTCATCTGAAAAACTAGCTGCCTCCAGCTATGGTCAGGTTGATAGCGAGACGACGGTCTTTACTGAACTTCCCCAGATGATAGAGTACTACCTGACCCGCTGGGGACATCTTAACCTCATAGAGACATATAACGAATCATTTTACCTGCCAAAAACGTATGGCAATGATTTTATCAGTGCCCCGCGCAGTGTTGTCGAACTGGTTCAATCAAAGAGCGAGGAGATTCTCACTGATTTTTCTGATCTTGACGAGTAAAGACCATAGGGAAAACGTGTGGCCTTAAACGATGAACAGCCACTGCGGAAACAATGCAGCAGTGCGGGGGCCTTGTCTAGTGACGGGGGGGATGAAATCAGCTCCGAACGGAAAAAATCTGCGAATACTTTCACTTTGATATGAGAAGGATACAGCGGGACATGGCTGGCCATGCCGGAAAAATATTCTTGACTAAGTGCACGCAATTCCTTATCAAGGTTGCATTCGATCGTTATTGCCAACGCGTACAATCAAAACCGGAGTGTTGCTTGTGGACAAGGAAGAATTTCGTCTGATTCGTAAAAAACTCAACAAAACCCAAAAAGAACTGGCGTCTCTTCTTGGCGTTTCCATCAAAACACTCCACAGTTACGAACAGGGTTGGCGGAGAATTCCGGCCCATGCAGAGCGGCAGATCATTTTTCTGCTTTCCAGGAGTCGGGCATCTGATGCTAATATAAAGCCTTGCTGGGTCGTCAAAAACTGTCCAGTGAAACGAAGAAAACAGTGTCCAGCCTGGGAATTTCAAGCTGGCAAGCTATGCTGGTTCATTAATGGTACTATTTGTGAGTGCAGCGCTCAGACTGACTGGTCTGAAAAAATGAGAATTTGTAAAACCTGTGAGGTGTTAAAGGTATTTTTGCCGAATGATTAAGTGACTTCTATCAATTTCGACGGAATTAAACCGAAGAAACTGTTGCCCCCATGGTTTTGAAAAAACCAGCCGAGGTGCTCTCCGCAGCCTGCACAGAGGGCAAAACTCCACAAATAGCCTTCAAACCAGGAAAATTCCGATGATGGGTCTCCAGTGACAGTACACCCGGCGGCCTTTTTAAAACACCTGACAACAAATGCAATTCCATGCGGGTTGAAAAAACAGTGTTCTTGGCGGCCATTTTTCGTGAACTGGTCCTTTTTTGTCGTTACTTCAGCCAGACAAATCCTGCAGATGATGTTTCTTGCGGGAACATCTTCTGTTTCTTTCTGCTCATTACTTTCCGGGCTGTTTAAAACAGCCGGATTTTGTCTGTTGAGAAAAAACCATTCTTTAGCTCTCAAGGATTGCAACGCGGTAACCAGATTTTGTTATCACAACCATTACAGGTTATTTAAAAAGTCAATGTGCTCCTTCACATAAACCTTTTCATAATTTTCTAAGTCGAATTTTATACCGAGGCCCAACTGGCCTGTATTACTGTTCTCATTTTCCAGTCGGACCACCTTGGCTTTATTTATGGTGATTTCCCGGCTGATCAAGGCGTCACGCCCGGCCAAAGATAAAGTGCATGGCCCGATGACGTCATCAACAGCAAGGTTTTGGGTTGGTGTTCCTACCAATTTAATACCACCCATGCTGATATCCTTCATCATGCAGATGCTTACGCGGGAACCGCCGCGGCTAAAAAAAGTAGCCATCGAACCCTGCAGGGGATCAAAGCGCGCATGGGTTCTCAATTCAACCTGAAAAAGCGCGTGCGGCAGCATGGTTGCCAAAATGGTGTCTGTCTCGCGGGTAATTGGGCATGAAAACCCCAAGACAGGTAATCCTCCCGCCTTAAAAAGGCTATATTCAATATGTCTGGAGTTTGTAAGTTCTGTAGGTTTGGCTAGCAGCAGATATGGTATTTCGCGATGGTAGTGAATTTTCAGGATTTTTGTCCACAGCCCTGGGCATTGCCGGCCATGCAGCGCCACAGAAATTCGCCCATCAATGAGCCCATTGATTAGTCCAAGTATGTCTTTCTGGTCAGCTGACCTGTGAATTCGCTGCATTGTCTATAGCTCGAGAACTGTCTATTGCCTTTTCGGTTGAATGCTCATATTATCGGTACAAGTATAGAATTCCAAAAATAATTTCCCAACATGGATATCTACAAAGCCCTCAGCCTTTTTGGCCATACCTCCTTCCGGGGCCAGCAAAAAGCCATTATCAGCCGCTTGCTCTCCGGAAAACATTGTCTTATTCTTATGCCAACGGGTATGGGCAAGTCTTTATGCTATCAGATACCAGCTATTATTTCAAAAAATCTTACAGTTGTCATCTCTCCGCTTATTGCATTGATGAAAGATCAGGTTGACAGTTTATCTCAACAGGGGATTGCAGCTGCCTTTATCAACTCGTCACTCAGCAAACAGGAGCGGGAAAAACGCTATAGGAATGTGCATCAAGGGGGCTATTCACTTCTCTATGTTACACCGGAGCGGTTTCGAAAACGTGAGTTTTTACACAGTATTTCAGGAAGGCCTATTGCTTACCTTGCTGTTGATGAAGCCCACTGCATAAGCCAGTGGGGACACGACTTCCGTCCCGATTATACTCGTATCAGGGAGTTTCGCAGCAAACTGGGCAACCCCACCACTGTTGCGCTTACGGCCACAGCCACTCCGGCAGTTCAGCGAGACATCATCACACAACTTGGCCTGACGCCAGATGAAGTCAAGGTCTACATGGATGGCATTGACCGACCTAATTTGCATCTTCAGGTCGAAAAAATATGGGAGTTGCCTGCCAAACTCGATCACATACTCAGAGTGAAAAAAAGAAATAAAGGCAACGGCATTGTCTATTTCTCGTTAATTAAAACCCTTGAGGAGTGCAGCCAGCGGCTGTTGGACAGAAAAGTTAAACACCTGGTGTATCATGGCAAGCTTGAGAACAGACAGCGCGAACAAATCCAGGACGCCTTCATGGGTGGTGAAAACAATTTGATTCTAGCGACCAATGCCTTTGGGATGGGTGTTGACAAAGGCAATATCCGCTATGTAATCCATGCAGAAATTCCGGCCAGCCTGGAGGGCTATTATCAGGAAATCGGCCGTGCCGGGCGCGACGGCAAACCATCAGAATGTCTGCTTCTCTACGACGAACAGGATCTGCTTATTCAAATGGAATTTATCAGATGGAGCAATCCGCAGGCAGACCTTTATCGTCGTGTTTACTCGACCCTGAGAGATGACCCGGACACTGCTAATGCTTACGGCATTGAGGGGCTTAAAGAGCGCATGTACAGAAACCGCAGTGATTTTCGTCTGGAGACGGTGTTCAACATATTTGATCGTTTCGGGGTCACGACAGGATCGCTTGATAAAAGAAATATGCGTATCTGTGCTGAGTTGCCAGAGCATCTTGCCGATGACCACGCCCTTAAACAAAAGCTCCTACAGGACCAGAGGAACCTTCAGGCAATGGTTGATTATGCCAAGACCCATGATTGCCGCAGAAAGGTGATTCAGAACTACTTTGGCCTCTTTTCCGCCGGGGGCTGCCAAGCCTGTGACGGTTGTCGAAGACAGCAAACATGAGGTTGCCCGGACTGAATTTCCGCTGCCTGAATCAACGTTCAATAGAGCCTTTTGCAAGAGGCTCCATAAAACAAGGAAAAGACCATGGAACGACTGATGCCCTGCATTGCTAATGGCAAACCCGATGAACTCGATACTGTTTTAACAATTGCAGGCCAGGCTGCTCTAGCTGGCGGTACAATCATTAAAAAACTTTACGGCAAACCCCATACAATTCGTCATAAGGGTGCAATTGACCTTGTCACTGAGGCCGATGTTGCGTCGGAAACAGCTATTCTGGCAAAAATTACAAAAAACTTTCCAGGCCATGCTGTTCTTGCGGAAGAATCCCGGGCTGTTTATAACGGCCCCGCCAAAGGTCCAACCTGGATTATTGATCCCTTGGACGGAACCACTAATTTTGCCCATAGCTTCCCTTTTTTTGGTGTATCAATAGGGTATGTTGTTGACGGAGAGCCGCAGGCCGGGGTTGTTTTCTGTCCGCTTCAGGATGAGCTTTTTTGCACTATTAAAGGTAAGGGGGCGTGGTTAAACGGGCAGCAGGTGCATGTAACCATTGAGGACGATCTCCAAAAATCGTTGGTAGGCACTGGTTTTCCGTATGATGTTGGAAGCACCCTTGAGCAGGTTGCCCGGACAATGCGCAATGTGTTGCCCCGAGTCCAGGACGTGCGCAGGGCTGGTGCTGCGGCCTTAGATCTGGCTTTTGTCGCTTGCGGTCGTCTTGACGGATTCTGGGAAATGAACCTCAAGCCATGGGACACTGCCGCAGGTGTTCTTTTGGTGCTTGAAGCAGGGGGCAGGCTTTCTAATTTTTCAGGGCAACCATTTAATCTTTTTTTTCCGGAAATTATTGCCAGTAATGGCCGTATTCATGGCCAATTAGAATCGCTTGTTGTTTGAAAAAGTCGGCCGGCTTCAGCCGATAGAGCGAGTCCAACGATTCACGAAGGTAGAAGCCGCAAAAGATCAATTGACAAGATCTTTTTTCCCTCCGTATACTTTAACGAGAGCCTCCGGCTCGTGGAGCGAAAGCATTTCCTTTAAAGGTGAATATTATGCGTGAGACAGACTATTTGAAAGAAAATCGGAAAGCGTTGGACCTTCTTAAACGCATTGAGCGGTTCAGTGCCTTTGACGATCAGGAGCTTGGTGCATTCCTGGAAGTAGGAAAACTCAAGGAGTATGACGCCGGGGAGACGATTATCAAAAAAGGTGAAGTCGATCACTGGGTCTATTTTTTAGTGTCTGGCGAGGTCAAAATTGTTAAAGGCGAGAAAACCTTTGCCGTTCTTAAAGGGGGGGGGGAGCTTTTTGGAGAAATGGGTGTGATTGACGGCTCGCCCAGATCTGCCAGCGTCTGGGCCCTGACCAAGACACTGGTGCTTGGTCTGGACTGTGCCAGCATTGATGTAACCCGGAAAGAGTCAACAGCGGTTTTCCGCTATACGGTTTTTCGCCTTTTTGCAGAGTCATTGGCAGAACGGTTGCGGCAGACCAATGACGAGATGGTGCAGATACAAAAAGAGCTTAAGGAAAAAGATGAGTTGATTGCCAAACTGACAGGCAAGGAACCCGATGATGAGACCCTCTGGGTCTGATCATCGGGTTCTCCTGGTTTGCAAGCGCAAGGCTTACGGGTTTTGAATAGTATTTATAAGATTGGTGGTTGAGAAACTCTCAACCATGGGGACAGTGATCACTGCACCGCCATGAGCAATAACTTCTTTTGCGCCAACAATCTTTTCAATAGGCCAGTCAGCGCCCTTTACCAGAACATCCGGCATAACCTGCTTAATCAGATTAAGAGGGGTCTCCTCTTTGAAAAGTACAATTAAATCAACGCAGCCCAGCGCTGCCAGCACTCTTGCACGACTCTCTTCTTTATTGATCGGTCGGTCCGGCCCTTTGATTGACCGGATTGAACAGTCACTGTTGAGTCCCAGCACCAGAAAATCTCCCTGTTTTCTGGCCTGTTCCAGATACATGACATGACCTTTGTGCAAAATGTCGAAACAGCCATTGGTGAAAACGATTTTTTTGCCGACAGACTTCAATAAAGAAAGTCGCTGTGTTGCTGTGGCAAGGTCTGTAAACTTATCCTGGTCGGCAAATGGATAAGGTGATGGGCCGACGGTATTGAATCTGGCACGCAGAGCATCAACATTTGTCCGGTCAATGGCGACAGCAGCACATCTCTCAGTATCTTTTGCCTCAAACAACACCTCCCCTTCCGGACTGATAATTGCGGAGTAGCCGGCAAATTCTGTCTGGTTTGTTGTGCCGCACCGATTGCAGGCTGCTACATACGATTGATTTTCTATAGCCCGGGCCTGCAGGAGAGTTTGCCAGTGTTTCAGTCGGGCAGCTGGCCACTGGGCGGAAACAGCGATAATTTTTGCTCCTTCTGCTGCCTGTCTTGCCGCCAGGTCTGGGAAGCGCAGATCGTAACACACCAGTCCGGCTATCGGTCCCAAAGGTGTTTGGATCGGCAGGGGGGTGTCGCCGGCAGTGAAATACTGGTCTTCGGCCATTGGTGCAAAACGATGTTGTTTCCGGTATTTGCCGCAGGTGCCCGAGGAACTTGTCATAAAAAGGGTGTTATAGAAACAATCCTGTCCATTTTGCTTGACGGTTTCGATCAGTGAACCGGCGAAAACAATGGTATGTTTTGTTGCCAGTCCTTGAAGTTCCAACAAAAGTTCCGGCGTCTTTGCGGCACATTTGTTAATCTGGACATAATCAAAACCTGTGCCCCAAAGTTCGGGCAGTACCATGAGCGTTCCCCTTTCCGGAGCCAGTTTTTCAGTCAGCCGCTTGACTGTTTGCAGGTTGTGGCGCCAGTCTCCCAGCTTGACATCGAACTGGAGGACTCCGGCGGCAAACGGTAAATCCTGAAATTGTCGCAGTCCTTTATCCATAGGTAGTTTACCTCATTGAAAAATACTTAAATTTCGGCTTAAATAGCTCCGTTGGAGCCTATCTCCATATTCATATGTCATTTTTGTTTTTTTTTATACTTTTTTATTGTAGCACATCATAATGCAGAACAATCTGCGGAGTTATCGACCAGTTATTTTTGCTAACCCAGGCATCGAAAGAAATTCATAATGGAAACTATCGTTCATTTTTTGCCAGATGATATCAAGATCAAAACAGCACAGGGAGAAAACCTCCTTGATGTTGCCGCTCGGGCTGGGGTGTATGTGCACGCCTTTTGTGGTGGCGATGGTGTTTGTGGAAAATGCAAAGTAAAAATTACCAGCGGTGAGGTCAAAACAGACCAGGCCATGAACCTTTCCGAGGACGAACGTAACCAGGGATATTCACTTGCCTGCAAGTCACAGGTTGTCTCTGACCTGGTGGTTGAAGTTCCGGCCAAAACCAAAGCCGACGGAACGGCTTTGAAGCGTAAGCCGAAAACCACTCGGGCCATTCCTGCTAAGAGCCTGGACTCAATTGTCGGTAAGTGGGACATTGACCCACCGGTTCAAAAGCGATTTTTAAAAATTGATCCTCCCACCATGGAGGATAATGTTCCGGATCTGCACCGTCTGATGCGGGCCATAAAAAAAGGGTGTTACGAATGTGTCGAACCAACCTATGATCATCCTGAGCTGCTTCGGAAGCTGCCTTTTATCCTGCGGGAGGCAAACTGGGAAGTAACAGTTATCCTTCTGCGCGGTAAGCGTGAAGAGGAGCCGGATCGTATTATTGCCGTTGAACCGGGCGATACAACCAATCGCTTTTATGGGTTGGCCCTTGACATTGGAACCACCACAATCGGTGGGGTCCTGCTTGATTTGAACTCTGGTGAAGTGATTGCGGAGTCGTCAGTATACAACAGCCAAATCGGCAATGGTGAAGATGTTATTTCCAGAGTGATTTTTTCGCAACGTCCCGGCGGCTTGAAAACGCTCCAGGAAAATGTGGTTTTTTCCATCAATAAAATTATTGAAAATGTCTGCAGCGAAGTTTCGATCAAAGCTGGTGACATTACCTATATAATGGCAGCCGGCAATACAATAATGGCGCACCTGCTGCTCGGCCTGGATCCCAAATTCATCCGGGAAGCTCCTTACGTCCCCATTTGCAATCACATGCCACTGACCCGCGCTGCAGCACTGGGCATTGATGCTCACCCTTCAATGCGTCTGTTTCTGTATCCTTCCGTTGCCAGCTATGTCGGTGGTGATATTACCTCGGGAGTGCATGCCTGTCAGATGTACAAGAATCCGGCAATTACCCTGTTCATAGATATCGGGACCAATGGTGAAATCGTGGTCGGCAACGACGACTGGATGATCTGTGCTGCCTGTTCCGCCGGGCCGGCCTTTGAGGGTGGAGGTATCCGGCATGGTATGCGGGCTTCAGCCGGAGCCATCGAGAATTTCCATATTAACCCGGAAACCCTGGATCCGATGATAGTCACAGTTGAACACGCCAAGCCGAAGGGCATCTGTGGCTCCGGCCTGATTAGCATCGTCGCCGAACTGCTTAGCGCAGGGGTCATCGACCAGCAGGGGAAATTTAACAGAAATCTTGATCACCCGCGCATCCGGGAAGGTGTTGATAATTACGAGTATGTCCTTGCCTGGTCCCAGAACACCATGACTGGTGAGGATCTGGTTATTACTGAAGTTGATCTTGATAACCTCATCAGGGCCAAAGGGGCCATGTTTGCCGGCTATGTGACCCTTCTTGGTTCTGTTGGAATGTCCTTTGCGGACCTTGATCGAGTTATACTGGCAGGAAATTTTGGCGCCTATATTGACCTTGAACGGGCAATTCGCATCGGCCTGTTGCCGGATATCGATAGAAACAAGTTCTTCTATTTAGGCAACGCCTCTCTTTTGGGCGCCCAAATCAGCTTAACCGACCATAAACGGTTTAGGGAACGAAACATGGTCAGCTCATTAATGACGAATATGGAATTAAGTGAAAGCGCTGAGTTCATGAATCACTATATGGCGTCACTCTTTTTGCCTCATACCGACATGGCCCTGTTTCCGACGGTTAAGGCAAATTTTAAATAGTTTCCGGATGAACAACTCAATAAGCCAGTAATTTTAATGCCCGTTAATGATGTGGAGGTTGCCCGCAGAGGATCTGGTGTGCCGATAGAATGTGATGTGTCAATTTGTACTGTTGTTGGTGGGCAGCTGAAAACTGTTGCGCGAATGCTGAACTCTGTTCTATCGACTGCTGATCCTGTTTCGATTGAGATAATCGTTGCCAACACGGCAGGACCATCGTCTGGCTCGGATGTTTTTGCCAGGGACTTTCCGGATGTGAAATTTTTTGATTTGGCAGGTGTTTCTCCTGTTCAGGCAAAAAATCATGCAATACGTCTGGCCAAGGGGCGCTTTGTGGGGCTATTCGACTATGACCTGGTTGTAGCAGAGGGCTGCTTGAAAACTCTGGTCGATTATATGGACGACCACCCTGATATTGGTGTTGCCGGGCCGCGGGTGGTCGATGCGTATGGGACACTTGAAAGGACGGCACGTGCGTTTCACTCAATCTTTTCGTTTCTGGGCCAGTCAGCAGGTGGCGGACTACTGCCCGCTATGCTATGGAGGCCAAAACATTATATTGAAGACTGGAACCATCGTTCGACCCGTGAAGTTGACTGGCTTTGCGGTGGGGCACATCTTGTACGGCGTGAGTTGGTTGAGGACATAGGGTTGTTGGCAGATCATTTGCCTTTTTTTTATGAGCAAGAGTATTATCTGCGCTCAAAAAAAGGTGGGTGGCATAATTTTTACGTTTATGAGGCCCAGGTGGTGCACCCGAACCCTGACCGCTACGGGGGAATTTCTGGAGCACCAACCTCAAAATGTTTTTCAGCTCTTGAGGCACTGCGCTTTTTTTATGGGAAATGGTTTAGTCCCAAAATGAACTGAAATTGATACCAAATCAGGTGGCGCCCCTCCAAAAGAGGCATGTGATGACACCGTGCAAAACCAGCACTGTTATACACCCCAGTAAGTAAACAGGCCGATGACACAGGAGATGAGGTGGGGCTGAATAGTTACTGAAATTGATTTGACAACAGCGGGGAATAAAGCTACTTTCCGCTTTTTGCCCTATAGGTATAGATTAAAAAAAATGTACTTAGGCAGTATAGGCCTGAAAATAGCAGTTATCAAACGTAAACTTTGTCGTTTTAAGGTGGCCTTAAAACGATGCCACTTTTATAAAAGGAGATAGAAATGACAAAAATTCAAGGAATTGCAGAAAGTATCAACATTATGGGGACTCGCAGCGGCACCGCGATGAAAGCACGGGAAGTCGGACCCGTCCAGGAAATGGCCAAAGAAGAGACTGCAGCGGGGGCGTCCTTTCTGGACCTCAATATCGGACCAGCCCGGAAAGATGGTGTAGAGCTGATGCCGTGGATTGTTGAAACCGTGCAGGCTGTCACCGACACACCACTGTGTCTTGACACCACCAATACGGACGCCATGGCTGCCGGCTTCAAAGTTGTGGCTAACAAAGAGGGTGCCATCATGAACTCTATTTCCGCACAGCCGGAAAGAATGCAGGCCCTGATCCCTGTTGCCGCAGAGGCAAACTGCAACGTTGTTGCCCTCCTGTGGGGGCCTGACGGAATGCCAAGGGATTCAAATGAGCGGGCTGCGATGGCTGTTGATCTGATGATGGCCCTTATGGAGGCCGGTATTCCAAATGAAAAAATGTTCTTTGACCCGATTGCCACTCCAATTACCCTTGGCTGTGATCAGATCGCTTCCGGTCTTGAATTTTTAAGCATGCTTGAGGACATCGCTCCTGGTGCAAATTCAACGATCGGTCTGTCCAACGTTTCTAACGGAGTCGCAGAGCACTTGCGTAAATACCTGGACCGCACCTATCTGATCATGCTCATGAAGGCTGGTCTGAAGACGGCTATTGTCAATTCCTACGATGCAGAGCTTATGGCTATCTGTAAAGGAGAACGTCAGAACCTTGTCGATCTTGTTTTCGGTATGTTGGACGGTAATGCCCCGGATCCCTCAACTCTTTCAGGCGCAGAGCTTGAACACTATAAAACATGCAATGTATTGACTGGAAAATCCGTATTCTCCGAGTCCTGGCTTGAATTATGACAAACTCGCAAAAAGCCTCAATAGTTCCAGCGCCACCTTGTAAAATCAACTACTTACATGGTGTTCCGGGGATGTCGAGCTGATTTTCGAAGTCTTGGCTTATCTTCGAGACCATCAATTATAAAGCCATAGCGCAGGTGCAGCTGGTCGTCGGTGGCGCTTCGTTTGTCCAAAATGCCCAGAGTCAATTTTACAGTACTCTGGGCATTTTATGTTTTAAGCCGTATAATACATGAACATTGCATGATATTTGATTCAACAGAAATAGAGAGGCATTTTTCAGGAGTTGAATGTTCTTCCCGGAGGTCCCATGGCAGATATCCCCTCCCATCACTTTATCTATGGTACCTGTTCTGACTATGTTACCGGAGAGGTGATAGTTGATACAGATGACGAACGATACCGGCAAAAACTGGCCAGATTCTTTGTTGAGGAAAAGAGTTATCAGAAAACAGACCTTGAGCCTCGTCTGAAAATAGAGACCTTGTTCAGCAGCAATTTTGTTGTCAGCACAATTGATCTTGTTGTCTCGCTAGAACAAAAGCGACTGTTCGTGGTGCGCTATGGACCGGGGTCTCTTGTCACGCGGGAGCGGCCTGCTCTGGCAGCTGCCAGGGTCATTGAACATGGATATGTTATTCCGTATACGATTGTCACAAATGGTGAGGATGCGGAGCTTTTAGACAGTAGCTCCGGTCAGGTTTTAGCAACAGGGATGGGGGGCATACCTGACAGGGATGCCAGCTTAGTCCTATTGACAAAGGCTTCCTTTGGAGCGCTGCCTGTGGGGCAGAGGGAAAAGGAATTACGAATTTTAAACGCTTTCGATAAAGAAGTCTGTTGTGTTGGCGGCCCGTGTGCATTACCATCAGCTCCTGAAGGCTGATTATTAAGCAGCAGTTTAGGTTAAGATATGGAAAGCCTGAAATGTTCTTTAGAAGAAGTATGGAGATTAGAGATGAACGAACCCCAAAAAGCATGGACGAAATCAAGCTGGCACAATATCCCAGCCTTGCAGCAGCCTAAATGGCCTGATCAGGAAAAGCTGGATGAATCACTAGAGACAATTTCTAAATTGCCGCCACTGGTTTTTGCAGGTGAAATTCGGACCCTCAAGGGGTTGCTTGCCAAGGTAACCGAAGGTGAGGCCTTTCTTCTGCAGGGCGGTGATTGTTCTGAGGACTTTACTAACTGCACCGCTCCCGGGATTCGGGAAAATTTAAAGGTCATTCTCCAGATGGCTGTCGTTTTGAGCTATGCCGGCGGCAAGCCGGTTATCAAAGTTGGCCGTATGGCCGGCCAGTACGCTAAGCCAAGATCATCTGACACTGAAACTGTCGATGGTGTTGAAATTGCCAGCTACCGGGGAGACATGGTCAACAGCCCCGAACCAACGATTGAAGGCCGCATACCAAACCCGGAGCGTCTGGTTAAAGGCTATCACCTTGCGGCAACAACCATGAATATCCTGCGCGCCTTTACCCGAGGGGGCTATGCGTCTCTACAGCGGGTTAATGCCTGGAATAACGAATTTGTCAAAACATCTCCTATGGGCAGGTCTTATGAACGTCTGGCCAAACAGATTGACCAGGCACTGCATTTTATGCAGGTTATCGGTTTTGACATGGACCACCCGATTATTAACCAGGCCAGTTTTTTTACCTCCCATGAAGCGCTGCTTCTGGGTTATGAAGAGGCCCTTACCCGGCAGGATTCAACCACTGGCCTCTGGTACGACTGCAGCGCTCATATGCTTTGGATTGGCGATCGGACACGGCAGCTGGACGGCGCCCATATTGAATTTCTAAGCGGAGTATTGAACCCGCTGGGCATGAAGGTCGGTCCCAACCATGATATTGACGAGCTTAAAAGAATCATTGAGCGGCTGAATCCTGACAATGAGGCTGGTCGATTGACTTTGATCACCCGGTTTGGTGCGGCTAAAATTGATGACTATCTACCGAAACTTTTACGGGAGATAAAAAAGGAAGGTTATCAGGTCATCTGGAGCTGTGACCCGATGCATGGCAATACATACACTGCCGAAACAAGTCATAAAACGCGAAACTTCAATGATATTTTACAGGAAATCCAGTGCTTTTTTGAAATCAACTGGGCGGAAGGGACTATCCCCGGCGGAATCCATTTTGAGCTGACCGGCAACAATGTTACCGAGTGTGTGGGGGGAGGCAGAAACCTTGTGGACCAGAATTTGAGCGAACGGTATCTGACTAATTGTGATCCCAGGTTGAATGCTGAACAAAGCCTGGAAATCGCCTTCCAGATAGCTGAAATGATCCGTTCATGATCCCGACAGGTCTATGGGCGGCTCGGTGACCAGCATTTCTGCCAGGGTCATCTTGACTCTGGGAAGCTTTTGGGGCCGGCCTGCCAATAACGATTGTTCAAGTTGGACCATTGTTCTGAAAAATTTGGTTCTGTCCATGGTAGGTAAATTTGTTTGCCCGTTTGTCAACTCCTGGCAGCGAAAACAGCCTGGAAAATTTTTGTTCTGGCCGCCAGGGCTGGTCATGCTGGCAGGAACGCCGTGCAGACGACAGATCATAAGACGGTGTTTATAGAGAGAACAGCGGCCGTTGTCATTAATCGGACACATTTCGGTAGGCTTTTCTCCTCTGGCAAAGGCCTGTTCGCTGTTTCTGATATAGGCGCGGGCCCGCTCACGGTACTCAGCCTGCTTGTCCTGGGGGAGTGCTGAAAAGCCCTCCCGAAGATAACACCACTCAATGTAGGTATAATGCAGAAAAAAGCTGTCGCAGCAGTTGTCCGGGCATCCTTGACAGGAAAAATCAAGCAGCGTGGCCACTTGACTGTAAGCCTGTTCCATCTCTTCATAAACAGAGGCGAGTTGTTGCAGTAAAGTATGCATGATAGTATCCTAAGCGATGTAATAGGTATCGGCAAGCAGGGTCTCGCAAAAATTTTTTTTACCGCAAAGTCGCAAAGGGTACAGATAGCGAAGGCTTCGAAGGTAACATGCTCATTTTATTACAAAAAAACTTTGCGACCTTCGAAGTCTTACGCTTATCTGCGCCTTCGCGGTTTTTTTATTAAGGTTTTTACGAATCTGTCAATAATGCTCTTGTAGAAAAATGTACAACCGCAGAGGAATTCTAACATGACATTACCAGAAACCAGTATACCATGTTTTAAGGCATATGACATCCGGGGACGTGTGCCGGACGAACTTAATTCGGAACTGACTTACTGGATTGGCCAGGCCTACGCCCAGTATTTTTCCCCAGAAGTTATCGCTGTCGGTCATGACATCCGGCTTTCCGGCCCAGCCCTGGTAGATGCGCTGGCAGGCGGTCTCATGGACGCCGGCGTTGATATTATTGATATTGGCACCTGTGGCACCGAAGAGATCTATTTTGCGGCGTTTCACCTTGATGTTGACGGTGGCATTGTGGTGACCGCAAGTCATAATCCTGCCGACTATAACGGCATGAAAATGGTACGAAAAGGTGCTGTTCCCGTAAGCGGCGACACGGGCCTGAAAGAGGTCGAAAAGCTGGCCGGCGCCAGACAGAAATTCATCGCTCCAAACCGCGGGACCAGGCGCACTCTTGACCCACGCTCAGAGTACATACAGCACCTGCTTGGGTATGTTGACATAAGCTGTCTTCAACCCCTTAAGCTCGTTGTGAATGCCGGAAACGGTTGTGCCGGTGCGGTCATTGACGCACTTGAAAACAAGCTGCCGTTTGACTTTATCAAACTGCACCATACTGCGGACGGCTCCTTTCCAAATGGGGTTCCCAACCCTCTGCTCCCTGAAAATCGTGCCATTACCTCCCTGGCAGTCAAAGAGCACGGCGCTGATATGGGCATTGCCTGGGACGGTGATTTTGACCGTTGTTTCCTTTTTGACGAAAAGGGTGATTTTATCGAGGGATATTATATGGTTGGCTTACTGGCCCAGGCCATGCTGAAAATCAGCCCCGGCGCTAAAATTATTCATGACCCGCGCCTGACCTGGAACACCATGGAGGTTGTTAAAAAGGCCGGAGGTCGGCCTGTTATGAGTAAAACAGGCCACGCCTTTATCAAGGAGCGCATGCGGGCAGAAGATGCGGTTTACGGTGGTGAAATGTCCGCCCATCACTATTTTAAGAGATTTGCCTATTGTGATTCAGGGATGATTCCCTGGCTTTTAGTGGCGGAAATCCTCAGTTCTGCCAAGGCCCCGTTTTCCACTCTGGTTGCCAGTCAGATGGCGGCATACCCGGTAAGCGGTGAAATTAATTCCACGGTGTCCAACCCGGATGAAGTTATTCGGACTATAGAGGCCAAGTTTGGCGCAGGGGGCAAAAAAGATTATACCGACGGGCTCAGTGTGGAATTTGATACGTATCGATTTAATTTGCGTAAGTCCAATACCGAGCCGGTCATTCGCCTCAATGTTGAAACCAGGGCGGACAGAGCCCTGATGGAAGCTAAAACAGAGGAACTCCTGGGGGTGATCAGGGGGTAAAAAGGTATAACCGTGGGCAATTTCCATGCATGAAAGGTTGATCACTCTTTTTCATTCATTTAAGGCCCTCTGCTTTCCTCCGGCATGTCTGCTCTGCGCCAAGGCTCTGCCAGCGACCGACATCCTTATCTGTCCATCTTGCCTCTCTCAAATTTTGCTTATCAGACGCCCCCTGTGTACCTGCTGTGGACGTGAATTTCCCAATTCTGCACCGGGAGACCATTTTTGTGCAAAATGCCTCGCTAAGCGACCAGCCTTCAGCATGGCACGGGCTGTCCTACAGTATAACGACGATGTTGCAACGCTTGTGCATAGTTTTAAGTATGCCGGAAAAACTTATTGCCATAGCACCTTTGCCGGGCTCAAGGCCCGAAGTTTGCCCGCAGAGGATCTTGCCACCCCGGAAATAATTATTCCCGTGCCTCTGCACAGACAACGATTAAGAGAACGCGGCTTCAATCAGGCAGTTGTTTTAGCGGCCTTGTTTTTTCCCGACGACAAACAACGCATAGACGTTGATGTCCTGATCAGAACACGCTGGACACCTCCTCAAACCGGTTTAAGTGGTAAGGATCGGCGCCAAAACCTTAAAAATGCCTTTGACGTTCAAAAGCCAGAACAGGTGAAGGGGAAAAGCGTTTTGCTCATTGATGATGTTCTGACAACAGGGACAACCATTAATGAGTGTGCTAAAACGCTTAAAAAATACGGGGCCATAGATGTGCAGGCCTTGACTTTGGCAAGGGTGGTCGGGTAAAGTTATTAAGGTAGAGATCGTATTAATGCAGTAGTAAAGAAAATTGACAAACTCGCGAAAAACCTTAATGGTCCCAACGCCACCATGTAAAACCAACTACTTACATAGTGTCCCGGGGATGTCGAGTGGGTTTTACGAGACCATCAAAATAAATAAAAGTACGATTTTTCGGGCTATAATTAACCAATCAATCGGACAAGACAATGCTAGCAAAATTCGACAAACTCAAAAGCGAAAGTTATTTATCCCATGGCAAAGAATATGATTTGACTGTTTTCAAGTCCCAGGACAACGGTGAAATTCTGATTAACATCTCAAAGGAAGACAAGGGTAAATCCACTCTCTGGTCAATGAAGGATTTGGAGATTTCTTCTGGGCAGCAAAACGAGCATGAACTCATTGACAAATGTCTCTCCATCGCGAAATCAGCTATCCGGGAAAATGAATCCTCAGACTAATCCCTGATGTTTTCTTAAAGACCAACAGGGAGAAAATCTGGTTTCATTTTTCTATCTTCATTAATTCGTCGGAAAGGAGGTGTCACATGGAAAAGAAATACCTGAAAAAGGTGTTGGCTGGGATCAGCATTACCGGTCTGCTGGCAGGCGCCCATACCGTGTTGCCTGGGCCAGTTGGAGCCGCGAGTGGCTGAAGCGCTAAAAAAGCCAGTGCCGGGAGCACTGAAAAGGCAGAGCAATCAAGGCAAGATTCAGCCGAAGATGCAGGCATGACAGAAGCCACCGAAGAGGTCAAAGACGGTGCAGTTAGCACCGAGAAAGAGACAGTAAAGGAAGAAGCAAAACCAGAAAAAAAACCGGGCAGCAGTGGCTGAAGCGGCAGTAAATAAAAGTGCAGTTGCACTTTATCTTCAGCGGTAACCAAATATGTTTTTAAAATCCCCCCCTGGCAATCAGTGCCAGGGGGGGATTTTTTTTGTAGCATTTTTGATTAGATCTGCGCTACTCTTTATTGGCTATGGCAATGGATACAGATCAGCTCAACACTATATTTCCCGTTACTTTCAAGATTATTGGCGCTCAGGGCGTTAAACAAATTTTCCAAGGAGTACCGGACCAATTTGATCCCCTTTCCGTGCCTGATTTTTTACGCGGCCAGACAATGTTTCCTGATTTGCCAGGATATCTCTATGATCTTGCCAGTATTGAGGTCCATACCTATCTCGCCGTGCAAAGGCAAGAACAGCTTGCTACACCACCTGCGCGTCTCTCTATCAACCCGACCCTTGCCATAGTTGAAACAGCCTGGCAGGGTCTTGCAGACTTTTTTGGCCCGACTCTCCCTCCTCCTAATTTTGCTCCGGAGCAGGGGCGCCAGTATATCGTCATTTTCATGCATCCACTTACTCGAAAGCTCCAGGTACTGTCTGCCTCAAGCCTTGATCTGCTTGCTGTAAAAATTGTCGTGGAGGATCGAAGCCGTCAGCAAATTGCTCAATCAGAGCAGACCACCCTGCGCACCCTTGATCATGCCGTAGAACTGGCGATAGTCAAGGGGTTGCTCCTTAAGCCTTTATCAGCGATATCCCGCAACGATGATATCTTTGACCCGGACCAGACTATTCTCCCCAAATTTCTTGCAGCGGAAACCTTTACACTGCAATGGCACATCACCCAGGCCTGCGACCTGCATTGTAAACACTGTTATGACCGGAGTCAGCGTCGACCTGTCACCCGTGAGGAAGCGGACTGTATCATGGACCAGCTTTATGATTTTTGCCATGCGAGAAATGTCCACGGTCAGATATCTTTTACCGGGGGAAACCCGCTGCTCCATGAAAATTTCTTTGAACTCTATCAAGGAGCCGCAGACCGCGGGTTTATGACTGCCATTCTGGGCAACCCGACCACACCGGAAATTCTAAGTAAAATTAAGATGATACAGTTGCCTGAATTCTATCAGGTTAGTCTCGAAGGTCTTGAACAGCATAATGACTATATACGTGGACAAGGGCATTTTTCCCGGGTCATCCAGTTTCTCAAAGAGTTAAGGGAAGCGGGCATCTATTCGATGGTTATGCTCACACTGACCAGGGACAATCTCAATCAGGTGCTGCCGCTTGCGGAATTTCTCCGTAGTCAGGTTGATCTTTTTACCTTTAACCGGTTGTCTGCTGTGGGTGAAGGCGCCCAACTTCTTACGCCGACTAAAGAGGAATACCTTACCTTTCTTCACGAATTTTCACAGGCCCAACAGGGAAATCCTATACTCGCAAACAAAGATAATATGATCAACATCCTCCGCCTGCAGGAGGACAAACCGCTTTTTGGCGGCTGTGCCGGATTTGGGTGCGGTGCAGCCTTTAATTTTGTCTCTTTACTGCCGGATGGTGAAGTGCAGGCCTGTAGAAAATTTAATTCACCAATCGGCAATATCCACAAACAGACCCTGGCTGCAATTTATGATTCCATAGAGGCCGCATCCTACCGTAAAGGGCCAAAACAATGCCAGGGCTGTGTAATTCGTCATGTCTGCGGCGGCTGTTTAGCCGTCATCGACAGCCAGGGTCTTGATCGAACTTATGATCGCGACCCCTGCTGTTTCATTGAAGCGACTGCTTGACCCCCTGCTCTTATATGGCTGCACAGCGGATCTCCTATGAGAACCACATGCGCCATAAGAGATAGGACAGGCCATTGTGTGAGTATTGCTTGTCAACAGCGACAAACCGCCTTAATATTGACAAACTCGTAAAAAGCCTCAATAGTCCCAACGCCACCATGTAATATCAACTCCTTACAGAGTGGTCCGGGGATGTCGAGTGGGTTTTTACGAGACCATTAATATGAACCCCAACACTGTGGCAGAGCAGCCGTCTGCTGCGATAACGAGGAAAACTGTATCAATGAAAAATTTTCTTTTTATCTGCATAGCGATGAGTATTGGAGCATGTGCCTTTCGGGTGATCAGTAAAATAAAATCCGAGTACTGCTCTCCCTGACTGGTGATGTATGGAGCCCTGGGGTCAGGGTTTGCGGCGTTCTGGTTGTTGCAGACTTTTTTTCGATAATTACGATGAATAACTTCAAGGATAAACAATGAAAGTTGATGGAAAGCAGTATCGAACAATTTGGCCCAAAAAAGAAGACTCCACAATCATTCAAATAATTGACCAAAGGCATTTGCCCCACCAGTTTGTTATCGAAGACTTGGCCACAGTCGATCTTTTTGCCGCAGCAATAAAGGAAATGCACGTACGTGGAGCTGGACTTATCGGGGCCACTGCCGGGTTTGCATTTTACAGCGCCCTGCTCTGCGCTCCGGACGATGATTTTGAAGCCCACATTGAATCAGCCTCAGCACAACTCATTGCCACCCGGCCTACGGCTAAAAACCTGGCTTGGGCCATTGAGCGGCAGAAGAACGCCATAAAGAGCGAGACAACACTTGAGGCTAAACGAAACAAGGCGTATGAGGTTGCCTGCCGGATTGCAGACGAGGATGCCGATTTTTGCCGCAGACTTGGCCTGCATGGTTTGGAAATTATTAAAGAAATCAGTGAGAAAAAGAAAGGAGCTCCGGTGAACATTCTGACCCACTGCAATGCCGGCTGGCTGGCCTTTGTTGATTATGGATCTGCCACGGCGCCTGTGTATGCCGCCCAGGAAGCCGGGGTTGCAGTCCACGTCTGGGTCGATGAGACCAGGCCCTGGTTGCAGGGGGCACGATTGACCGCCTGGGAACTTGGCCAACAGGGGGTGCCTCACACTCTGGTCCCTGATAACACCGGCGGACATCTGATGCAGCACGGCATGGTGGACTTGGTCATTGTTGGTACGGACCGCACTACCCGAAGCGGTGATGTTGCCAATAAAATAGGCACCTATCTTAAAGCTCTGGCTGCCCGTGACAATAATGTACCATTCTACGTGGCTTTGCCCTCATCAACCTTTGACTGGCAGATTCGTGACGGGGTTAAAGAAATTCCCATTGAACAGCGTTCTGACAATGAAATCAAATTCATTACCGGGCAAACAGCCTCCGGCTGTCTGGAAACAGTATTGATTTCTCCGGAAGGCACCAGGGGCGCCAACTACGGTTTTGATGTAACACCTGCCCGGCTGGTTAGCGGTTTGATTACCGAACGCGGCATTACCCCGGCCAATGAATCAGATATTGTTGCGCTTTTTCCGGAGCACAAATGATATTTCCGAAACTGGCTATCATATAAGACAGACCCTTTTCTTTCTTACTGCCCCCATTCGTTCGTCTTAACCTTTACTCCCCCTGAACAGAGATGCCTCATATATCCAAAAATGTCCTAAAAATACACTACGGCTGGCATATTGTCTGGTCCGGACTTTTATGCATTTTTGCCTGCCTGGGTCTTGGTCGGTTTGCCCTTGGCATGCTTCTGCCGGCTATGGGAGAAAGCCTACATCTGAGCTATTCCCAGATGGGGCTTATCGGCACGGTAAATTTTATCGGGTATCTGGTTTCTGTGCTGGCCTGCGGTCCTCTGGCTGAAAAGTTTGGCTACCGAAGGGTTATTGTTACGGCCCTTCTGGGGATTGGTCTCTCGATGATTTTCATTGCTAAGGCCCAGTCTCTGTTGCTCATCCTTGTTCTGTATTGCCTGACGGGCATGGGCAGCGGCGCTGCCAATGTCCCGATGATGGCTCTGGTATCGTCTTGGTTCAGTCCTGGAAAAAGAGGGCTGGGGACTGGATTTATGGTGATTGGCAGTGGTTTTGCCATTTTGTTGTCTGGAAAATTGATTCCATTTATCAACTCAAGCGCTGGCCCGGAAGGCTGGCGAACCAGCTGGCAGGTATTGGGCGGAATCACCGTTCTGGTGAGTTTTATCTGTTTGCTTGTGCTGCGCAACAGCCCAAAAGCAATGGGTCTGCTTCCCTATGGCTATAAACCGGCTGCCGGCGCCGTTTCTTCAGAGCACGAAACGACGATTAGCAAAAAGGATATCGCTCACATTGGTGCTATTTATTTCCTGTTCGGCTATACGTACGTAATCTATGCAACTTTTATTGTCACAAGCCTGATTCAGGACAGAGGATTCAGTGAAGCAGCCGCCGGCAGTTTCTGGTCTTGGGTAGGGTTGCTGAGCATAGCCTCGGGGCCGGTATTTGGTGGTTTGTCCGATAAGATCGGTCGTAAGGCGAGCCTGGTCCTGGTTTTTACTATTCAGGCAACGGCGTATCTCCTGGCTGCCCTGAAGTTGCCTTCCGTATTTATGTATATTTCCATTGGCTGCTACGGTATTGTGGCCTGGAGTGTCCCGTCCATAGTGGCCGCTTTAGTTGGTGATTATGCAGGACCGGACAAAGCGGCCAGGATTTTTGGCCTCATTACCTTTATTTTTGCCATTGGCCAGATTGCCGGGCCTGCAATTGCCGGCTCACTTGCCGAACATTCGCAATCATTTGGCAGCAGCTTCCTTATGGCAGCAGGTTTTGCGGTTCTGGCGGCTTTGTTATCAGCAGCATTAGGATCCCCGCAAGCAGATTAAATAGTTGATACGTTCGCAAAAAACAAAAAATTCACCGCAGATAGAGTAGTCTTCGAAGACACAGAGGTCGCAGAAATAATATTTTGTTTTTACGACAAAAAAGCCTTTGCGGCTTTGCGGTGAAGAATAGTTCTTACGAAGCCATCAATAGTTGCATCAAAACTTTACAAGGGCGTCAGCAAACAGTAGAATCTGCAAGACGGTCAACTCACGAATTCAAGATTGCTGCTCAACATCCGGCACCGTCCCACATACGAGGTTATTATGATAAAAGGGTTTTTTCTGATTATTTTGACATATTGCTTGCTGGGCACTTCCACAGGAGTGGCAGCAGGGGCGCAAAAACCGATCCAGATTGAAGCAGACCATATGCTCTCTCTACAGAAGGAAAACACGGTATTTTTTTCCGGTAAGGTTGAGGCAAAACAGGAAGAGCTGGTCATTCACGCCGATGAAATGACCGTCTACTATAATGAAACAGAAGAGAAGGACGGAACCCCCGGTCAAGGCGGGATGCAATCAAAGGATGTCGACCGCATTTTTGCCAAAGGCAGTGTTGAGATAACCCAGCTGGAGTGGGTCGCAACAGGGGAGACGGCGGAATATTTTTCCAGTGAACGCAAGGTTATTCTGACGGGCGCGGCTAAGGTCTGGCAGGACAACAACCTGGTGACTGGCAACAAGGTCGTCATGTATCTTGATGAGGGCAAAAGCGTTGTTGAGCGAAGCACTGACAAGGGAGAACGCGTTAAGGCCTTTTTTTATCCGGAATCTAAAGACCAGAAGTAGGCATAGAGTGTCGGTACTTGAAACAAACAATATAATTAAGCACTATAAAAAAAGAAGGGTTGTCGACCGAATCAGTCTGAAGGTTGATACGGGTTCGGTGGTCGGGCTGCTTGGCCCGAATGGGGCCGGGAAAACGACAACATTTTATTCGATTGCCGGATTCATTCAACCCGATTCGGGAACGGTCACCCTCGACGATGAGAATCTTACCAGGCTGCCGATTCATAAACGAGCCCATAAAGGCTTGTCCTATCTTGCCCAGGACTCCTCCGTCTTTAAAAAACTTACCGTCCGTGAAAATGTGCAGATTGTTCTAGAGACCCTGGGGCTCTCCAGAGAGGAAATTGTTCACAGAACAATCCAGCTGATGAAGGATCTTCGGATTATGCATCTCGCAGATAACAGGGCTTTTTCGCTGTCGGGCGGGGAGCGACGGCGGGTTGAAATCATGCGCGCCCTGGCCACGAAACCGCGCTTTGTCCTGCTTGACGAACCGTTTGCCGGAATCGACCCACTGTCGATCGCTGATCTTCAAAAAATTATAGGTGAACTGCGCGATAAGGGGCTTGGGGTCTTGATCTCTGACCACAATGTCAGAGAGACCCTCTCTGTTTGCGATTATGCCTATATTGTCAACAGCGGGAAAATTCTTGTTCACGGAACATCTCAGGATATTATTCAAAGTGAGGCGGCCAGGAAAATGTATCTTGGTGAAAATTTTACTATGTAGTTTTTTATAAAATGCCTATTATGAAGAAGATGCTTTTTCTTTTTTCAAGGTGCTGCCGCGTGTGGCGAGATTAAAAACTGTAATAAAAATAGTGAATTAAAGATTTTATGGTATTGGAACTAAGACAACAACTTAAACTTACCCAGCAGTTGGTAATGACTCCTCAACTGCAGCAAGCCATCAAATTGCTGCAGCTTTCCAGGCTGGAATTATCTGAAACCCTGCAACAGGAAATAGAACAAAATCCCCTGCTGGAAGAGGACGCTTCGCCTGGTGACAGCACCCACGAGTCCCTGCAGGACCTCCCTCCCGGTGAAACTGCAGAGACGGCTGCCGGTGAAAAAACCACGGAAGTCAGCTTGGAGGGCGATTCGGGCCTTAAAGAGATTGACTGGTCTGACTACGAAAATGAATATGAATCTTCTTCCAGTTCTTTCAAGTCAAAAGATGGGAATGAACTGCCCTCTCGACTCGATATCTTAGTCAAAAAAACCGGACTTGAAGACCATCTGCTCTGGCAGCTGAAATTTAATAATCTTTCGGAGCACGAGTTTGAAATCGGGCAGTTTATTATCGGCAACCTTAACCGTGACGGGTTTCTTGAAGTTGATGATGACGATATTGTCGCGCAAACCGAGGCGACACCGGCGCTGGTGCAAAAAATACTGGCAATGGTACAGGACATGGACCCGCCTGGGGTTGCTGCACGGGGTATTAAGGAATGTTTGCTCCTGCAGCTCTCGCACCTGAAATTAACTGAATCAGCCGCCGGTGCAATTGTTCGGGACCACTTAAAACTCCTGGAAACCAAAAACTATGCTGCAATTGTCAAAGCGTCAAAATATTCATTAAAAGAAGTTCTGGCTGCCGTTGATGTAATTACGGCCTTAAATCCGCATCCGGGTCGGGCCTTTTCCAACGAAGAGCCCCATTATATTATTCCGGATGTTTATGTCTATAAGATGGATGGCGAGTATGTCATTATGCTTAACGATGATGGTCTTCCTCGTCTCAGGATCAGCAATTTTTACAGGGACATTCTTAAAGATAAAAAAGATATGCCCGGTGTGAAGAGTGAAACGAAAACCTACATCCAGGACAAGATGAAGTCGGCGATGTGGCTCATCAAAAGTATTCAGCAGCGGCAGCGCACAATATACAAGGTCGTTGAAAGCCTGATAAAATTTCAGCATGACTTTTTTGAAAAAGGCCCGAGTCTATTGCGGCCGCTTATTCTGCGTGATGTTGCCGAGGATATTGGCATGCACGAGTCGACCATCAGTCGTGTTACTACCAACAAGTACGTGCATACTCCACAGGGCATTTATGAGTTGAAATATTTTTTCAACTCGTCCATCGAGCGTACTGATGGTGAAGATGCAATGGCCTCTGAAAGTGTTAAGGTCAGAATGAGGCAGATTATCCAGGCGGAAGATCCGCACAAGCCGCTGAGCGATATGGCCATTACCAAGTTTTTTGAAGGCACAAGTATCAAGATCGCCAGACGGACAATTGCCAAATACAGGGAACAGCTTGGCATCCTTCCTTCCAAATACCGCAAGAAACCGAAATTAAAATAACTCGTTGCCGGACTGGATTTAAACGTTAAACGGCGTCTCACATGACCGCAGCCCCCTCAAAAGACCTGCAGCTTATTCTTATTACCGGCCTTTCCGGGGCAGGAAAAGGTACGGTTGCCAAGGCCCTGGAAGATTCGGGATTTTACTGCATTGACAACCTGCCGGTTTCCATGCTTCAGGTTTTGTTGCGCCAGGCGGCAACCCAGGAAAATCGCAACAAAATTGCCTTGGTGATGGATGCCAGAGACCAGGATTTTTTGAATGGCCATCAGGAGGTGGTCGCTACCCTTGAAGCCAGCCCTTTCCATCTGACCATCATATTTCTTGTCGCTGATGAAGAGGTTTTATTGCGCCGCTACAGTGAAATGCGACGGCGTCACCCCTTCGCGGCAACGGTGCGAGAAGGGATTGCCCAGGAAAGAAAACAACTAGCCCTGCTCCAAAGCAGGGCTGACCATGTCATCGATACCTCGGCCATGAGTCCACACGACCTGCGCGCCGAAATTGTACAGCGATGTGTCGAGCAAAAGGATCACAGGCTCCAGGTCGGTATTGTTTCTTTTGGTTTTAAACATGGCCCTCCGGCTGATGCGGACATTCTTTTTGATGTCCGCTTTCTTCCCAACCCCTATTTTGTCCCTGAGCTTAAAGACCATACTGGCCTTGAAGCCCCCGTTTCGTCCTATGTCCTGAACAGCAGGGTGACCGTCGATTTTCTTGACAAGCTTATCCCTCTGCTGCGCTTTCTTATCCCTCAATACAAAAAAGAGGGGAAAGCACATCTTACCATCGGTATTGGCTGTACCGGCGGCAGACATCGATCTGTTGCCATTGCCCAAAAACTTGAGCAAATTTTGCGGAGACCGGAGGAAAACGTTTCAGTAAAGCACCGGGACCTGGAAAAGCGCCCCGCTTGAAAACCAAAAATCATAATGCTTACAATTACAGCCAGACAGCCGCATTTTTCCGCAGCAGAAGCCCTATCCGCTATTCCAGTTAAAAACCCAGTGGTACATGAATCCAGAGAGGGAAACTGTGCCTTGCTGAGCTACCCGCAGTTCGCAGGCCCGCTTGCCCGTATATTGGCAGCTCTATATTTGAAGAGGCGGGCGGTCCAGTCAAATAAGCTTGAGCTTGACAGCAGGGAAACCCATGTCTGGGATGCAATTAATGGAAACCGCACAATAGCCCGACTTACTGCGGATTTTTCTGAAAAATTCAAGACAATGCCCAAGGAGGCGGAGACTTTTGTCGCCTTGTTTCTGGAGAAGCTTCATCAAAGACGCCTGATCACCATGCGTTAAAAAGTATACTCCACCGTCCTCCCTCCCCCAACATCTCCACCCGGTCCCCAAACCCAGGCAACTGAATTTTTTCCGCTGCAGTAAGCGAAAATCATTCTGTCTCCCGGGGTGCTGCGTCCTCGACATGGAGAAAAAATAAATCCGTCCCCTTATTCCCGTCCCCTTATTCCCAACCTGCTTATTTTCGAGTTTCTCTGTTCCCTTTTCCATCGGCAGAACTACCCATATTTATGTTGACAAAACAATTTCCAAGGTATTATGACTGGTTTTCGTTTTAAGTGGCTAAACGGGGGATGAACCTGGATATTTTATGAAGGCTGCGCACGGGGATGTGACTCCCTTAAAGAAGCTGTGGGGTGTTACAAAGACAGCGAAGAGCCATAAATCAAAAAAAGGAGAGGAGGAGAAAATGGTAAAGAAGATTTCAACCATCGCCTTGGCGGCAATGCTTAGCCTGCCAACCATGGCAATGGCAGCAGACAGTGATCGGGTCAGCGACCTGGAAAAGAAGATGATGGAGATGACTGAGCAGTTTAATGCCCAGATGCAGGCCATGCAGAAAGAGATCGCCGACCTGAAGAGCAAGAAAATGGCCCCCGGTATGGGCATGATGGGCAGCACCGTTGTCGACTGGGCCGATAAGGTCAGCCTGGGCGGGCAGGTGCGGTTTCGAGGCTATAATATTCAGAACGTCTGGGATTTTAACGATGACAGTGACGGAGACAACCGGGATCTTTTCAGACTCAAGGGAAGCCTGAAGGCAACAGTGAAGGCAACTGATGATGTGACCGCTGTCATTCAGCTCACTGATCAGACCTATGGAGAAAATGTTGGCACCGGAGACAACAATGATAATAAAATTTTTCTGGATAATGCCTATATCGATGTCCGGAACATGTTTGATCTGCCCGTTGATATGACCTTTGGCCGTCAGAATCTGATGTATGGTTCCGGTTTTGTCGTCTTCGACGGCCAGTCTCAGTATGCTTCCACCTCCATCTATTTTGACGGGGTTAAACTGCGTTGGCACGCCACCGATAAAACCTCTCTGGACCTGTTTTATGTAAAGGACCAGGAGAACACTACGGGCAACAATGCCAATGGCAATGCCGGAGATGACGTAACTCTTACTGGGGGCTACCTGACCAGCAAAGAATGCCCTGTTGTCGGCCAGAGTGAACTCTATGTCTTGAACCGGACTGATGAGGCCATAGGCAAGGATATCTGGATGTACGGAGTTCGCCTCTCTGACAAAATGGCAAATGGCTTTGATTATTCTGTAGAGGGCGCTCTTCAAAAAGGGGATGCCACCAAAACGGTGGACCAGGACGCCTATGGCTACAAACTTGATGCCGGGTATACCTTTAAAGAGGCCTCCATGGCTCCTCGGCTCTATCTGGGCTACGCCTTCTTAAGCGGGGATGAATCCTCCAGTGCCAATGAAAGCGAGCAGTGGGATGTCTTTAACGGAGGCTGGCCGCAGTTTGGTGATCTTCTTGCCTGGAAATACTTAAACCTTGGCAGCGCCAACAATATTAACAACGTCTACAGCACCTACGATGACTACAGTAATGTAACTGCTGAAGCTGTATATTCCAATTTCAGTATGGCCTCCATTGGCGCCAGTGCGAATTTGCTGAAGAATCTAACTGCAAACCTCTCATACGCGATGCTTACATTTGATGAGGTTGCGGCGAATGCTGACGATGATTTTGGCGACTACTACCAGGCCAAGCTCAAATATCAGTACAACAAAAATCTGAGCTTCTCCCTGTATGGAGCGCTGCTCTCTCCGGGTGATGCCTTTAAAACAACACCGACAACACCTATGGATGATGCAACAGAGGTATTCTGGGAAACAGATTTCCGTTTCTAATCTACCCATTGTGGGCGGGGATTCTCCCCGCCCACTCCCCTGCGACTTTCACCTAAATCCTACCACCGAAAGTACCTTTTGACCAAAATCCGGCCAAAAACATCCAATATATTGATTTTTTAGACGAAAGCTAAACCATTGAAAAAATAAAAAAATGCAATGAAATTAAAAATTTGCTTGACAATCACCCTTTAAAATAAAATATAATAGGCTTCAATCCGTATAGGACTCTGTCCAAACAGCGATTTTTTACGGATTGTACCGGGGACGACCCCTGAAATTTGTCGAAAACATAGGGTTTTCACTCAGGCGTCGAAACGTGGTTTTGAAAAAGTTGGATTTTTTCAGAAGCACGGAAAACATTTTTTAAAATTGGAAAAGGAGTAAAATTATGAGAAAGAAGTTAACGATTGCTGCGTTAAGTTCTGTATTTGTGTTTGGAATGGCAACCTCTGCCCTGGCGATTCACATGACCGAGACCGCTGAGCCGGGTCCGGTTGTCTCTATGGCCGAAAAACTTACCCTTGACGGTCAGGTTCGTGTGCGCGGTTACATCAACAAGGCTGATGATGAGAAGGATTCTGCGTCGGCTCAAGGCTATGATAGTCGGGTTCAGTTTGGTGTTATGGCTAATGTAGCTCCTGGCGCCTCTGCGTACATTCAGTTAGAAACAAATTCCGGGTCGGACGATACGTACGGTTGGGGTGATGATGGTAGTGGAAATGGTAATACTTATGTTGGTCTGCATTCAGGTGGCTATAAACTTGGCGGGCTTGATATTCTCCAGGCCTGGATTAACTACCAGCCGGGCAGTGTGGGCGTTAAGGCAGGGCATATGCCTCTGGCCCTTGGCAACAAGGTCTTCTTTGATCACACCGGTTCCGGAGATGATGCCATCGTCGGCTATACCAGCTTTGGCGAGAATACCCATGTTGCAGCTCTGACAATCAAATTTGACGAACAAGCCACTAATGACAGCACTGATGACCTCGACGGCTATGTTGCCCTTATTACCCATAAAGTCGGTGACAACCTGACTCTTGGCGCCAATATCACCCATTTAATCGGTGGTGCTGATGACGGCCTTGGTGAACTTGTAGGTGGTATGGCCATGACCAATATTGGTTTGACCACCGACTTCAAGACCGGCAATATTTCCTTGACCGGTGACCTTGAGTACCAGACTGGTGATTACACAGCTACTCCTTCGACAACTATGGACGCTAATGGGTATGCCATACGAGTAGGCGGAACCATGGATCTTGGCGCTGCTAAGGTTGGTCTGCTTTATGGCTATGGTTCAGGTGATGATAATGAGAACGATAATGATGTTGACACATTCTTGAACTTCTTGACAGACACCAACTACGATACTATTATTGCCAACTACAGAGCACATGTTCCTGGTACCTTCACCAAATATTCAGGGCTGTCCAACCTGTCTCTGTATCAAGTCAACGCGTCAACTTCATTTACCTGCCCAATTTCCGGCAAGGATGTTGATTTGAAGGGTGCTGTAAGCTACATGCACTTAAACGAAGACCTCAACACCACTTCTGACGGCAACGACGCATTAACTACTGCATACGCCACTCAGAACGAAGATGAAGTTGGTACCGAGCTTGACTTGATTGCTACCTGGCATCTGACCCCAGGCTTGGATTACATGGTTGAAGCTGCATGGATGGCAACAGGTGACGTTTTCAAAATTAGTGCTACAGATAGCCCCGACGATCTGTACTTCTTGCGTCATCGTTTGACTCTTAGCTTCTAGTATTTTTTTAAGTTCGTAATTTGTTGTCTAAACCCGTTCAGGTTTGTCCTGAACGGGTTTTTTTATCTATTCTCTAATCCCCTTGCTTTGTCCGCTCTTGTTGGATATAATCCCGGCCATTGTTGTTACTTTGTGCCGGTCCGCCGCTTCCCCTGGAGTTTTGCCCAATAATCATAAACCAACTGCGACTTATGCCGAAAAAAAATTCTTTTGCCGCCGTCACTGTTCTCTTTTGCCTGCTTAGTTTTTGCATCTCTACCGCCTGGGCTGAAGAAGTCGCTTCACCCCCGCAAATAGCTGTGCTGCCTTTTACTGTGCACGCTGCTGAGGATATGTCCTATATTCAAAACGGCCTTCGAGATATGGTTGCAATTCGTCTGGCCAGCCGGGTTGGGGCAAAAATTATCAGTTCCAGCCTGGTTGATGAAGCCGTTGCCGGCAACGTTGATCTTCAGAGTCCTGCTGCTGTCCGTTCTCTCGGGACAGCGCTGCAGGCCGATTATGTCTTAAGCGGCAGTCTGACTTCCTTTGCCGGGGC
>Ga0102953_1000048_pt1 | contig 72027 bp, 53 predicted proteins | sample SalPon2A_C_D2_MG_FD_78509 | JGI IMG/M metagenome (GOLD analysis project Ga0102953, IMG submission 78509) | Soil microbial communities from South San Francisco under conditions of wetland restoration - Salt Pond MetaG R2A_C_D2_MG | ecosystem: Environmental > Terrestrial > Soil > Wetlands | place...
CCTGGCACGGCCACCGGAGCCATGCCCTCCCAAAATTCAATAAATTTTCTAAAATGACCCGAATCCTACTGCTTTCCGATACCCATGGTCATATAGACGAAAGCATCCTGAAATACGCAAAAAATGCGGATCACATCTGGCATGCGGGGGACATTGGCAGCCTGGAAGTTAGCGACGCCCTGGCGGCTGTAAAACCCTTACGTGCGGTTTACGGGAATATAGATAACCATCTGATCCGAAAGGAATTTCCGTTGAACCAGCGCTTCTTTTGTGAAGGGGTCGATGTATGGATAACCCATATCGGGGGCTACCCAGGTAAATACGACCCCAGGATCCGGGAGGAGATCCGGGCGAATCCCCCGAAGTTGTTTATAAGCGGGCATTCGCACATCCTGAAGGTGATGTGGGACAAGAAGTTGGGCGTATTGCATATGAACCCCGGGGCCTGCGGGCGGATCGGGTTGCACCAGGTGCGCACCATGCTGCAGTTCGCCATAGAGGGGGAGGAGATCAAAAACCTGGAGGTTATAGAACTGGGGAAGCGCTAAGAGGCTCCCGGAATTACCGGCATGCCGAAAGGCGGGCAGGTAGGGTAGCTGATCCGGGCCCGGTGTCATTTACGCCACCGGGTCACCACGGCCCGGCCCTGGAACCCCCGGGGATTTTAAAACCAGGATTTCTGATTTTTGAGGGGGTACCCCCCTCCCCGCGCAAAAGATATTTTGGCAAACTGCAAAATACCATCATATTCAGGAAATGTCCATTCCCCTTAGTGCGGAAGCTCTCCGATTGCCGCCCGTAAATGAGGATCCGGCCACTCAGCTCGATTTTCAGCCTGGCCCCAAATGCAAACCCCCGTAGTGAGCTCTGCTCTACTACGGGGGACGCACTAATACTACTAAGATGTTAGGTTCAACGTAGGCGATCAACAGATTTTACGAGATCTTCATCCTTCTTAACGGCCCTGTTGGCGAGGACCAGAAAAACGATAGAAAAAACAGGAATCAGCATCCCAATACCCTTCTCTGAAACGAGAGTTTCTCCGGATAAATTTAGCGATCGGTAAACGAAAAATCCTAGTAAAAAAAGGTTTAATACAATATTGAGTCGGTTTAAAATAAACTGGTTCTTGCGGTACTTATAGAGCATGACTGCAATTACCGCAAAGGCCGCAGAGCCATAGAAAACGGAAGAGGTCATCAGGTCGTTTTGCGCATAAATTTCCGTCCCGGCTGCATCGGTCCACAGGTTGAGCCAAAAAGGCAATACGCCGGCCAAAATGGCCACCACCAACATGTATACAGTCTGTATTCTTTGCAACATTGCGTATTTCTCTGTAGGATGGGCAAAAATACAGGTCTTTTTAAAAAATATCGGTGAAATATTGAAAATAATTTGTAATATTGTCGCGTAATTAGCTATAGTACTTACCGATAGGGACTTCATTTCCCCGTAATTACCGAATAACACGATACTTCAGAATTCAAATTTTTTTGACGTTAATCATTTATTACACACTCAATGTTTGAGATATCAGATTTAAAAGCAAAGAAGCTGCCCGAGCTTCAGGGCATTGCCAAGGATTTAAACGTACCCAAGTACAAAACCATGAAAAAACTGGACCTCGTATATCAGATCCTCGATGTACAGGCCAGCAACCCCAAAGTTGTCAACGAAGACTCCCCAAGCCAGGACCAACCATCTGAACACAAATCCAAAAAGGAACGGGTTCCCAGAAATTCACCCAAAGACACTGACAACAAGCAAAACAACGGCCAGGACCAGGATTCCAAAGACCAGCAGAAACACCAAAGCGGATCCCATAATAAAAAAGATCAACAGAAGGGCAGTTCCCCTCAAAACAAGGGTAAGCGGAACACCCATCACAACAATAAGAACGGGCAGGAGAAAAGCAGCAACTACGATAAAGACCTGAAAAACAAATACAAACAGCCGGAGTACGAATTTGACAGCATTATTGAAAGCGAAGGCGTTCTCGACATTATGCAGGACGGCTACGGCTTCCTGCGGTCTTCGGATTACAACTATTTGTCCTCTCCCGACGATATCTACGTTTCCCAGTCGCAGATCCGGCTTTTCGGCCTGAAAACTGGGGATACCGTACTGGGCAACGTCCGCCCTCCCAAGGAAGGTGAGAAATATTTTCCGCTCATAAAGGTGAACAAGATCAACGGCCTGGATCCACAGGTGGTACGGGACCGGGTGGCATTTGAACACCTGACCCCCCTATTCCCCAGGGAAAAATTTAAACTGGCCGAGCGGCAGAGCAATATCTCCACGCGGATCATAGACCTCTTTTCCCCAATCGGAAAAGGGCAGCGCGGGATGATCGTTTCCCAGCCGAAGACCGGGAAAACCATGTTGCTGAAAGACATAGCCAACGCCATCGCGGCCAACCACCCGGAAGTTTACCAGATCATCCTCCTGATAGACGAACGCCCGGAAGAGGTTACCGATATGCAACGGAACGTCAGCGGGGAAGTGGTTGCTTCCACCTTCGATAAGGAAGCCACCGAGCACGTCCGCGTAGCGAATATTGTACTTGAAAAGGCCAAAAGGCTGGTTGAATGCGGGCATGACGTGGTCATCCTCCTGGATTCCATCACCCGGCTGGCACGCGCCTACAACACCGTACAACCCGCATCGGGCAAGGTTTTAAGCGGGGGTGTGGATGCCAATGCCCTGCACAAGCCCAAGCGCTTTTTCGGGGCTGCCCGGAACATCGAAAACGGAGGCTCCCTTTCCATCATCGCTACCGCCCTTACCGAAACCGGTTCCAAGATGGACGAGGTGATCTTCGAGGAATTCAAGGGAACCGGCAACATGGAATTACAACTGGACCGCCGTATCAGCAACCGCCGTATTTTCCCGGCTATCGACCTGATCTCATCCTCGACCAGGAGGGACGACCTGCTGCTCGATGACAAAGTGATCCAGCGCATGTGGATCATGCGCAAGTACCTGGCGGATATGAACCCCGTGGAAGCCATGGAATTCATGGAACAACGCATCAAACAAACCAAGAACAACGAGGAATTCCTGATGACGATGAGCGAATAGGATATCCGGAAGATATTCGTTGTTTACTTAGGATTTCCAAAGATTATACCGACTGCCCCAAGGGTGAAAACCCTTGGGGTTTTTCGTTCTTAAGGGGGTGAGACATCGATTAAAATTCAAGAAAACTGGATTTCCTGCGAATATGTACTACATTTAAGGAGCTAAAAAGTTCCCAAAACTGTTTATCGGAAATCCTTTCAACCAAATGAAAAAATCGAATTTTCTACCTTATTGTTTTTATTGTTTCATGGCATTGCCTTTCCTTATGAGCCTGGGATGCCGTGAAAAGCACGATCCCGGGGAAAATGCCGCTTCCGTGGAATCAGTTTCCAAGGAAGCCGTAAAGGCGCCTGCACAAATTATCAGCATGGATGAAGCCCAGAAGCTGTTCGATACCTATGGCGAACGCCGGGTTCCCCTAATTGAACGATTTGAAATCCCCAACGCCGAAGCGGGCGCTTTTGAAGCAGCCCGGTTCACCTCCTTCGATTATACGACCATTAAACAATACCTGGCTTTTATAGAGCAGGAGGCAGACAGTGCCGATGTGGACATTACCTCCCTGCGACTTTACTTCGGGAATTACCCTTCCCGGGAGGAATTGGGCGAAGGGGTAGCTGAGGAAGATGCCAGAAAAAATACCATTTTCATTGTGCCTACCCTGAAAAAAGACGGGCAGGAATACGGCTTCTTTATACAGGAAGGACCGGACGGGAAGCGTAAAGCAGTGCCCCTGGTGGAACGGGGAGGAGCTGCCCAGGGGATGGGTGGCCTGAAGGAAGCAGAATCGCGTTCCTATGCCGGTTTTGCTCCGGTTTCCGCTCCCTTTCTCCTACCTGGAAATCAGAGCCTGATCCTGAATCGCGGAAATACAGGGCCGCCTCCAAACAATGATTTTTAGGTCGTTGTAAACCGGCTCAGAAACAAGATATTATTTTATGCGCAGCTTCCTGGAAAACGCATTCATGATTTCCTACGCGGTGGTGGTGGTGCTTTCTATCATTAAGTATCCCAAATACTTCGACACCCCTTTGCGGTACCTGCCGATAATATTTTTTTACACCCTGCTCACCGAATTCCTGGGAGGGATCATACTCTTTAACGACAACTGGCGTTTTTTCGGCAACGATTTATTGGAATATTACAACCTGGTCATTTACAATATTTACGCGATTGTTTTCTTCCTTTTTTTCTTTTATATCTACTATACCTATCTCGGTAGCAAATTATTCCGAAAGTTCGTAGTTATCGGCGCCCTGTTGTTTTTAGCGGTAAGCCTGGTAAATCCCTTTTTCCAATCCTTCCTGTTTACTTCCCAGACCTGGGCATATGTTACCGGAACGCTGGTACTGTTGGTCAGTATCGGGCTGTATTTCTGGGAACTGAGGCATGTGGAAAGCGCCCCGGACTGGCGGCACAACCTGCTTTTTTGGATCTCACTGAGCCTGTTTATATTTTATGCCGCCTATTTGCCCATTGAAATATACCGTTACCAAAACCTCTATCAGGGAGGGCATGAACCCAGCTACGTGCGCAGTATTGTGCATGCCCTTATCCTCCTGCTAAACATCCTGATATCTGTAGGGTTCCTCCTTATGAAAAATCAACCACAGCCAATTAAGCGGTAAGCGGGCCCAAACAAAAAAAAAGCCCCGGACAGGGGTCCGGGGCTTCACTGGTATCTTTATGGGAAGGTACTATAGCGTACCAACCTGTTTCATCAGCTTACTTTTCAGGTTGGCGGCCTTATTGGCATGAATGATGTGGCGCTTGGCCAGCTTGTCGATCATACTAACGACGCCGGGCAGCATTTCCTCCGCTTTCTTTTTGTCGGTTTCCGACCGTAGCTTCTTGATCGCGTTCCGGGTAGTTTTGTGCTGGTAGCGGTTTCGCAGGCGCACGGCCTCGTTCCTTCTGATTCTTTTTAATGCCGACTTATGATTTGCCATCTTCCTTACTTATGTTATTATCTCCGGAGACTTTTCCTCCAATATCCGTAGCCCGTAGGGGAATCGAACCCCTGTTACCAGGATGAAAACCTGGCGTCCTAACCCCTAGACGAACGGGCCAATAGTTCAATCTGGTCTAAACGGGCGGACTACTATAGCCAGTTCCTGTAGCCCGTAGGGGAATCGAACCCCTGTTACCAGGATGAAAACCTGGCGTCCTAACCCCTAGACGAACGGGCCGTAAAATAACGCGTATACGCCAACCCACCTTCCGGTTAGGCAGGTGCAAAAATACAATTATTTTTTACTACCGCAACACCTGCCTGCTAATTTTTGCCAGCGCCTAATATGCTTTGGCAAACAGTACTCTCCGGGCCGAAGGTTTGCCCGTTACCATACAGTTTCCGGGCTCGGTGTCAGGCGTTAAGGGAATGCATCGGATGGTTGCCTTGGTCTCCTCCTTGATGCGTTCTTCCGTTTCCGCACTGCCATCCCAGTGGGCCAGAAAGAAGCCGCCTTTGGTTTCCAAAAGGTCTTTGAATTCCTCATAGGAATCCACCTTGGTGATATGGTCATCGCGGAACGCCTCTGCCTTTTTGAAAATCTGTTCTTGGATATCTTCCAGCAGGAATCGGATCCTGGAGACCACGTCTTCGTCTTTTACCGTCACTTTTTCCAGGGTATCGCGCCGGGCGATCTCACAGGTACCGTTATCCAGATCCCGTTGTCCCACGGCCAGCCGGATGGGCACCCCTTTTAATTCGTATTCGTTAAACTTGAACCCGGGCTTGTGGGTATCCCGGTCGTCATATTTAACGCTGATGCCGCTTTCCCGAAGCTCTTTCAGCAGGGGATCTATCTTTTCGGCTATAGCCTTCCTTTGGTCGAGCCCCTTATAGATGGGTATGATCACCACCTGGATCGGGGCCAGTTTTGGGGGCAGCACCAAACCGTTATCGTCGCTGTGGGTCATAATAAGGGCCCCCACCAATCGGGTAGACACCCCCCAGGATGTAGCCCAAACATAGTCCTGTACCCCTTCCTGGTTGTCGAATTTCACATCAAAGGCCCTGGCAAAATTCTGCCCCAGGAAATGCGACGTGCCGGCCTGCAGGGCCTTGCCATCCTGCATCAACCCTTCAATGCAATAGGTTTCCACTGCACCCGCAAATCGCTCACTCGCGGTTTTGGTGCCCTGTATTACCGGGACGGCCATATATTCTTCGGCAAAGGTTGAGTAGATCCTGAGGATCAATTCTGCTTCGTCTATTGCTTCCTGTTTCTCAGCGTGGGCTGTATGCCCTTCCTGCCAAAGGAATTCGGCGGTACGCAGGAAAAGGCGGGTGCGCATTTCCCAGCGCACCACATTGGCCCATTGATTGATGAGCAGGGGAAGGTCCCGGTAAGACTGGATCCACTTCCTGTAGGTGTCCCAGATAATAGTCTCCGAAGTCGGGCGTACAATGAGCTCCTCCTCGAGCTTAGCCGTCTCATCCACCACAATTCCGCTCCCGTCCGGGGCGTTTTTCAGGCGATAGTGTGTAACCACTGCACATTCCTTAGCAAAGCCTTCCACATGGCTCGCTTCCCTGCTTAAATAGGATTTCGGAATAAAAATGGGGAAATATGCGTTTTGGTGCCCGGTTTCCTTGAACATCTTATCGAGCTGCGCCTGCATTTTCTCCCATATGGCATAGCCATACGGTTTGATCACCATGCATCCCCTCACCCCAGAATTCTCCGCCAGGTCGGCTTTTAGTACCAGCTCGTTATACCATTTGGAATAATCTTCGCTGCGTTTCGTCAGATTTTTGGCCATTCAAAATACTTTGGCATAAAACTTGTGCCATTATTAACATAATTAGTTCGGTAAAACTAGTTAATTTTAGTATGTTCAACAATATAATTTTAGCGTGATGAGACATTCCTTACCCCACCCCGTAAATGGAGGAAGTATGATGATAGTGCTAATGGGTCTCTTTCTGGCATCCTGCGGTTCCTATCAACAGGCGTCCTATTATGACAATGACGGTATTTACTCAGACGAAGCCCAACGGGTCGCCGTGGAACGCCATCCGCAACCGGCCAGGCAGCAAGCCACCGATAAGAACAATGTATACGGAGAGTATTTCGGGCAAAAAGCCGATGAATATGGAGAAATCCTGGACAGCGAAATATTCACCGATGTAGACAGCTATTCGGGGGTCGCCCAGGACAGCCTGAGCGCCGATACAGAACCTGATTATTACTATGACCCCAACAATACCTATAATGGGTATGGCGGCTGGGGAGACAACGCCACTGATGTTACCGTGAATGTTTACGACAACTGGGGCTGGGGAGGACTGGGCTTCGGCTGGGGTTATCCCTGGTATTACAATACCTACTGGGGCTGGGGTTATCCATATAGTTACTATGGAGGCTATTATGGCTGGAACAGCTGGGCCTGGGGATGGAATTCACACTATTGGGGCTATCCCGGTTACTGGGGAGGCTATTACGGCTACCCTTATTACGGCTATTCCTATTATGGCTATCCTTATTACCATTATGGTCGCGGCTACTACGGGTACGGTAAATATGCCTATAGCCGCTCAAGAAGGGGTATTTATGACCATGCCCTGGCCGCTAACGGCCTGCGCGGACGATCTAACCTGAGCTCTCGCCTCAGCAACGCAGATAATTCCCGTTACCGAACCAATTCGGGTCGTTCGAACCTCAATACCCGGTCGTCCTACGACCGGAGTACATCTAAATACCGCACCAATTCCACTACCCGCCGATCAGTGGGGGTGGATGCCATGGAAAGAAACCGCGCCTACCGCACCAGCAGGAGCACACGAGCCCTACCCCGTTATGACAGCCAGAGCAGGAACAACCGCATCTACGGGGGTACCGCCAGGAGCGGGGCCTATTCGGGCAACGGAAACACCAGCAGGACTTACAGCAATAACCGGGGGACCTACAGCAGAACGGCTCCGGCCAGAAGTTCGGGCTATTCACGCTCCAGCACCCCGAGCCGTAGTTCGGGCAGCAGCGGATATTCCAGGGGATCCTCCAACTATCGCAGCTCGGGAAGGAGTAGCTCCCCTCCCAGGAGTTCAAGCTATCGAAGCTCGGGTAGTTCCTCCCGAAGTTCGGGAGCGGCCAGAAGCTACTCGGCACCGAGCAGGTCTTCCGGAACACGTTCTTCCGGAGGCGGGCGCCGATCGCACTAAAATCCCATTATACATCCTCTAAACAGACGCACAATGAAAAGGTATTTCACTTTCATTTTACTCTTGCTATGCGCAGTCGCAAGCAGCCAAAATATTCAGGACGTACTCCGATATGGCACAGAAGACCTTCAGGGAACGGCCAGGTACCAGGCCTTGAGCGGTGCTTTTGGCGCCCTTGGTGGCGACCTGTCTGCCATAGGGACCAACCCGGCCGGCTCCGCTGTTTTTATCAACAGCCAGTTTACGGTCTCGGGCCGAAATTATAACCGGAACAACGACGCGACCTATTTTGGGAGCCTGAGTAACCGGACCATGAATTCGCTGGAGCTCAATCAGCTGGGGGGGGTATTTGTTTTCAACAAAACCGGGGGACAGTCAGACTGGAAGCGGTTTTCCCTGGCATTCAACTACGACCTGGTTGGGAATTTAGACAATGAACTGTCTGTCCGTGGAAGCAGCAACCAGGGGTTGGATACTTATTTTTTGGGAATCGCCGATGGCGTCCCTTTCGGAAACCTCCTCTTGCAGGACGGTGAATTTTTAGAAAATGCCTACCTGGACATTGGATCCAGCTACGGGTTCGCGACCCAGCAGGCCTTTCTGGGATATTTTGGCGGGATCATCGACCCGGTGGACGCTTCAGACGATGCCAATACGCAGTATGTATCCAACAGCCAGTACAATACGGTAAACCAGGATTACTTCGAAAGCACCAATGGCTATAACAGTAAATTTACAGCGAACATAGCAGGCCAATACCAGGATAATCTCTACCTGGGAGCTTCCCTGAACTTTCACACAGTGCTCTATGAGAGAACCACCTTGTTCGATGAAAACGGCTATGATCCGGCATCCCCTATCCAGTTCTCCTCTTTCGACAACCTGTTGCGTACGGAGGGTTCAGGCTTCTCATTTGGGTTGGGTGCCATCGCCAAGTTAAACGAGAGTGTCCGCCTGGGCGCCAGCTATCAGTCGCCCACCTGGTACCGGCTGACGGATGATACTTCCCAGCGGATCAATTCAGACCTGGCAGATAGCGACATTGGATTCATCGATTTCAATATCGTGAACCTCTATGACGCCTACACCGTCAAAACGCCCTCAAAATATACCGGCAGCCTGGCCCTTATTTTCGGCAAGGACGGGTTGCTGAGTTTTGACTACAGCTACCAGGATATGTCGCAAGCCGAACTCCGGCCCAAATCTGATCCGTCTTTTTCTTCTGAGAACAATTATATCAGCGGGGCCCTGGGCGGCGTTTCAACCTTCAGGGTCGGCGGGGAATACCGCATAGACCAGGTGAGCCTGCGCGGGGGCTATCGCTTTGAACAAAGTCCCTATAATGACGGGCAGACGATAGGCGATCTCAACGGGTTTTCCGCTGGCTTGGGGTATAATTTTGGCGCCAGCCGCCTCGACCTCGGATTCAGCCGTTCTGAAAGGGACCGACTCAACTACCTGTACGATGTCGGCTTTGATACCCCTTCGCGTATCAATGCCGTCAACACAAACGTCACTTTGAGTTACACACTGAATTTTTAGTCAAAGAACATTTCAGAATAACCCCCCTTACCTAAAGGGGAGATTTTGTTTAGAATTATTCCCGAATGGGGTTATAGGTTTTATTCTTATCCTAATAATGCCGCTTCCCCTGTTTCCATTTAGGGAGTAAAAGGCACCTTCAGTATAAAAAACGAGGGGGACTCGTAACTTTTGGCAGCTATAAAAGCCTCCGTCCCCGAAATGTCTAAGATCTAAACCTGTGTGTCTCGACTCCGCTCGACATGACAGGTTTTGTTGGTATTGTATTAATTTCTTTTAATTTTTACTTTAGCGATACTCTTACAGGTGATCCTGGAGGTCACCCTGAACTGTCATCCAGAACTGTCTTCCCGAGCGGAGTCGAAGAGTGGAGTCGACGGGCGGGGTGGTTGAAACCACACCGTAACCAAAGCTTAAGGGCGGGGACGTCTCCTTCGTTACCGAACCAGGGAAAAATGGGTCCGTACGCTGTTGGCCACGATGACCCCGCTTTCATCCCTTGAATAGTCGAGGCGGAACCAATAGTCAGAGGACGGCATAGGCCGCCCGTTGAACGTGCCGTCCCAGCCGATGGTGTTTGCGTCCAGTTGTTTGAGCAGTTTCCCGTACCGATCGAATATAAATACGGTTGGGTCTATGAGCGTTTCTATGCCCAGTACGTTCCATGCATCGTGGATACCATCCCCGTTGGGAGTGAAGAATTTAGGGTATCCCACCACCAGAAACGGGATGGGATCGGTAATTCCACAGCCATTCTTATCGTTGATCACCACCGTATTCTCACCCGGGGGAACGTCCATAAAGACGGGAGAATCCTGAAATTCACCCCCATTGATGGCATATTCGTAATCCCCGTTGCCCTGCACAAAGACTTCGATGTTGTTGCTATCTGAAAGGTCGTCGAGTACATCCACCCGATCCAGTACCGGGGTTCCGTAGAAAGTGATGAGGATATCATCGGTTATGGTGGTATTCAGAGTAGTCTGTATGGTGACAAAATACCGCCCTGAATTCGGGCTGGATACGGTAAGTTCCGCGCCAGACGGGCCCGATCCCGGCAAGGTGGCATCCCGGATGCCATCGTCTTCATAATCCACTTCCCACACCACACTGGCAATGTTAGGGCCGGCAGGCGAACGGAGCGCGCTGAGGAGGATATCGGGATCGCCTTCACAGGCCACGATATCCAGGCCTAAAAACTCATCCCGCAGGGTGCAATCCAGCGCGTTATCCTGGTCGGCCTCAACGGACGTCCCGGTAAAGGTCAGGGTATAAGGTTCCGGATCTCCGTCAAAGTTGGTATTGAAATTATTGATCAGCAAATAGTAGATTTCGCCGGCTGTAACGTCGATCCACGCATCATAGGTGTTTTGGTTGGCCGTCAGCGGAGGTTCCCCCTGTTGCCCGTTTTCGGGATTTTCCCCAACCCCTGTGAATCGCGTGTTGTTGACTTCATAGTTGCAGCGAATGGGTTGCGCCGTGCCATTGCTGATACTCGCACAGTCCACATCGGGGCCGTAAAGTGCGAAATCCCATTCGGCTGTGACGGTCGTCCCGTTAGAAGGGAGGGCCTCGATATCGAACCCGATCCGGCCGTCGGTCCCGGCCCGGAATACATACCAGGAGGTGTTGTTCTCAATATTGGCCGAACTCACACTCCCTTTCTCCAAACACCCGCTTTGCCGGATGACGTCCGGATCAAAATCGTCTATATCCCCGCTACCATCCGCAAAGGCCACAATAGTGGTGTCTGCGCATACGGGAATCGCACTTCTGCAGTCCGGGGAATTCTGGGCAACTGCCGAGAATGTGCCCAGAACGGAAATGAATAGAATACGAAGGAAAGTCCGCATGTAAGAAGGGCTATCGTTTTTTTGGTCATAACTATAACTCGAAGGCCCCGGATTTAGTATATCCCGGATGGATTTTTAGGCTGATTATCGATGAACCGGCTTCCCCACTCCGGACCCGCCTTCAGCGCTTTAGTGAAAAGTGGTTGGCCAGGTGCCGGGCTTCCGCCCGTTGCCCGGTACTATCCGTATATGTTAGCTTGAACCAATAGTCCGAAGCCGGAAGGTTGCGGCCCAGAAAAGTACCATCCCAGCCCGGGCTTTGGGCATTTAGTTGCCCGAGCAACTTCCCGAAACGGTCATAAATGAATACCTGAGGGTCATCGAGCAATTCGATCCCTTCTATTTGCCATAAATCGTTGTTGCCGTCTCCGTTCGGGGTAAAGAATTTTGGAAAGCCCACTACGGTCAGTGATTCAGTGACGCTACCACATCCCAGGAGGTCCTGTACCGTAACCGTATGCATCCCGGCAGGGACATGGGTAAAAAGGCCGGTATCCTGGAAGGGGCCATCATCTATACGGAATTCGAAACTTCCGGCAATATCCGTATGAACTTCCACTGAATTGTTTTGCCGGAGATCGTCTATCAGAATTTCCGAGATAGCCGGGGTAAGCGAAACCGAGACCGTTACGGTAGCCGTGGTGGTACAGCCCGGGCCCCCGAGCAGGTTGGATATAGTTACGGGGTAAGAGCCGGCTCCGGTGACCGATATAGTGGGGGTTTGTGCCCCGTTGCTCCAGGTATACTGGTAATTCGGGTCCGGGCTCATATCCCCAATGGTCACAGCCGTCTGGTCGTCACATATGGCCACTTCGGTAGGGAAATCCACCACCGGAGGTTCGCCAACGGAAATAGTAAAGTTGCGGGAACTGTCAAAACAGTCCGCATTCGCCACCGAAGTCGTCCGGACAAAAATTGTGTGTGTGCCGGCAGTCAGTGGATAATTTTTGGGAATGGGATGGGCGCCGGTCAGGGCATCGCCTAAGCTTGCGTGGTAGCTCACCGTATACGCCCCGGGGTCCTGCCCCCCCAGCGCCTCGGCATCCTTGCCCCCCAGGTCGAAACTACCCTGGGAGGCACAGACGGCCTCATCGGCAACAGGATAGGTGGTTGGGCTGGCGGTAAATCCCACTTGTACGTCACTGTAGATTGTACCTGAAGGGGTTACCACTTCCACCCGGTAAAAGGCAGAGGAGGGAACCGTATAGGTAGGGCCGGAAGCGCCGCTTATGGCCTGGAAACCGCTGCCATCATCCCGGTACCAGGAATAACTCGTCGCATTGGGGGTTGTGGCATCCAGGGTCACATTCTCACTATCGCAGGCTGCAACAGGCGGCCCCAGGAGGTTGCTTATGATGGAACAATCCAGGGCGTCATATGGATTGGTCTGGAAAATCTCCCCGGTAAACCGTATGGAAAATCCGGAATTGGTATTGCTGAAATTGTTGATCAGCAGGTAATAGTCCTGCCCCGGGCTAACCTGCAGCCAAGCTTCGAATAGCACGGAAGACGGATTCCCGGTAGGGTCCTCCCCCACCCCCATATAGGCTTCCTGATCGCTGTTGTCAAAAAAGTTACAGCGAACTGGGGCTCCGAGGTTGCCACAATCGTCGGATTGATACAGGGCGAAGTCCCAGTCCTCGGAGGTGTCAAAACCGATAACGAATCCAAGCTGGCCGGAAGCGCCCGTCCTGAAGCGGTACCAGGCCGAATTGGATTCTATGCTTCCGGTAGTGGTTTGTTCCAGGCAGCCACTGGTGGCCGCCCCGTTAAAATCATCAGAACCGTATCCCAGGGTGCCTCCGTTCACCGGGGTATCGTTGCAGATTGGGATCGCATTCAGGCAATCCGGAGAAATCTGTGCCTGGAGGGTATGGGTCACCCACATCGTTACGATGGAAACAAGTAAACCCCTACACGTCATAATCTGCCATGAATAATCCCTAACCTAAAGATATTGCCCTGATATCCTTAACACTAATTTATGTTGTGTATGCATGGATTCGGGCTACTAAATGGCATTTTATGTATATCTTTGCCTTTTGAAATGGGCACCATCCTATGAAAATAGACAGCACTGTGAAAGAGCAACATGACGCCATGGGGGACGATCATATTTCTTCCTCCGAAGAAACCCCTATCCGCAAAGATGCCTTCACCCTAAGCGATGCGGAAAAAATTGAGAAGATCCGTGAAAATATCAAAGAAATCCTTATTACCCTGGGGCTCGACCTCGATGACGACAGCCTGCGCGGAACCCCGGATCGGGTGGCCAAAATGTATGTCAACGAAATTTTCAGTGGACTCAATCCCAAACACAAGCCAAAGTCATCTACTTTCAATAATAAATACCAGTATGGGGAGATGCTGGTGGAGAAGAACATCATCGTATATTCCACCTGCGAACACCATATGCTTCCCATAGTGGGCAAGGCCCATATTGGCTATATTTCCCGGGGCACCGTCGTGGGGCTTTCAAAAATGAACCGCATCGTCGATTATTTCGCCAAACGCCCCCAGGTACAGGAACGCATGAATATCCAGATCGTAAAGGAATTGCAGCGCGTCCTGGGGACAGAAGATGTAGCCTGCGTCATCGACGCCAAGCATTTATGTGTGAATTCCCGGGGGATCCGCGATGTGGATAGCAGTACCGTTACTTCAGAATTCGGGGGAAAGTTCAGGGAAGAGTCCGTTCGCAGGGAATTCCTGGACTATATCAACCTCGACACCAACTTTAATGGCGTTTAGCACTCATGCAGTTATACAAGAGCCAATCCCTTAAAATCCATAATTCTCTTTCCGGTTCCAAAGAAGTTTTCGAACCCCTGCACGAGGGGCAGGTGGGGATGTATGTTTGCGGCCCAACGGTTTACAGCAATGTGCACCTGGGCAATTGCCGCACGTTTATGTCATTTGACATGATCTTCAGGTATTTGAAACACCTGGGATACAAAGTCCGCTATGTCCGTAACATCACCGATGCAGGTCATTTGGAAGACGATGCGGGGGAAGGGGAAGACAAAATCCTCAAGAAAGCCAGGCTGGAACAGATAGAGCCCATGGAAGTGGTACAGCGGTATACAGTTGATTTCCACAACATCCTGCAGCAGTTCAACATCCTCCCCCCAAGCATCGAACCCACAGCCACCGGCCATATCATTGAACAGATAGAGATCATCAAGCAGATCCTGGAGAAAGGGTTTGCCTATGTCCGGAATGGCTCGGTGTATTTTGATGTGGTTAAATTCAATAAGACCCACGAATACGGCAAACTAAGCGGGAGGAAACTCGAGGATATGATCGCCAATACCCGGGAACTGACCGCACAGGACGAAAAGAAAAACCCGCAGGATTTCGCCTTGTGGAAGCAGGCCGAACCCCAGCATATCATGCGCTGGCCTTCGCCATGGGGTGAAGGTTTCCCCGGCTGGCACCTGGAGTGTACGGCCATGAGTATCAAATACCTCGGGAAACAGTTTGACATACATGGGGGCGGAATGGATCTGAAGTTCCCCCATCACGAATGCGAAATAGCCCAGGCGGAAGCCGGATATGGCGAACCTCCGGTAAAGTACTGGCTGCATGCCAACATGCTGACCCTGAATGGCCGGAAAATGGCCAAATCAACGGGCAACAACCTGCTGCCCCGGGAAATCTTTACCGGCGAGAACAAAATTTTCAGCAAACCTTTTGCCCCCGCTGTCGTCCGTTTCTTTATGATGCAGGCTCATTATTCGAGTATCCTCGACCTCAGCGAGTCGGCCCTGATGGCTTCGGAAAAGGGGTATTTGCGGCTCATGGAAGCCATGGAGGCCATTGAATGGTTAACCCCTTCAGGAGGCAAGTCGGACTTTGACATTCCGGCCTGGCAGCAGAAATGCTATGATGCCATGAATGACGACTTCAATACCCCGGTCCTTATCGCCCACTTATTCGAAGCGGTAAAACAAATTAACCTGATCCGGGAGCGGAAGGGGTCTTTGAGTAAAAAGGATAAGGAATTATTGGAGGAAAGCATGCGTGCTTTCGTATTTGATGTGCTGGGGCTCGAGCCAAGAATGGCGGGCCATGCCGATTCCAACAACAAATTGCCGGGGGTGGTGGAATTGCTGATAGCATTGAGGAACGATGCCCGGGTGAACAAGGATTTTGCGACTTCTGACCGTATCCGGGACGAACTCGCCAAGCTGGGAATCCAGTTGAAAGACGGCAAGGAAGGCACGAGTTTCTCTATTTCCGGCTGATTGCAATCACATGAAAAAGATCCTGATCGCTCCCTTTATTCTGCTGGTAAAAGGCTATCAATACCTGATTTCCCCTTTGTTACCAGGCAGTTGCCGATATACGCCCACTTGTTCCCAGTATACCCTGGAGGCACTTAGAAAACATGGGTTGTTTAAAGGAGGCTGGCTGGCAGTCCGGCGTATCGCCAGTTGCAACCCCTGGGGGGGATCGGGCTATGATCCGGTGCCGGACTAGGATGAATTTACTGTTTTTGGCAGTTGGGGGAATACATGAAAGCGCCCCGGACATACCGGGCTGGAAGACTGACAGTTGCGAAGGCATATCCATGAAACCAACAGCATGTCAGGCGGATGCAATCCGCAAAGAGAAGGGTATTGTCAGGTGAATACTCGCCACAAGGTACCCTCTTCTTCCACCTAAATAACTATATTAGTCGCTCTAAAATTGGCAGTATGTATTTTTTAGGATTTACCTGGAATCCGGATGACACCCTCTTCAAAATCAGCTTCCTTCAGATCAAGTACTACAACCTCTTGTGGATTGTCGCTTTCGCTGTCGGCTGGTTCCTCATGAAAAGGATTTTCCAGAATGAGAAAAAATCCCTTGAAAAGCTCGATACCCTATTCATATACACGGTGATTGCCACCATGCTGGGTGCCCGCTTAGGGCATGTTTTTTTCTATGACTGGGCCTACTATCAGGACCACCTGGTCGAAATCCTTCTCCCCATAAGGGAAAGTGCAGACGGGAAACTGTTCGGGTTTATAAACGGCTATGAGTTCAGCGGCTTTACCGGCCTGGCAAGCCATGGGGCTGCCATTGGCATCCTCATCGGGATCTATTTGTATACCCGAAAATACAAGGACATGAACATGCTCTGGGTACTGGACCGCGTGGTGATCCCGGTCGCCATTGGGGCCTTTTTTGTGCGGCTGGGGAATTTTTTCAATTCGGAAATTAATGGCAAGGCCGTGGATAAATCCTTCCTGTTTGCCACCCGTTTTGTCCGTGATTCCGATGATATGCCCGCATCGGCGGCCCTCGCCATCACCAAGGAACGCACCGTGGATGCCGCATACCATGCCCTGGCAAACAACCCGAAGTATATCGAATATTTCAATGCGATCCCTTACCGGCACCCTGCCCAGTTGTATGAAGGGGTATGTTATATTTTCGTATTCCTGCTGCTGTATTATTTTTACTGGAAAACCGACAAAGCCTCCCGCCCGGGATTTCTTTTCGGCCTTTTCCTGGTCCTGCTCTGGACCATCCGCTTTTTTGTGGAATTCGTGAAAAAAAGCCAGGGGGGCTTTGAAGAATCCCTGGGATTGTTATCAACCGGGCAGTGGTTAAGCCTGCCCTTTATCGCACTGGGACTTTACTTTGTGCTCAAAAGGCACAAAGCCAGGGCTTAACAGGGAAGGCCAGGAAGTTAGAAAGGCGTTCAAAAAAAATTGATTATGAGCAGGATCATCCTCGTCGGACTGCTGTTGTGTTTTTTTACCGCATGCAAGGATCACCCCACAAAAGTGGTCAAAAAGGCGCCCATAGCCTTCAAAAAGGAGGGAACGCTTTCGATTTACCACCCTGGAAACGACTCCCTGGTTTCAAAACTGGATATAGAGATTGCCGATAACGACTACGAAACGGAGACCGGGCTGATGTACCGGGATGCCATGGAACAACACCAAGGAATGCTTTTCGTATTTCCCAGATCCTCCATGCATTACTTCTATATGAAAAATACCAAGATCCCGCTGGACATCCTTTATATCGATAGCGGACAAAAGATCGTGAATATCCGCGCCAACGCGGTGCCCTTCGATGAAACCGGCCTGTCGTCCCGCGTTCCGGTGCAATACGTCCTGGAGATAAACGCCAGCCTGGTAAATACCTGGGGAATTCAGCTCGGGGACAGCATTGCCTATGAAAAAAACTGACTGCTCCCCGCTCACCGGGCATAAAAGCATGCCGCCCACCCCGAGCTACCTGCCGCCGATTGAGACAAGGCGGTTGCAATCCCGCAGCCTGAAGCCTTCGGATTTTGATTCCTGGCTGCCTTTCTTCACGGAGCGGTCCGGCATCGTTTTCTGGGAAGGCCTGCCCGATGATCCCCGGCAGGCATGCCGAGATTTTTTCGAAAAGACATTCGAACGTTACCACCATGGCACAGGCGGACTCCAGGCTTTGCTAAATAAGGAAACCGGCCTGTTGGTAGGAGTTTGCGGGCTTTTGATACAGGAGGTAGTGGCAACTTCAGAACTGGAAGTTGCCTACTCCATCCTTCCGGCACACCGGTTGAACGGGTATGCCACCGAAGCCGCCAGGGCCTGCCGGGATGCGGCTTTTGCTAAAGGATGGGCCCGCTCGCTCATCTCCATCATCCATTCGAAAAACGTACCCTCACAAAGGGTGGCACAGAAAAATGGCATGCAATTTGAAAAGAAACTGGTATATAAAAATAACCCCGTCCATATATACAGGATACGGGATGTGGATTATTTTAATAAAATTTTATCATATGGTGTATACGAGCGCCCCAAATAACCCGTTAGGCATTATGCATAGCATGAATGCAAGCTTACAACACTATACAGGATCCATGAAAAAACTTCTCCCCTGCCTCCTGCTCCTTCTTTTGTGGGCCCCCCCCCTTGCTGCACAGGAATGGCAAACCGATTTTGCCAAAGCCAGGGAACTGGCAACCAAAGGCCATAAACCCATTATCCTGGTCTTCCAGGGATCGGACTGGTGCGCCCCCTGCATCAAACTCGACAGGGAAGTATGGAGTACGGATACCTTTAAGAAATACGCGGCTGCCCATTTTGTAATGTTGAAGGCCGATTTTCCGAGGAAAAAGAAGAATGCGCTGCCCCCGGACCAGGCAAAGGCCAACGCCAGGCTGGCAGAAAGCTATAACCAGAACGGGATTTTTCCACTGGTCGTTGTCCTGGATGCCGATGGGAATGTAAAGGGAAAGACCAGCTACAAAAAAATGACACCCCAGGAATATATCAGCCTTTTGGAATCTTTTAAATCCTGACCCGTTGAAAAAGCGTCTCTACGCGCTCACAGTCATATTTTTATCCGTCACGGGTCTCCGTGCACAGCAGACATTTACCAGGACCCTGAAATTGATGGGCAGCCGTTTTGATATCACGGTGGTCGCAGCCAATCCGGTACAGGGTAATGAAGCCATAGACCTGGCAGTCGCGGAAATCAGCCGTATCGAAAAGCTGATCTCCTCCTGGGATCCCGACTCCGAGACCTCCGGGATCAATGCGAATGCCGGGATTCGCCCGGTGAAAGTGGACCCGGAATTATTCCAGCTCATCGAACGCTGTTTAGCCATATCAAAACTTACAGACGGGGCCTTCGATATCAGCTATGCCTCCATGGATAAAATCTGGAAGTTCGACGGAAGCATGACCTCCATGCCCGACCCTGAGGCTGTCCGGGCTTCCGTTTCCCTGGTAGGGTATGAAAATATTGTCCTTGATAATCAGCAAGAAACAGTTTTCCTGACCAAAGCAGGGATGAAGATTGGTTTCGGGGCGGTGGGAAAGGGATACGCGGCTGACAAGGCAAAAGCCCTCCTGCTCGCCCATGGCATCCAGGCGGGGATCGTAAATGCCTCCGGAGATATGGCTACCTGGGGGCGGCAGCCCAACGGGGATGAATGGAAAGTGGCCATTACCAACCCCATGGACAAGAACAAGGCATTCGCCCTGCTGCCCATATCTGAAGGCGCGGTGGTAACTTCCGGGAATTACGAAAAATTCGTAACCTTTGGGGGTAAGCGGTATACCCATATCATCGATCCGAGAAGCGGGTATCCCGCCACGGGACTCCTAAGCGTTACGGTGTTTGCCCCCAGGGCCGAACTAGCGGATGCCCTGGCCACTTCCGTTTTTGTGATGGGAAAGGACACCGGCATTAACCGGATCGATCAATTGCCAAGAATCGAATGCATTGTTATAGATGAACAGGGGAACATTTTTACTTCCGAAAACATTAAAATTGAAAAAATATGATTGGGCGAATACTGCTTGGATGCGTTATTCTACTCACTGTTAGCTCATGCGTAGCGGTCAGGGAGTACGAAAAGGTCAATATCAACGACCCGGATATGGTTTTATCCGAAATGAAATGCGACCGAAACATCACCATGTTCCAGGCCTACCGGGAAGCGGCTGCAGGTGCTAACGGAGGTAAAACCGGGGGAGGCTGTGGCTGCAATTAATCAAGTAACCCGTCGCACTAACCGGCCTGATTGCCTGGGCAGGTGCCGTCTTATCCACCTCTGTTTCCTGCTAATCCCAGTGTTGTGGGCATCCGCCCAGGACGACTCCGGGAATAACTCAACGGAATACCAGAAGCGCGTCCTGGAAAGTGCCGAAGTCGATTTTCTATCCAGTTATTATTCCCAGGATGGGGATAATGCAGCCGTCAGCGGCGGTATCGGGAACGAAAAGCTTACAGATGCCACAGGCACCATTGTGGTGTCCATTCCCCTGAACAAGGATGATGTACTCACCATTGATGCCGGAATTTCCGCCTATACGTCGGCTTCTTCCAGCAATATCAACCCTTTTGACGGGAGGGGGCAGGCCGATCCTTTCGTGGCCAGTTCGGGGGCCTCCAGTTCGGATGTCTGGGGTAATTTTACGGGCAGTTACAGCCATAGCTCGGCCGACCGTAACAACATTTGGTCCGCGAAAGCCTCGGTGGCCGCGGAATTCGATTATTTTTCCATAGGCCTGGGCGGGAGCTACTCCTGGTTGTTCAACGAGAAGAATACGGAGCTCGACCTGACCGGAAATGTGTACCTGGATACCTGGAATCCCATCTATCCTTATGAATTACGGCCTTTCGGGCCGGGGGGCCGGGGAATCAACGACCCCCTTTTTAATGTCTATCCCATCAGCGGGAACCAGGGCTATAACCCGGATTTTACTGAATTCGACAAGCGGAACAGGAACTCCTATGCCCTCGGGCTGGGGCTGTCACAAATCTTCAGTAAAAATGCCCAGGGCGTGCTGTTGGTAGACCTCATCCGCCAGGAAGGACTGTTGTCCACCCCGTTCCAGCGGGTCTATTTCCAGGATGTGCCGGATTCCTTTATCGAAGGCTTCCAACTGGCAGACGACATTGAACGACTCCCCAACAGCCGCTTTAAGGTAGCTGTGGGAGGGCGTTTCAATTACTATATCAATGCCTCCCTGGTTTTGCGCACCTATTACCGGTATTACCAGGACGACTGGGGGGTGCATTCCCATACAGCCAGTATCGAGGTGCCGGTTAAACTCAGTGATGCATTTACTATCTACCCTCTTTACCGCTATTACGATCAGACGGCCGCCGATTATTTTGCGCCTTATGAAACCCACCTTTCCACAGATCCTTACTACACCTCGGATTATGACCTGTCTAAGTACCAGGCCAACCAATACGGGCTGGGGGTAAGGTACACAGATATTTTCACACGCCTGAAGATCTGGGAATTCGGCCTGAAAAGTATCGACCTGAAATTCAACGCCTATGAGCGCAATACCGGCCTTACTTCCTACATAATCACCACTGGCCTGAATTTTGTCATGGATTGAGAGGCCAAAGTGGAATTTGGCAGGTGGACGGTCTGCTTGAATCGGGACAATTTCCAGCCATTTGACTTTCATTTATTTAGACCAGGCATAAATTAGGTGTCTTCTGAAAATAGGGGCTACGGGTCTCAATTTTTTAAGCAATTCCCCGTTACACATTGAAACCTTTTGAACAATAAGCCCCTGGGAGGTTGAAAAAGTCCGTGCACATAGCCTATATCAGCCTGATGGTAGCCATTACGGTGGCCATTACCGCTTACCTCGTATACACGGGTTTCAGCTATTATAACACCCCCCTTGAAGAACGCTTCTACCACCCCAGGCATAATTGGTTTAAACCCAGCGGCATTTACGGACAGGGCCTTGGGATATTGGGCACCCTTTTGATCCTGGTTGGGGTCTCCCTGTATATCGCGAGGAAACGTTACAACTTTATGGCCAAATACATCCGGTTGAAGTACCTGCTGGAATTCCATATTTTTCTTTGCACGCTGGGGCCCATCCTGGTTCTTTTCCACACCACGTTCAAATTTGGCGGGATCGTTTCCGTAGCTTTCTGGAGCATGGTTGCCGTGGTATCGAGCGGCGTGGTGGGGCGGTTTATTTACAACCAGATCCCAAGGACCATAGAAGGACGGGAACTCAGCATGGGGGAGCTGCAACAAATGAAAACCAACCTCTCGCAAGTGCTGAAGGAACGGTTTACACTGACGAGCAACACCGTTGAGATCGTAACCCACCTCATCAGTACTGAAAATACGTTGGACCATTCCAGGAAACTGGGTTTTCTCAAAAAAACCCTCCACCGAAAAGACCTGCCAAAAAAGGACCGGAAGGCCATCCTGAAACTGGTAAAAAAGGAGATGGTACTCTCCAGGCGGATCGCCCGCCTTCAACGAATGCAACGATTGTTTAAGTACTGGCATGTGGCTCACATGCCCTTTGCACTGATCATGCTGATCGTAGTAATCATTCACATTGCCGTTACCGTGGCATTTGGATACAAATGGATCTTCTGATGGATGAAGTCTTGATAGAACAGGTATTGGTATACGGGCTGGTATTCGTAATCTGCGGACTAACTATTTTCCTCTATCTGCGAAAAAAGAGCAGGAAATACACGGAAACCGAGGAAAAAGTGAGCATCGCCAAGGCAGAAGGCCTGTTTGAGCCGGTCTCGCTGCACCCGTATGTGGATCTGAATTCCTGTATAGGCAGCGGCGCATGTATTACAGCCTGCCCCGAAAAAGACATCCTGGGAATTACCGATGGGGTGGCTACCGTCATCAACACCACCAATTGCGTGGGCCACGGGGCCTGCTTCCACGCCTGCCCGGTAGAGGCCATTTCCCTCCGCATTGGGACGGAAAGCCGGGGTGTCGACCTTCCCCACGTCAGCGAAGAGTATGAAACGAATATCCGGGGCATGTATATCGCCGGCGAACTGGGCGGGATGGGATTGATCAAAAATAGCGTGGAACAAGGGATGCAGGCCATCGAAAGCATTGTCAAAAATAAAAGGCCCTCCAGGGAGTCTATCCTGGACGTCGTGATCATCGGGGCCGGACCAGCCGGGATCTCGGCTTCCCTCGCGGCCAAAAAGCATGGCCTGACGGCCATAACGCTGGAGCAGGATTCCCTGGGTGGAACCGTGTACACATTCCCCAGATCGAAAATAGTTATGACGGCCCCTATGGAACTCCCCCTTTATGGGAAGGTAAAATTGCACGATACGTCCAAGGAAGAACTGCTGAAATTATGGAAGAAGGTCATCAGTGAGCACGATCTCGAAATTCTTGAAAACACCAAGGTCGAGGGAATTACGCCAATTGAGAAAGGGATCTTTAAGATCCGTACGAATACCGGGCAGGAGTATTTGTGCCACCAGGTGCTCTTGTCTATAGGCAGGCGCGGAACCCCAAGAAAGTTAGGTATTCCGGGGGAAGGATCTCAAAAGGTAGCCTACCGCTTGCTGGAACCGGAGCGCATTGAAGGGAAAAAAATCGTTGTGGTTGGGGGAGGCGACTCAGCCATTGAGTCGGCCTTACTCCTGATGGATGCGAACCAGGTAACCCTGTCTTACCGAAAGGATCAGTTCTCACGGCTCAAACCCAAAAACCGGGAAAAAATAGACCGTGCCATGGCCCAGGGCAGCCTGGATGTACGCTTCAATTCCAACCTTGTTTCCATTCAGGAGAGAAGCATACTGATCAATATTGGGCAGGAAGGTGAGGTCGAAATCCAGAATGACCTCGTATATATCTTTGCCGGGGGGGAATTACCAACGAGTTTTTTGCAGAATGCCGGCGTTAAGATTACCAAACGCTTCGGGCATGTGGTAAAAAAACATAATTAGCACATGTGAAAGGTGTTCTTAAATATTGCCTCCTTTTCGCCCTGCTGAGCGGGGCTCCTGCCCTCGCCCAGATTTCGCCGGGTGATCTCGCGCAGCCCCATGCCAACCTGGAAGGAATGAGCAATTGTACCCTCTGCCACGACCTGGGCGCCAAGGTTTCGGACCGGAAATGCCTGGAGTGCCATAAGGAGATCCAATCCCTCATCAATAAAAAACTGGGCTATCATGCCCAGCAGTCTGTAGTAAAAAAAGACTGTTTCGAATGCCACAATGAACACCACGGCCGGAAATTTGAACTCATCCGCTTTGACGAAGACAATTTTGACCACGGGCTGACCGGCTACGCACTGGAGGGCAAGCACCAGGAAGTGGATTGCCGCCAATGCCATGTCGCCGGGAATATTTCCGACCGGGAATTGAAACAGCGGCCCCAGACCTTCTTAGGCCTGGGACAAGCCTGCCTGGACTGCCATGAAGACTACCACCAAAAGACCCTCCCGAACCAATGCCTGGATTGCCATTCCATGGAAGGCTTTGCCACGGTTCCGAATTTTAACCACAACGATACCAAATATGCGCTGAAGGGGGCGCACCAAAATGTGGATTGCGCCAGCTGCCACGAAAAAACCACTCGCAATGGCAAGGAATTCCAGGAATTCAGCGGAATTGCCTTCAATGACTGTGTATCCTGCCATAAAGATCCGCATGATGGGCAACTCCCGGGATCCTGCACCCAGTGTCATACCGAGGCCTCCTTCACTCAGTTTGCGGGACTGGGGGTGTTTGATCACAGCAGCACAAACTTTGACCTTCGGGGTTCCCACCAGAAAATCGATTGTTTTAGCTGCCATGCGAACAAAACCGATCCCCTTATGGTTTTCCAGGACCGATCCAATGTGCCGGAAAACCAATGTGTGGCTTGCCATAAAGACGTCCACAATGGGCAGTTTGGCAACGATTGTGTCAAATGCCACCGGGAAACCAGCTTCCTGTCACTCAGATCCATGGATTTCTTTGACCATACCAAAACCGATTATCCCCTGGTAGGAAAGCATACGGAAGTGGATTGCCGCCAATGCCATCAACAGCGTTATTCGGCACCCATCGACTTTTCGGCCTGTTCTAACTGCCATGACGATTACCATCGCGGGGAATTCAAAGATGCCGGGGCAACCCCTGATTGTGCTACCTGTCACTCCCTGGCAAAGGGGTTCGACTACAGTTTCTATACCCTGGAAGAACACCAGGCATCGCCTTTCCCGCTTGAAGGGGCCCATACCGCCACCCCTTGTTTTGCCTGCCATATCAGCGAAGACGACAAAAGGTGGACTTTCAGGCAACTGGGCGGATCCTGTGCGGATTGCCACCAGGATATCCACAAGGGCTATATCCCGGAAACCTATTACCCCGGGCAGGATTGCACGGCTTGCCATACTAATGAGGCCTGGGCATCTGTAAATTTCGACCACAGCAAAACAACGTGGCCGCTGGAAGGTAAACACCTGGAAGTGGCCTGCAGCAAATGTCATTTCATCGAAATAAATGGTAAATCATCGAAGATCGAACAGAAATTTGCTAATTTGGATACCGAATGTGCCAGTTGCCATGAGAATATCCATGGGGACACATTCGCAATTGAGGGGGTAACAGACTGTGCCAGGTGCCATGTGACCGAAAGCTGGTTCCCGGAACGATTCGATCACAATCGCACCAATTTCCCATTGGAAGGAAAACATGCAGAAATTGCCTGTGGTGCTTGTCATGAAGTTGCCGCCGGTGGCGGAGAAACTGAAGTTATTTACAAATTAGGTAAATTCAGATGTATCGACTGCCATTTGTAATTGCATTATTATTCACAGGCCTTTCTCTTTGGGCGCAGTCCCCCCATGGGGATGATTTCCGTATGGATTGCGTGAAATGCCACAACCCTGCCGGGTGGTCCATAGACTACCGCTCCATCCAATACAACCACGATGTTACGGGCTTTCCACTGGAAGGTACCCACGCGCAAACCGATTGCAAACTTTGCCACACATCCCTGGTATTCAATGAGGCCCCAACGGAATGCCTTTCCTGCCATCAGGATGTACACAGCCAGTCGGTAGGCAACGATTGTACCCGTTGCCATACAACCGAAACCTGGCTGGTAAACAACATCCCGGAATTACACGAAGAAAACGGGTTTCCCCTGGTGGGGACCCATAGTGGCCTGAGCTGTGTGGAATGCCATACCTCAGAAACCCAACTCCGGTTTGACCGGCTGGGTAACGAGTGTATCAATTGCCACCAGGACGACTATGCCGCCACACAACATCCCAACCACCAGATGGCCGGGTTCTCAACAGATTGTGTTGAATGCCACAGCCCTTTCAGTTTTGGCTGGGATTCACAAAACATCAACCACGACTTTTTCCCGCTTACCGAGGGCCATGATATCCAGGATTGTACCCAATGCCATACCACCGGAAACTACGCCGACGCTTCGCCTGAGTGTGTGAGTTGCCACCAGGACGATTACGCGGCAACGCAGAACCCCAACCACCAGAGTGCCGGTTTCCCCACGGATTGTGTCACCTGCCATACCACCAGTCCGGGGTGGACGCCTGCTGTGATCAATCACGATTTTTTCCCGCTTACACAGGGTCATGATATCCAGGACTGCAACCAGTGCCATACCACAGGGAACTATGCGGACGCTTCGCCAGAATGCGTGAATTGCCACCAGGACGACTACGCGGCTACCCAGAACCCCAACCACCAGAGCGCCGGTTTCTCCACAGATTGTGTGAATTGCCATACCACCAACCCCGGCTGGACCCCGGCGGAGATTAACCACGACTTTTTCCCGCTTACCCTTGGCCATGACATCCAGGATTGTGCCCAATGCCATACCACCGGGAACTACGCCGATGCCTCGCCAGAATGCGTGAATTGCCATCAGGACGACTATGACCAGACCACCAATCCTAATCATCTTGCAGCCAACTTTCCCACGGATTGCGTGGCGTGCCATACGACGAACCCGGGATGGACCCCAGCTACCTTTGATCACGATGGCCAGTATTTCCCCATATATAGCGGAAAACACAGGGGAGTCTGGAACAATTGTGCCGAATGCCATACCAACCCTAATGAATACTCCTCCTTTGATTGTATCAATTGCCACCGGGGGGCTCACCATCAGGATCAGGGGAATCAAGGATGTTATGAATGCCACCCGAATGGCCGAGAATAATACCCCCATGGAATGCAGATTATTTTTTATGATATCCTTTTGTGGAATGGCGGGCATCATGTTTGGCCAGGAAGATGGCAAAAGAATTGAAGGACAGGTAACCTTCCTTACAACGGCTAATGTATATGTACGTTTTGAGAATACAGCGGAAATACAGGCGGGCGACAGCCTCCGGCTGACCACCACCGGGAAAGCCTGCCTCCTGGTGACCAGCACCTCTTCCACTTCCTGCGTTTGCACTGTTGTAAACGAATGCACACCCGAAAAGGGGGACGCCGTCTTTTTTATGCCTTCAAAGAAAGAGGAGCCGGAACCAGCCTTAGCGAGTGGGGCATCCCCTGAATCTAATGATCGGGATATGATGCGTCAGGTGCCTCAACCGGAGGAAGCGCTCCCGGAGCCTGAATTTGAGGAAAGTTATATGGGAAGCCTGGGTTTGTCGAGCTATCATTTGCTCAACAGCGACAGGGATGACAACCACCGGTTCATGGCGCGCTTAGCCCTGCATGCAGAACATGTTGATCATTCCAGGTTCTCCTTTGATTCATATCTTAACTACCGCTACGTCCCCGATGCAAACTCCACCAGTCTTGGCAAAACAGGCTATTTTAATGTGTACAGCCTTAATACCCGGATGGATGCCTCCCCCACCCTCACCTTCATCCTGGGCAGGGCAACCCAGCCGAAAGCCTTTTCTCTTGGCGCTATTGACGGGTTGCAGACCGAGAAAAAGTTCGGGAATTTGTATCTTGGGGGAATCATTGGTTTCCGGCCCGATTTGTTTGATTACGGCTTTAATCCGGATTTGTTGGAATACGGTGGCTATTTTGGCATTCATTCCGCGAAAGGCGCCCCTTATTCCGAAACGACGCTGGGGTTTATGGAGCAAAGGGCGAACGGGGATATTGACCGGCGGTATACTTATTTACAGCACTCCAGCAACCCGTTTGATAACCTGAACCTTTTTGCAACAGCCGAAATGGATATTTTTAGCAAGGTGAATTATACCACCACCAACGAATTACGGCTTACCAACTTATATGTTTCCGCACGTTACCGATTTAGTAAAAATGTAAACCTGATGCTTTCCTACGATTCGCGAAAACGCATCCTGTATTATGAAACCTTCCAAAATGAGATCGAGCAGCTCCTGGACGACGACCTGGCCAGGCAGGGGGCCCGGGCACGCATCGGGATACGCCCTTTCAAGTATGTATATGCGGGCGCCAGTTATGCCCGGCGTTTCCAGAGTGACAGTCAAAACAAATCGGATAACATCAACGGGTACATCACTTTTTCGCGAATCCCCGAATTGGGCGGCCGGGTGAATCTGTCATTCAACCGCAACACTTCCAATTACCTGGAGAGCACCATTGGCGCTGTCCGGTATTCCAGGGATTTGATCGCGAACCGTCTGTACGGGGACTTTTACTACCGGTATGTAAATTACCAGTACGGCGCCCAGTCAGACCCGATACAACAACATTATGCCGGGGTGGACCTCAGCTACCACCTTACCAGAAAACTATTGTTCAGCATTTCAGGAGAGTATACGACTTATGATAATGAAAATAACTTCAGGATTTATACACGGATTGTACAACGATTTAATAGTAACTAGCAACATGAAAATTTGGCATTCTTCAATACCCCTGGCCACATGGAGTACCTTCCTTTTACTGGTAGCCTGCCACAGTGGCCCAAAAGTCATAGAACCCACCCAAATCGGAGACGGGGATAATGGCAACGACCTGTTCGTGCCGGATCCTTCCACCCTGGTTACACCCCCTCCCGATGGCGGGATGGTTGCCCAGGCGCTGCATAAAGTGGCCGTTAAGGAAGTAATGCCCACAGACCGGTATGTCTACCTTCGGGTCTCAGAAGGCAAGCATGAGTTCTGGATAGCAACCCGGAAACAGGAGGTAGAGAAAGGGGCCATCTACTACTATAAAGGAGGGCTTTTAAAAACCCATTTCGAAAGCAAAGAGTACCAAAAGGTATTCGATACGATTTACCTGGTCTCATCCCTGGTCCCTGAAAACCACTCCAAAGGCATGATGCTGCCCTCATCCGGTGCTCCCGCTTCCATGCCCCCGGCTGTCATCAAGGAGGATATCCCCATGCATTCCGAAAAGCCGGTAACCCAAAAGGGTGTCGTTACCATCGCCGAACTGGTTAAGGACCCGAAGAAGTTTGAAGGCCATACGATACAAATTCACGGCACCTGTGTGAAGATTAACCCGAATATCATGAACCGGAATTGGATCCACCTGCAGGACGGCACTAAGGATTCGTATGACCTGGTGATCACATCCACCTCTTTTGTGCCTGAAGGTGAGGAGGTTACCATGACCGGAGTGGTAGGACTGAACAAAGATTTCGGGGCCGGATACACCTATGACATCATCCTGGAGAATGGGCTACTGATCCAATAGGTCACGAAATAACAGCATATTTCCTTTTCTGTATATAAGCCAGGCCGCTCAACAAGACGAGGCACAGCACCACGATATAAACCCATGTCGGGACAGGGATGGGATCGCCGGTAGCATAGGAATGCAGGCCGGATAGGTAGTAGTTCACCCCGTAATACGTCATGATGACGGTGGCCAGGCCAAAAACGGTAGCCAGGTTATAGGCAAAAAGGCCTTTAAGCTTCGGGATCAGCCGCATATGAAGGATAAAGGCATATACCAGGATGGTAACCAGTGCCCAAGTTTCCTTGGCATCCCAGCCCCAGTACCTCCCCCACGATTCGTTAGCCCAGACCCCGCCCAGGAAGGTGCCTATGCTTACCATAAACAGCCCGCCGATTAAAGTCAGTTCGCTGATATGGGACATTTCGGTTACCATTCGTTTGACTCGATTTTTATTGGATTCCCTCAAAAAAATCATCAGGCTGAGGTTAAGAATGCCAATGATGGCCCCCAGCATCAGGAAGCCATAACTTCCCGCTTCCATAGAAACGTGTATCGTCAGCCAGTAGGATTTCAAAACAGGGACCAGGGGGGTTATTTCCGGGTCCAGGAAACTCAGGGTCGCCACAAACAATATGATCCCGGCCAATACCATTGTGGCAGCGAGCCCGCCAAAAGATTTCCTGGTAAAGATCAATCCTGCCAGGGTCGTGGTCCAGGCTATATAGATCATGGATTCATAGCCGTTGCTCCAGGGTGCCCGGCCGGAAACGTACCAGCGGATCCCCAACCCAATGGTATGAAAGGCAAAGCCGATCAGGATCAGCGCAAACAATACCCGATATACATTTTTCAGCCGGATCTCCGGTTTAAAGACCGAGAGGAAAAGGAAAAATAGCAGGACCACCCCCAAAATCATGTACATGCCAGCCAGGCGGGTGAAAATATTCAGTTTGTTCAGGAATATTTCAGCGTGGATTTTGGTTTCAGACGGTACGATGTCGCCTCCTTTCTCCTGCTGGAAAGATTTAAGCTCCCCTACCAACCGGTCTGCTTCCGCGTAATCTCCTGACGTCATCCCCCGGACCAGGGCATCCCGGTAAGCCTGGAAGAAGTCTGATGCCCGCTGAGGGATATCGGTGGGCGCACTCCCATGGGCGTGTACGTGGGTGGATGCCCAGGCCTGGGCCGGATCATCCGGATTGGGGATTATCTTAAACAGGCTGCCAGAGAGGATCATGCTCATGATATTGACCCGTTCATCAACCTTCATCAGTTCCTTTTCATACATACCACGGTCTGCCTGCTCCATGCCATAGGCTTTGCTCACAGCATCCTGCAGCTTATAACTTCCACTCTGGGTAAAGAATTCGGCATAGGTCGCTAAATCCCCCGCTACACTCAACTCTCTGTGGATTGCCTCATGTGTCCCCAATTTTATCAACGGCAGATGGTACCATCCCTGAGGGTTGGCAAACATGCTCAATACAATCTGATCGGCATTCAGCCCGTACAGGCTTTCTTTGCGTGATAGTTTGCGCATTACTTCCCTGGAGAGCGTATGAACGGGTTTCATCCGCCCCCTGAAATCCTGCACTACCAGTTCACTGAATTTCCCGGCGTGTACAGCACTGACTACCTCATTCGGATCCGGGCCGGAAGCTTGCGCCAGGGCCGCGGATGCCGGCATTATTAGGCATGCCAGGAGTAGCATATTTCCTCCCTGTGACCGCAATTTCCTGATTTTTTGGGTAAGCTGATAAAAGCGGGTTTTTTTGCTGAAGAACGTCAGAATCATCCCGAGAGCCAGTAAGGTGTAGCCCAAATAAGAAATATGCGTGCCCCAGTAATCGTTGTTCACACTGAGGTAAGTTCCCTGTTCATCTTTGTCGAAGGAAGATTGAAAAAAACGGTATCCGCCATAATTGAGGATATTGTTCATGTAAATGCGGTAGTTCATCTCTACATTTTTAGAAGCGTCCTTCAATGTAACTTCACTGGCATAGGAGGAGGCGCTGTTGGTGCCTGGATATTTATCCATGATAAAATCATTCAACGCAATCTGAAAAGGAACCCGGACTTCCCTTGGCCCATAATCCATGGTTACCCGGGTATCCCCGAAAGAAAGGGTTTCCGGTTTGCCCTGTACCCCTTTCTGACCAAAGAGATAGGCCTCCTGAGACTGGCCATTCACCGCCACTTCCATCCTGAGCGCCGTCTGGCTTTCATTTTTTACTTTCGGCCCTTCGGAAGTAATTCGGGGGATGGCGTGTTCCACAAATTCCGGAAAAACAAAGTTGTTGCTTCCGTCTGTGTACAGGGCGCGGAGGGCCAGGGGCACATAACCATCTGACGGCCGTACCGTATCGCGCTTCTGAGTGGCCATGACAGTCTGGCTAAGGACGCGGTCGGTTTGAAATAAGAGGGAATCATTGCGGAAACTAAAATTCAGGGCGCCGGGTATCGCCGGTTCCCTGAAATTGAAGACCAGGGCCCCTATCCGCCTGGTTTCTCCGCTGGACAGGAAGTAATTCTCCCGGCCGTTGATCCCCGCCATGACCAGGTGCAGGGTGGGGGCCCCGTCCGGGCTTTCCTGCAGGATTTGTTTGGGATTCGGGATAAAATCCCGGACCCGTACCCGGATCAAATCATTCCCCAGAAGATAAGACTGTTCCCACTGGTTGTTACCCAGGGAGGCAAAGAGTACAGGTTCTTCAAAGACATAGGGCTTTCCCTCCCGGGTAATATGAAAATTCAGGTAGCTGTTGGATGAAAGGAAACTGTTGGATGCCGAGTTTTCCCGTATATGCATCACCCCTTCATAACCCAGGTATCGGGTAACCCCTGCCCCGATAAGGATGATTACGATGGCCAGATGGAAAAGAAGGAGGGCCCACTTTTTTTGCTGGATCATCCGGAACCTGAAGATGTTCACCAATACGGTGATCCCGAACAAAATCAAAAGCAATTCGAACCACCAGGCCTTAAAAACAACCTTTTGGGCCGCACTGGTACCAAAATCATTTTCGATAAAGGTGGCCACACCAATAGATGCGGCAAATAGCAGGAGATATAATCCGGCTGCACGCGTATGGAAAAAGGGCGACAAGAACTTCTTGACAACCCCATACACTCTTTTGAAATCCATATAAAGTATACCTTAAGCCGTAAGCTACACTATGGTAACGGAGAATACCCTTTATGAGTATCTATTAGATTACGATTTTTCAGCCAGTTATGAACAAATTTCCGTTTGCCTTATATTCAGGCGATGCTTCGCGAATTATGTATTCTTTACCCTGCAGGTGTTGATGCCCAATGGAGCATACAAAGGACAAAACCCTATGATGGCGGTAACCAAAAATACTGCCGACAGCACGAGTAGGACAATGGCCAGGGCACCCGATAGAATCCCTGCCAGGGAAAGGCCGATAATTCCAAGGGCAATTACCACCCGAAGCAGGCGGTCTGTGCTTCCCATATTCTTTTTCATGATCGTTTGATTTTAAGTTTTCCTAATGCCCGGAACGAAAGCCTGTTCTGGTAGGGGGTGGTACGGTTCGGTACCCGGCCTCCCCAAGGCTGGCCCCGGTGATATAAAAATACCCCGGGTTCCCGCTTCCCGCCATGATATCGCTCATGCCCACGAGCCTGCAATCCCGGAAGTCCGCTTATTTGGCCTGTTAAACCTGATAGCCTATTTTAGTGGCCAAAAGGGTATTTTATGGAGGGTGCGCGGCATCTGGCGGTCTTTTTTGACAACCGGTCCGAGAAGTCGGGATGGATCGGGCAACTGTTCAACGGGGACCTACCCAGGGGTTTGGAATGGCTGGAAGGTAAGAACGGCGCTTTGTTCTCCAGGGCGGCAATAGAGCGCTACATGGAGGAAGAGGAGCTGCACGACCGGAAAATACTTACCCCGGGGACCAGTCAAAGCCTAAAAAGCATGTCGAGCGGGGAGCGAAAAAAAGCCCTGCTGGCCTATCTCCTGGCGAGCCGACCCGATTTCCTGGTCCTGGACAATCCCTTTGACAACCTGGACAGGGACTCGCAGGAATCCCTCCGCGGCATGCTCGAAGTTTTAGCCGAAAGCACCTCCATAATCCTGCTGATCAGCCGGAGCAGTGACTTATTGCCATTTATTGGTAAGTTCGGGTATCTGGCAGGTGAGAAATTGGAAATGGAAGACAGCCCGGAGGCCATTCGCAGAAGGATGCAGCCCGGGGCCAGCCCTTTTCAAAAAGACCTGCCTCCCCCACCCGATGTCATGCCAATCGGGAAAGGACCCCTGGTGGAATTCCGAAAAGTTTCCGTTTCCTATTCCGGAAAACCCATTCTTACAGGGATCGAGTGGCGCATTATGCCGGGCGATTTCTGGGAATTAGCCGGTCCGAACGGAAGCGGGAAAACCACCCTGCTCTCCATGATCACGGGCGACAATCCCAAGGGGTTCGGGCAGGAACTCTACCTTTTCGGACAGCGGAAAGGCAGCGGGGAAAGCGTCTGGGACATTAAAAGACAGTTGGGGTACTTTACCCCGGCAATGATCGATAGGTTCCGCGGCTACCACAGCGTGGAACATATGCTGATCTCCGGGCTGACCGATTCCGTTGGCCTCTATGTACGTCCGACGGAGACTGAGCTCAGGACCGCCCGCACATGGTTGCACCTTTTAGGGCTGGATGCGTATCGAAATGCTTATTTCCATGACCTCAGCGTAGGCTACCAACGCCTCGTCATGTGTGCGCGGGCCATGGTAAAGCACCCGCCCCTGCTCATCCTGGATGAACCTACTGCGGGCCTGGATGATGCCAGTGCCGCCCTGTTCGTATCCCTTGTAAACAAGATCGGGAAGGAAAGCTCCAGCGCAATTATTTTTGTTTCCCACAGGAAGGAGCCGGGCCTAAAGCCCGATGCTACCTTCCTCCTGCAAGCCACACCAAAAGGCTCCGTCGGCACTATTCACTCCCCAAACCCCTGAGGCATCGGCAAAAAAAAGGACCGACATTTTCATGCGGTCCTTTAAATTTACGGATAGCCGGAAATCAGGAATTACCTTCCTGCACCGATTTTTTCAGGGTATCAAACATGATAGGCGTGGCTATGAAGAGGGAGGAATAGGTCCCCACAACGATCCCCACGATCATGGCAAACATAAAGCCGCGTAACGACTCCCCGCCGAAAATAAAGATTGCGAGCAGCACAACCAGGGTGGTCAGGGAGGTATTCAGGGTACGGCTCAGGGTACTGTTCAGGGCCAGGTTCGTATTTTCCCCGGCACGCCAACCCCTTTCCGATACGATTTCCCGAATCCGGTCGAAAACCACCACCGTATCATTCAGGGAATACCCGATCACCGTAAGGATGGCCGCGATAAATGCCTGATCGATTTCCAAACTGAAGGGCATGATCTTGCTCGTGAGCGAGAAAATCCCAAGGACCAGGATGACATCGTGGAATACAGCCACCACAGCCCCGAGGGAGAATTGCCACTTCCGGAAACGGAGGAGGATGTAAAGGAAAACCACAGCCAGGGAGCCGACAACAGCCCAGACCGCATTTTTCTTAATATCGTCAGCAATGGTCGGCCCAACTTTGCGGTATTTGAGGACTCCTACCTCTTCATTGGTGCCCCCCGGTATAAAATCCTCATAGGTAGAACCATCGGGCATATATTTCTGCAGGGCTTTGAAGAGAATGTCCAGGATTTCCTGATCTACTTCGGTTCCTTCCACATCTACCTTGTAATTGGTGGTGACCATGATCTGGTTCGCATCCCCATAGGTCTTGGCACTGGCACTTCCCAGAACGGCCGTCAATTCATTGCTGATCTCAGTGGGGTTCACCGGGTGCACAAAGCGGATCTGGTAGTTGCGGCCCCCAACGAAATCCACCCCCTGGTCCAGCCCCCTGGTTAAGAGGGAAAATACCCCCACAGCCACAGCCAAACCGGAGGCGATATAGGCGATCTTTCGTTTTGCAAGGAAGTCCATACTGGCTCCCTTAAACAGGTTCTTGGTAAGGGCAGTTGCAAAATGAAGCGTGCGCCCCTTGCCAGACAGGTACCAGTCTATCAACAGCCTGGTGATAAAGATTGCTGTAAACAAGGAGGTAAGGATCCCAATGATCAGGGTGGTTGCGAAGCCCTTGATGGGACCGGAACCAAAAACCAGCAGGATCAGGGCGGTTAAGCCGGTGGTGATGTTCGCATCCAGGATGGAGGAGAGGGCGTTGCCGAAACCATCCGAGACCGCCTGTCCTTTACCCTTGCCCCGGGTAAGTTCTTCTTTGATACGTTCGTAAATAAGTACGTTGGCATCCACAGACATCCCAATGGTAAGCACGATCCCTGCAATTCCCGGAAGCGTAAGTACGGCCCCGAGACTGGAAAGCACCCCAAAGATCAGGACGATGTTGAAGACCAGGGCGATATCGGCAAAGATACCGGCTTTGCCATAGTACAGGAACATCCACAGCAGCACGATCACCATGGCGATGATGAACGACATAAACCCGCTGTTTATGGCCTCCTGCCCGAGGGAAGGACCTACCACAAAAGAATCGATAATCTCTGCTGATGCCGGTAATTTCCCGGCCCGTAAAACGTTTGCAATATCCTTGGTCTCATTTACCGTAAAGGTACCGGTGATCTCGGAACTGCCTCCTGAGATGCCCCCTACCTGCGAAACACCGGGGGCGGTATAGACTTTGTCATCAAGAACGATGGCGATCCCCGTATTGTTCAGGTTGGCCTCATTGGTAAGCTCTTCCCATTCCTGGGCCCCCCGCACATTCATTTCCATGCCCACAGCGGGCCGGTTGAACTGGTCGAATTGAGACCGGGCGTCGCTAACCACATCCCCGCTGATCCTCGGAACGCCTTCCCTGTTGGATTTCAAGGCGTAAAGCGCAGCCACCTCGGAGCCGGGGGACGGCCGTTCCCAGAGGAATTTGGTAAACTGCAATTCCGAAGGCAGCAACCGGCGGATCTCCGGCATCCGCAGCCAGGAGCCCACGGTGGCCGTATCCCTGATGGCCGCCACGCCCACGGCAAAACCGGGGCCGTTGAGTTGCAGCTTTTCAAAGAGCGGGTTGTGCTGGCCACTCATGTCCAGGGTATCTTTAGCCACATCCGACAGCAGGGAATCGATTTCGGACTCTGCTTTTTGCTTCACGGCGGCTGTATCTCCAACGATAGTCTTCAGCCGTTCATTGGCCTGGATAAAAAAGTTGGTGAGGGCCTGGTTGTTGGGTTCATAGGTCTGCCAGAATTCGAGCTGGGCGGTACTGGAAAGCAGGTCCTGGGCCCTGGCGATGTCCCTGGCTCCCGGCAATTCCACCAGGATCCGGCCAGAATTACCCTCCCGCTGTATATTGGGCTGGGTAACCCCAAAGCCGTCGATCCGCTCCCGGAGCACTTCGAAGGCCGACACTATGGATTCGTCTATCTTTCTCCTTATGATCGGCTTTACCTGGTCATCCGTCATCTGGAAATTAATCTCATTGCTCAGCGCCTTGTTGGCGAAGATATCCGGGGAAGCCAGTTTTGTATCCCCCTTGATACGGTCAAAGGCGTCAAAAAAGAGGTTCAGGTAAGTATCATCGCTGCTTTTGGAAGCTTCGTCCGCGTCGGCAAGGGCTTTGTTGAAAACCGGGTTTTTGGTATTGTTCGCAAGGCCTTTCAGGATATCCTTGACGGAAATCTGGAGCGTGACATTGATTCCCCCTTTCAGGTCAAGACCTTTGTTGAGCTCTTTCTTCTTGGCTTCGTCATAGGTGGTATACCCGAGGATGGGCAGTGGGCCTATGGAATCGAGATAGCGAGCTTCCAGGGCTTCCCGCTTGGCGACGTAATTGTCCTCTGTTGGGGGGATGCTGGCGTTTGCATATTTTTCGGCATCGGATTCCACCTTGCCGGTGATGAAGGTATAGGAAAGTTGGTAGATGCTTACAATCCCGAATAATAATGCAAAAAGTTTTATCAGTCCTTTATTCTGCATGGGTCTCTGATTAGTAATTAATTGGTTTTCCTGAACGGCGTGCAAATATATGATTTACCCTAGGAACTGGCAATATATTTCCATCCCGGCTGCTGCCGGGGATAAGGGACAATAAACCATTCATTATCAGCAAGCGGGCCAAGTGGTGGAAGTCGGTTGAAGGGGATAATAAAAAACCAGGGGCGGCAAGCGATCCTGGTCTCTTAAGATATGCGGGAATCATCATCGCCCTGGTCAAAGTTGAAGCAAATCGTTCACTTTACGGACTCCGGCCGCACTTTCGGCCATTTTGCCCTTTTCAGCGGCGTTTAATTCGATTTCCACTATTTTTTCGATTCCGTTTTTGCCAAGAACCACCGGGACCCCGATACAAATATCACTCAGGCCGTACTCCCCTTCCAGGTAGGCAGAACATGGGAACATCTTTTTCTGGTCACAACCAATGGCCTGCACCAGGGCAGAAACTGCTGCTCCAGGGGCATACCATGCACTGGTCCCCAGCAGCTTGGTCAGGGTGGCACCGCCCACTTTGGTGTCTTCAGCCACCTGGGCCAGCCGGTCGGCTGCTAAAAACTCCGATACTTTGATGCTGTTGCGGGTAGCGTGGCGGGTCAAAGGAACCATCCCGGTGTCACTATGCCCCCCGATGACCATCCCGTCCACATCCGATATGGGTGCCTCCAGGGCCTCCGCAAGCCGGTACTTAAACCGGGCACTGTCCAGGGCGCCGCCCATGCCGATGATTTTGTTCCTGGGAAGGTTGGTGGTTTTGTGTACCAGGTATGCCATGGTATCCATAGGGTTGCTTACCACAATAAGGGTTACCTCCGGGGAGTGTTTCAGGAGGCTGGAGGCCACTTCCTTAACGATACCCGCGTTGATCCCGATGAGTTCTTCCCGGGTCATTCCCGGTTTACGGGGAATCCCCGAGGTGATCACGGCTATATCGCTGCCTGTGGTCGCGGAATAGTCATTGGTACTGCCAACGATCTTGGTATCAAATGCATTGAGGGAAGCACATTGCATCAGGTCCATGGCCTTGCCCTCGGCAACCCCCTCTTTGATGTCGAGTAAAACAACTTCCGAAGCAAAATTCTTGATGGCGATATACTCCGCGCAACTGGCACCTACGGCTCCGGCACCGACAATGGTAACTTTCATCTGTTCTCTATTTATTTTGGTTTTGTCCGAGAGGTTCAAAAGTACATTTTTTTTAACAGAATCCTGAGCGAATGCCCGAATATCTGGCTTGCTATACAAGAATTTCAGCCTCCGGTCTATATGTTAAAAAATGCCTCATTTGGGCGAAGATTGCTTCTCCGGGGTGTCATACATCGAAAATTAACAATACTTCCTGCCATACGTGCGTTAGGGTTTTACCCAAATCCTAAACGAACCTACGTTCATGAAAAGATTCGTCTCTTTTGTGGCTATTGTGGCGATCATTTTTGCCAGCAACTGTTCCCGAATTCCGGAGAATAATGACCCGGTAATCGGAATCTGGGCCAAAACGGTACTCGATGAGTCGAACCCGACCCAAAAGCAGAGCATACGGCAGGAGTGGATCTTTAACGATGCCTACCTGGGCCGGTATCACCGCTATGAGGGAAATGTCCTGAGTTTTAAAACTGATTTCAAATGGGAGCAGGAAGACGGGGTATACACCATCGCTTACCCCGGGACCGATATGGCCTCTGTCCATGTCCTGATGAAGGAGGCGACGGACGGGGTCACCCTGGAAGACGAAAAAGGCAATGTACTTGCCAAAAGAGAGTAAGTCCCCTATTTTTTCCATATATTTTGAAGAGCAGCCCTCGTGTGAGTGAGGGCTGTTTTTTTTGGCCAGGTTGAACCTGCCGCAGGGGTACCCAAATCCCATATCCCCCCCTGGGGTTCTTAACCCCGCCCCATTTCAAGTTAAAACCCCATACTGAAAAATGCCTGCAAGTTTGCATATATCTAACAGGACATTCCTCTACCTATTGGAAAAGAACTGTCGTCTCAAGGAGCCAAGCGACGAGAAAACTCGAGGATTGTATTCTATACTTTGCTTAATTAGTTGATTTCATGGGTACCGCAACTGAGGAATCAAGGGCGGATAATTCCTCCCCTTCCCGAGGGAGCCTGCCCCGACTTACGGCAGCGGGGTGCCCCTACGCTCGCGGCCTTTGCGGAGAGGTGTGAGCCCGCTAAAGGCCGGGAAACGAAAACCCCGGGACAGTTTCCCATCCCGGGGTTCCATTTGGTTTAATTGCTTTTCTTCAGGCGTACTACCCGATTTTAGCATTGACTACCTGAACCCGAAATTCACTCCAAAGGAGAAGTTATTGAATTCGGACAGGCTGTAATCTGCATGCAGGCGGAAAAAGCCGAGTTTGAGTTTAGCCCCCAGATTCCCGGTGACTCCGCTGGCCTTCTTGGTAAGGCTGAAAGGATCCACATAAGTGGTTTGAAAGGGGCCGGACCGCACATTGTAGGTGCCCAGGATATCGGAATCAGACTTCCCGCTCAGATAGCCAATGCCCCCGTAGAAGTTGATAACCGGCAGGTGGGTAGACACCACAGCCTGAAAGATCCAGGTATTGATGTTGGCCTCGATCCGCTGGTTCTCCCCGTCGATGATACTGGTATTTGTAAAGTCATAGGTGCCATCCAGATGGGTATAGCCTATTACACCAGATATGGCCACGGGCAGCAACTTGTCTGCCGGGAGGTCCTTGGTGAATTCATGTTGTATGCCGAAGCCATAGAAGCCGATGGATACGTCGTCTGTATTAATCTTGGGCAGGAAACGCGCCTTTACCTCCGTGCCCTTGATCAGGCCAACACTGGCCTGTATAAACCCGGAGGGAATGAAGTTTATATTTTCAGAAGCCAGGCCGGTGGGCAGCTCAAAATCTTCCCTTGCGGTCACCCCGGGGGCTACTTCTGCCTCAACATATACCTGGACCCCCTCTATGTCTCCCAGGGCTGTGGAAACGAGTTTGGAGGTACTTCCGTCTGTGAATTGCAGGTTTTCGTAGTCAGTAGTATTGAGGACGAATGCCTTTTTATCCGATTTATTTTTAAATCCGGTCAGGTTGCCGATAATGGCGATCTCAAATCCCCCGAGGGGTTTGGCTTCGGCCGTATTGTACCAGCTTCCGGCAATGCTGTAAATAGCGCCTTCCGAAACCGGTGCAAGGTAGGCATCGGTAAATTGCCTGGCATCCTCAAGGCCGGCGGCGAACAGTTGGTTCACTTTGGATTGGGCACGGAGCCCCACTGTAGAGGCCAGGGCACAGAATATAAGAATTTTCTTCATTTTTAGAACTTTTTCATAAAACTAAAAAACCCCGGCGGAAAGACCGGGGTTTTTGTTGTGAAACGGGAATTCTTATACATCAATGTTCGCATAAACGGCATTTTTCTCGATAAACTCCCTTCGCGGGGGAACTTCATCGCCCATCAGCATGGAAAAGATCCGGTCCGATTCGGTCGCATTGTCTATGGTCACCTGCCTCAGGGTTCGGAATGACGGGTTCATGGTCGTATCCCAGAGCTGTTCCGCATTCATTTCCCCCAAACCTTTGTATCGCTGGACCCCTACGCTGCCTCCGAATTCCTGGGTAATGGCGTCGCGCTCCTTGTCATTCCAGGCATAGCGTTTTTTGCTGCCTTTCTTGACCTGGTAAAGGGGCGGGGTGGCGATATATACGTGTCCTGCCTCCACCAATTCGCGCATGTAACGGAAAAAAAAGGTCAGGATCAGGGTTTCGATATGGCTGCCGTCTACATCGGCATCACACATGATGATGATCTTGTGGTATCGCAGTTTATCGAGGTTGAGCGCCTTGCTGTCTTCTTCGGTTCCTATGGTCACACCGAGGGCGGTATAGATGTTCTTGATCTCTTCATTTTCGAAGACCTTGTGTTGCATGGCCTTCTCCACATTGAGGATTTTTCCCCTAAGGGGAAGGATCGCCTGGAAGTTCCGGTCGCGCCCCATCTTGGCCGTACCCCCTGCGGAGTCTCCCTCCACCAGGAAAAGTTCGCACTGTACGGGGTCCTGCTCGGAACAGTCTGCCAGTTTGCCGGGAAGCCCTCCGCCGGTCATGACGGATTTCCGTTGAACCATCTCCCGGGCCTTGGTGGCCGCGTGACGGGCCTGGGCTGCCAGGATAACTTTCTGAACGATCATCCTCGCGTCTTCGGGGTGTTCTTCCAGGTAATTGGTGAGCATTTCGGAGACCGCCTGGCTCACTGCAGCCGACACTTCGCGGTTCCCCAGTTTCGTTTTGGTCTGCCCTTCGAATTGTGGTTCCGACACCTTGACGGAAACTATGGCGGTAAGCCCCTCCCGGAAATCGTCCCCGGCCACCTCGAATTTCAGTTTGTCGAGCAGGCCGGAACTGTCGGCATATTTTTTCAGGGTGGTGGTCAAACCCCTCCTGAATCCCGAAAGGTGGGTCCCCCCCTCATGGGTATTGATGTTATTGACGTAGGAGTGGAGGTTTTCCGTATAGGAATTGTTGTAAACCATGGCCACCTCCACGGGGATATCGTTCTTCTCCCCTTCCATGGCGATCACATCCTTGATCAGGGGTTCCCGGTTTCCGTCCAGGAAGCGGATAAATTCCTTCAGGCCTTCTTCGGAATAAAAAGTTTCCGATAAGAATTCCCCCTTCTCGTCGGTTTGCCGCCTGTCAGTAATGGTAATGCGCACCCCTTTGTTAAGGTAGGCCAGTTCCCGCATGCGGTTGGATAGGGTATCATAACTGTATTCGATCCCCTGGGTAAAGATCTCGGTATCCGGGTGGAAGGTCACAACCGTGCCCGATTCTTTGGAATCCCCGATACTTTTCACCGGGTACAGGGTCTTTCCCCTTTTGTATTCCTGCTCCCAGATCTTGCCATCGCGGAATACGGTAGCCTTCAGGTGGTCTGAAAGGGCATTCACCACGGAAACACCTACCCCGTGGAGGCCGCCGGATACCTTGTAGGAATCCTTGTCGAACTTGCCCCCCGCACCTATTTTGGTCATAACCACTTCCAGCGCGGATACCCCCTCTTTCTTATGGAGGTCGACCGGGATCCCGCGGCCGTTGTCCCTGGTGGTTACGGAATTGTCTTCATTTATAGTTACATCAATCTGGTCGCAATGGCCTCCCATTGCCTCGTCTATGGAATTGTCCACCACTTCATACACCAGGTGGTGCAACCCCCGTACCCCAATATCACCTATGTACATGGAAGGCCTTTTCCGTACATGTTCTATCCCTTCCAGGGCCTGGATGCTATCGGCCGAATAGGTGCTGCTTTTCACTTCTTCACTCATAAATTTTCAGATCTTGTTTAGTCAATTTAAAACAATCTGACAAATATAAGGAATAGCCCATGAAATATAGTATTCTGGGCGATTTTAAGCGAGCAAGTTATCAACAGAATTTGTGGAAAAAACAAGCTGAAAATACGGGGGAATCCCGGGAAATTTTCAGGGCCGGAAACTCAGCCCTGAATACCGATTATAGCCGGTGATCGGAAAGGGATCGGAATGGGTGCCATGCGGCCACTCCCTTTATTTTACATAGGCGTCTGTATGGACTTTGGAAACGGCCCTCCCGGAAGGCTCATTCATGTTTTTAAAAGCCTCGTCCCATTCGAGTGCTATGCGGGTGCTGCAGGCAACAGAGGGTTCCTGTGGCACGCTCAGGGCGGCCGCATCGCTTGGGAAATGGGATTCAAAAATAGACCGGTAATAAAACTCCTCCTTGGTCGCAGGGGTCTGTATCGGGAACCTGAATTTGGCGTTGGCCAATTGTTCGTCGCTTACCTCCGAAGCCACCAATTCTTTCAGGGTATCGATCCAGCTGTATCCCACCCCGTCCGAAAATTGTTCCTTCTGCCTCCAGGCAACGCTTTGCGGGAGATAAGATTCAAAGGCCTTCCGCACCACCCATTTCTCCATCCGTTCCCCGTTGATCATTTTGTCCTGCGGGTTGATGCGCATGGCGACATCCATGAATTCCTTGTCCAGGAAAGGCACCCTCCCCTCTATGCCCCAGGCAGCCAGCGCCTTGTTTGCCCGAAGGCAATCGTACATATGCAACTTGTCCAGCTTGCGCACGGTTTCCTCATGGAATTCCCTGGCATTGGGGGCCTTGTGGAAGTAGAGGTAGCCGCCGAACAGCTCGTCGGCCCCTTCTCCGGAGAGCACCATCTTGATCCCCATAGATTTGATTACCCTTGCCATCAGGTACATGGGGGTAGCCGCCCGGATCGTGGTAATGTCATAGGTTTCCAGGTTGTAGATCACATCTTTTACGGCGTCGAGCCCTTCCTGAATGGTGAATTTGATCTCGTGATGCACGGTCCCTATATGCTCGGCTACCTTGCGGGCGGCCGCCAGGTCCGGGCTACCTTCCAGGCCCACAGAAAAAGAGTGCAGCTGTGGCCACCAGGCGTCATTCAAGTCACCCGATTCCACCCGTTTCCCCGAATATTTCTTGGCAATAGCTGAAGTTATGGATGAATCCAGTCCGCCGGATAAGAGTACCCCATAGGGGACGTCCGACATCAATTGACGATGGACTGCGGCTTCCAGGGCCTGCCGCACGGTTTCAATGCTTGTCTGGTTCTCCTTTACCGCCTCGTACTCCATCCAGTCGCGGGTATACCACCTCCTGAATTCGCCATCCCGGCTGTGCAGGTAATGCCCGGGAGGAAAAAGTTCGATCTTCGTGCAGGTGCCTTCCAGGGCCTTTAACTCGGAGGCCACGTAAAAAGTGCCGTTTTTATCCCAGCCTATATATAAGGGGATGATGCCCATGTGATCCCGGGCTATAAAATACTCGTCGAGTTCGATGTCGTAAATGGCAAAGCCGAAGATGCCGTTCATTTCATCGAGGAAGGCAGGGCCATTTTCCCGGTAAAGCGCCAGGATTACTTCACAATCCGAGGCGGTGCGGAAGTTGTACCGCCCTTCAAATTGTTTCCGTAATTCCCGGTGGTTGTATATCTCCCCATTCGCGGCCAATACCAGCCGGCCATCTTCGCTGAACAGGGGCTGTTTCCCGGAAGCCGGGTCTACTATGGCCAGGCGCTCGTGGGCCAGGATGGCTTTCTCATCGTCGTAAATCCCGCTCCAGTCTGGTCCCCTATGCCTTACCTTTTTGGACATCTCCAACAATTGCGGCCTCAATACTTCCGTCGATTCCTTTAAATCAAAGGCACAAACAATTCCACACATAAAACTAAATTTAATATTTAGAAGCAAAAATCTATTAAAAACTTTAAATATAAAACTAAATATTTACTATTGATTAATAATTATAATCTTATTACAGTTTTTTAATATAATTTGAAATATTTTTATTTCTATTTATATCTTAAAAGGTGCATTTTGTAAGAATGTTAAATTTTAACGACCTTTTATAAAAAAAGTATCCGCAAACAAAGTAGTTTTAACAAATAAAAAATAAATGAACTTATGAAGAATCTATTGACACTTGCCATCATGGCCTTCGCCATGGTATTTTCACAGGACCTGTCTGCCCAGGAATTCAGCGGGCTGGATAAAAGTCCTGCCGATATTGCCTCCTATCCTTCCAGTGGCCAGGTCCCGGAAAAGAAAGTACGGATCATCTACAGCAGGCCGCAACTCAAAGGCCGTTCCCTGGCCGATCTCGCACCTGCCGGGAAGGTATGGCGCACCGGAGCCAACGAGGCTACAGAAATCACTTTTTACCAGGATGCCGTTGTAGGCGGTACCCCTGTAAAAGCAGGCACTTATTCCATGTTCACCATTCCCGGTGCCGATTCGTGGACAATTATTCTCAACAACAACTTAAATCAATGGGGGGCTTTTACCTATGACAAGGCCGCCGATTTAGCCCGGATTCAGGCCAAGGCCACAGAAGCTTCCCAATCGCTGGAACCTTTTTCCATTGCCTTTAAAGAATCGGGTGATATGGTAGACATGGTACTGGGCTGGGGCACCACCCGGGTTACCGTACCTATTAAGTTCTCAATGTAATTTACCTGCGATAAAATTCTTGCCGGGGACTCCTCCCCGGCTTTTTTTTGCCTTCTTCAGGCCGGAAGTAGCCCGGCCCCGCCTTACTTCACCTGTTCACCCCCAATATACACCGCTTCCGCACGGATATGAGGCAAGGTAGTTTCGGGCGCCTGTATGAGGTCGTTGCTCAGGATCACAAAGTCTGCCCATTTCCCAGCTTCAATGCTGCCCTTCTCCGCTTCCTCAAAATTTGAATAAGCGGCCCATATGGTCATCCCCCGGAGGGTTTCTTCCCGGCTGAGCGCCTCTTCCGGATGAAAACCGCCCGGTGGGTATCCTTCCAGGTCTTTGCGGGTCACGGCGGCGTAAAAGGTGAGGAAGGGGTTAACTTCTTCCACCGGAAAATCGGTTCCCAGGGCAATTCGCCCCGCCTGTTGCAACAAGGTTTTATACGCATAGGCCTCTGCAATACGCGATTCCCCGAGGCGTTCCCCGGCCCAGTACATATCGCTGGTGGCATGGGTAGGTTGCACGGATGGGACGATCCCATTGGCAAATAGCTGAAGTTCCTCCGGGGCAACGATCTGGGCATGTTCTACCCTCCACCTTCGTCCGGGCTTTCCTTCCAGGGCCCTGGAATATGCCCTGAGGACCACCGCATTGGCAGAATCACCGATGGCATGGGTATTCATTTGGAATTCTGAAGCAGCCAGCCTCGTGGCCAGGTCGTAAATCGAATCCACGGGGGTAACCATTGCTCCAAAATGCCCGGGCCGGTCGGCATAAGGCTCCTTCAGAGCGGCCCCGCGGGAGCCCAGAGCACCGTCAGCGTAGACTTTAAAGGAACACACCTGTAAACGGTCTGTTTTGTATGGCCCCCGGGCCAGGTAAAGTTCCAGGTTTTCGGGGGTATTGCTTACCATGGCATACACACGGATCTTCAGCGTACCGGCCTGCTGCAGGCTGTCGATCAACGCAATATCCGCAGGCGGGAGGCCGGCAACATCAACCGTGGTGAGGCCGTATCCCAGGCAGATTTCTTCGGCCTGTTTCAGGGCCTCGATTTTGGCGTTGCGGCCCAAATGGGGCATGCTCCGTTCGATAAGCCCCTTGGGATTATCAATAAGGATCCCGGTCAATTGGCCATTTTCTTTTAAAATTTCACCTCCTTCAACTTGCGTTTTGGCATCGATCCCGGCCCGGTCCAGCGCCTTTTGGTTTACCAGCAAGGCATGGCCGTCTATGCGTTCCAGGACCACCGGAATATCCGGGAAGTATTGATCCAGCAGGGCTTTGTTGGGGAATTTCTTTTCCTGCCAGTCATTCTGGTCCCACCCCTGTCCATAGATAAAACGGAAATCCCTGTTTTCCCTGAATCGGCGTACCCGATCGACCACTTCTTCGTAAGAACGGGTCTTTTTCAGGTCTACCTGCTCCAGGGTTAAACCGAAGCTCAGGAAGTGGCAGTGGGCATCAAACAACCCGGGGACAATTGGTTTCCCCCCGGCATCGAGTATCTTTTGCGCCCTGTAGTACTGAAATATGCGTGCCGAGTCGCCCACAGCTACGAACCTGCCCTGATCCACGGCAAAGGCTGAAGCGGTTGAGAAGGTACTGTCCACGGTATATACCCGGGCATTGTACACCAGCAGGTCAATCTGTTTTGGGTGGGGTTGGCAGCAACACAGCATGAGCAGAAGTGCGTAGCGGAAACAGTTCATTGGAAAAGTATTGGCCGGAAATTACGGAAAGTGCCCCACCCGGCCAAATCGCAGTTGCAGCGATGACCCGGTTACATTGGGACTTTATTTCCCGCCGCGTTTCTTCTTATCCCGAAGCTTTACATAGATGAGTTTCTTCCTGCCTTTTGCATCTTCCCGCCTTTCCAACTCAAATTGGCCCATGGAGCTGATCAGGGGGGTTAATTTCTGAAACCCGTAGTTCCGAGAGTCGAAGTTGGGTTGCTTTTTCTGCAACAGGCTTCCCACATCTCCCAGGAATGCCCAGCCGTCATCATCGGCGACATCTTCGATGGTGGAAGTGATGAGTTGCACCTCTTTCTTGGTGATCTTGTCAACGCCGTTTTTTCCGCTGCCTTTGCTGCTAACGGTATCTGCTGAATCTTCTTCGGACTGTTGTTTTTTGAGGATTTCCAGATAAATGAATTTGTCACAGGCTACTATGAACGGATTGGGCGTTTTCTTCTCCCCTATCCCGTAAACCTGCATCCCGGCTTCCCGCAATCGCGTCGCGAGCCGGGTGAAATCACTGTCGCTCGAAACCAGGCAAAATCCGTCCACATCCCCCGAATAGAGGATGTCCATTGCATCGATGATCATAGCGGAATCCGTGGCGTTCTTCCCCGCCGTATACCCGTATTGCTGAATGGGCGTAATGGCGTTTTCAAGCAGGAGGTTCTTCCACTTCGCTAAACGCGGATTTGTCCAGTCGCCATAAATTCGTTTGATGGTGGGGTTTCCATATTTGGCGATCTCCTCCATCATTTCCTTTATATATGCTGAAGGGATATTGTCCCCGTCTATCAGCACGGCTAATTTGACATCCATAGTGTATTCTTTAAATGCCTGCAAGGTACATTCTTTCCTGCTTATAATCATCAGGAAACCCGTTTTAGTGCCCTCCCTGGATCCAGTCCCGAAGTATTGGGTACCCTCACTGGGGATTATCGGCTTTCAGGGAACCAAGCCCTAGAAAAACCAGGTAGGCAAGAGCCAGATACCCCAGGAAATGATAGGAGCCCAAAGCGGTATAGCACAAGCTGAAAATAGGGGGTGCCAGGGCCGAACCCAGGATCAGGAAAGACATGACGCGGCCTGTAATCGCCCCCAGGTGGGTTCGCCCGTAAAACCGGGGCCAGGCAATGGCATTGAGCACTGCGAAGAACCCGCCGAGGGTCCCGGTCCCGGCGATAAGGAAAGGGATCCCGAAAGAAGAGGAGAGGAATAGCAGGCCCAGGGAAGCGAACAGCCCGCCCAGGATCATGAGATACAGGTATAGTTTCAGGCGCACATAATCGCTAAGGAAATTAAAAAGGGTGGAAACACTTACAGCAACCACTGAAAAAGGCAGAAAGATGGAGATGGCCTCCCCTTTGGGAAAGCCTTCGTTTTCAAAGATTGACACCACGTGAAAAGTAAGCCCTGTAATGAAGAAACTATTAAAGGCCAGGATCAGGGCATACATCCAGAAGGCCCTGGTGCGTTTCGCTTCGCTGAGGGTATATTGCCTATGGGCTTTCTTTTTTTCGGGTTCCATCCCTTCGTCCACTGTGGCAGCCGCGCCGTCGGGCAGTAAGCCATGGTCTTCCGGGCGGATTTTATAAAACTGCAGGATTATAACGCTGATCACCACCAGGCCTGCGGCCAGGACCTGCCAGGCCCCCTGCCAGCCATAGCCCTCAATAAGCCGGTCGAGCCAGAGGGGAGAGATCGAAAATCCGAATGAAAGCGCTACGCTGCTGAATGAATTTACTTTCCCCCGGTTCTTGTCAAACCAAATCATTATCACATTCCGGGACGCCATGGTAAGCACCCCCTGTCCGGCAAAGCGCAACAGGAAGAACAGCACCGTCATCAGGCTGAAGGGCACCAGCCAGCTATCCCGATTCAGCAGGGCTTTGATAAAATTGCTCATATGAACAGACCAGGAGCACAATACCAGGGCAATGGCCAGGGTTAGCGCTGCAAAAAACGCCACATAGCGTGCCCCGTACCGGTCGAACCAGACCCCGGCCCGGCCAATGACCAGCGAACTGCAGAAGGTGCCGATCATATAGGCGTTACTGAAGGCATTGCGGGAAAGGCCGAGGGCGTCCTTCACCGGATCGGTAAAAACAGAAACCCCGATTGTCTGCCCCGGCATGCTGGCCCAAATCCCGATCGTACCGGTAAGCAAAATGATGTAGCCGTAAAACACAGGGCTCTTGGCAGGGTCAATAAAAGAAAAACGGTTTGGGTTGGCCATGAATTTAAAAAGGCTTAAAAGTAGTGGATTTCACAGCAACCTGACAGGGAAGGGGACTAAAAATAGAGTCGATCGCCTCCCGATAAAAAAGAATAGGATTAAAATCCGAACTTCATTAAGTTTGGGAATCCAATGCATACCGACATGACTAAACTTTGCCAAAAAATACTGCCCGCCCTGCTTATCGCGGCTTTCCTTTTCGGTTCCCCGGCCTTGGCCCAGAAGCGGGACCGCCAGCTTTACCATCTGAGAAAATATATCCTGGCCAACGCAGAACAGCAGAACCTGATGGACTATTATCTGGAAGAAGCCCTGTTGCCGGCCCTTAAGCGGCAGGGGATTAAACCGATTGGGGTTTTCAGGAGCCATGAAAATCCGTCAGACAGCCTGCAATACGTCTTTGTGCTGCATCCCCTTTCCTCCCTGGACCAGCTGGCTGCTCTAGACGCCGCCCTGGACCGCGACGAGTTGTATAAAAAGGTGGGCGCTCCCTTTTTGGACGCCCCGTATGACCAACCGCCGTTTGAGCGGATGGAGTCCGTGCTGCTCAGGGCTTTCAGGGAAATGCCCCGGATGCATCTCCCAAAAATTGAGAGCGATCGGGAACAGCGGGTTTACGAACTGCGCAGTTATGAATCCCCCACAGAGGGGAAACATAAGAACAAAATTACCATGTTCAACGACGGAGGGGAAGTAACGCTTTTTGACCGCCTCGGCTTCAATGCCGTTTTTTACGGGGACGTGTTATCCGGCCCAAGGATGCCCAATCTTATGTATATGACCACCTTCCGTGATCTGGCCACCCGGGATTCGCTTTGGGAGCAATTTTTTGGTTCGGATAAATGGAAATCCCTGGAAAAGGATCCGCAGTACCAAAACAATGTGAACCATGCGGATATATTTCTCCTCTACCCAACGAGCTATTCCGATTATTAACCGTTGCCTAATCCGCGGATTCCCTGCTGAGGCGGAAGACCACCCTGCGATTCTGCTTTCGGCCTTCCTCCGAAGAGTTGTCTGCCACTGGCTGTTCAGAGCCGTGGGAAACCCAGCGGATCCGGTCGGCAGCCAGCCCGAGTTCCTTTAAATAGTCCGTAACCGACTGACAGCGATAGCCGGACAAGCGGCGGTTGTACTCGGCGGTACCCAGGTTGTCTGTATGCCCGTCTATTGTTATATGCAATTCGGTATGCGCCTCCAGGTAGGCGTATAGTTTCTTTAACTCGGTCTTTGCGGGACCTTTCAGACGGAAGTCGTCAAAGTCGAACAACACATTCCTGAAGGGGTGCTGGGTATCCAGGGCGTAAGCAGGCGAATTTTCACTTACATCGGGATCGTTGCTGATACGGACCATGTCGAGGTAGTAGTAAGCCCCCTGTTTCGCATTCCGGGAAGTCTTGTAGGTACGGGTCCTGGCGTTGTCCTCGAAGTTCCCGATCGTAAAGTATCTTTCCCCTCCCGCGGCTTTGAATTCGGTCTGCAGGAGTAACCAGTCCGACGTTTCATTATAAAATTCGGAATTGGGGATCTCGGCAAAGGTATAGCGGTTTGATTTCTGGCGGTACAGTTGCATTTTGGAAAGCTGCTTTTTAATGGGGAGGTCCAGTTTGTCCGCCGAGAGAACGATCCCAAAAACATTCACGGCAAAGTCCGAACGTTCCGCCAGGCTGATGTAAAAACTCACGGTATAGGTACGGTCCCGGATTAAGGGCTCGCGCAATTCACCCTGCACATATTCCCGGTAATCATTGGGTGCGTACAGATATAGGCCCGCATATCCCCTGCCAAATTCAGAGGGCTGGGAACCGTTGAAGTTTTCTGGCGTCCCCATGGCTTCGCTGCAGGCGTTAAAGTAGTCTGTGGATCCCTCTGTGGGCGCGGACCAGTCCACTACATCGGTATGAAAGTTGCCCAATCGGTCCGGGCAGTTTCTGAAATCTTCAAAACTGGGGTTCTTCACCAGGTTCTGGGACTTGAGCGGGCGGGCGTAGAGTAACAAAACCGGCAAAAGGCAATATACTGGGTGGCACAGGGGCATCTTGATGGTCTTAACACCCTCAAAAATAAGCAAATACCCTTCAACCGGGTACAAATTAGCCCCGCCAATCGATGAAGCGGCTGTTCTGCAGGTTCTTGGGCAGCGTACCGATCAGAGATCGAACTTATAGGACACCCCGGCCAGCACCTGCAGGCTTTGTACCCGGAAATTCGCCCAGCGCTGGTACTGATTGTTGGCCAGGTTGGCCCCCTTCACAAACAAGGAAAACTGATCCGTGATATGGTATCCCAAATGCGCATTCGCATCAAAGTAGGAATCGAGGGTCACCTGGGTGGCGGGGTATGCCGAAGGTTGTACATTCTGAACCGCCACCCGCCTCAGGTCATCGCGTTCCCCCACGTAAAAGAGCTGGGTGCCAAGATACCATTTCTCCCCAATCTGATAATCGAGGAAGAGGGAACCCTCAACAGATGGCAGGTTCCAGGCCGGATTTCCGGTTTCGGTATTGTAGTCGCTCACACTGGCATTGACGCCCAGGCTAAAATTCCGGTTGATGGTCACGTTAAGTTCCCCGGATAAGCCCAGGGTTTTAATATCATCATAAAAAATCCCGAATGAATTCCCGTAGAAATAGGCCTTCTCATCGGACCTGAATGTGTTTTCGGGGTTCAGCAGGAACAGGGGGCGCCGGTTTTCGGCTTTGTAGGAACCTTTGATGTTGTAACTCACATTGCTAAGCAACTGCCCCTTCAGCCCTACAAAGGCATCGTACTGGCGATCGGTCGGCTGGATCTGCAGGGTGGGCGAAACAAAGGGGTTTTCCGAAACAAAATCATAGTAGGAATTCTGGTCCAAACCGCCTTCCACCCCCGCATAGGCTATGGCGCCTTCATCCAGCAATTCATAGGAAGCCGTCACTTCCGGGTAAATATAGAAGTTAGATTCGTTTGTCTCCGTATCGAGGCCATATACCAATCCGGCCCCCAGGTTAATGGACAGCCCGTCGCCTTCAAACTGAAGCGCCGGGGTGACCCCCCCTTGCAGCAAGCCGTAATTGATGGGCGGGGTGTTCTGGATACTCTCAACATTGGCATTGGAAAAACTTCCCCCTACATAGTCTGCCTTGGCTTTGACAGACAGGCTGGCATCATTGAGGGGGAAACGGAAGGAAGGCGCCAGGATGGCCCTGTTTTCGCCAGAGTCCACGGCATCCCAGAACCGACGGTACCGCAATTCCCCTCCGGCAAAAAACGAATCTTCCAACTTGATTTGGGCACCCGCCTCTGCGCTGTAGTATTGCTGCCTTTCATCCATACCGGCAATAGTGGCCTGGTCGAAAACGCCTTCCGGCAGGCCGTACCAGTTGTACAACTGGTGTCCCAAAGCGATATCTGCCCCCCAGTTACGGTCGCTGTCGCGGTTGGAATAGGAAGCGTCCAACCGGGTATTGTAGAAATCCGTGTCCAGCGGGGTATTATCGATATCCCCCCTGGAGGAACGATGGGTCAGCCCCAGGTCGAGCCGTTCGTTACCCCTGTAAATATCGTGGCTGGTGTAGAATTCGGCCTGGGCATTGTTAAAATTCCCAAGCCCGACGGATGCATACGAATTATAGAGTTTCTCCGGCCTGGCCTTCTCCACGGGGGCGGCTTTGCCTTTGGCCGGGGTGAATGTGGAAGCCACGGGCACCGAATAGATTTTATAGGTGATCGGCTTTTTTTGCAAGACAATGGAATCGTTCATCCGGGGCACCGGCCTGATCTTAAACGCATCTGCGACCGAAGGGGTGTAGGGTTTCACCACCGTTACGGTTTCCGTGCCGATGTCGGTATCTTCCTGTGCCGCAAGGGTACAGAGGTTTGCGAGCAAAACTCCTGTCAGGAGCCATTGGTTCTTATTCATAGTCTGTGTCCTCAATGATTAATTTGTTCCGGTTTCAACCGAAGAATTGCTTTCGGCTTCTTTGGCCTTAATGACTGCAAGCTCCTGCTTCGCTTCGGATACGATGTCCGGATACGCCTTGAAATTGGTAATGACGCTCTCCAGGATATAAGTTGCCTGATAGGCATCTTTGAGTTGGTAAAAGTTCCTCGCCATCAGTAGCAGGCCTTTGCCCCCCCATTCCTTATAAGATGCATAGTCCCTCGCCAGTTTCTGGACCGAGGCGTTGGAAGCTTCCCATTGGCCTGCCTGGTGTTTAAAGAGGGCATCGTAATACCAGGCTTCGGCAGCAGCCTCCCCGGAGGCTGTTGAACGCACCTGGGCATAGGCTTCCCGGGCCTTATCTTCATCGCCGGTTTTCATGGCCGAACGGGCTATCATGATGTGGGCATCGCTGGTGATACGGGCATCCACTTTGGGGGAAGCCAGCACTTTTTCGGCATATTCCAGGGTTTTAGAATAGTCCTGCTGTCCGTAATACCCTTTCATAAGGTTAGATTGGGCAAACGTCTTGTTTTGAGATATTTCTGCCGTATTCTCCAGTTGCTGGAGATAGGGCAAGGCGGCGCGATAGTCATCCTTCCCTATATAGATCTCACAGATCCTGGCCAATGCCTGCTCGCTATAGTCATTGCTTCCCTTATCCGCAACTGCGCGGTAGTGCGTAAGGGCTTTCTCCTGCTGTCCTGCCCCGAAATACAATTGGGCCAGGTTAAAATGGGCTTCCAGGCTGTGCAACCCATTAGGAAACTGGGTCAGGTAGCTTTCAAATCCGCGGATGGCGGCCGCATCCTTGCCTGCAAGCTGCTGTTTCCCGGCAGACTCATAGGTGGCATTGTCCAGTTCGGTGTCCGTAACCTGTACAAAATCAAGGCCTTCCACCCATTGCGCATATTCGTCGACCCGACCGAGATCCACATAAATAAGCTTGGCCGTAGCAACCGCCTGCTTGGCTTCCTGGGAATTTTCATGATCCCGGACGACCGTCTTGAATTTGGCAAGGGCTTCCTCGTTACGCCCGGCATTGTAATGCACCAGCCCCTGTCGTAACAGGGCCCGCGGCACAAGGGGGCTATTGGGGTAGTCCCTGATCAGGCGGTCGTAGGCTTCCAGGCCTTTGGCTTGCTGCCCTGCCTGCACATAGGTGTTGCCCAGTTCAAATAGGGCGTCGTCCTTAAGGGCCGAATCGGGAAAACGGGACACAAAGCTGCCCAGTTCATCAATTTTGGAGGCTTCCCGGTCTACAAACCCATAGCTCAGGGCCTTTTGAAAAGCCGCATAATCCTTTTCCGGGCTATTCATGGCCAGTACCTGGTTATAGGCTTCCATAGCCGGCCAGTATTTGCTGGTCACAAAATAGCTGTCGCCGAGCCTGGCGTAGGCATCCATTCCCATGGCGCCCGAAGGGTGTTTCTCCGTAAAGTTCTTAAAGTAGGCGGCCGCGTTGAAATAGTCCTTCAGCTTGAAATAGGCATAGCCCAGCTGATAGTCCAGATCAGCGTATTCGGGCGTATCGGGGGCCGAGGGATGTTGCTGGTAAGCGACAAAATCGGTCAGGGCCTCCTCAAAATGGTTCAGCAAATAGGCCGCTTCCCCCTTCCAGTACCTGGCACGGGCTTCATACGCGCCATTCACAGGCTGGTTAAGGGATTTTTTAAAGTTGTCCACCGCTTCGGCATAGGCCCCTTCCTGGAACAATTCCATAGCCCTGAAAAAGGCCACTTTCTGATAAGTTTCCTTGCTGGCAAAGCCCTGGTTGGCTTCCAGCAGGGCGAGGGCGCCGCTGAAATTGCGGGAGGTGATGTAGGAGTCAACCAGCAGTTCCCGGATCTCTGCCTGCTTTTCATTGTCCGGATAGCGTTTCAGGTAGTTGGTCAGCACTTCCGGTACCGGTTCATAGGCATTCCCGATCTCATATCCCAGGCGGGCGTAGTTGAGGTAGGCATCTTGCTGGATTTCAGGACTGAAGTCCATCTGGGATGCATTCCTGAAGGCATTGAGCGCTTCCTGCTTCTTATCGAGCTTCAGGTAGCACTCTGCCAGGTGGTAATAGGCGTTCTGGGCTACACTGTTCGTCCCTCCGATGATCTTATTGAATTGCTGGATGGCATTGGCATAGTCTTCCTGTTTATAGTAGGAATATCCGAGCAGGTAATAGTCTGTATTGCTCCATTTGCCCTTTTTCCCCTTGTAGGCTTCCAGGTACGGGATGGCCTCGGCATATTGTCCCAGGTTGAAATAGCTCTCGCCGATGATCTTGCTAAGTTCCGAGGTTTCTTGCCGGTCTGCTTTGGGCAATTTTTGTTGGGCCAGGGATATGGCTTCTTCAAAGTTCCCCTGCTTGAAGTTCCTGTCGGCCTGGAAATAGGATAGTTTTTCATCCAGCTGCTGATCGTTTATCTGGTCAAAGCGTTCGCTGGCTTTGGTATAATCGTCCTGCTGGTAGGCGATGAACCCAAGGTAATATTTGGCCTGGGAGCCATAGGTATCCGAATTGCTCACGCGGTTCAGGTAGGTTTCCGCTTCCTTGGTCTTCCCGGAAGAATAGAGGGCGTAACCCATGTTGAAGTCGTAGCGCTGCCGGTCCCTGGCCGGGAGGGAAGAGGCATCAACCTTGCCGTACCATTTCATCGCATACGGGTATTTGCCATTTTCGAAATAATAGTCAGCCACATCGAGGAAAGCGGAATTCCTTTTGGTGGAGGTCGGGTAATTCTCCACGAAATCCTCCATCAGCCGGTCGGCCCCCAACTGATTCAACCGTACGGCGGCACTGGCTTCGTAATAGGCACTGTTGGCCCGGGTCTCCAGGTCGGAAGCCTGGTTCTTAACCTGGGCGAAAAGGGTCTGTGCAGACTGGTACTGTTTGTTCTGGTACAGGGCCAGGGCTTCCTGGTACCCCCGTTGGTCGTAGGTATAAACTTTTGATTCCTGGGCATGGCCGCCTGTGGCCATGGCCGCTAGCCCTAAAAGGATTAGAGCGGTTCTTGGGTATCGCATAGTGTTCTCTCGTATTCCATTGTATAACGTCAATTTTCGCCCTGCAGTATGTACCTGCCTTATCCCGGTTAATTTTTCATGCCTGAACGGCCCGCCAGGGGGCGGAATGCGGGAAGGAAGGGACCGGGCTGCAGCAACAAAAAAAAAGATTTTTATCCCGCCTTCCCTTGTTTACCTTTGGAACTTATTACATTTATATCAACAATGAATTCCCAAGGCGAGCGTATTCTGGAGTTGAAGGAGGTGGCTGTCTACCAGCAGGAAAACCTTGTATTGAAAGATATTTCACTGGAAGTCAGGAAGGGGGAATTCGTATACCTGATAGGAAAGACCGGCAGTGGCAAGAGCAGTTTCATGAAAACGCTTTATGCCGACCTGCCCCTGAAAGAAGGCAATGGCACCATTGTCGGCTTCGATCTCCGCACCCTCAAAGAAAAAGACATCCCCTACCTCAGGCGGAAGCTGGGGATCGTTTTCCAGGATTTCAAATTGCTGCCCGACCGGAACGTCAACAAAAACCTGCAATTCGTGCTGAAGGCCACTGGCTGGAAAGACACATCGGAAATGGAGGCCAAGATCCAGGAAGTTTTGGAAAAGGTGGGCATGAAAACCAAAGGATTTAAGTTCCCCCACGAATTGTCGGGAGGGGAGCAACAACGCGTCGCCATCGCGCGCGCCCTGCTTAACGACCCCGAACTGATCCTGGCCGATGAGCCCACCGGGAACCTCGATCCCCAGACCAGCGTGGAAGTCATGAAGGTGTTACAGGAAATCAATAAGGCCGGGCGGACCATTCTGATGGCAACCCACGATTACGCCCTGATCCTGAAATTCCCTTCCAAAACGCTGAAATGCGATGGCAGCAAGGTGTTTGAAGTCATCCAAAAAGCCGTGTGACCAGGCAGGCCCTCGAAGAAGTCCTCAGAAATTCCTGTTCATAAGAAAAAGGTAATCTTCCAGATCGATATTGCCGCTGAATATCTTTATGGATTGGTGGATGACCTCATGGGCCTTTTTAGGGCTGCAGCCCAGGCCTATGGCGTATTTCTGGATCAGGTTGGCCTCATCCGCATCAATGGCGTGGTCTGCAAAAATCATCCGGAATAAATCGTGCAGGCGTTCGAGGCGCTCTTCCCGTGAGTTAATGGGATCTAGCGGGAATTTGGAAGGGTCCTTGAGGACCTGCACCCGGATCTGCTCTCCGATATCCAGTTTCTCGGCGAGTTTGTTCAGCAGTGCTTTTTCCTCGTCATTGATTTTCCCGTCGATGGCCGCCATACGCGCCAGGGAGGCAAAATGGGCAATATTGCTATGTTGTTTGCCGTATTCAAAGGCTTGTAATATTGACATTATCAGCGTATTAGTAATTCATATATCATCAAAACCCCGATCGGGGTTTCTGAAGACAATGTTAGTTAAAAATACTAACATATCTAAATTGAAATACGACATTATTCGCCTTCCATGGGGCATGTATCCAAGGCCGGACGACGCGAAAAAATAAACCGCAAATGGAAACAGGGCTTCCCGGGTGCGCACCGCCCGGGATACGAAAAAATTCCGGCCCGTTATTTGTAAAGACGCTTTACACTGAATTCATGTTTATCTTTGCCAAGGGTAATCTAATTGGCCGCTATGAAAAAATACCTGATACCCCTTCTTGCACTCCTCTTCGCCGGACCTTCCGCAACCGCACAACAATTGGATGCCAGAGCCCTGGGCGCCATGGTCAGGGCCCTTAAACAGGATATTCGCGGGCCTTATAAGGATCTGAGGTGGTTTTGTACCGATGGGAGTATCCGGATGCCTAAAGACCCCTGCCCGGATGAGATCGGCCCGGGGGTACAACACGCCCGCTACAAAGACGAAGTAGTTGCCCTGGGCCGTGAGCAGCACCTCTACCTGGGGCAGATCCTCGCAGCCACAGATAAAGAGGATTTCTGGGATTCAACGCAAAACCATTCCCGTATAAAGCAATACCAGCTCGGAAAGTACCTGGAGGGGGTAGACGATGGGTGGATCCTCAGGAAAGCCCAGTATTACCGGGGAGCCATCCAAAGTGAGGACGAATCAGCCTGGGGACAATCCTTCTACGAATGGCTGCTGGGGCAGCCCGGGATTTTGGACACCGATTTTTTCCTGCTCCGCCAATCCTTAAAGAATATCCCGCACCATGGGGATAACAACCTCTCCCAGCGTATGCGCAGCCAATCCAAGATCCTGTCTGACGAATATCCCGCCTTCCTGGACCTCCGCGTAAAAATCCACAGCCAGCCAGAGGCAGCCGACATCGGGAAGGTACGCGCATTTCGACAGAAACACCAGGCAGACATGACCCCTGAAATCCTGAAAGAACTCGATGGCCTGCTGGTCACCATGGCCGACTTTTACAAACCGGTGGATCTGCAAAAATGGGTCTCGCGGAGAGCCCTGCTGAAAGACGGGCCCCTGGCAACCAAAATCCGGTCATTTGTAGAAGCGATGGGGCATACGGAGGTCGCAGCGGACCGGGTACGGTACACCGCCTCCCTCCTGTATGATATCCGCACGGACATCGGGCAGGAAACCCGGCCTCTGGCCAGGCTGGAGTTGCTGGACCTCTCCCTCCAACTGGAGGAATCCCTTTTCAAGAACGCCCCCCTTTGGAAACCGGCTACCCTGGGCCAGGAGCTGGATAAAATGTGTTACCTCGGGATGGCAGTCACAGGCTCGGGCTATCTGGAACTCTGGGAATGGAAAGAACTGGAGGGGCCGATTAACCAGTCGGCCGCCACCGAGCTCCCGATCGCAGACCTGGCCCTGGCCCTGGAATCCGGGCGGGCTGCAGTGGAATGGAGCACAGCCATGGTCAGGGCGGTATACCAGGAAACCGTGGCTACCTACGGGGCCTTTGAACCCCTGGCCCTGGGGTTTACTGACGACCAGATACGAGGTTCCATCGCCTTGCAGCTCGGACAAAGCGTAGCCGTGCTGGGCAATTATCTGACCGCCGAACAGAACCTTACCAACCGGGTGATGGACCTTCCCGATCAAAGCAGCATCCGGGGCCTTAATCCCGGGTATGCCATGGGGGAGCTGGTGGTTGTGGGCGGCGGCTCTGAGGATATTGACGTGAGCCCGGACAAGATCTACCTGTTTGAGCGTTCCCCATCCGACCTGAAACCGGTTGCCGGGATAGCCACAGTGGCCGAAGGCAACCTGGTTTCCCACGTGCAGTTGCTGGCGCGGAACCTTGGGATCCCCAATGCCGCCCTGTCTGACGAGGCCCTGCAGGAATTAAAGAAATATGACGGACAACAGGTATTTTACGCCGTCTCCAATAAGGGGAATGTGATCCTGAAACCCGCCGGGCAAATGTCGCCTGCAGAAAAAGCCCTTTTCGAAAAAAAGGAGCGAAGCGAGGAGCGGATTGCCGTACCCGTTGACAAGATCCGGCTGGATCAGGTCCACCTGATCAACCTGCGGGACGTCAACGCTTCCGATTCCGGTATTCTATGCGGCCCAAAAGCGGCAAACCTGGGGCAGTTGAAGGCTTTGTTCCCCGAGCAGGTAGTGGAGGGGTTCGTGATCCCATTCGGCGTTTTCAGGGAGCACATGGACCTTCCCATGCCAGGGCAGGGGGTCTCCTACTGGGAGTTCCTGAACAACCAGTTCCGGCAGGCCGAAAACCTCCGCACCCAGGGTGTCGCGGAACCGGAGGTGGAAAATTACCAGCTCCGGCAACTGGAGATCCTTAGGGATGCCATCATGCAAATGCCCCTCAAGGGTGGATTTATTGAGGAACTGGAATCGAACTTCAGCACAGTCCTCGGCAAACCGATAGGCGAAATCCCGGTTTTTCTGAGAAGCGATACCAATATGGAAGACCTGAAGGATTTTACCGGCGCCGGCCTGAACCTTACCCTTTTCAATGTCCGGGACCGGGAAAAGATCCTTACCGGGATCAAACAGGTATGGGCTTCCCCCTATACGGAACGCAGTTTTAAGTGGCGCCAGCGCTACCTGCTGAACCCGGAAAACGTGTTCCCTTCCATCCTGGTCATCCCCGGTGTGGATGTGGACTGTTCCGGGGTCCTTATCACCAAAGGTATCAACGCCGGCGGGGAGCAGGACCTCACCCTGGCATTCAGCCGGGGGGCCGGCGGAGCCGTGGAGGGGCAGGCAGCGGAAACCTACCTCATTAAGGATTCGGGCGGCTACCGGCTACTTGCCCCCTCCCGGGAACCTTACCACAACCGTCTACCGGAGACCGGCGGCACCGAACGCAAAGTTATGGGATTCCGGAAACCTATATTGACTCCCGCACGGCTGGACCAGGTCCGGGAACTGGCGCACCAAATACGAGAATTGCTCCCAAAGGCCACCCAGTCTGATTATAAGGGGGCCTATGACGTGGAGCTGGGATTCAAGGGCGACAAACTCTGGCTGTTCCAGATACGCCCCTTTGTGGAAAACAAAAAGGCCCTGAGTTCGGGCTACCTGGAATCCATCACGCCGAAGACAGATGGCAGCAAAATCATCTCACTATCAACCCCCTTACCATGAGAATATCCCTCTTCCTCCTGCTTTTCGGCATCAGTTTGCTCTTTACAACCTATCCAATCGACGGGTATGACAAAACGGGCATCCGAAGGCTCAAACGCCTGGAACGCATCCAGAAAGGTGAAATTAAAGCCACTACGCCCCCGCTGCCACCGGGGGCTTTGAAAAGCTATGACGAGATCCGGTTGCAATTGCAAAGCCGATCTGGAGATAGCCTGGGGGCATTCCTGCAGGTGGATCCCGATTTCCAGGAAGCGGCCTCCGGGCTTTTCCGGGGCCTGGACAAGAGCTATTCCCTTGCTTTGCTGGATATTTCAGACCCCGCCCATGTGCGGTATGCGCAAAGGAACCAGGTGGCAGGCTACCAACCGGGTAGTGTGGGCAAGTTGGCCGTGCTTACGGGCTTATTCAATCAACTGGCCAAATTGTACCCTGATTCATGGGAAAAACGCACGGAGTTGTTGCGCAATAAATCGGTGAAGGCCGGAGTCTGGGGCCTGACGGACGAACACACCATCCCCATCTATGATATAGAAACCAACAAGTTACTGAAGCGGCAGGTCATCGCCAGCGATATCTGCACCCTTTACGAATGGACAGACCATATGATGTCCGTGAGCAACAACGGGGCCGCCAGTATTGTATGGCGCGAAGTTATGCTGATGGCGGCTTTTGGAGACCACTATCCTGACCTGACCCCCGAAGAATCGGAAGCATATTTTAAAGAAACCCCCAGGAGCGAGCTGACCGATCTGGGGAACAAAGTGGTGAACCAGCCCCTGAGGGAGCTGGGGATCAGCCCGGACGAATGGCGGCTGGGGAGTTTTTTCACCAGGGGAGCCAATACCTACGTTGGCGACAAGGGGGGCAGCATTGGCACCCCCCTGGGCCTGATGAAATTCCTGGTGCAGCTCGAACAGGGAAACATCATAGACCCCGAAAGCAGTCTGGAGATGAAACGCCTGATGTATATGACAGACCGCAGGATCCGTTATGCCCAGGCCCCGACCCTGCGGGAGGCAGCGGTATATTTTAAATCGGGAAGCCTGTATAAATGCGACCGGGTAAAAAATCCCGATTGCGGGAAATATATGGGCAATGTGATGAATTACATGAATTCTGTGGCCATTGTTGAACACCCGGACAACTGCAGATACCTGGTAGTGCTGATGACCAATGTTCTGGGGAAGAATTCGGCAAGCGACCATATGTACCTGGCCGGCCGGATCGACAACCTGATACGCAAGGATTAACTTCCTTCGCCCAGGGCGGCCAGGGCTGCCTCGGCAAAAGTGCGGATCTTGGGGTCTTCATCGGCAACATACCGGGCGACCAGGTCCCGGTACCCGGGATTACCCTGCTGCCGGATGAGGTATAAAACCGCCAGTTTTACCCGGAAATCATGGCCGTTGAGGAGGAGTTCAAAACACTCCTGTTCTTTGGGGATACGGTGTTGTATCTTCTGCATGACTTCTTCGGAGGAGACATCCAGGATACTTTCTTCAATGATCGGCAGGAGGTGGCGTTTAAGGTCCCCCGTAAGCATGTTGTCCAGGAAATCGATGGCGTTGGCCCGCGCATCCTGCTTCTTGCTCAGCAAGCCTTCGTAGGCGATATCCACATCCCGCTGTGGGTATTGCAACCCCAGCAGCCTGAAAATCCGTTCGAGGCCGGCGTCCAGGCGTCTTTCCAGCAGATCGAGCAAGCTTCCCCGGGCATCCCTTTCCGCATCGCTCACAGGAACCCCCGATCGTTTGCGGTTGCGGTAAGAGATAATGATCTGTGTGTGCATGGCCGACAAGGTTTGGTGGTACAGCTTACACTCTTCGAGAATTACTGAAACTACCCGCTCCCGGTGAAATTTAAGCCGTGGCTTTAAACGCCTGAGGTCGCTCAGCGCCCGGACCACTTCCAGCCGAATGCTCAGGTCGGCATCATCCAACAACAGGAACAGGGCGCGGATAGCCTCCTGTGACTCGAAATGCCGGATCACGGATGGAACAAACCGGCAAGAGGCAATACCCGCATTCCGCTTGCCCACGATGGCCGTAAGGGCAGGTAAGACGCCGCTGCCGTAGTGGACGATAGCTTCTGTAGCAATGAGCCGGGTGGCCTTGTTAGGCAGGGCGGCCACCAGATCTTCAATAAAGCCGGGGTGTAGACTGGAGCCCGCAGCTGCAATTGCCGCCAGGACCTGTGGGTCGTCTCTATGGAGATGACGGGCGATAAAGGGATAAAATTCAGGGAAATCGGCTGCCCCCACCACCCGAAGCATGCGGGTGATCTCCTGCGGGTCTCCTGAACGTTCCACCTCCTGCATTTTTTTGTGGATCCGGTCTTCCAGCTGGTACCGGGTTTTAAGGGTCTGGTTGTTACGTGCCTCCTGGCAAAGGCAGAAAAGGGCTGCCTCGGCTATGCGGGGATTGGGGTGATCCAGATAGGTGTCATAGACCAGCTCACTGTTTTTCTGGGCATGCAGCAGGATATACTGCAGCGTGGCCAGGGTAAGCGCTTCGTCGTCGGTTTTCAGGAGCTCCGGTACCTCGGCGGCCATGGTATCGCTGTTAAGGAAATAGAGGTTCTGTATGGCAGCGCTTCGGACCCTGACCGAAGGATGCCGGAGGAGGCCCTGCACATCCGCTGCAAAACGCGGGTCGTTGATCTCCATTAACTTGTCCAGCATAAAAAGGATCTGCTCTTCGCTACCCTGGTGGAAAACCTTTTTCATGCCACTTACCACCGAATGTTTTTCGGTTATTTTGCGCTTGCGGTCGCGATGCCCTGTTGCCGTCAGGATTTCAAGGTTTTCGCGATAGGTCCTGAAATATTCCTTCCGGGCCCCCAAAACAAAATAGATCCAAAGCAGGGACAGGAGCAGGATCAGGAGTGCGATGTAAAGGGACGGCAGCTCGAGGCCTTTGATCACGAATATAAGCAGGAAGCCTGCCACACCTGTCGCCAGGCTGTCGACTACCACATCGATAAAAGATTTGGTCTTGTTTTTCAATTCAAACGGAAGGGGCAGGGACAACAATTCATTGGCGCTCTTGTGGACCGATTGCTTGAGGATCCCGTCCATGGCCTTGGCCACCAGGATGGCAGACAGGCCGGGAAGGAATAAAAATAAAAGGCTCCCGGCCATGATCCCTAGCGGAAGCAGCATCAGTGAAAAGCCAACCCCCCAAATCCCTACGATCCTCCGGGTAAGGAAAAGCTGTATGGCCAGGGAAAGAAGGTTGAAGGTGGAAAACCAGAAGCCGAAGAAGGACGACAAATCATCCGGATCGGGGATAGCGGCGGCAGCATAGTCGCTGAACAGGTAGTCGACCAGTTTGGCGACCAGCACGCTTACGGCCACTATGCTGGCGATATAGGTAAGGTGCCTGGACTGCCCTATCAGCCTGTACGTGCGTTCTTCCGGTGCAGGCACCCGTTTTTTCTGTTTGAAGGTGTTCAGTTTCTCTACCCGCTGCCCCCAGATCCGGTTTAATAGGGGAAAACAAGGGGTCAGCAATAGCGCCGCCAGGATCAGGGTGTACTCCGTACCAATGGCCGGACTAAGCAAGGATGTGAGGTAGCCACCGACAATTCCGCCCAGGATGGCGCCCGACCCTATAAAGCCGAACAGCCGTTTTGCCTCGCGGAGGTCGAAGACCAGGTTGGCCATTACCCAGAATTGGGAAGCAGACAACAGGGCATAGATAGCCACCCATACATAATAAAAGTACAGCATCCACCCGCTTACCAGCCCGAATTTCATCAATATCCCCAGCAGGGCGAAGGCCAGGACAGACGAGAGGAGGGTTGCCTGAATGATGTTTTGCAGGGAAAACCGGGCCAGCGCTTTTGTATAAAAGGCCGAGCTAAGAATGGCCGTAACGGCCACCAGCAGGTATGCCCATGGCAACTGCTCCGCCCCGAGTTCGGAGAGAAAAATTGCGTTAACGGTTGGTTTGATGATGAGGAGTACGGCAATGATCAGGAAGACGTAGGCCTGCATCCAGAAGGAGATTTTGAACTCTCCTTCCCGCACGTCGAATGTTTTCCGAATAATGGTCCTGAGCATCCCCTGGAATGGCAATAAGCGTCTTATTTCATTGCCAAAGGTATGTTGTTTTTCAATACGCGTTCAACGGGTTTCACCAAATTCCGGATAATAGCTTCTCCATTAGGGTCATCTACCAGGGCCACCAGGATATACCTGCGATTTTCGTTTTGGCCCCAAACCAGGATGGAATCGGCATGGTAGGTTTTCCAGGTACCCGACTTGCGGAAGAGTCTGGCATTGGGGGCAATATGATCAAGGGTATTCACGAACTTGTGGTGCAGTTCAGGGTTTTCCATGATCCGCAGCATTTCTTTGGAGCGGGCCTCATTCACCAGTTTTCCGTATGCCAGCATATAATAAAACCGGCATACCTGGGACACCGTCGCCGCATGGCTCAGGTGTTTCAGCGGCTCCCTGTTAGTATCCCCGCCCTTGCCATATCGTTTCCCCACCCAAAGGCCGCCGCCTGTGTGTGCATCATAGAAGGCATACCTGGGGTCGGTCATGGTTGCCTCGATCTGTTGGAACCCGATCCGGTCGATCAGGCGGGTGGATGCGGCATTGTCTGACTTACTGATCATCAACCGCATGTCCTTTTTCAAGGTGGGGGTTTCTTTGATCTTGCCCTGCTCCACAGCTTCTATGGTGCTCAGGAGGACGGCAATTTTCGGCAGGCTGGCCGCGTACATCATAAAGTTCCCATTGATCCCCGCATAGCGCGCGTTACCCGGATCCCGCAGGTCTACAAGGCCTACCGCCATTTTTTTATTGGCGATCAGGGTCCGCCATTCCGGCCTGGAAGACAGTTCGCGTTCCAACTGGGTCTCCAGCGAAAAGTCAGTCAGGGAAGCCAGCGGACGGACAGGGTCGCCCTTGGTCTGGATGGGCAGTTCGCTCTGGGCGTGCATGAAAAGACAGGCAAACAGGCAGATAACTATAAGGTGGGGTCTGAATCTCATAAAAGTACTCGTGTCATAGGTTGTCAAAAATAACGCAGGAAGGCTGCCCTTGTTTGTTAAATTATCCCCGGGGGTCGTTTCGCCTGTATCCCCGTATATACGGTTGGTTGTGTATGAAAGGTTCCGGGCACTGTTAATTTTTCCATTGGAGCCAGGGGGGGCTTCCTTCTTCAGTCCCCCACAATTGAAATATAATTCAAATTTCCCTTCTTCGGATGCCTAATTTTTAATAAGTTAGGCTACCTCAAATAAATGGGCTCCTCCTTTCTTCGCCTGGCCGTTATGAGGTATTAAATTGCCTCGTATAATAACGCCAAACCAACACATTCTATTATGAGACCTGCTTTCATTTTTCCAATGGCAATCCTGTGCCTGGGGACCTTCTCCTGTAATACCCGCCCGAAGCCCACCGACGATGCCATGACAGTCACAGAAGCCCCGGTGATCCGGGTGTGGAACCCCGAGGACAAAAGGAGCATTTTTGGCAACCAGGAGCCGAGGGGCCTGATCCTTAGTGCGGAACAGGCCGGCCCCGGCTTTATCTTGTTCAGCCCCTCAAACAGCACTATAACGTGCCTGATGGATCGCCAGGGACAAATAGTACATTCCTGGAACAGCGAACTAAGCACCGAGTTATCGTTTTACCTGACAGACAACGGCCATTTGTTCAGGCTTGAGCGCGACATCAACTTCCCCAGGTTCGCTGCGGGGGGGATCGGGGGACGCATACGGGAATACGACTGGGACGGCAACATGCTGTGGGATTTTAAGTATGCGGATGATACCGTATTGATGCATCACGACATCGAGATCCTTCCCAACGGCAACATCCTGGCAATTTCCTACGAATCGAAATCTGCAGGGGAAGCAGTTGCCGCCGGGATAAACCCCGAAAGAATCCCAAAAGCAGGGGTATGGCCAGACAAGATCATCGAGATCAAACCCGCCCGGCCTTCAGGGGGCGAATTAGTTTGGGAATGGCACCTGTGGGACCACCTGATTCAGGATCTCGACCCGGGAAAAGCCAATTACGGAAACGTCGCGGATCACCCGGAAAGAATCAATATCAATGCTTTCGGGGAAATGGAACTGCCCCCGATGCCAGAAGCAGACATAGAACAATTGAAAAAAGTGGGGTTCCTCACGTCTAATGCTTCCATTGACAACCAGGGCTCGGACATTTCCCATTGTAATGCGGTTTCCTATAACCCCGATTTGGATGAAATCGTCATAAGCCTGAAACGTTTCGGCGAAATCGTTATTATTGACCACAGCACTACTTCGAAGGAAGCCAGGAGTAGTTCCGGCGGACGGCGGGGTCGCGGCGGCGACCTCCTCTACCGATGGGGCAATCCGCAAAACTACGGACGGGGAAGCAAGAAGGACAGGGTACTATTTGAACAACACGATGTCAAATTCATCCCAAGAAACCTGCCCGGGGCGGGCCATCTGCTCGTATTCAACAACGATATCCCGGGGGCAAACAATCTGATGCCCTCGATTTTTGCCGCCCTTATGGCAGCCAGATCCCCGGATCCACAGATAACCATTGCAGATATAGGCAATTTCAGCGCTGTCATGGAGTTGGAATTACCTGCGGACAATTCCGGATCTTATGTGCTCCCCAGGGATGCCCCTTACGGCCCCTCGGAGGCTGTTTGGAGCTATACGGCATCGGACAGATATTCATTTTATTCGCCCATTGAGTCTGGCGCCCAGCGGATGCCGGACGGGCATACATTCATCACTATGGGTGTAAAAGGGGAACTTTTTGAGGTTTCGCCGGATAAACAAGTGGTGTGGCAATACAGGAACCCGTATAACTTTAATTACCGGTTGCCGGATGGCTCCCCGGCCCAACCGGGCGCCATGCCCTACCGGCAGTTCCGAAGTACCTTTTATCCGGCAGGTTATGGTGCCTTCAAGGGCAAAAGCCTCTCCCCGCTCAATCCCCAACCGGAGCCCTTTGTATTTAAAATGCCGCCACCCCCGGGCCAGGGCGGATAGGTATCTTTATTCTTATTGCTGAAGTGGGACTTTATGTACGGGAATCTGCCATTACCGTCTACTGGCCGGCCCATTTTGGTTAATAGGAAAGTAAAACAACTGATTCCCAGTAATTGACAGTTATTTTTTTATATCTTCCATGCACCAAAAAACAACATCCCCCGTAGCGTGATCAGCGCCGGAAGGGCCCTGTTTCAAACAACCGATCTAAATTCATACCTATGAGAATGCAGAATTTTTTACTGAGCAGCTTGCTGCTTTGTGCCCTGGTTTCCTGTAAAACGGAACCCAAGGAAGACACCATGGCCGCAGCCGTGGAAGTACGTGAGTGGCAACCAACCGACTTGCGCAGCCTCAACCACCTAACCTCAAAACGGGGCCTGACCCTCAAAACGGAGGAGGCCACCCCGGGCTACATCCTTTTCCATCCCTCCGAAGGAACCCAAACCTACCTGATGGATAAGGACGGGCAAATAGTACACCAATGGAGCAGTGAGCTTAACTCCATGGATTCCTATTTGCTCCCGAACGGCCACCTTCTTCGCCTGGAGAGGGACAATGACTTCCCCACTTTTGCTGCGGGCGGGCAGGCAGGCCGCCTCCGGGAATACGACTGGGATGGGAACATGCTCTGGGATTTCAAATACTTCAATGAAAAGCAGTTGACCCACCACGACATAGAACCCTTGCCAAACGGGAACATCCTGGCGATTTCCTATGATGCCAGGACACCTGAAGAAGCCATTGCCGCCGGACGGGACCCCGAGAGTGTGCCCAAAGCCGGGGTATGGCCCGATAAGATCATAGAGATCAAGCCCATCCTTCCGGATAAAGGCGAAATCGTCTGGGAATGGCATATGTGGGACCACCTGGTACAGGACCGCTTCCCGGATAAGGCTAATTATGGAAAAATCTCTGAAAATCCGAGAAAGATCGATATCAACGTCGCGAGCAGCGAAGGGGGCGGAGGTCCGCCCATGACACAGGAACAGGTAGACCAAATGATCCAGATGGGAGGGGCTACCTCCAACGCCACGGTAGACAACCAGGGGTCCGATATTACGCATACCAATGCTGTATCATATAACCCGAAAAAAGACCAGATCGTGATTAGTGTCCCCGGATACAGTGAAATCATGGTCATAGACCACAGCACCACCACCGAGGAAGCCAAAGGCAGTACCGGCGGGAAATGGGGCCATGGCGGCGACCTGCTCTACCGTTGGGGCAATCCCAGGAACTACGGGCGTGGTACGGAAGAAGACCAAATGCTCTACGGGCAGCACGATGTCAAATTTATCGCGAAAGGCCTGCCTGGTGAAGGCCACCTGATGGTATTTGACAATGACATCCACAACCCGGACAATAGGCTGCCTTCCATGTGGGCCGCCCTGGGAAATTCCAAATCCCCGGAACTCGAGATACCCGTGGGTGATTTTGGCAATTACAGCGCCGTGTATGAATGGGAGCCCCCCGTGGATGCAGACGGGGCCTATATTCTGCCGGACGAAGGGCCCATAGGGCCGAAAGAACCCCTCTGGAGTTATATGGCCCCCGATAAGTATTCTTTTTATTCCGCGTTCATTTCCGGGGCGCACCGTATGGAAAACGGGCACACCCTGATTACCGAAGGGATGACGGGGCGTTTCTTCGAGGTTACCCCGGATGGGAAAATGGTGTGGGAATATTGGAATCCTTATAATTTCCATTACCGTTTACCGGATGGCACCCATCCGCAACCCATCGGGCCCTTTTTGTACGGACAATTCCGGGCTACACCAATTGCCATGGATAATCCCGCCCTGGCCGGCAAGGAATTAAAACCATTGGAACAACAGCCCGAACCTTTTGTGTTTAAAATGCCGCCGCCACCAACCGAAGAAACCCCGGCAGACAGCACACAATAACAGCGGAGATCGCAGGAAACTAACCAAAAATTGAATACTATGTCACTAAAAGTCATCGGAGCCGGACTGCCACGAACCGGAACAAATACCTTAAAGGAAAGCCTGGAGCAATTAGGGCTCAAACACGTTTACCACATGAAGGAGCTGCTGGTACACCCGGATAAGCTGAAGTACTGGAAACGCCTGGATGAAACCGGGGACACTGATTGGGATGCCCTGTATGACGGGTACGACGGTACGGTGGATTTTCCTGGATATCCCTGGTACAAGGAACATATGAAGCGCTACCCGGATGCCAAGGTGGTGCTGACCGTGCGGGACTTCGAATCCTGGTACAAGAGTGTAGACAGTACCGTCTTCCGCGCCGGACCACAAACCCCGTTCGAAAAGATAAAGATGCTGGGGAAACTTCTTTTCAGCGCCCGGGCCCGCAAGGTGGTCAAATGCATAAAATGGTTTAAAAAAGTCTTTTTCGCAGAAAGGCTGCAGGGACAATTCGGCGACAAGGAATTTGCCAAGAAATTCTGGGAAAAGCACCTGGCCGATGTTAAGGCGAGCGTTCCGAAAGACAAGTTGTTGGTATACGACGTACGGGACGGTTGGGCGCCCCTCTGTAAATTCCTGGGCGTGCCGGAACCGGCCGAACCGCTGCCTCACCTGAACAAGAAGGAGAATTTCAAAAAAATGCTCCCCAAACTCATGAAGGGCGAAATGGTATAACTAACCAGCCTGATCACCCAATACCCCCGGGATAAGCCAACCGCCGGGGGTATTGCTTTAACATCCAACCGTATGAATTCAGAAACCTGGCAGGTAAAACTAACCTTACTCCTGGTGAGCAGCCTGACCATCATGTCCATGATCACCATCTCTTCTTCCCTGCCCGACATGTCGGCCCACTTTGCGGAAGTTGCCAACGGGCCCAGGCTGGTAAAACTCGTGCTTCCTTTTCCGGGCCTTTTTATCGCCCTCTCAGCAGGGATCGCAGGAGTCATTATCGATAAATTCGGCCGGCTGAAACTCCTGGGCCTTGCCCTTTTGTTTTATGCCATAGGGGGCAGTTCGGGCTATTGGCTTGAGAATATTTACATGATACTGGCCGGGCGTGCCCTGCTGGGAATCAGTGTGGGGATCAGCATGACGATTGTGACCACCCTGGTAGCCGATTACTACGAAGGCAAATCCCGTCAAAAATTTGCAGGGTTGCAGATCGCAGTCATGTCTTTGGGCGGCATTATCTTTATTACCTTGGGCGGGATCCTGGCTGATATCAACTGGCGGGTGCCCTTTCTGCTCTACCTGTTTTCCATCGTGATCCTTCCGGTAAGTTACCGTTTCCTGAAGGAGCCCAAAGAATCCGGCGACCTTAAGCGGAGCCATAGCCAGGTGCGCTCCCCTTCCCTGATCTGGCTGGTCTTTGTGAATATCCTGTTGATGTGGATGCTGTTTTTCATTATCCCGGTTCAAATTCCCTTTTACCTGAAATCGATCGGGGTGCAAACCAATACCCTTATCGGGATAGCGGTGGCAACCACCACCCTGTTTTCCGCCATCGCCTCCATTTCCTATTCGCGCATCAAAGACCGGTTCAGTTTCCGGCAGATCTTTGCCATCGGCTATCTCCTGATGGGCCTTGCCTACATCACTATTGCTTACAGTTCTTCGTACGGGATGGTCATGCTTGGCATGCTGCTGGCCGGACTCGGGATGGGAGCCATGATCCCCAATGCAAACATCTGGGTTATGCAACTGGCCCCGCAGGAAGTACGCGGGCGCGAAATTGGCCGGCTCACCACCTTCTGGTTCCTCGGACAGTTTCTGTCTCCCCTGGTATTGCTGCCCTTCCTTAATTTCCTGAGCCAGTCCCAGCTGTTCTTCCTGATGGCTGTTATTCTCTTCTGCCTTTGTTCCTATTTCGTAGTAACATCCTTTATTTGCAAAAAAGAAACCGCCGGTGGGTAAAGGCCCCTGGGCCTGTTTTGCTGTGTGGTTTCGATTTTATGGCGGGGCAGGCTGCCTTTTCTGCCGTTCCTGGAATTTTGTTGTATTTTCGTACAGGATGATATTGCCCCGCCACCGGTCGGCCGTAAAACAGTCTCTGCATCATCTTCCGGAAACAACCCCTCCAGCCCGCCCCGCAAG
>Ga0102953_1000049_pt1 | contig 71393 bp, 70 predicted proteins | sample SalPon2A_C_D2_MG_FD_78509 | JGI IMG/M metagenome (GOLD analysis project Ga0102953, IMG submission 78509) | Soil microbial communities from South San Francisco under conditions of wetland restoration - Salt Pond MetaG R2A_C_D2_MG | ecosystem: Environmental > Terrestrial > Soil > Wetlands | place...
ACGAAACAACCGTGCAAAGAAAGCAGGGTAGGGCAGCACTTTTTGAGATGGGTGTTCAAGCTTCATTTCTGGGCTTTTATTTGTTTGATAACGTCCTCCAGGTAGTCTATTTGCACCTCCTGGATCTCCAGCAATTTCTTATTCTGGTGCACCAACAGGTGGTCTATTTTATCACTGAGTAACTTAATTTCCAGCTCTGCCTTGAGGTTTACCTTGTAGTCTTGTTCGGCGCGTTTCCTGTCTTTCTGCTCCTTCCGGTTCTGGCTCATCATGATGATTGGCGCCTGGATGGCAGCAAGGCATGAAAGGATAAGGTTCAAAAGAATAAACGGATAAGGGTCAAAAGGCCTGGTGGCCAGGATAAAGATGTTGACGAACATCCATAAGAGGAGGAAGGAGAAAAAGATCAGGATGAAGGTCCAGCTTCCGCCGAACGAGGCAATCTTATCGGCCAGTTTCTGCCCGGATGTCAGGGCATCTTCGATGACTTCCTGTATGTTTTCGGACAGGATGGCATTATCCCGGATCGCCTCTATAACCTCCTGGTCCAGCGCCTCAAGCTCGCCCCGTTCCTGCTCCAGGAGCCGGGTGAGGTATTTGCGCCTGTAGCTGTTCAATTCGGAGAGGGAAACATAGGCCTCTTCATTGAAATCCGGGTATTCGGAAAGTATCAATTGGAAAATGCCCTCGCGTATTTCACCCCCTTTTATGCCTTCTCCCGGCTTGATTTTCCTTTGGCTGATCGCACTTTGGGCCATGGCTCAGCAATTAAAGTTTTCCACTAAGATACTCATTCGGAAGATTCAACGGCCAGGTTCACTTCCGAAGTCAGGCTAAAACGGTAAACCATCGGGCAACTGAACCAAGGAACGGTGAAATTCATTTTCAGACCTGCCCTGAGGATCAAGTTCCCTGGCATACAAACTGTAGTTTTCGTCGTCGAAGCATACAAACACCACCTTCTCCAGGGTATCCGATTTATAATTCCTAACGGTGTCTATGGCAATGCGGGCTGCCTTTTCCTTGGGGAAGCCATACACGCCCGTACTGATATTGGGAAACGCAATCGTTTTCAGGTTCAGCTGCTCTGCCAGTTTCAGGCAATTGAAATAGCATAAACGCAAGGCGGACGCTTCTCCAGATTCACCTCCTTTCCATACCGGCCCGACGGTATGGATCACTTTTTTAGCTTTCAACCGCCCCGCCGTTGTTGCTACCGCTTCCCCAACCGGACATCCCCCACTGCGGTCCCTGATTACGATACATTCCTTGAGTATTTCCGGGCCGCCGGACCGGTGGATGGCGCCGTCTACCCCTCCTCCTCCCAGCAGCGAGGAATTCGCGGCATTCACGATAGCATCGATCCGTATCTTGGTAATATCGCCCTGTATAAGTTCCAGTTTCATCAAAGGCTATTTTATTCGCGCTCACTATTCGCGCTCACTATTAAAAGTCTACTGGCGGAAATGATGAAGGTGGTCCCGGATTCCGTCGGCTCGTAAGATTCCAATCCGGCATTTTTGACGGTAGTAATGACATGGATTCAGCCCCGTTTCCCAAAGCCGGTTCGTGGCTTGCCCTTATTTCCCCATGGGATTAAAATCCTGGTTGCTGAAAGGGGGTGCCTCAGGGATCTTCACGACGTTAAATTCAAAATCCGTAGCCCGGTGACAATTGTTGCAGGTGTTGGTGAGGTTGGTATAACTGCTTTCAAACAGCGCAAGGTCCTTTTCACCTATCGCATGGCTAACACTATCGATCGCAGGTTTCAGCATGGGGATCTCCTGGCTTTCGGGCCGTTCGGTCTCGTATTTTTGAATGGCGTCGATCGTCTCCTCTATTTCATGGATTTCAAAGTCGGCCAACTTCCAATTCCCATTCTGGCCGGCGAACCATAGCTTGGCATGATGTACCTGCACATTGCTCATGAACTCTCCAAAGCCCGGAACATAGGTATCCGAAACCTTCTTTTCCAAGCTGTCTACCTTGTTTTGTAATTCATTGATACGATGGTCTGCGGCCTGCTTACAGGATATTAATCCCATCAGCAGCAGTAGCATAAAAATCCGTTTCATATTTTCCAATTAATATCCAGGTGGAGAAGGCCAAAGCCAACTATAAAGGTATAATAAACATGTGGAAATCGGTAATAATTGGGGGATCAATTCCAATTGGCAATCAGGATTGCAGATCATGGCAGTTCGAATGATGGGGGGCTGCCGGGCATCAATCCGAATTCAACCGGCTGTTAATTTCCTGCCTGATCCGTTTGTTAACATCAATTCGGGCCCCTGTGAAGGTAAATATGGTGGTCCCGTATTCCCTTGCAAATCTGTTGGTTATGGAATCGAAAATCCGGGCTTCCTCAAAGTATGGGCTGGTTTTCCGGAATTCGTCATTCCTTTCCTCCCGTGTTTTTACCCGGATCAGGTTGAGATATGGCCTTTCCAGGTCGAACCAGTGAATGTAGTCTGCATTAAAGGAAACTGCCTGAATCCCTTCTTTGGAATAATAGTTTATGGCTCCCGCCTGCCCGTAATTATCACAGAGCACCAGGGTCTTGTCCGGATTGGGAAGCCCCGCATAAACTTTGTCAACCTTGGTGGCCAATTCTTTCCATCCCAGCATATCGGCGAAATCCTGAGGCAGTTCGTGGTCCTTTCCATCCTCCCATCGGAGCAGGCCCAGGGCTTTATAGCTGGCAGCGTGGTTCCGGATGTATTCCGGGCTTTTATTTGGAAAGATCAGGTTATAAAGGGGTATGAAAAACAGTACCGGGATAGCCACGGCCACCGGCCTCATATGTCTCTTCCACCCATGCCGGAGCACGTGGCTGATAAATACCGAGCCAAACGCGAGGTAAATCGGATACAAGCCTATGGCATAGTAGGCTTTTGCCTTAAAATAGATAAAGACAACAAGGGTGAGGAAGAACGTCCAGAAGAAGGGTTTGTATTTCTCGAAATGGCTGTAAAAAAGAAGGGAGTACAGGGCAGCTGCGATGACAAAGACCGAACCGATAAAGAACAGGAATTGAAGTTTGATAAATTCCAGGCTGTCATTGTGCACTAATTGTGTATGGACCAGCACTTCCATATGGTGTATGACGGGGAAGCCATTGGTGTACTGCCAGATCAGGTTGGGGGCAACTAGCAGGACCACCATCCCCAGGGCCAGGTAGAAGTCTTTCCGGGCCAGGACCCGCCGGTGCCGGCTCAACAAAATAGCAGGAACCAGGCCCACCAGCAGGAAGGCTATGTTGTATTTGTTCAGGAAACCAAGGGCGAAAGCCAGGGCTGCCAGGAAGAGCCATTTCGGGTTTTCGGTTTGGAAGTATTTCAGGGTCGCGAAATACAGGGCAGTCCAGCTTAAAATATCGAAAGAATTCGGCTGGTACAACGTATTGAGCCTTAAAAGGGCCGAAAAAAGGATGCAGCTTGCCCCCAGGATCAGCGCAAACAAATCACCTTTTAATGCTTCAATAGCCTTCCAAACCAGCAGCATGGTGAGGGCCCCAAAGAAGGCAGGAAAGAATTTCACCCAAAAAACAGAATTACCCAGGAAACCTATTACCAGGGATATCCAGGAGGTGAATGGAGGTACGGAGGCGTACCCCCAGGCCAAATGCCGGGCCTGATCCAGATACAGGTATTCGTCCCGCTGCAATTCGTATTCCGGACTCAGCAGGACATATTGCAACAAAAACTTCAACAGAATAAAGCCGCTTAGTACGAGGTTTTTCCTTGCCATATCGATGTAAACGCGGGGATGAAAGGCCACTACTCAATCCGGTTCAGGGAACGGAGGATCGGGCCATTCCGTATCAATCGGATAAAGATAGGAAGAAAGCCCTGTTGAACGCACATGGGAATTCTCCTAAATCCTTTCTGGAGAGGACGGTGGCTTATTGTGTAGCTCGTAGCCGTTTGTTCAGAAAATCCGAAAGGATGTCAAGGACATAACTTTGGGTCCATTCCCCGTCTTTCAGAGCTTCCGCAGAGCCAATACTGGCGCCGTGGATTCCCGGAAGGATCACCAATTGGGCATTGGGCAGCGTCCTATACAAGGTTACGGCATGTTTAACGGGTGCCACATCCTCATTCCCATTGATGACCAGCACCGGATGTCTTATGGATTCGATCTGCCGGTCGCTCCAGCCGCGGAACTCCTTCATTCTCTGCACATCTTTATAAAACATGTTCCGAAGGGCCTTTTGGTCATTATTCACTTCTAAAAAGCCTTCTTTCAATACGTTCGGCAGCATATCCGGGGTAACCGAATTGAAGCCTTCCCAAAACTTCGGGGCTATCGCATCCCGGCTGTAAAATGTGGAAACCAGGATCATCTGGTCTACCAGCTGCGGGTGGCGGAGGGCTATTTCGACAAGGATGTGGCCGCCATTACTATAGCCCAGGAAGTCGGCTTGGGAGATATTCAGGTGTTCCAGTAATTGTGCGATGTCGTCCGCATCCTGTTCAAAGCTGAGGTCCCCGGGTCTGTCGCCTGTGCGGCCATGTGCCTGCAGGTCCATCGCAATCACCTGCCTGTATTTTGAAAGTGGAGGAATTAGGTTCGCGAAAGTAGTATTCAGAGTGGAGCCCCCACCGTGGATTAAGACCAGGGGCTTTCCCTGCCCGTGTGATTCATAGTACATCAGAAGGCCGTTTACCTCGGCGTAGCCATTCCTTTTATTTGCCACTTTCATATTAAATTAATCTACTATTGGAACATGGTGATATTGAACTAATTTTGTATCCTGAAGGTGTATGGTAGGGCATCGTGCCAGGTGCCTTCCCGGCTGCATTCATCAATTGGAAGGCTTCCTGGCGAAAAGCAAAACCGTATTGGTGAGCAGCAGGCCTATTAATACCAGGTAAGATATTTTTTCCGGCAAGGTTCCCTGAAAATGCTCCTGAAAGCCATTGTATAATATCCAAAGCATAAACAGGATATTACCTGCAATCACCAGTGCCTTTATTATTTGCTTCGCTTCAACCATGGTATGTAGCTTATATATTGCGTTAGTCTGAATCCCCAAAAGGCGAAATATCCAAAATGGTAAAAGTCCCCGGTTTTATCGGCGGCCATCGATGGGGATTTTCCGGCGTTGCCTCGGGCACGGGCCCGAATTCTGCCGTCGGTAAAAATAAATGATGTGTTTTGTAGTCAAGTCCAATGGTCCGTGCACCCCTTTGTGTTTCCAGTGTCTGAATGACCTTGAAATTATCCTCGTTTTCCTCCTGTACCACGGTGAGGCTACCTTCCCCGTTTGAGCTGTACGCCCTCTTTAAAACGGGATCAAAGGCACAACCGTCAGTACCCGCACCAATGTTTAGAATGGCGATTATCGCTCCGTTCTGCGCATCCATAACCACCATATTTTTATTGTGGCATACTGAAAACAGACGGTGAGTCGAATTATCCAGGGCCAGGCCGGTAGGTTCTTCCCCGGGCGCCAACGGCCAGGTGTTTTCCACTTTTAATGTCTCTGAATTTATTTGGGTTACCAGACTTTTATCTTCTATGTTCACATATACTTTCCCATGGCCGTCACTTACCGAAAATTCGGGTTTGCCTGCAAGTGGAATGGTTGCCACAACGGCATTAGTACTCGGATCGATCACTGTGGCATTTGAGGAAGCCCCATTATAAACAAAAACCCGGTCGGAATACTTATCGTACAAGATGGCATCCGGATTGGCTCCGGTTACTTTTATTTTCGCAATAAATTGGAGTGTAGCGAGGTCAATCACGGTGACGCTCGAATCCCTGCCGCAGCTGATGAATGCCCTGTTGGCATCCTGATCCAGCGTAATTCCATGAACACCATTGGTATCTTCAATAGCTCCGATTAATTTGCCAGTTTTACTATCGAGAACCTGTGTTTTTGTACTATGTGATACGAACAGCCTTCCTGTGGCATCGTCCATGGTCAGATAGTCCCAGCCTCCGTCGCCTTCGACCTGGAATTTATTTGTAATTACATAGCCTGAAGGTTGCTCTTGTGCACAACTGTATAAGTGCAACACCAATACAAAACAATAGAGAAGCGGTTTTATTCTGGTCATAATATCATAGATTAAGTTAATAATAGTTCAATTAAACCTGTGCCATTCCGTTAAGTTCCGGGCCCTATAAATTGCCGGGGGCGCTTCCCGTTCATTTTTTGACAAGGAGGCCAAGTTTTTCACCCATCAGAAGGTGCTGATAAGCCCCGTTGCCTTCTTCAGACACATCCAGGGTAAAGGTAACCCCTTCCTGGAAAAGCATTATAAAATCCGAACCACCGAATAAAAAATACCCCAGCATATCCCCTTTTTGCGCCTGGGTACCGACCTTGACGTTTTCCTCGAAATTTACAGAACCCACCGCTGCCATGCCGATGGGAAGCAAGGCCACCAGGCCGTACTCGCCCGTATCCAGGATCACGCAACCCCGTGTTTCCAGGGTTTGCCATCCGATCGAAGAGGGGTCAAAGGCATACCTTTTATTTTTATTATCCCAGCTCAGGGTACCCCCGGTCGGGTTGCTGCCCTGGATAATGCGGGCTTCCATAATGGTCCCGCTTATGGGGAAATGGTAGCGGTGGTAGTCGTTTACATTCAGGAAGGAATGCATGAAGGTACCTCCTGCAAAGGCATCTCTATATTCGCTGTCTTCTCCTAAAAGTTGCCTGACCGATCTTATGGTGGCCGACTTGACGGGGACACCCTCCTCTGCCAGGATATTCGAATCGGCGTCTATGGCCCAGGCGCCCTGCGGTTTGGAATCGGCGAAAGAAGCCACCACCGAGTTATCCCCCGGGGAGGCAATGGGACGTTGCTCCGGGTTTCTCAGCCTCCGGGCAAAGAATTCATTGAAGGTTTTCCAGTTGGAAGGGTTTTCGTACCAGCCGTTCTGAAGCCCAAAGGCCGAATCGGCCCTCACCATTCGGTAGTATTCTTCATTCCATGAGGCCTCCGTATCCAGGAAGTTTCCCCACGACTTGTTAAAGGTAACCAGCCAGGAAGCGAAGGGTTCCGAGTATTCAACGGAATTGTTGAAATACCCTTTCCCCTCCAATTGAGGCAATGGCTGATCAATCAGGAAATAAAAACATGCCAGGCTCTGGAAAATGTTGTCGAAAATTTCCCGATAGGCGGGTTTTTTCTGCAGGGTCCACGGCATGGCTGTTTCGCAATAGGATACGAAGTCATAGTACTCCCCGAAATTCTGAACAGGATTGGAGTTTCTATCCCCATTGATCTTCGACGCTTTCTCGATGGAAGCAACCAGCAGGGACTTTAGTTCCGGCTGTTGTTCGACAAGTTGCACGAGTTCCCGGGTTGCAGGGCCATAGTTTTCCTTTGTTCCGGAATTTCCCTCCCTGCAGGAAAAGAAAAAAGGAAGGATGAGGAGTAAGAAAAGGGATCCTGCGGTACGGATGGACTTCTTCATGAAATAGATTGTTTTTATGGTTTTGGCTACAAATTGGTAATTCAGTAATAAGGAGGTCCGGAAACCTCACCGGGGCCTGCAAATACAAACTCGCCGGCAATCTAAGGCCGAACCGCCCAGGCGAGTCCGTCCGGGACCCCACCCACATCCAGGTGGTCTGTCACCTGCAGGCTGTTAAGGTCGATCACGGTGATAATATCATCCGGGGAACAGGCTACAAACGCCCTGGAACCCACGGGATCCATCAGGATGCCGGCCGCCCCGTTGCCGAGTTTCAATTGTTTTACCTCCTTATGGGTGCGGGCATCAAATATATCGAGGTTGCCTGTCCGCAAGCTCGATATGAACACCAGTTTCCCGTCGGGGGTAAACTTAAGCCGGTTAGCTCCCTGTACCCCGGCGTCTACCCTATCTGCTACTTTTTTAGCCTTGAGGTCTATAATCGTAATGGTCCCGTCTTCACTGGAGGCGGTCCATAATTCGCGGCCATCGGGTGACACGTCAAATCCTTCCGAACCCCTCGCCGTGGGGATGACGGTTTGGACCCAATCTTCCCGGGGCCGGGCTCCCGGCGGAGCTCCTTTTCCAGGGGTGAAGAGGGAATCTGTCAGGATACTGACTGTTCCGGATGAGATATTGGTCGTATATATGTTTTTCCCGTCGTCGGTAATGTGGATCATGTGGGTGCGGTCCTGCCCGGTACCCATGCTCCAGTCCAGTTGTCCGGTTTCCGGATCATAGCGCCCCACGGCTTTGGAGCCTTCAGCGGTAAACCATGCCTTACCCTGTACAAAGGTAATGTCGTGCGGACCAAAGAGCGGGCGGGTATCAATGTTCTTCAAAGGTTTCTGGGCCACCAGGTCAATGACGTTTATCTCGTGCAGGCTGCCCCCGCCATAGATACAGACGTAGGCAGTGGTCCCGTCCGCGGAAGCAACCAATTCGTGCGGATCTTCCCCTACCGGGATCCGATTGATGATATGGAGGGTCGCCGGATCTACGATGGCCATGGTGTGGTTAGCTTTAGAAAGTGCGAGCAAGGCTCGAGCGGGGGTTTCCTGGGCGTGGCACGCCATGGTGGAACAGATGGCTATGAGATAGAATAAAGAATTTGCCATCCCGGGGAGGACTTCCTTTTTAATATTTTTCATGGGTGGTGCTATTGGTTCTTTAAAGATGATAAATTATGCGCAATTTTCTCGTTTTTCCCCTGGTAATTAATGCTTCATAACTCAATAAATTACCGAACCCAACCCTGGCTTTTCAGGAAATCGGTCAGTTGGGGATTTCCCGCGGACAGGGGTGGCAACCAAAGTTTAACCTGTTCCCGGGTCCACCAGGTGCCTTCGGGATTCCCGGGAGGGGTAAAGCGGTAGCGGTAGAGTACTGCACGGATATAGTGAGGGGGATCTTCGGGGAAGGGGTTTTCGTCAAACAAACGCAGGGCCTCCCGGTCGTTGTGCAGGAGCTTCCAGACCAGATTCAGCGTCCAGGGGTAGTCCCCGGGTGAAGCCATGGCTGCAAACCACATCTGCCAGTCAAGTCGTAACTGGTAAGGGGCTACCTGTGGCGGGCGTCGGTCATCAACAACCGGAAGTGCCTTGTAAATATAGGGTTTCCACTGGGTTAAATCGCCGGGCACATCGTCATTTGTCCCTTCAAAGACTACGTTCATTCGTTCCTTTCCTACAGTGCCAAAGGCACCATAGGTGTTCACAAGGTCAAGGGGATCAAAAGAAGTGTTCATGATCTGCCCGGGCGATAGCATATTCATAATGGGCTGAAAGCTTAAGAACCCGACAATCACCACCACCGCCCAGGCGATCCCTGTCATGGGTTTGGAAGGGCGAGACTCCCCAGCCGCTTTTTGCGCGCGGCGGACCAGGGCCCCGGGAAGGATTTTAGACCAGAAACGATCGTCAAAACAGGCCAGTGCCGGGACGATGGTCAGCCAATTTAAGAAAGACAGGTTGCCACTAAGAATCAGGAGTACTTGAAAGGCAATGATAATAACTCCGGCCACATACCGGCCCAGTCGTGGCCAGAATACAAAGAAGGGGGCCACCAGTTCGGCCAGCCAATTGAACCAGACACCCATTTTCAGCAGGATGCGGGGGAGATAATGGAACCAACGGCTAAGCGGGCCTGGCAGTGGCTGGGTTTCAAAGTGGTAATACAGGGCGGTTCCATTACGCCAAACCTGGTCGCCGCGGAATTTTATCAGTCCCGCACCCAGCATGATCCTGAAAACCAGCCAGCGGAACAGCAGGATGATGGGCAGCGGTGCCTCCCGTCGGGGAAAGGGGCGCATGTCGAGTAGCGGACAAAGGAAGATCGCGAGGAAGCCAGTTTCCAGTAACTGGATTTCCCAACCATAGCCGTACCAAACCTGCCCGACATGGACGAAAGACATATATAACAGCCATAAAACCGTCATCAGCAAGGCATTGGCATAACCGGCTACGACTACGAGCGAGAACACGAAGCCGATCCAAGCCAGGGCCTGCAGGGCCGTATCCGTATGCCACAACCAGAAGAGGGAAGGCAGGCGGACAAAGGCGGCTCCCTTGGAACCAAGTGCCTCAACCACGCGATCCAGGAACATGCCCAGGGGGGTCAGCCCATCCGAACCGATAAGGGGAATGATCTGTTCAATGGCCGCCAGAAAAGCGACGGCATATACAATCCCCAGCAGGCGTAGGATCACAAAGCGTGTCAGCCAGTAAGACGGCCGGCCGGTGGTTTGTGTTCTTGGTAAATAGAATCGGGTCGGGATTTTCATCTTCTTAATATTACGCGCCTCCCTCTGTTCTGCCAACCCTTTCCTCTTGGTTGCTGAGGTGGGGCAGGCGGGTGATTTCGCCCCATACCGGAGAAAACGAACTCTACATGCTGCCGGCTCCCTTCCCGGTTTGCAACCTGGGTCAGCCTGTTAGGCACGGGGATGAAGATGGTGCTCCGAACAGGTCGCTTTTCATCCTTTTAACGTAAGATGGGAAGTCGAAGGGCGACATTCGGATGGGCTCACCGGATTTATATCTGGTATTGATCACCAAAGGTGATGGATGGCCCGGGTTTCCGGATAGGTTGACCCGGAATGAAAAATATTTCAGGTCGTATTTCCGGAGTCGATGGTAGATCATACAGATGCTCTTTTTAAAATAAGGTTTCTCCTTAATGTCATCTCCCCACCCCAGCAGCACATCGGCGCAGGGGAATGCTGTTCCGGCGGCGAGGGATTCGATCCAGGCTATATTTTCCCGGAATAATTCCCGGTTGGCTATCTGGTTTAGCCGGCCCCCTTTCGGGCTGCGGGCTGGATAGAGGTTTACCAGGCACCATCCGTCAAATCTATTGTCCAGGGCAATCCGTTGAACATTCCTGGAGGTACTGTCCAGCTTATTTTCATTGGCTGTATTCGGGTTCAGGCCGATAAAGAGCAGGTTCTTTTTACCTTTGATCCCGAGGGCAAAACGCTTTTCCGGATTTTTCCCGGGGTGGCAATATATTCCTTTGATGGTGCTCATGGCGGCATAAACATGGGGCACAGGTATGAAGCCCCTGCTTTTTCACTAAAATAAGGCTTTCTCTGCTGAAATACCGCTATGGATCTGCCTTTGTTCGGCTGTATTTCAATTTTTGTATCAGGAAATGGAGTGAGGGCTTGCCCTATCCTGCCCAGGATACAAGTTACTTTTTTGCTACAGTCTTCAAGCGGTTGATCTCCGGCAATGTAAAAAGGGTACTTAGATGACCCTTGGTTTGAAATTCAGGGCCGGACCCCTGGGGAGGCCTCGCCCCAGACCGATTAAAAGGAATCCACCCCTGGCGCAGGAATCAAGCCATATACATTTGTGGATGCTGCCTGGACAGTTTGGCCGTAAAACATTTACAGGTAGGCCGTGGGGTTTCTCAACCCCACCCCGGGATAAAATTACCCGTTCTTACTGAAGGAATCAATCAGTATAAATATTGAGGTACTGCAAATTGGAGGTGCCTTAAAAGATTTAGAGGAGGTCCGTGGGGTTTCTCAACCCCGCCCCGGCATAAAATTACCTGTTCTTACTGAAGGAATCAATCAGTTTAAATTTTAGGAAGGGGTACCTTAAACGATTTACAGGAGGGCCGAGGGGTCTCTCAACCCCTCCCCGGTTTAAAGGTCCCTTTTTCTACTGCAATAAGGAAGCGGAATAATCGCGAGATAGCGCTATGAATTACCGTACGCTTAGGCGAAAGGCCTTTATGGTTGGGCCGGGGGATTCCAAATCCCGGCCCGGCACAAACAATACGCCTTTCTGCCGAAGACAGACATCCCTGCCTGGATGATTTCAATATAAATCACCCGTTGAAATTCCCCATCACCCCTGGCATGGGTTATTTTCCCAAATCTTCCCTACCTTAGTGGCAAAGGAATTTCATGAAAGCAAAAACTGCCAGAAAAGTTTTGGTAAAGGGCCCGATAGCACCTGAGTTTATTGCCGAAGCCATCGCCAAACACCAATCGAAAACCCAAATTGGCGCCCACGATATCTTCCTCGGGCAGGTACGGGCCGACACCGTGGAGGGCAAAACCGTTGCAGGCATTGAATATACGGCCTACGAACCCATGGCCGAAGCAAGTTTTGCAGCCATACGTGAGCAAACCTTTGAAAAATTCGAGATCAGTTGCATGCATATTTATCACAGCCTCGGAGTGGTTAAAACCGGGGAGATCTGCCTCTTCGTTTTTGTCTCCGCACCCCATAGGCAGGTCGCGTTCAAAGCCCTCGAATTTGTGGTGGAGACCCTTAAAAAAGAAGTGCCGGTATTCGGGAAGGAACTTTTTGACGATGATTCCTACCAATGGAAAGTAAATACCTGAACTCATGGTCGATATAACCCAGAAATCCATCACCCTCCGTACCGCTGTGGCCCAGGCCATTGTTAAAGTGGGGTCTACCATGACTATTTCGGCTATCAAAAAAAAAGCGGTCCCCAAGGGGGATGTTTTCGAGATGAGCAAGGCGGCAGGCTTACTGGGGGTGAAGAAAACCGCGGACCTTTTGCCGGATTGCCATCCGTTGCCCATAGAATATTGCGGGATTGAGTACGCAATCCAGAACCTGGAAATCCGGATAACGGTAACGGTCAAATCTCACTATAAAACCGGGGTGGAAGTAGAAGCCATGCACGGTGCCAGCGTAGTGGCCCTCAACATGTACGATATGCTCAAGCCTATCGACCGCGATATCGAAATCCGGAGCATCAGGCTCCTGATGAAGTCAGGGGGGAAGTCGGATATCGGAAAAAAACCCTGAACTTAAGGGGTAAGGAGATTTGAAACGGTGCCAAATCGCAATGATTTTTAGCCCAAAAGGCCTGTGGGGCGTAAGTTGACTAAATTTTCTTCATTTTGATTTTATTTTCATAATTTTTGTTTTCATTTACAGCAGAAAAACTATCACTGGAAACGAAATGTATTGAAAACAGGATCGGCCTGAATATGGGATGAATGGCATCTGTTGATAGGCCTCCCGGGATATATGACAACCGTTTTTCGGTCGCTTTTATTCAATCCCGTGGTCAGCCCAGCATGCCATCCCTCCAGATATCCGGATCCGAAGGTCCCGTTTTGAATACCTTTAATAAAAATAATGAATATCAAGTACTTTGATCTGATCGATCAGACCTATTATTTCCCCCAGGAAGAATTCACCCTGGAGGGGGATAACCTGCTATTTCACGGCATACCACTGTATAAGCTCGTCGCCAAATACGGGAGCCCGCTCAAGTTCACCTATCTCCCCAAGATCACCGAAAACATCAACAAGGCTAAAAAATGGTTTGCTGAAGCCATGGCGAAGCACCAGTACAGGGGGAAATACTTCTACTGCTACTGCACCAAGAGTTCGCACTTTTCCTATGTGATGGAAGAAGCTTTTAAAAATGACATCCATATTGAGACGTCCTCTGCCTTCGATCTGAACATAGTGGAACAACTGAAGGAGGAGGGACTGGTAAAAAACGATACCTACGTGATCTGCAATGGCTTCAAAAGGGATGCCTATATCGACAACATTGCACGCCTGATCAATTCCGGACACCAGAATTGTATCCCGATCATAGACAATTACGAGGAAGCTGATTTACTGTCTGAAGCCATTGACGATTCATATAAAGTGGGGATCCGGATCGCGTCTGAGGAGGAGCCCAAATTTGAGTTTTATACCTCCCGGCTGGGCATTGGTTACCGAAATATCATCCCCTTTTATGAGGACCGGCTGCAGCACGACCCCAAGGTGGAACTGAAAATGCTTCACTTTTTCATCAATACAGGGATTCGGGATAACGCCTATTACTGGAATGAGTTGCTGAAATGCATGAAGGTGTACGTGCGCCTTAAAAAAATATGCCCCAGCCTCGACAGCCTGAACATAGGCGGGGGATTTCCCACCAAGAACTCCCTCTCATTCGAGTACGATTACAAATACATGATAGACGAAATCGTCAACCAGATCAGCCTGGCCTGTGCCGAAGCCGATGTGCCCGTACCGCATATCTTTACGGAATTCGGCAGCTTTACCGTAGGGGAGAGCGGAGGGGCTATCTACGAAGTGCTCTACCAGAAGCAGCAGAACGATCGCGAGAAGTGGAATATGATCGATTCCTCCTTTATCACCACCCTTCCCGATTCCTGGGCGATCAACAAACGCTTTATCCTCCTGCCCATCAACCGCTGGAACGATGAATACGAACGGGTGCTTTTAGGCGGGCTCACCTGCGACAGCGATGATTATTACAACAGCCAGCAGGATATGAACGCCATTTACCTGCCGAAATTCAAAAAGGACCAGCCGCTATATATAGGATTTTTTAATACCGGGGCTTACCAGGAAACCATTGGTGGCTTTGGCGGGCTGCAACATTGCCTGATCCCGCATCCCAAGCACATCCTGATCGACAAGGATGAGCAGGGAAATTTCAGGACGGAAGTTTTTAGCGAACAACAAAGAGCAGAAGAATTGCTGCAAATCCTGGGATATGAAAACGACCCTGCACTTCGGGGGGTTAACGGGGGAATTCGCACAATCGGAAAAGGCCAGAGGGGATACAATGCGGGTACCTTGTGAAGCGGTCACAAGCCGGCCGTAACCTGCCCGGCAAAGTTTGCATGCCCGGCTAACAAATGGTACTATGAGATGATTTGCTTAATCAATGGAGCTGAAAGTGGAAATTAAGGCAATTACACCCATAGCCAGGCACCTATCCGCTTCGGAAATTCCATTAAATAAAATCAATGATGACAAAGCCTAAAGGACCCATTACCCAATTTATGGAGAAATACTACCTGCATTTTAACTCGGCAACCCTCCTGGATGCTGCCCGGGCGTTTGAAGCGCAACTGGACGGGGGCGCAAAAATGCTGGTTTCCCTGGCCGGGGCCATGAGTACGGCCGAGCTGGGTAAGATCTTTGCGGAAGTCATCCGAAAAGACAAGGTGCATATCCTTTCCGTAACCGGGGCTAACCTTGAGGAAGACCTTATGAACCTGGTGGCCCATTCCCATTATGAACGCATTCCGCATTACCGCGACCTCACCCCGCAGGACGAATGGCAGTTGCTCGAAAAGGGCCTGAACCGGGTTACGGATACCTGTATCCCGGAAGAAGAAGCTTTCAGGAGGCTGCAAAAGCATATTTTTGAACTTTGGAAACAGGCAGAAGCAGCAGGGGAACGCTATTTCCCGCATGAATATATGTACCAACTGCTGCTTTCGGGCGTGCTGGAGCCCTATTATGAAATCGACATTAAAAATTCATGGATGTTCGCCGCCGCCAAAAAGAACCTGCCCATCGTCTGCCCGGGCTGGGAAGACAGCACCATGGGGAATATATTTGCTTCCTATGTGCTGAAGGGCGAGTTAAAGGCATCGACGGTTAAATCGGGGATCGAATACATGGCCTACCTGGCCGATTGGTATACCGAAAACTCTGGGAAAGGGATCGGGTTCTTTCAAATCGGTGGCGGGATTGCCGGGGATTTTCCGATTTGCGTGGTCCCGATGCTCTACCAGGACCTGGAGCGGACCGATACCCCATTCTGGAGTTACTTTTGCCAGATAAGCGATAGTACCACCAGTTATGGTTCCTATTCCGGGGCGGTCCCGAACGAAAAAATTACCTGGGGGAAACTGGATCTCAATACGCCCAAATTTGTGATCGAAAGTGATGCCACCATTGTTGCGCCATTAATTTTTGCTTATCTTTTGGACATGTAATTATGGATAACCTGAAGCGAGTCATAGTAGATTTTAAGAAATTAACGCCGGAGGTTCTTAAATTGTTAGTAGAGCGTTATCCCGACGGGTATGATGATCGGAATATCATCAGCTTCAAGAATTCCCAGGGAGAGCGTATACAAGCCGTTGAAGTCCTGACCGACGACACCAAGTATTTGGTGAAGATCAGCCAGAAACTGGAAATCACCATGGCGAATTATGACGAGGATGATTACGAGGACTTTGAGGAAAATGATCCGGAAGCCATCCCCGATTTCGACGTGGAAGATGAAGCTGCGGAAGAGGATTGAATGCATGCTTTCCAGGGATACCCGGGGGAGTACCGCCTAATGGGTCCCATCCCTCTTTTTGGAGAAGACAATTAACAAGCCACCTGCTGCGTTTATACTTTCATGAAAACACTTCCGTTCCATCTGGCCCTGCCCTGCCGAAGCATAAGTGTAACCCGGGATTTTTACATTGACACCCTGGGCGCCCGTCTCGGACGCCATACGAGCAACTGGCTGGATGTCAATCTCTTCGGGAACCAGATCACCTTTACCAAAGCGGGTGCTTTTGATTTTTCGTATAAATCCTACAAATTTGAAGACTCCGTACTGCCTTCGTTCCACTTTGGGATTATTGTGGATAAGGAAACCTGGATATCCCTCTATGCAAACCTGAATGATTCCCGCTATGAAGTCACTTCAGAAGTCATTTTCCTCAAGGGCAGGAAAGGGGAGCACAGATCCTTCTTTGTGTTGGATCCAAATGGCTACCGCGTGGAGTTCAAGTGCTTCAGGGAGCCCAAAGAAATCTTTTCTCATTGAGATTTTAGCTCAGCCCTGAGATTGCTGAGCATTTCCGACGTGGTCCGGTCCAAATCGAATTCGGGCCGCCATCCCCAGTCGTCCCGCGCAGGACTATCATCGATGCTTGCTGGCCAGGAATCGGCTATTTGCTGCCTGAAATCGGGTTCATAGCGGATAGAAAAGTCCGGCAGGTGTTTCCGAATGCTTTTTGCGACTTCCCCCGGGCTGAAACTCATGGCCGACAGGTTGTAAGAGGAACGCACCCTAATGGCTTCTTCCGGGCTGTTCATCAGTTCGATGGTAGCGCGGATCGCATCGTCCATAAACATCATGGGCAATCGGGTATCTTCTGCCAAAAAGCAGGTATAAGCCCCCTGGGTAAGGGCCTTCCGATATATGTCCACGGCATAGTCCGTAGTTCCACCCCCCGGGGAGGTTTTCCAACTGATCAGTCCGGGAAAGCGGAGGCTGCGTACGTCTACCCCGAATTTGTGATAGTAATAGGAACACCAGCGTTCCCCTGCCTGTTTGCTGATCCCGTAGACTGTGCTGGGCTCCATGATAGTGTGCTGGGGGGTATGGTCTTTTGGGGTGCTTCCTCCAAAAACGGCAATACTCGACGGCCAGAAGACCTTCCCGATTTTCTTTTCCCGCGCCAGGTTCAAAACGTTAAAGAGGGAATTCATGTTCAGGTTCCAGGCACGCATGGGAAACTTTTCGGCCGTGGCGCTCAGCATGGCAGCCATCAGGTACACCTCCTCAATCTCATAGTGCATAACCACGTCTTCCAGGGCTGCATAATTGGTGGCATCCAGCATTTCGAAAGGGCCTGAATCCATAAGGGCTCCACTGCCATGGCGAATGTCGCTCGCAATCACCGGCCCGTTCAGGCTGTTTTCCCTCAATACCAGGGTAAGCTCTGTGCCGATTTGCCCGCAGGCACCTAAAATTAGAATTGCATGTCCCATGAAGTGCTAATGAATTTGAGTCCCGGGCAAAGATAGCGGTTATTAAAATTTGTACCTTCGCCTCATGGCCAAATTATATTTATTGGTGCTGTGTCTGGCGCTCTGTTGCCAATGCAGACAGGCCGAGGAACCGGGGCAGGAAGGCACGACGCAGGAAGCCCGGCTCCAATTGTCAGGATTGCCTAAAAAAATCCCCTTAACCCCGGGGGCCCGGGAATTGGTAAGCGACTGGCCTGAATACCTGGAATTGGAGAACAGCCTGGACGAGTTGTCACGCGTTGCGACCAGAGAAGACCTGAGGTTGTTGCTGGAAGAACTGCTTGAAAAGGAAAAGGCGCTTGCCGCCTCGGATTACCCGGATCTTTTTGATGCCCCCCAGGTGAAGGGCAGGGAGAAGGTGTTTAAAACCTACCTGCTTAAGGCCAAGGCACAGCTCGAATACCGGCAGGACCCAATGGCGGCAACCGGGGAAATGATGACAGCATACAATGTGCTTTGCGATGAACTAAATACTATGGTCCGCGGAACGCTGGACAGAAAACTTTTATCAGATGAAAATTAGAATCCTAACATGCTTCGGAATCCTGTGGTGTTGCATTGCACAGTCTCAGGATACCCCCAAAACGGCCATAGAAACGGTGTTGGACGACTGGCACCGGGCAGCTGCCCGGGCCGATTTTGAAACCTATTTCGGGTATATGACCGAAGACGCCGTATTTATCGGCACCGATCCCACGGAGTACTGGGCGGGGGAGGCGTTCAGGAAATTTTCAAAGCCGTACTTCGACCGGGGTAAGGCCTGGGATTTTAAAGTGGTTGAACGGCATGTCTATTGGAATAATGCCAAAGACCTGGCCTGGTTTGATGAATTGCTGGATACCCGGATGGAAATCTGCCGGGGATCAGGGGTGTTGCAAAAGATAAACGGCAACTGGAAGATCGTGCACTATGTCCTCTCCCTTACTGTACCCAATGAGGACGTAAATGAACTCGTGCAACTCAAAAAGGAAAGCGACAGCCTGCTGCTACTGCAATTGCAAAAACATTGATTCTCCCCGATTCAGACTATCCCATTTAGTTGGCGGGGGACAGAAGCTTGACGCTACTTGGGAGGGGTTTCCTGTTTCTCCTTTCTGGACTCCAGAGCCTGCTTGCTAAGGCTTGCCAGGTTGAAATTCGGATCCATTTTAAGGGCTTCATCAATCGTGGCAATCGCCTGATCAATATTGCCTTTATCCATATTGTACTGTGCGAGGCCTTTTAAATGGAGGAAGGCAGCCTTCAGTGGAACCTCATAGGGCTGCTGCCGCTCATAGAACGCGTATTTCATGTCGTCCTTCGAATTTGCAATCCCGTAATTGATATATTCCATGGCCTTGGTGTTATTCTCGGTCTGTATACTGAGGTCGGCCATTTCATAGGCGATGAAGGGAGTGGGCTTCCTTTTGTAAAGGATCTGGTATTGTTCGAGGGACCTTTTGGGCTGGTTCAGGGCTTGCAGGGAAATGGCTTTAACCTGCACGGCCAGGTCTGAATCTGTGGTGTCCTTTTCGATGCCGATCGTATTGAGGGCCTGCAGGTGCTCGTTGTTGTTGGCGTAGATAAAGGCCAGGGTATCGCGCCTCTCCTTATTAGGAGATAGCACATTCAGGTGGGTGATGGCATTGATAACACCCTGGACATCCCCTTGCAACCGCATAGCACGGTAATAGGCCTCGTAGTGTTTCTGTAATTCCGATGAGGTTTGGGCCTGTGTGGGTATTCCGGCAAGAAGGAATATCAGAACAATGATCCTTTTCATGGTCCATGAAATTTAAGTGGGCCAAAACTAGTATTTTTTTTTGGGCAATGATGTTAAAGAAATATATAATTAAGGAAAGGACTGCACAAAAAAAGGATGCCAGAAGCATCCTTTTTTAATTTTATCGGGGGGAAAACAGGTCAAACAAGAGTCGTATGGACTTCCTTCGGGGCGTATGTACGCAACAGCCAGGCGTAGAATGCCAGGCTTTTCCTGTCGGTTTCCACGCAGGAACGAAGGAAGGTAATCAGGTCTTTGAAAAGGAGGTTCACACGGAGGGTGGGCAGGTTGATGTTCAGGTTTCCGGGATCGTACTGGCGATCGTCCGCGAGTACTTCCAAGTTTATCCGCTTCCGATGGTAATCGATCTGTACTTCGGTGGCGTTGTAGTGCTTTTTTATGATCAGCTGATGCAATTTCCGGAAATTAAGGGACTTGTTTTCATATTTGCAACTCCGGCGAATCAATCGATCGGTTTCCTTTAATATTCTCCCCTGTACACTTAAATTTTCCATGATATTTCTTTGATTTTGTGATACCTCAAGGTAGGAATTAACTGCCAAAAACTTGAAAATGAGGAGAATGAATGTTGAATTTTGTTGTGAAAGCCAATCGTCGCGTTGTGAACTAACTGAAAATTGATGAGAAAAAAGAGTAGCTATAAGAAAGAAAAAGGCTACTTTTTACCCATTTTCCTGGCATTCCGGATTCCAATGGAGCGTATCCGGGTACTGCTATCTGACGGATACGGGCTTCCCTGGAATAATAGTCCCTTTTGGTGGGATGGGCCGGATATACAGCGTTAAAAACCTTATTCCAGTGTTCATTTTCTATAACGGTTTCGATCAGGTGGATCGTATCTGCCTGATGGATGAGATTAACAAAGTCCGAACCATTTGTCAACCCCTTGCGGCCAGCAAGGCGGGTCACCGGATGCCGGTCCGGTCCTATCAACCCGCCCGGGCGAACAACGATGGTCTGCAGCCCGGGGTCCGATCTGAAAAGTGCTTCCACCTGTACCAATTCCCTGCCTGAGGCGGTTTGTGGCTCCGGGGGGCTTTCCTCGGTAATTATCCCAGGCCCCGGCCCATAGACGGAGGTACTGCTTATGAATACGAGATGGCGCACTTTTGACGCCAACACGGCCTTGTGAACCCCTTCCATTTTCCTTAAAAAGCTGCCCACGGACCCTTTCCTCAATCCCGGGGGAACCGCAATGATCAGGATGTCAATGCCATTGAGGAAATCCGCCAACTGGGCGCTGATCCCCGATATCCCCAGTTCCACTAGGTAGGGGTTGATCCCTTCCCCGGACAACTTTTCCAACTTCTCCGGGGTAGTCGTACTGCCGTGCACCCGGTATCCGGAATCAAGCAAGGTCTTAGCCAGGGGCAGGCCAAGCCACCCGCATCCCAGGATCGCAATTGACTTATTCAAACCGTACGGTCTTTTTAACCAGGATGGCGTCGTTCAGCACAAAGGGCTTGGGGATCTCATCCTTTGGCCTTTCCGGCACGGTAAACAAGGGATGCTTCAGGAGATCGTTCGACGCCTCATACAAGGTCAGGTCCAGGCTGTTGTCCTTTGGGATACTAATTTCCAGCGAAGTGGCATCCTCCCCGCTTATATAATGGGTGAGCAGGCGCGGGCCCTTCCTTGCTTCCAAAAACTCCGGAGAGAGGGGAATCCCATTCACAATGGCTTTGGTTACAGGGGTATTCCCGGTAAAGATTTCCAGCCGGTTTACCTTTCGTTGCGAGTGGATTTCAATGGACAGAACACGCGTATCGTCAATGACCGTATCCCGATTGGTGGTCACCAGCGGGGGATCAATCTCTTTAACCGGGGCAGCTTCCGAATAGGTGAAAGCGCTCCCGTATTTACTGCTGAGGCTGGTCTTATCCCCTGAGGAAGCCGGGGATTCCCCATCCTTGAAAAAAGAAGCATTCCATGCAGACAGTCGGGAATCATAGCTTAGCCAACGGGCCTCCCCACTGTCCTCGTCCATCAGGTAAACCAGGCTTGTTGGCCTGGGCCGATCGGTATTGAAGCCGGATGTAAGGTGGGCGCCTGTGATAAACCCAAGGAAAATGAGAAAGCAGAGGCCGCCCAGTTGCCAGCGGGCACGCATCTTTCCAAATACGGGCAATAGCAGGAAGAACAAAAGGGTGGTTAAGAGGGTGGATGTAACCAGCATCTTCAACCCCAGGCCGACGGGAAACATCTGTACCAAAGGTGCGAGGATCCAGAGTGCCGGCACACTCAGGGCTACCAGTACCAGGGGCTCCGGCTCCTTCTGGTACAGCACGATCAGGAAGGCAGCCAGAAATCCGAATACCGGGATAATAAAGAAACTGGCCCCGGGCAAATAGGCCGCCAGGGCACCGCACAGTGCGAGCCACAGGAGCAGGGGAGCCACCAGGAGGTTAGGGAGCTGTTCTTTTCGGAACGGCTGGTACGTCCAGAAACAAACGGCCAAACTGAGGAAAACAAAGGCGGCAATATAAAAATGTCCATTATAAGGAAAGCCCTGCAGGATTTCCGTATAGGCGGGATATACTTTCAGTATCCCCTTCCAGCAAAAATACCCGAGGCTTCCGTTTATCAACAATACCAGGAGGGAAGATCCCAGGCCTTTGGCCATATCTTTCCATTGCAGGATATTTTTTCGCAGCCCGAAAAAGATCAAAGCCAGGAAGCAAGCCGTCGCCAGGGCGAACATGGGCCAGATCCATGCATAAGGGTAAGCGAGCAGGCGGAAAAAAGGGACATTAAAATAAACCTCGTCGCTATCGCTTTTAAGCTGGCCGAGGTCGGCCATGCTGAAATGCTGGAGCAGGGGCATGAGGTAGCTGCCCTGGTGTTCCAGGGACGTTCTGTCTAAGCGGGAATAGTTGTCCAGGCGGGTATGGTAGTCGAAATGGTCATCTATAAACGCGAAGTTGAACCCGTCAATATCCGCGTCTTCCCTGAAGACCGTCAGGTCTGTGTCGTTCGGGAGCATTTTATAGATACTGTAAACAAGCGAATTTCCCACCGGATAATGGGGATCGGCCGCCATAAATTCCTTAATAAGGTTGCGGTTGCCACCATTGGTTTCGAGCAGCATATAAGAGGGGCCGCCAGATCCCCTGGCTTCAAAATTAAGGACCAGGCCTACGTCTGCCGCCCAGGCATGCCGGTTGACGAACAGGTCGGCACCATTCAGCCCCAGCTCCTCGGCATCTGTAAAGAGGATGATGATATCATTTTTCGGGCTCGGATGGCTGGCCAGGAAGGCACGCACCCCTTCCAGGATGGTGGCCATCCCGCTTCCGTCATCACTGGCCCCCAGGGAGGAATGCGGACTGCTGTCATAGTGCGAAAGCAGCAGCAGGGCCTTGCCATTCCCAGACCCTTTAATCCGAGCCATAATGTTGGTGGCCTTGCTGAAGTTGGCCCAGTCACCTGCCGTATAGCCTTCCTGAAGCACAGGCTCCAGGCCCAGTTCCCGTAACTGGGACAGCAGGTATTCGCGTACCTGCCGGTGGGCGGGAAACCCAACGGCGTGGGGCTGGCGTGAAACGGCTTCAACATGTTTGAGGGCGCGTTCGGTTGAAAAGCTGTCTTCAGCTAGTGGACGCCTGGGCAGATGGGACGGCCATGTGGTAGTGAGGGCTGTGTAAATGGCCAGCAAGATCAACAAAATAGTAGTTACCGTACTGAATGTCTTCATATGCATATCCTATCGGTTAAAAGTATAAAATTTTGAAAGTCTGTAACCTTAGGGCGCCTTTTTTTACGAAATTCACATTATTTAACTATATTTAGAGTTTACCTAATTAAAAATCAACCAGATGGGAATTAAAAGTTTTCAGGGCCGAAGGGCCAAAGTGGGGACCAAAAAGGAGTACATTGCTCCGATCCTGGTGGAAGATTACATGAGCCGTAAACTGGTGACATTCTATCCGGACCAGTCCATATTGGAGGTCATGGAATTGTTTGCGAAACACCATATCTCAGGAGGTCCGGTACTGGACGACAATGGGTTTCTGGTCGGGATCATCTCGGAAGCCGATTGCATGAAACAAATTTCCGAAAGCCGTTACTTTAACCAGCCCATCCTCGACAAAAGCGTTGAGCGCTACATGTCTGACAAAGTGGAGACCATTCCGCACGATGTGAGCATTTTTGACGCAGCAGCCCAGTTCCATAAGAATAACCGCCGGCGCCTGCCGGTTTTGAAAAACGGGCTTCTGGTAGGGCAGATCAGCCGGAAGGATGTTGTGATCGCAGCCCTGAAGCTAACGGGTCATAACTGGAAATAACCACCTGTTCCAATGAGGGTAAATACGGGAAGGAAAGACACCTCATTCCCGTTTTACTATCATAAAGTAATCCTTTTCCAGGGGCAGGTAGCCCAGGTCATAGACAAAATAATAGGTGGTCCCTTTCTTGGTGGTATAGAGTGTGGTAAACAGATTAAAATCGAACCCCTTGTCCAGCAACCGGGACCTTCGGGTGGTGGTCTTGCCTCCTTTCAGGGGGAAACTGCCCAGGATGCGGTAATTCTTCCTCAGCCGGTTGTTTATATTGCGGATGAGGTTGGTAGTGTCCTTGTTGCGAAGGTTGTGCCAGGCATTCCTGCAATGGTCCGAGCAGAATTTCTTGTCTGCCCTTCCCAGGATATTGGCACTGCATTCCAGGCAGTTTCGTTCGGGCATGGGATCATTCTATTTCCAGGCTGTATTTTGTAAGGAGACCGGGAAGCGCTTCCCGGTTGAACCGCGCCTTTTTCAGATCGTTGTTCTCGGGATCGATATTAAAATTGACAGCATTCCTGAAATCCGTTCCCCCCAGACCAGATTGCCAGAAAATGGCGTTCCGAAGGTCGCATCCGTCAAAAGAAGACCCGTTGGCATCCGCTCCTGTAAAATCGGCACCCATCAGGATGCAACCCTCAAAAACGGTTTGTCTTAGCTTCATGTCGACAAAGGAACACAAATTCAGCGCACAATCCTTGAAGCGAAAGGAGAGCAAAAAATCGTCCAGGTCTTCAAACCGCAATCCCAACATCTTGCACCGCAGAAATTCCGTCTCCTTGAATCGGGTGAATTTCAGGTTTGCATTGCTGAGGTTGCAATCTTCAAAATGGCATTCGAGGAAATGGGTGCTGTCCAGATATCCGCCGGAAAAATCACAGCCTGTAAAATCACAGTTTTCGTATTCGCCTTTCGGGAGCCTGGTTCGGGTGAAATTATGCCCCTGGTATTTCCGGTCACCTAAAAAAGGGGTATCCATATCTGACGGTTTTTGGTTCAGGAAAAACTAATAACGGGCCTGTCAATGCCGGCGGAACGACAAGGTTTTAACTTTCGGAGTCATCGAACCAAAGCTTCCCGGGTTGAAGGAGGAAGGGTTCCGCCATACACCACCAGCCGATACCGAAGTACCAGGGGGGAGGAAACCGGCACGTCTACCGCTTGCCTTCCCGGGAATACCGGATTCTGCATGCTCCCTTGCCCCCGGAGGATCCACCGGGTTTTGGCCTGGTCCCATGCATTCAATGAAACGATGAGGATCCCTGCCGGGGCACCTCCCACCCCCAGGGAGCCGGAAATATCCATCCAGGAGGCCGCAGGGACGGCCAGCTCTTCGGGCGTTACAGGTCCTCCGGCCGATTCGAAACGAATGTCTTCCGGCAACCGCATGCGAACTGAGAACCCCCCATAGCCTTTCGCGTCTTCCGACCCCCCCAACCGGAGTCCCGGGACCAGGGCGGTGAGGGCAATTTCAAAATCGAGGATGCGGTAATTCCTAACCCGGGGATGTATGGTCACGAGGGTCGTTTCCCGTAGCAGGTTTTGGGGAGGGGATGCCGTATCCCGGGGATCCCGGGCCTTCCAGAAGGTTACGGCCCGGAGTTGAAGCAGGGAATCCCTTAGTTGGGCGTCCAGGGAATGAACATCCCATTGGATCCCTTTGCATTCCCAGGCATCACCCCATTTTGTTCCATTAACCAGCAGTTGGTGCCAGGCCCAGAAAACCCCGCGATGGTGGGGATGGTCTGCCGGAAAATCCTCGGTAAGCACCGCCCCGTCGGGGGCGTAGAGGGGATGGATGTAATCGGCCCGTTTGTATTGGCCTTCCAGGGAAGTCGGTTTTCGGTGAAAATAGAGGATCTTCTCAGGGCCCTGGGATACCAGGATCCCATCGGTATCCCCGGAAGCTGTAAGCCCCTGGGCCATTGCATAAAAGGGGAGGAGGACAAGAAGCCACCCGGTGCGCCAGTGATTTTTCATATACCCGGATTTACAAAAAAGGAAGGATCATCGTTCCGCGGCCTCCGCGAATGGATCCGCTTCAAGGTACACATTTTAAGCATTTCAAACCAACCGGCGGTTCAGGCAGCAGCTGCCAATGGCATCCTAAATAGCCAATTGCAAACGACTACAAACGAAATTAAATGCTTTCTGACCGAGTGCCCCTGGTTGCTTTGCTAGCTTCGTGTTGCCGGGATGGGAAATACCCGGTTGTATGGACTGTTTAACCTTAAAAGCAACGTAATGAACGCACTCAGAAACAAAGTACAGTTAATTGGAAACCTGGGCCAGGACCCCGAGGTCATCACCCTGGAAAGCGGGAGCAAGCTGGCTAAATTTTCGGTAGCCACCAATGAGACCTATCGGAACTCGAAAGGGGAAAAAATCACGGAGACCCAATGGCACAATGTGGTGGCCTGGGGTAAAACGGCGGAGATCGTGGAAAGCTATTTGGGGAAGGGCAATGAGGTAGCCGTTGAAGGCAAGCTGGTTCACCGTACCTATGAGACCAAGGAAGGGGAGAAGCGCTATGTGACTGAAGTTAAATGCAACGAACTGCTCATGCTCGGAAAGTGATCCCCCGTCACTATGGATGTTCATCGAAAGGTCTCCGCAAAGAGGCCTTTTTTTCTGGCCGGCATTTGGCACCAGCTATGGCATCCTGCTAGCTTATGGCCCCCTGTGCCAGGCGCCGGGGGAGACCGGTCTGCAGCCTTCAGCCCGGAACGCCGGGCGGGGATATACCTATAGGCGGCTATCATATTCCCTGAATATGATAGCCAGAAAATCAGCACTTTAAGGAATATTTTGGAAAAATGTCGATAAAAGACGTAACATCCGAAGCTTAAACCCGTCCATTAAAATAGGCAACTGGCCGAAGAAGCCGGCCATTGGGCCGGGAACTTTTGCCGGGTACTGTATATAGACTACCTTAAAGTAAAAATTCACCATGCGTTACAACAGATCACATCGCGGGATCGGCCGGGTACCTTCCCTGAGGAGGTTTGCGGCATGGGCCCTGTTTGTGCTCTGTTGGCCGTTGGTAGCTGTGGCCGAACAGGCCTACCCTTCAGAATCCCATTTGGCATTCTATGAGCAGAAGGCACTGGAAGATGCAGCCTACGAACAAATGGTAACCTGGAATTCAGAAGAAGACGAACTGGACTACTGGCAAGACCAGCGGAACTTCGAAGAAGCCCTTCACGAAAGTAACCTTAGGGGATACCAGGTATATCTGAATACAAAACGGAAAGTATATATGGCCCACTGGGCGGCCTGCGGGACCCAATGCCAACATGGCGATTACTTCCAGTTGCAGGCGGCCTACTACCTGCAGAACGGACGACAGGAAATCCTTCCGCAATCGGAGAGTACGGCCCTGAACACAGGGGGCGATGAAGTCGCCCAACAGAAATTTCCGTAACCTCTAAAATACAGCCCGTAACTATCGGGCTGAATTCCGGCAGCTTTTTTCAGGCAACTTTCTTTATAAGGTCGAAACAGGGGCAGCGCGAACAGCGTTTTTTCTCGCTCTTCAGATATTTTTCGCAGCAGGTTTCCTTGCAGGCGCAGGGCGGAAACCCCATAAGAGATTCCTTGCGAGTTCTTTTCAGGGCTTTCCGGCGCTTCTTACCGGCTTTCTTCTTCTTCTTTCCCAAATGGAAGGATTTGTTGCGCCTAAAACTAATTATTTATATTAATTCTAAATAAAAACAACTGTTAAAGTTTAAGGCCCCGGTTTATTGGCCGCACTGCCTGCCGTAATCTGCTGAACATCGCGGTCAAACAGGTATAACCCACCCTTGTCGTTGCCGATCAGGTTTATTTTATCGAGAATGGTGCGGGCCAGCGCCTCTTCCTCAATTTGCTCTGCTACGTACCATTGAAGAAAATTGTGGGTGGCATAATCCTTTTCTTCCAGGGTAACCTGTACCAGGCGGTTGATGCTTTCGGATACGGCGATCTCATGGTCGTACAATTCTTCAAACAGCTTTTGGAATGAGTCATATTCCGTTTTGGGGGCCTTTAACTCGGAAATTTTCGCGTGTCCGCCCCTTTCATTTACGTACTTAATAAGTTTCAGCATATGTATCCTTTCTTCATCCGAATGTTTGTACATAAAATTTGAAATACCTTCCAACCCTTTAACCTCCGCCCATGAAGCCATGGAAAGGTATGACTGGGATGATTCGGCCTCGACCCGGATCTGATCGTTCAATACTTTTTCTACTTGCTTGCTTAACATGGCGTTCCTTTTTCTTAAAAGTACAATTTATCTGCTTCATGTCCACATGCATTCAACGGTGATATGGGGTAATGTTCCGGCAGTTGTGCCCCGGCCCATTCGCCTTTGTCACCCAACTATTAAAGGAATTTAGCTTCCGGAATCCCGAGACGGGGTTGATGCGATCCCGGGGGGATCAGTAATACCTAATCCGAGACTCTGCCCGTACGTTCATCGGGCATTTTCAGATAGGATCTGGATTTCCTTTTTTCCATTGCGGATAATTGGGATTCGTCAAATGAAGCCGGGTCTCCTTTGTAACTAATCCTCCAGATTCTTCCAATATTGGAATCGGATACGAAGAGTGATCCGTTGGGGCCTTCCGCCAGGCCCATGGGCCTGAAGCGGGCGTCCGCCACGGTTTTGACGGTATCTACCCCGGTAAAGCCGTCAGCGAAAACTTCCCATTTACCCGTGGGCTTCCCGTTGGCAAAGGGTACAAAAGCGACAATATAGCCCGCCTGGGGATAGGGAGAGCGATTGACAGAACCGTGAAAGGCGATAAATGCGCCGTTTTTATAGCGGGCGGGAAACTGGTTCCCCTTGTAGAATAACAGGTCATTGGGCGCCCAGTGTGCCGGGAGGCCCATCAGAGGTTCGGCATAGCCCTCGGCGACTTTCTTCCCATCCCCCCCATACTCCGGCGCCAACATCCGCTTGTGTTTAAATTGGTCGTAATAAGTATACGGCCAGCCAAAATTATCCCCTTCCTCAATTTTCATTAATTCTTCCGCAGGCAGGATCGCCTGCTCCCATTCACTATAGTATTCAGGCGCGTGGTTATGAAGATAATCCCTGCCGTGTTGCACGGCGTATAAACTATTATCGTCGTCATGCCATGAAATGGCGACAATACTGCGCAATCCCAGGGCGTACATGCTGCCATCCTGCTGGGTTTGGTTTAGTTTGCCGGCATCAAATCGCCAGATACTGCCCAGGACATTCAGGCCCGGGCAGGGATACATCCCTACGATCTTACCTTTGGCATTGCTATCCTCGCAGGCGTTGGTAGGGGCACTGAAGGTCACATACATATGGCCCTCATGGTCAAAAGCAAGGGATTTGGCATTGTGCCAGCGTTTTGGGAACTGGTCCGTCAGGACCACTTCCGGCGGACCCTGGGGGACCAGGTGATCAGGTGACAATTTTTGCCGGTATATGATCTGCTCCGAGCTAAAGTAGAGATAGCCGTTATAGATGCGCATTTCTGTAGCAAACCCCCCGTCATTGGGGTAATCCCCGAAGCGCTCATAGCGATCTGCGTGCCCGTCGCCGGTGGTATCCCGCAAGGCGACATTCCCTTTGGTCCCGGTGGGAATCCGCAATTTAACATAGATATCGCCATTCTCGTTCACGGCCAGGTGCCTGCTGGGCCCCACACTATCATGTACAATATTCCCAACAAACCCGTCCGGAAGGAAGAGACCGCCATTTTCGGTGGCCATGGTGGATGTCCGGGAGGGAGGAGGGGTCGGTTTGGGCGTTCCTCCGGGGTCGATCCGGTCTGAGGCCTTATCCTTACAGGACAGGAATAAAATGACAGATAAGAAAACAACTACCCCTGCATTTTTTATGCACATGAAAATCTCCTTATTTAAAGTTCAAAAATGTAAACGATCGGATTACTCCAGCCAAAAAGGAACGCGGAGGCCCCTGATATATGTGCGATGTACCCGATATTGCCTTCCTTTCAGAAAACCTGGCCTGCCCCGATCCTTTTTCCCATATTCCGTTCCTCATTTATAAGGCAAATGGGCGGGAAATATTCGATCCATTTATCCAATCGTCCCTGCAAAATCCATTCCCGGATTCGCCTGGAAAGGTAATGATTTCCAAGCAGCTTAGGCCCTTTGGCATTTCCAATTGGGGGTTGCCTATCGCGCGGCAATGATAAGGGACAACCCGGCCAGATAGAGGAACAGCATCCAATATAGAAGGCGGGTAACCCCCGGCGGGGCCATTCTAAATTCCCGCCACACGAAAATGCCCCATAAGGCGGCAACCACCGTAGCCCCCTGTCCCAGGCCATAGGAGATAGCCGGCCCGGCCTGGTCTGATGCCAGGATGCTGAACGACATCCCTATGCACCAGATCACACCGCCCAATATTCCCATCAGGTGGTCTCGCACACTGCCTTTGAGATAGTCCCCCATACTCAGGCTGCGGCCTTCGAGGGGTTTTTTCATCAAAATGACATTGAACAGGAAATTGCTGCAGAGGATCCCGAGGGAAAAGACGAACACGGCGGCATACGGACCCAGCTTTCCCGGGATGGGGTTGATAAATTCCGGGGATATGGCATTCGCCACGTATTTATAAAAGAGCCCCATCAGGGCACCTGCCGCCACTGCGAGGAAAAGGCCTTTGGTAGGAACCTTCTGTTGGCTTGCCGACAAGCGCTGATAGGCCCGGGCGTTGAGGATCATGGCCAAAACAATGAGCCCCACCCCGCCGAACAGGATGGTCGGGCTCCCCAGCGGGGTATCCAGGTAGTTGACGATCACGCCGATCACGAGTGCCAAACCAATCCCTACGGGAAATGCCACCGACATACCGGCAATCGTGATGGCGGCGACGAGCAGGATATTGGCGGCGTTGAAGAGGATACCTCCCCAAAAGGCCGACCCCAGGTTTGAGGGATCGGCCTGGGACAGGTCCTGTACAAATGCCCGGCCCTGGTCTCCCAGAGAGCCGGCGGTAAGTGCAAATACCAGGGAGAATAATACGATCCCCATGACGTAGTCCCAGTAATACAATTCGAAACGCCAGGCTGGCGACGCCAGCTTCTGGGTATTCGCCCAGGAACCCCAGGCAAACATGGTCAGGATACAGAAAACGACGGCCAGCAAATAGGATTCTATAATAAACATGAGCAGTTGGTTAGGTGATTTCGTGTAAGTACGGGGCCGAACTCTGTGCCCCCATTTTTGCGACAGACCTGGATGCTGCCCTAATAGCCAAGGCGACGGCCTCCTTCCAGGGTTTGCCTTCCGCGAGGCAAACGGCCAGGGCGCCATTGAAAACATCTCCGGCGGCCGTGGTGTCCTTTACCTCAACCACAGGGGCCGGGATAAAAAAGGATTCCTCCTGGTTCCTGAAGCAGGCCCCCTGGCTTCCCAGGGTTACGACTACGTTCCGGACCCCCATTTGTATGAATTCCCCGGCAGCCCGCATGGCACTGTCCGGGCCCGTTACCGGGATCCCCGTAAAAAATTCCGCCTCGGTCTGGTTTGGGGTTATCGAAAACAGACCCGTAAGAATGTCATTGCTTATGGCCCTGGCTGGCGCCGGATTCAGGATAAGGCCCTGGCCGGTGGAACGGCAGTGCACGGCCAGTTCCACTAAAACGGAGATAGGCGTTTCCAATTGGGTAAGAAGGATTCCCGCCTTTGTGAGAAGCGCCTTTTTACCCGCCAGGTGGCCCGGAGTAAGCGCATGGTTGGCGCCGGGTGCGACCACGATTTCATTTTCGCCTGCATCGTTGATAAGGATCAGGGCCACCCCGGAAGGACGACCATTTACTACGGAGGCCCCTGTCAAATCCAAACCTTCCTCCCGATAATGAGCCAGGGCATTTTTGCCGAACAGGTCGTCCCCCACACAGCATATAAAAGATACGGTGCCTCCCAGGCGTGCGGCCGCAACGGCCTGGTTGGCTCCCTTGCCCCCGTGGAACATCAGCAGATCGCCGCCCAACAGGGTTTCCCCCGGTTTCGGAAATCGTCCCGATTGCACTACCAGGTCGGTATTGGAACTTCCGATAACCAATATTGAAGACATATCAGGGGGCCTTGGCAATGAGTGACGGATGCTCCATGGTTTGGAAGAAATCGCTGAGGATAGCATCCCGGTCAAAATTCTCCCAAAGTATGATATCACGGGGATTGGATGGCCGGTCTACCCAGGCATTGTCAATGAGCACGGGTGCCGGGATGGTTTTCTGCTTCCCCCATGCGGGATTTTTCTGGATGGCGACCGCCACCATGTCAAAAAGCGGGCGGGAAGGGGGGTCATCGTGGTAATCGATATGTTCGAATAAATCCACTGAATAATCCCCGAAATGGCGGAATTCACCCCCATGTCTCCCGGAGACCGCCGTAGCCGATTCGGGCCCCAGCCCGGGCATTTTCCTGGAAATTTCTTCTTTGGTCACCCGAACCGCGTCCGTACCGGAAGGCTTCCCGTACCTCACGGTAACTATTTCAAATGGAAGGGGGCTGTTTAGCACATAATTCATGGCAATTGTATCGTTGTCCTGGTTGTATTCCCCGGGCTCCGGGTAGTTGGATCCCAGCCAGACCACACGGGTCCGTTCGGCAAAGGAAGGATCTTTCCTCAGGGCCAGGGCGATGTTGGTGAGTTTCCCCACAGCCACAATGGTAATTCGCTCCCGGGCCGTGCTTTCAAGCAGGAAATCCACCGCTTCCTCCCCGTCAAATGAGTTGGGGTCCCAGCTGGCCGTGATCTCCCTGAAATTACCATCAGCACCTTTCAGGAGGGGAAAGGAAGCTTCGGCCCGGCAAAGTTGCAGGACCCGACTGGCCTCCTGATACTGTGCATCAATATCTCCCCCGTTGTAAGTGGCGTTGACCGTTACCCCCCGAACATCGAATATATCGGCATTGAACAGCAGGTAAGCCAGGGCGTGCTGATCATCCAATTCGTTGTTCGCGTCGGTGTCAAAGATGATCTTAGGTTTCGGGGCACCCATTAAAACGAGGTTCCCCGGTATTAGATTGCCCATGGAGTTTGTGCTGCGAGTGCTGGTGTATCCCAACATAAGAAGGACGGGGATGCAGAAGGCCGGGAGGATTTTCATAGGGTCGGTATTTTTAGTGGGAGATCATAAGATCGGATGATAAGATACAAAATATCACCTTCCCCTATCGCAGCCGCCCGGGCCGTATCGAACCCATACCGATCCTAAGCTTGCTAGGTGATGGGCTGCCCGTTACCCACCCCTTCTTCATCGGGGTTCAGGAATACGAGTTTCCCTTCCCGGTTCTCCGTCATCAGGATCATCCCCTGGCTTTCCACCCCCCGCAGCGGCCTGGGGGCGAGATTGGCCAGGACGGTAACTTTTTTGCCAAGGATGGCTTCTGGCTCAAAGCTTTCGGCTATCCCGGACACGATAGTGCGCGTATCTATGCCGGTATCCACCTGCAGGACCATCAGTTTCTTGGTTTTTGGCATTTTCTCCGCTGCGATGATGGTGCCCACCCGCAGGTCCATTTTGGAAAAAGCGTCAAAATTTATGGTTTCCTTTTGTGGCATAACCGTGGTATTCTCTAATTCATTCGATTTTTTGGTCGCTTCCAGACGGGCCAGCTGGGCCTCTATTTCCTGGTCTTCGATCTTCCTGAACAGCAATTCACTTTTCCCGATCCTGTGACCGGCAGGCAATAGTGCTTCCTCCCGGGATACTTCCTTCCAGGAGATCTGCCCGTCTGCCCGGTCCAGGCCAAGCATTTTTACCAGCTTTTCGGAGGTGAAGGGTAGGAAAGGAGCCGAGAGGACCCCCAGGGAAGCTGCGATCTGAAGGGCTACAAAGAGGATGGTCTGTACCCGTTCTTCGTCCTCCTTGATCACTTTCCATGGTTCTTCTGCAGCCAGGTACTGGTTTCCAAGGCGGGCCAGGTTCATCAGTTCCTGGCTAGATTCCCGGAAGCGGTACCTGGATATGGAATCTTCCAGGGATGCAGGGAAGGCCCGGGCAGCCTGGAGGGTTTCCCGGTCCGTTTTGTTGAGGGGGCCGGGGGAGGGCACCACCCCTTCGAAATATTTGTGCGTAAGTACGCTTACCCGGTTGATGAAATTCCCGAAGATGGCTACCAGTTCGTTGTTGTTCCTTGCCTGGAAATCCTTCCAGGTGAAGTCGTTATCCTTGGTTTCCGGGGCATTGGCGGTAAGGGTATAGCGCAAGACGTCCTGCATATCCGGGAAATCTTCCAGATACTCGTGTAACCAGACCGCCCAGTTCCTCGAGGTGGATAGTTTTTGTCCTTCCAGGTTAAGGAATTCGTTGGCGGGCACGTTTTCGGGGAGGATGAATTCCCCGTGTGCCTTTAGCATGGACGGAAAGATGATGCAGTGAAAGACAATGTTGTCCTTCCCTATAAAATGTACCAGTTGCGTGTCCTTGTCCTTCCAGTAAGGCTCCCAGTCTTTTCCTTCCCGTGCAGCCCATTCCTTGGTGGACGAGATGTAGCCGATGGGGGCGTCAAACCAAACATAAAGCACTTTTCCCTCGCCCCCGGGAACCGGGACGGGGATCCCCCAGTCGAGGTCCCTGGTGACCGCCCTGGGTTTCAGCCCTTCGTCTATCCAGGATTTGCATTGCCCGTAAACATTGGGTTTCCAGTCGTTCTTGTGATGCACCAGGATCCAGTCTCTCAGGAAAGGTTCGTATTGGTCCAAAGGGAGATACCAATGGCGGGTTTCCCTCAGAGTGGGTATTGATCCGCTCAGGGTGGATTTCGGGTTGATGAGTTCTGTGGCGCTGAGGGAAGAACCGCAGTTCTCACACTGGTCCCCATAGGCTTCGGCATACCCGCATTTAGGGCAGGTACCGGTCACAAACCGGTCGGCCAGGAACTGCCCCGCCTCCTCGTCGTAGAGCTGGGCGGTGGTCTCTTCCACAAAATCTCCCTGGGAGTACAGTTTCAGGAAAAAGTCGGAAGCGGTTTTATGGTGGATTTTCGCGGACGTCCTGGAATAATTGTCAAAAGCAATCCCAAAGGCCTGAAAAGAAGTACGGATCATCTGATGGTACTTATCGATTAGTTCCCTGGGGGTGACGCCTTCCTTTTTTGCCTTCATGGGGATGGCCACCCCATGTTCATCGCTGCCACAAACAAAGGCCACGTCCTGGCCTGTCTGCCTCAGAAAACGTACATAGATGTCGGCGGGCACATAAACCCCCGCCAGGTGTCCGATATGAATGGGCCCGTTGGTGTAGGGCAAAGCGGCTGTGACCGTATAGCGTGCTGGTTTCTTCGGCATTAAAAATGGATTAAGGCACAAAAGTAACCATTTTTTCAGGCCGTGCATGGCAACCGGCGTAAAATGAAACCCCCGGAAGGGATCCGGGCGATCAGGGGCCCGTACCACATTCCGGGGGAATGTTTCTTCAGTAACGGGGGATCAGGAAACCATGATCGATTTAGACATTTTCCTGCCCTGTACCTGGATCCGGTAGATATACTTTCCGGTAGACAGGTTCATGGGCATCCGATCCCGAATATTGATCTCTATGGATCCTTCCATCATCATTTCATTGAAGATGGTGCCTACATTCTGTCCCAGGATATTGTATAGCTGGATGTCCACGTGGGCGGTGAAAGGCATTTCCAAATAAATATAAGGGGTTTGCTTGGTAGGATAGAACGGCTTGTGGATGATGGCCGCCAGCATTTCGGGCGTTGCGTTTTCTTCGTCCCCTTCCCCTGGGGTGGGTGGGGTGGGTGGGTCGTTGCTGTACACCACGTCGGGGAATTCTGTTCCGCTGCAGCTGAAGCCCAGGTTGACAGGGTTGTAAGGATGGCCCAGCAAATGTTGTTCAACCAGGGGGATGGGCACGCAGAGCCATTCTCCCAGCACAGTGGCATACAAATCCCGGAAATCTACCGTGTATTCGAGGTTGCCCCTGCTGTTGGGGTTATCCAGTGACGGGTGTTCACCCACGAAGGCACTTCCGTCCAGGCCAGACCCAAAGAACAGGGTAGGGGCCGCTTTCCCGTGGTCGGTTCCATTGGAACCATTCTCGAAGATTCGCCTTCCGAATTCCGAAAAAGTCATACTGAGCACCTTATCATCCTGTTGGGTAAAGGCCAGGTCATCGTAGAAATTATCCACGGCAATGGAGAGGTTAGACATCAACTGTTCGTGCGCCAGGGGTTGGTTTCCGTGGGTATCAAAGCCGCCCATGGAGATCATATAGACCTTGGTTCCCAGGTTTCCTTTGATCAGGCGGGCCAGCAGGGCGAGCTGTCTGGCGAAACCGTTGTCCTGGTATTCCACCTGGTTCTGTCCGCGTTCATAGGCATCGTGGATAAGGCCGGAATATTCATAAGTTGTATTTGCCACACCCCTCAGGAACTTTAATTGATCCCCGTACATGCAGCTGTTGAATAGGCTGTCATCCAGGCTGTACTGAACCCCGGTTTCAGCGATCTGCTCAAGCTGGTCTATGTTTGAGGTCACGAATGCGTAATTGGTTTCTTCCCCCTGGAAAACCAGGCTTCCGAAGTTTCCAATCTGAATGGCTGCGGGGGAAGCGGGCGGGTTTATGAGGTAATCGGGATAAATATTTTCAAAATAACGCCCCATCCACCCGGTATTCAATCCGGAAAATCCGGTGGTGGTCAGGTCCGTATTGGCAAAGATATCCGAACCGGTAAAATGCGAAAGGCTTTGGTTTTCATAGCCTACCCCGTGCACCGCCTTAAACTGCCCTTCGCCCCACATAGATTCCAGGGAATTCATATAGGTGGGGATCCCGAATTCGTCGGTTAGTTTAAGGATCTTGCTTTCGGGCAGGTAGATATTGGGCCTGGCGTTCCTGTAGGTATCGTACTGCTCGATGGGGATGACTGTACTCAGGCCGTCATTCCCGCCAGACAGGCGAATAAGGATCAGGATGGCATCGGTTGGGGCATTGGCGATAGCAGCAGTCAGTGGGGAAGGTGCCGATGCGGTGAGGAAATTACTCCCCAACATCATGGAACCTGACCCTGCTATACCCAATGCCTGTAAGAAGGATCGCCTGCTCCAGTACTTATGTTCCAGGTCGTGCTTTTCGCCTTTCTGTATTTTGATGGGGATATGGTTGTTGCACATAGCGGTAGGTTACTTTAATTGAAATTCCGGTTGCCTCGAGAGATGCATAAGCAGGAGGAAAACCTGTTGGGGCACTTCGGGGCTTACCGAAAGCATCCACAGTCCCAGGCCACCCGGGTAGTAATCGGAGCCGTAATAATTCTCGGGAACATCCTCTATCTTGAATACAGACATGGCATTGTCAAAATCCTGTTGAGTTAGCAACCCTTTCGGCAGGAACTTGTTCACCAGGGCGGTTACTACTATCTCAGGATTGCTCGTATTGCTGTCTGCCGGTCCTACGGCATCCATGGCCAAAGTCCGGTATTGTTCCGGATTATCCTGGAAAAAGGCCTGCAGGAACACTTCGAGTGTAAGCCAGCGGCCGATAATAAAATTGGTGTTGATCCAGGTTCGGTTGCGTTGCCAGCCGGCCACGTCTACCGGGTCGAACAATTCCTGTCCCAGGAGTACGGTCGCATCGATCACATTCAGCAGGGTGTTGTCGTTATATGCAAAGCCCGTCTCCTTAATAAGATTGAGATACAGGTCATACGGGCTTTTGATGATTACCCCTATGGCCTCATCGTCAAAGAAATGCTGACTCTTGAAAAGCTGCGAAAGCACCGGTGCAATTTCGAAATTATTGGCCATAAAGGTACTGGCCATCCCTGAAATGATCGCCTGGGCGTTGCCGGCGTCGTCATTTGAGTCGGGATGCACAAAGTACTCATATAATTTCTTGCAGATAAAGCTGGCCACCTCGTTGGGCCGCTGCTGGAAAAGGATATTTACGACGTCGTCATAGCCCCAGTTCCCGGTCTGTCCCAGGATGGTTTTGCTGCCCCCGTCAAAAGCCGTGGGGTCAAAGGCAACCGGGGTACACCCGATATCTCCCCGCTCCACATAGCCCGATAGGGCGCGGGCTGTTTCTATGATATCCTGTTCGGTATAGCCGTTCCCTTCACCCAGTGTAAACAGTTCGTATAATTCGCGGCCATAGTTCTCATTGGGATTATCGCCGTGGTTGTATGCCCCGTCCAGGTAATACAACATGGCATTGGTAAGCCCGATTTCGCTTACGAATGTTTTAAAATTGCCAATAGAATTCCGTTGCAGGCAATTGATATAATAATATAGGTACGAACTACAATTGTATACGTCGAGCTCTGTGACAAAGTGGTTGCTCCAAAAGAAACTCAGGCGATCCCTCAGATTATTGTTTACCAGGGCGGAAGCATAGGTGATCCTCCACTCCTCGTACTGACCTTGCCGTACCTGGTTAGCCGCATCATCGTCTGCCGGATAGTTGTTATTGTTCCAATCGGCCCATGCCGGCGCCGGGGTTGGCGCCATCCCTACCGCTTCATTGATGAGGTTGTCTACCAAATTGCCCGCTGTCTGCCCAACTGCCTGGTCGATAGTCTGTACCGAAGCGCTGAAACCCAGCCGCCTGAATAAATGCGCGGCCCTGTATCTGTCCAAAGGCGTGGTGTACGGCGCTAATGTAGAGGTATTACAATTAACGAAGTAATCCATAGTTTTTTTGAGGCTTTAAGTACGTTCATGTGTGTAGGGGCAATTTCTAAACGCTTAAACTATATGGATAGTATGACGAACGGTTTAAATTCGTCGTTATGCAAGGGAATTTACCAGATAAGCAATATTTTGGGGTCACATATCCATTTTTTTCGATGAAATGCACCCTTTTTTAAGATATTAAACCCTTTATGGCATATCATAACGATCTGGGAATTAGAGGAGAAGACCTGGCTGCAGCCTTCCTTGAAGGCAAAGGTTATGACATTCTCCATCGCAATTACCGCTACCTGAAGGCGGAAATCGATATCCTCGCCCGCAAAGAAAACCTGCTGGCTGTTGTGGAGGTTAAGTCGCGCAAATCGGAGGACTTTGAACCCATAGCGGGCACTGTGGGGCGAAAAAAAATAACGAAACTCGTACAGGCTGCGGATCATTTTGTCATACACTCGGATGAGGACCTGGAAGTGCGTTTTGATATAATCACCGTCTATTTCAAAAGTGGGGAACCGGAGATTACCCACATAGAAAATGCCTTTTATCACTTTTAACATTTGTTTTATTTATAACAAAATGTTAGTTTTGAACCACAACCAAACCGCATGAAAACGATTTCGTCTGTTGTAGAACAGTACATAAAGAAAAAGCCATTTTTGCAAAGTGCTTTGGCACAGGGAATCATCAACCTGACTTCCCTCTCCCGAATTGTTAAGCCGGAGATTGAGGACGAACTGGGGAAGGAGATTCGAAACGGGGCCATTGTCATGGCCCTGAAGCGCCTTTCCGATGACATGGAGTTCAGGGCGACTCACAGGATTATCAAGGTGCTGAAGAACATCGGGGAGATCACGGTCCGTTCCTCCCTGACCGACTTTACCTTCCTGGTATCCGACTCCATCCTGGAAAACCAAACCCAGCTCCTGGAGGAGGTCAACAAAAACAAAGATGTTTTTTATACTTCCTCACGGGGGGTGAACGAATTGAACATCGTGGTGAGCAACCTACTCGATAAAACGGTTGAGGAATTATTCAAAGACGAAAAATGTACCCAGAAGGCGGAAAACCTCTCCTCCATCACCGTGAAACTCCCGGCTGAAAACGTTTCCGTGCCCGGGATCTATTATTTTATTTTCCAGCGCCTGGCCTGGGAAGGCATTGTACTTTACGAAGTGATATCCACCACCAATGAGTTTACCATCATTGTAAACGACGACCAGGTAGACATTGCCTTCAAAACCATCAAGGACCTGAAAACGCTTTAAGGGTGGTGGTCAATCCTGGGTCACCAGCTGTTGTGCCAGCGGCTCCATGGCTTGCAAGGCTGCGGCCACCGAATCGATTTTATCAAAGATCAAAAGCAGTCGCAGGCCATTCCTGGTTTGCTTTTCCTTCATTTTGCAATGCTGGGGATGGGTCTGGACAAACTGTAGGACGCGCCTGAAGCGCTCACTTTGATAAAAGTCTGATTGCTGGTCCCCGATAAAGTAGCCGATCAATTTCCCTTTCTTCATCACCACTTTTTCAAGGCCGATATGCCGCGCTATCCACTTGATGCGGACAGAATTCATCAGATCCACCACCTGTAAGGGCAATTCACCGAAACGATCCTCCAGCTGCCGTTCAAAATTCTGCAATCCTTCTTCCCCGCCTATCTCGTTTAATTGGGTATAGAGGGTAAGGCGTTCGGTTATGTTGTTCACGTAGTCGTCCGGGAAGAGCACCTCAAAGTCTGTATCTATCTGTACGTCCTTCACATATTCCCGGTCTGCCTCATCGGGCTTCTCATAAAGATCGCTGAATTCATTTTCCTTCAGTTCCTCAATAGCCTCCGTCAGGATTTTTTGATAGGTTTCAAAGCCGATGTCGTTGATAAACCCGCTTTGTTCCCCTCCCAGCAGGTCACCGGCTCCCCGGATCTCCAGGTCTTTCATCGCAATATTGAAACCACTTCCCAGATCGGTATATTGTTCCAGGGCCTCGATACGCTTGCGGGCTTCAGGGGTCATATGGTCAAAGGGTGGGGTAATGAAGTAACAAAATGCCTTTTTATTGCCCCGGCCCACCCGGCCCCGCATCTGGTGCAGGTCGCTCAAGCCGAAGGAATTGGCCTGGTTGATAAAAATGGTGTTGGCGTTGGTTACGTCCAGCCCGCTTTCCACGATGGTGGTAGACACCAGCACATCGAACTCCCCGTTGATAAATGCCAGCATCAGGGTCTCCAGCCGCTTTCCTTCCATCTGCCCGTGGCCGATACCTACCTTGGCATCCGGGACCAGCCGCTGGACCATCCCGGCCACTTCGCGGATATTTTCAATACGGTTATGGATAAAGAACACCTGCCCGCCCCGTTGGATCTCATAGCTGATAGCATCCCTTATTATTCCCTCCTCCAGGCGGATCACCTGGATGTCTATGGGGTAGCGGTTGGGGGGCGGGGTATTGATCACAGAAAGGTCCCTTGCCGCCATCAGGCTGAACTGCAGGGTCCTGGGGATGGGGGTGGCGGTGAGGGTGAGGACATCCACATTCTCCTTTATGGCCTTCAGCTTGTCTTTGACCCCTACACCGAATTTCTGCTCCTCATCCACGATCAGCAATCCGAGATCCCTGAAAGCTACCTGTTTGTTTACCAGCTGGTGGGTACCAATGATTATATCGATTTTACCATCCTTCAGGTCTTGCAGGATGGCCTTTCGTTCGGAAGCGGTTCGGAAGCGGTTGAGATAATCCACCCGTACGGGCATGTCTTTCAATCTCTCCCCGAAGGTGCGCTGGTGCTGGAAAGCCAGAATGGTTGTCGGCACCAGGACGGCCACCTGCTTGCCGTTATCCACCGCCTTAAAGGCAGCGCGGATGGCAACCTCCGTTTTCCCAAAGCCCACATCCCCGCAAACCAGGCGATCCATAGGCCGGGGACTCTCCATATCCTTTTTGATATCATCGGTAGCTTTACCCTGGTCCGGGGTATCCTCATACAAAAAGGAAGCCTCGAGCTCAAGCTGCAGATAGCTGTCGGGGGCATACTGGAAGCCTTTTTGCAACCTGCGTTTGGCGTATAACTGTATTAGGTCGAAGGCAATTTTCTTGACCCTGGACTTGGTTTTTTGTTTGAGCTTCTTCCACGCCGCCGAACCGAGCTTGTAAATTTTGGGGACCACTCCGTCTTTCCCGTTATACTTTGAGATCTTATGCAGCGAATGGATACTTACATACAGGATATCCCGTTCCCCATACTGTAATTTAATGGCTTCCTGCTTCTTCCCTTCCACTTCAATCTTCTGCAGGCCCCCGAAAATCCCGATCCCGTGATCGATATGGGTAACATAGTCTCCGATCTCTAGCTTATTGAGATCGCGCAGGGTGATGGCCTGTTTTTTTGCGTAGCCGTTCTTCAGGTGGAACTTGTGATAGCGTTCAAAGATCTGGTGGTCCGTGTAGCAGGCCAGGTGTAAATCTTCATCCACGAACCCCTGGTAAAGGGGGGCCACCAGGGTCTGGTAATGGACCTTGCCACCCACTTCCTCAAAGATGTCATGAAAGCGTCGGGCCTGTTGTTCGGAAGCGCAGCAGATCAGGTTCGTATACCCCTGCTGGTCCTTTTCATTCAGGTCGGCGATCAGCAGGTCAAATTTCTTGTTAAATGCGGGTTGGGGTTTGGTCCTGAACCGGATTTCACGGATATCCTTCTCAGCGTCATTTTCGGGCCGGATCGCCCCCAGGCTCACCCGCTGAAATGCTTTCAAGTCTTGCCGCATCTGTTCCGGGTTTACAAAAAGGGCCTCGGGCTGGCTGTGCCCCACCGGGCCCGAAAGCTGTTTATAGGCGGTTTCGGCCTTCGAAAAAAGATCGCCCAAACGGGCCAGTAGCAAGTCTTTATGTTTGATAAAAACGGTGGTACCAGGTGCGATATAGCGCAGAAAGCTCTCACGGGATTCCTGTAAGTGCTTATCGGCCATGTTAGGGATGACCGAAATTTTCCTGACAGGCTCGGTAGACAGCTGCGTCTCTGTGTCAAAGGTCCTGATGCTGTCCACCTCATCCCCGAAAAATTCAATCCGGTACGGTTCGTCATGGGAAAATGAAAATACATCAACGATCCCTCCCCGGACCGAAAATTCCCCGGGGCCGGTGACAAAATCGACCCGATGGAACCGGTATTCGAAAAGAACTTCGTTTAGGAAATCCAGGCTTAGCCGATCGCCGCTTCTGATCTTAAGGGTATGGCGCTCCAGTTCTTTACGGGTCACCACTTTTTCGAACAGGGCGTCGGGATAAGTAACGATTAGCGCGGGTTTGCGCCTTGAGTTTATACGGGTGAGTACCTCTGCCCGCAGGAGTACGTTCGCATTATCCGTTTCCTCGATCTGATACGGCCTGCGGTAACTGCCCGGATAAAAAAGTACATCCTCCCAGGGCAGGAGCTGTTCCAGGTCGTTCAGGTAGTAGGCTGCCTCTTCCTTGTCTTCGAAGATCAGTAAAAAAGGCTTTTCGGCACTCCGGAAGGTATCCGCGATCACAAAGGATACGGCTGATCCATAGAGCCCGCTAAGATGTATTTCCGAATCCGCCAGGGTAATAGCTTCCCTCAGTTTCCCGAGTTGGGGAGACTGTGAATAATGGTCCGGAATGGTCGTTTGGGCCACGGACGAAATTTTGCGCAAATATAACTCCAATCTGATGCAGGCCCAAGAAAGCCCCTATATTTTAATTACCTGCTGGTCTGCAATGGCATATACCTCATGCCCATCTTCCTTTACCAGGGCGTGCATGCCGGTAAAGGACCCGAATGCCGGGAGGATCAGTTGGCTGGCACTCTTAAAGAAGCAGGGGAGCCTTAGGGATTGTCTCCCCGGGCCCCTGAGTTTGATTGCCGGATGGACATGTCCGGAGATGGTAAAGTACCCTTCCCGTTCTTCGGGCTGATGTGTGAAGAGGAATGGTCCCAGGGTAAGTTCAGGTAGTAACCGGATGCCCAGGGCCTCGTATTTCAGGGGCGAAATGATGTCGTGGTTGCCTTCGATCAGAAGCATCGGGCAACTTTGGTTCTTTACCCAGGTTTCAAATAGCTGCCATTCGGCATTCAGATACGAATGAAAAAGATCCCCCAGAAAACATAATTTTTCAGGGGCGAAGTAGTCCAGGCAGCTGTCGAGCAAGCCGAAATTGGCCTGGATCGCCTTTCTGGGGATGGCTGCGCCATATTTCCTGAAATGGGAAACCTTACCCAGGTGCACATCGCTCAGGAAGAGCAGCTTGCTTTCCTCCCAGAACAACACCCCCGAGGGGTGCAGAACGAAGTGCTGGTCCAGGATTTGGAGCGGGTGGATCATTCCACAAAGCTAGGCCAGGAGCGGCAGTTTTCCAATACCCGTTAGCGCCTGGACAAACGGGCTGCCATCCGGCGGATGCGATCGGCCAGTTTTTCGCTGGAAAGCCTTTCCCTGAGGCGGTCTGTAATTATGGGGAATGAAAAGGGGGTAGGTTGGTGGCAGGCTTTCCACACCACTTCCTGTTCCGAGATCCGTTCCAGGGCCTGTATAAGACGGCCTTCCTCAAGCTGGTGCTCAAAGGTTTCGCGGTAAGCCTGAAGATAGAGCAGGTTATCTGGTTCGTATTCCCGGAAGACATCAAACAGCAACTGGGAATTGCTTTGCAGGTGTTTCATTTTAACCCCTTTATTCGGATAACCTGTGAAAACCAGCCCGCTGATTACCGCGATATCGCGGAATTTCCTCCGGGCCATCTGGGTGGAGTTAAGGCTTTTCTGAAGGTCGTCGAGCAGGTAGGCCGTACTGAAGAGGTCGTTATCCAGGACCTGCTGCATATCTATTTCCCGTTCGGACAGCAGTTCAAAACCGTAGTCGTTGAACGCCAGGGAAAAAGTAATGGGCGAAAGCAGGCTGATCCTGTAACCCAGCAGGCTGCCCATGGCTTCGTGAACAAACCTGCCCTCGAAAGGATAAAATATGGCGTGGTATCCTTCTGATGTCCGGAAAGTCTCGATCAGGAACTCATCGGGCCGGGGGACGGTACTTTCCTCCCGTTGCCTTGCGAAGAGGGGGGCCAGGGAGCGGATCTCCTCAGACTGCCGGCCGGGGTCTTTCCCCGCCGAATACAATTCATTCCGCAATAATTCAGACATCTGTGCGGAGAGGGTCAGCCGCCCGCCCATCCAGCTGGGTACCTTGGAAGCTTTTCGGCCCGAATTCCGCACATGCACCTGCATTTCCTTGATCCTTATGAATTCCAGGTTCCGGCCTGCAAAGGTGAAAACATCCCCGGCGGTAAGTTTCGAGATAAAGGATTCTTCAATGGTCCCCAGGTATCCCCCTTTCTGGTATCGGACCGTGAGGTGGGCATCCCCGACTATGGTCCCTATCTGCAGCCGGTGGCGGAAGGCAATGCCCCGGTTGTTAATTTTAAACCGGCCATCTTCTTCTACTTCCACTTTCTTGTACTCATCATAGGTTTGCAGACTCTGACTGCCCAGCACCAGGAAATTTAGCAGCCACTGCCATTGCTCCCTGCCTATGGCCTGATAACAGAAGGTATGTCGTATTTCCTCATAGATCTCTTCGGGGAAAAATCCGTCTGAAACCGCCAGGGTGGTGAGGTACTGTACCAGGACGTCGAAGCTGTTCAGGTAGGGGATGCGGTCTTCCACAGCCTGGCTTATTACGGCCTGCTTCAGGGCGGAAGCCTCCACCAGTTCGATGGCATGGGTGGGAAGGAAATAGATGATACTTTCCTGCCCGGGCCGGTGCCCGCTTCTCCCGGCCCTCTGGAAAAATCGCGCTACCCCTTTGGGCCCCCCGATTTGTACCACCGTTTCAACCGGGGCAAAATCTACCCCCAGGTCCAGGCTGGAAGTGCATACCACCGCTTTCAGGCTTTCGTTGCGGATGGCCTGTTCCACCCAGATCCTGGTTTCCTTGTTGATGCTGCCGTGGTGCATGGCAATCTCCCCGGCAAATTCCGGGTATTTCTCCAGGATTTTCTGAAACCAGATCTCGCACTGGCTCCTGGTGTTCGTAAATAGGAGGGTCGTGCGGCTATTACGGATAATTGGGATCACTTCCTCCAGGAGGTGTAGGCCAAGGTGGCCCCTCCATGGAAAGGTTTCCATGGTTTCGGGGATGATACTTTTCACCGTGATCTTCTTGTTGAGGTTGGCCCGGATAAGGACGGAATTTGCCAGGGCCTGCGTCTGAGGACCCAGGAGAACTTCCCGGGCTTGTTCCAGGTTGCCGATAGTTGCCGAAATGCCCCATATACGCAACCTGCTGCAAACCGACTTCAGGCGGGAAAGCCCCAACTCCATCTGAACGCCGCGTTTAGACCCCAGCAATTCGTGCCATTCATCTACAATGATGGCCCTGCAATCCATGAATACTCGGGAATATCCCCTGGTAGCCAGCAGCAATTGGAGGCTTTCGGGGGTGGTGATCAGGAGATCTGGCATGGATTCTTTCTGTCGGGCCCGTTCCGAGGAAGAGGTATCCCCCGTTCGGATGCCTACCGTTAAACCTGTTTCCAGGTCGGCCGTCACCCGTTCTGCTGATTGCCTGATCTCGAGGGAGAGGGCTTTCAGGGGGGTAATCCAGATGGCTTTAAGCCCTTTGTTATGTGAATTTTTGTAATCCGGATTGCTGCGGATGTAATCCAGTACTATGGGGAACCAAAGGGCATACGTTTTCCCGCTGCCCGTAGGTGCATTCAGCAAGCCGTGTTTCCCATCCAGGAAGGCTTCCCAACAGGCTTTCTGAAAGGGGAATGGCTTCCATTGTTGCCGGGCGAACCAATTCTCCGCAAGCGGAATGAGATCACGGGTTGTCATTGACTAGTTGAAGCTCTTATTGTCAAGGGGTATGCACTGTATTTCCCCCGGGAAAACGACATTTTACAATTTACTATCTGCGGCCCCATTTCTAAACAGGCCTTGCCAGCCCTTTAAATTAACGGCCCCTTCTGCTATGGGAAGCGGGGAAAGGTTTTTAACTGTGTGTGGCCATGAATTCTTCCGCTTTTTCCACCATCTTACGGCTGCCACAGAAGAAAGGAACCCGTTCATGCAGTTCTGTTGGCTCTATTTCCAGGATCCTCCGGTGGCCGTCCGAAGCCTTGCCTCCTGCCTGTTCCGCCAGGAAAGCCATGGGGTTGCACTCGTATAGCAGCCGGAGCTTTCCATTAGAGGCCACGCTGCTTTTGGGGTAGATATAGATCCCGCCCTTGATCATATTCCTGTGGAAGTCAGACACCAACGACCCGATATAGCGGGAGGTATACGGACGATCCCCCTCCTCCTTCTGGCAATATTTTATATAATCCTTTACCCCTTGAGGGAAGTGGGTATAATTCCCCTCATTGATGGAATAGATATTCCCGGTTTCCGGGTAGGTCATATTCGGGTGGGACAGGTAGAAGGTGCCAATAGCCGGGTTCAGGGTAAAGCCGTTTACCCCGTGACCTGTGGTATAGACCAGCATGGTGGAGGTGCCGTAAATAAAATACCCCGCCGCCACCTGGTTCACACCCGGCTGCAGGAAATCCTCCAGGGTAACGGGCGTACCTATGGGGGTGATCCGCCGGTAAATAGAAAAGATGGTTCCTACCGAAACATTGACGTCTATATTGGAGGACCCATCCAACGGATCGATCAGTACCACATATTTGTTCTGGTATTTTTTATCCTGGCTGTTCACGCAGATAAAGTTGTCTTCCTCTTCCGAGGCGATCCCGCAAACGATCTCCCGGTTGGCGAGGGTGCTCTTGAATTTTTCATTGGCGAATAAATCAAGTTTTTGCTGGTGCTCCCCCTGTATGTTCGTATTTCCGGAAGCCCCGAGGATGTCGATAAGCCCTGCTTTGTTTACCTCGTGGTTTACTACCTTTGCCGCCAGGCGGATTGCGTTGATCAGTTTCGATAGTTCCCCTGATGAATACTGAAAGGCCGCTTGATTTTCAATGATAAATTCGCCAAGGGTGTGAGGGGTATGGTCCATGGGAGAATGCTGTTTGTATGCCCACAAATATCGTCTATTTTGTGAAACTACGGGATTTTCACCCCCTGCGTATAATTTGTAATTATAACTTTGTGTTTTATTTATAACAATTATGAAGTATTCCATCCGCGAAGCGCGGAAAACCGATATGAAAGAGGTGTGGGCCCTGATCCGGGAGCTCGCTGTTTTTGAACGGGAACCGGAAGCCGTTGAGGTAAAGGTGGAGGATTTGGAGCGGGACGGGTTTGGACCGAAAAAAAAATTTCACTGCTTTGTCGCGGAAACCGAATCGGGGATCGCAGGGATGGCCCTGGTTTATCCGCGGTATTCCACATGGAAAGGCCCCGTGATCCATCTGGAAGACCTCATTGTCAAGGAAGCCATGCGCGGCACTGGCCTGGGAAGCGCCCTTTTTGAATCCGTGATCCGATATGGACATGAACAGGGGGTAAAGCGTATCTGCTGGGAGGTGCTTGACTGGAACGACCCGGCCATCGCCTTCTATGAAAGCAAAGGGGCCAGGGTGATGCGGGATTGGGATGTGGTACAACTCGATGAAGCGGCCATTGAGGCATTTATCAATAAGTTATGAGAATATTTAAATTTGGCGGGGCATCGGTCAAAGATGCCGACGGGGTGCGAAACCTTGTGCGTGTGTTAAGGGAAACAGGGTATGAGGACACATTCCTGGTTGTATCGGCCATGGGGAAATCCACCAATGCCATGGAACGGGTGGTGGACGCTTATTTCAAGGACAAACCGGCCATGAACGGACACCTTGCGGAGATCAGGGATTTTCACAAAGCCATCCTGAAGGATCTGTTTCCCGACGGGAAACACGCCGTATACACGGCCGTAAAAATACTTTTTGAGGAGGTCCAGGGATTCCTGGCGTGGAATAAATCGCCTAAATACAATTTTGTATACGACCAGGTTGTTGGCTATGGGGAGCTGGTATCCTCCACCATCGTAAGTGCCTACCTGAAGGAAGTGGGCATTGAGAATACCTGGGTGGATGTTCGCAATTACATCAAGACCGACAGTAATTACCGGGACGTAAACGTTCTCTGGGAGAAGACGCAGAAACAGGTGGCCAAAGGCCTCGATCCCAACAAACTCTATATCACCCAGGGATTCCTGGGGAGTGATGACAACAATTTCACCACTACCCTTGGGCGGGAGGGATCAGACTATACCGCGGCCATTATGGCCTATTGCCTCGGCGCCCAATCCGTCACCATCTGGAAGGATGTCCCCGGGGTACTCAATGCCGATCCCAGGTACTTTGAAAAAGCCCAGTTGCTCAACCGGATCTCATACAGGGAGGCCATAGAGCTGGCCTTTTACGGGGCTTCGGTTATCCACCCAAAAACCCTGCAGCCCCTTCAGCGAAAGGACATCCCGCTCCATGTAAAATCATTCCTGCAGCCTGCAGACCCGGGTACCACCGTGGGTTCCGGAGAGGGGATTGAACCCGAGGTGCCTTGTTTTATCGTGAAGAAGAACCAGGTGCTGATGAAGCTGTCCTCCCTGGATTTTTCCTTTATTGTGGAAGATAATATCAGCGACCTCTTCAAATTGCTCCATGACTACAAGATGAAGGTGGACATGATACAGAACTCCGCCATCAGTTTTTCGGTTTGTGTGGACAACAAGTTCGGACGCCTGGGCGAGTTGCTGGAACATTTGGAAGGAAAATTCAAGGTGGTGTGCCAGGAAAATGTTTCCCTGTACACCATTCGCCATTTTACCTCCGAAGCCATCAATTCCCTGCAGGACGGGCGGGAGGTTCTGCTGGAACAAAGAGGGCGTGAAACCGTCCAGTTGGTGGTGAAATAAACACTTGTTGCAGTTCAGGTGAAGGGATATCCGGAAAGCTACCGGAGTATTTTCCTATATTTACCCCGGGGAAATTGAGTTAATAACTATGGGTTTAGTCACTGCCAAAGAAGTTGCCAAGGCCATCAACCTGGACCGATATGGATTTTTGGGCACCTTCCTGGGATGGATTATCATGAAGGTGACCAAAATCTCCACCATCAACCGTTTTTACGACCGCCATAAACACCTGGAAGGGCGGGAATTCCTGGATGCCATCCTGGACTACTACGAAATTGATTTTGAGATCCCCGAGGAAGATTTCAAAAGGCTGCCCAAACAGGGGGCCTTTATCACCATCAGCAACCACCCCCTGGGAGGGATAGACGGCGTGCTGCTGTTAAAAATGTTGTTGCAGTCGCGGCCGGATTTTAAGATCGTAGCCAACTTCCTGCTGCACCGGGTAGAGCCCCTGGCGCCCTACATCATGCCTGTAAACCCGTTTGAAACCCACCGGGATGCCAAGAGCAGTGTGTCCGGGTTTAAAAGTGCCCTGGGCCATCTGCAGGCTGGCCATCCGCTGGGGATATTCCCGGCCGGGGAAGTGTCTACCTACAAGGATCAAAAGCTCATCGTGGACAGGCCCTGGGAGGAAACATCCATCAAACTTATCCGCAAGGCCCAGGTGCCGGTGGTTCCTATTTATTTTCACGCCAGGAATAGCCGAATGTTTTACTATTTGTCCAGGGTGCACGACATCTTCCGTACGGCCAAGCTCCCATCCGAACTCACTACCCAGAGAACCAGGGGTATCAAGGTACGCATCGGGCAGCCCATCAGTGTACAGACACAGCAGGAACAGGCCAGCCTGGAGGAATTTACAGACCTGCTCAGAAGGAAAACCTATATCCTTGCGAATGCCTATGAAAAGGAACGGCTGATAGACCAGATCCCGTCTACCCTGAAGCTCCCGAAGGCACCCCGAAAAATAGCCACGGCCGTCCGTACGGAGGTGATACAGGGTGAAATTGAGAAATTAAGGGAGAAGGATATGCGCCTCCTGCAGAGCAAAAACTACGAGGTGTTTCTTGCCAAGGAAAGGGATATGCCCTTTATCCTGAAGGAAATCGGTAGGCAGCGGGAGGTTACCTTCCGCGCCATAGGAGAAGGCACCAACAATGCGATAGACCTGGACCGCTTTGATTCCTACTACTACCACCTCTTTCTATGGGATGATGAGGAGAAAACCATCGTAGGGGCCTACCGGATGGGAATGGGTTCTGAAATATTCCCAAAATTCGGGATAGATGGTTTCTACCTGCAGGACCTCTTCCGGTTCGAACCCGAACTCTACACCATGATGAGGCAATCCATCGAAATGGGGCGGGCCTATATCATTAAGGAATATCAGCAAAAACCCATGCCACTCTTCCTGCTTTGGAAAGGGATAGTACACACTACCCTGCGTTTCCCGGAACACAAGTACCTGATCGGGGGGGTGAGCATCAGCAACCAGTTTTCCAACTTTTCGAAATCACTCATGATCGAATTCATGAAATCGAATTACTGGGACCCCTACGTGGCCCAGTATATCCGTCCGAAAAAGGAATTCAAGGTGACGCTAAAGGATGCCGACAAGGAGTTTATTTTTGATGAGACGGAGGCCGACCTGAATAAGTTTGACAAGCTGATTGAGGAGGTGGAACCCGGAAGCCTGCGCCTGCCGGTGCTCATCAAGAAATATATCAAGCAAAATGCCCGGGTAGTGGCTTTTAACGTAGATCCCCTTTTCAACAATTCCGTGGACGGGCTGATGTATATCAAGATTGCCGACCTCCCGGAAAGCACAGTAAAACCGGTCATGGAAGAGTTTCAGGCCGAACTGGAGCGCAAACTGGCCGAAAACAACCACCACTCCTAGACGAATTCCCCGGAAGCAAACTGCCGGCAAAATGCCCTGATTTCATTCCTGGCCTCCACGAAGGCCGCCTGTTTTTCTTTTTCCGTACCCATTACTTTTGATGGGTCACGGAAATTCCGATGGATGCGTTTTGCATGCCGGGCCGGGATATACGGGCAGTTTTCTTTCGCGTGGTCGCATACGGTGATGATATAATCCCAGTTGATCCCCCTGTATTCGTCTACGTGGTTTGACGTGTGTTCCGAAATATCGATCCCGTCCGCTGCCATTGCCGCAACCGCCCCCTGATTAAGCCCGTGAGTTTCGATCCCGGCACTGTATACCTGTGCTTTGTCTTGCAAATACTTCTGGAGGTAGCCGTGGGCCATTTGGCTGCGGCAGGAATTCCCGGTGCATAATACTAAGATGTTTTTCATGGTGTTTAAGGCCTTCACTGGGTACTGGTTTTATAATCGTTTCTCGATATTTTTTCCTCCTTGGTGTCTCTGCCGACTGTGGAACTGCGGCGTTCGAAAACCAGGTTGTCATGCCATACCCCGTCCCTTTTTGCAATGCGTTCTCGCCTCCCGAGGAGTCGGAACCCACTGGATTCATGCAGGCGGATGCTGGCCAGGTTCTTTGGGAAAATACCGGACTGCAGGGTCCAGATCCCAATGGCCTCGCTGGCAGGGATCAGGGTTTGCATGAGCAGCGTGGCTACCCCCTTTCCCCGGGCGGCGGCCCCGACGTATACGCTAAGTTCGGCAACCCCCTGGTAGACACACCGGCCGGAGACCGGCGAGAGGGCTGCCCAGCCCAGGATGTTTCCCCTCCCGGTCGCCACCAGGCGGCAGGCAGGCAGGTGGGCCGCATCCCAGGATGCATAGGGCGGTACCTCCTTCTCGAATGTAGCCATCCCCGTGGCGATCCCTTCGGCATAGATCCTGGATACCGAGGGCCAGTCGTCCGGCCGCATCTCCCGTACTTCCATATTATGGCATTAACAACATCCTTTCCCCGGAACACAGGCTGCATCGGAGGCCCCGACCCCTGCCGCTTCAATCCCGCAAATCTCACTGGCCTTGCAGCGTGCATTTTGAGGTTGCAGCATGACCCGTAATTGTTTCCCGACAACCGTGGCGCCTTCCACAGAGAGTTGGGCAGTATGGAAATGTGGATTCCCATATTCAAAAAACAGGGGAGCTTCCCTATCCATGGGCTTGATCCGGTTCACTTTGTCCAGGATGGCTTGCGCCTTATAAACAGTCATATAGGAGGATTTGCCGGCTTCGGTCGGGTTCTCCCATAACTGGATGACCGTTTCTTTCCAAAAATCCGTCCCGGCACCGCAATCCACGGCGTCAACGGTGATGTTCTTTACCTCTGTAATATGGTAATTGGTCCCGACGGTTCTTCCCGCTCCGTACTCAAACAGCAATTCTTTTTCGGGATGTGCCTTTAGCAGTTGAAGAAATTCCTTTGTTTTCATAGGGTTGTTAACAACAATTAGGTAGCGTTTGATTAAAAAATTTATTTATGGACTCCTGTATTTTGTGCCATGTATCGCGGTTGATGCAGTAGCAAACCTTCTTTCCCTCAATTTCCCCCTGGATAAGGCCTATTTGTTTCAATTCCCTGAGGTGCTGGGAAATAGTGGGTTGGGCCAGCCCGATTTCGGCGACGATATCGTTGCAGATGCAGCCTCTCTGCTTGCTGAGGTATTGTAAAATGGCTATGCGGGCCGGATGGGCCAAAACCCTGAAAATGCCGGCCAGCTGGTTCTGATGGGGAGTGAATATTTCGGTCTTGGTAAGGCCCATATCATATATATATATTGCAATATTACGATAATAAACTGAAAATAAAAAGCCGGATGGGTATTTTCCGGCTTTATCAGATCAGAACCAGGGTTTTTTCCCTACCTGGTAAGTATTGTAGAACTCCTCATCGGATTTGGTGAGGTAGATGATCCCTTCAACCAGCCCGATCAGCCCGGTGATCCATACGATGAACACCCCTATCCCGATACAGGATAAAACAATGCCCACCAGGGTAATGGCGAGGAGGATAATCCCTTCCTTCTGGTACCCCAGGATGAATTTATGGATTCCGAAAGCCCCTAAAACAATGGCCAGGACCCCGGCCAGGATTTTCTTATTCTCCCCTCCGGCATCCTTCAGCCCTTCGCTGAATTCATTGGCCGTTTTCTTGGCTTCTTCTGAAAAACCGGCTGATTTTCCTTTGGCTTCCCCTGTTGTTCCCTCTTCTTTAGGCCCCTCGCCGGCTGCCCCTTTGGATTCCTTTCCGGCCTGGTCTTTTGTGTCTTTATTTTCTTCTGACATGGTCGTTGTTTTGGTGGTTAATACATTCCGCTAAATGTAGCAAAATATTTCATATCAGAGAAATGCTTTGTCCTTAGGTTCCCAGAGTTCCAGCTTGTTCCCTTCAGGATCAAGGATCCATCCGAATTTCCCGTAATCATACTCCTCGACCTTCCCTACAATGGTCACCCCTTCCTCCTTCAATTCCTTCAGAAGGCCTTCCAGGTCGGCGACCCTGAAATTCATCATAAATTCCTTCTTGCTGGGTTGAAAATATTCCGTATCCTCCTTGAATGGGCTCCATTGGGTCATACAATCCCTTCCTTCCTGGTCTTTCCACCAGAAGGAGCATCCATAGTCGTCTGTATTCAGCCCAAGATGGTTTTTATACCATTCCCTGATCGCCTTGGGATCCCTGGATTTAAAGAAAAAGCCGCCCAGGCCGGTTACCCTGTTTTTCACATGATTCGTTTTTTGTTGGGTCTCTATTTCGAATGCCCACCCTGTCCAATGGGTCGGCGGAAGTTACAAAAAATGAGCTTTGATCTTATCGACAATTGTCTGCGCCAGTTTTTCCTTGCTTTCCACCGTCCAGCCTGCCACATGGGGGGTGAGCAGCACGTTGTCGGCCTGTATCAGGTACCGGAAGGGAGGGGGCAGTTCACGTTCGGAGAAGAGGTTTTCAAAAGATGTTTTTTCGTATTCCAGGACGTCCAGGCCGGCGCCCAGGATCTGCCCGTTTTTGAGGGCATCCACCAGGTCGGCCGTTACCACGCATTTCCCCCTGGCCGTATTCAGCAGCCAGAAAGGTTTCTTACAGGCCTTGATAAAGGAAGCATTCACAATACCTATAGTATCGGGAGTCTGGGGAAGGTGCAGGCTGATGACATCGGCCCGTTCCTGAAGTTCAGCCAGTGATACCTGCAAGGCATGGGCATCTCCCAGGCCAGGCAGAATGTCATGGCATAATACCTCGGTTCGGAATCCGCTCAATTTGGTGGCAAAGGCCTTCCCGGTATTGCCGTAGCCAATGATCCCCACCGTCTTTCCGTCCAGTTCCCGGCCCCGGTTCCCTTCGCGGTCCCATCGGCCCTGCCTGATCTCCCGGTCTGCCTTCCCGAACCGGTTCAAAAGTGCCAGCAGCATGCCCAGGGCGTGCTCCCCAACGGCATTCCGGTTTCCCTCGGGGGCTGCGGCCAGGAAGATGCCGCGGGTCCCGGCATATGCAATATCAATATTCTCAAGGCCGGCACCCACCCGACCGATAAACTTCAGGTTTGTGGCCTTTTCCAGGAATGGCCGGTCTAACGGAAACCGACTGCGGATAATGATCCCGTCATAGAGGTGGATTTCCTTTTCAACTTCCTGTTTGGGCGCCTGGTATTCTTCATGGTTTTCCCAGCCGAGGGCCCTGAATTGTTCAATGAGGAGGGGGTGGTTGCTATCCAGGTGCAGTACTTTCATATGGCTATATTTTCGGGTACAGCGTTTGGGTCTTAGCGTCCCGGACTTTCCCGGTATGGGCCGTGGATTTCTTTTCAAAGAGCAGGAGGTGCACTTCTTCCCCGTTCCGGGTGGCCGGGCAGTGTTCCACCCCTTTGGGGACTACGATGATTTCTCCCTCACGGACTGTCTCCGTGCGATCCCTGAATTGCATGTAGAGGGTTCCTTTAACCACCTGGAACAATTCGTCTTCAGCTTCATGTGCATGCCATACAAACTCACCCGATACCTTGGCCAAAAGTACCTGCATGTCATCCACGGTGGCAATCTGGTGCGGGTGCCAATGCGCCTGGAAGGCCTTGAATTTTTCTTTCAGATTGATTGGGTTCATAGGACTAGTGATTACGACCGGCCGGGAAAACCCGGCATACCCCAAAGGTATTATTTCTGTCGCAATCGGGAGGGAAGAATCTGGTTAACCAAGGATCATCTTCGCAATAGTGAAGTAGATAAAGATCCCGAAAATATCATTGCTGGTTGTGATAAAGGGGCCTGTGGCGATCGCAGGATCTATGCCCCGCTTATGCAGGAAGATGGGGATAAAGGTACCCACAATCCCGGCCACCATGATCACCACGATCAGGGAGATGGCTATGGCCACTGAAGTATACAGGCTGCCTTTCCAGAGCCAGGTGAAAAAGAGCAGCACGATGGCCAGGATAACCCCGTTCAATGCCGAAAGCATCAATTCTTTCAGCAGCCGTTGCCCCATGCTCCCCTTCAGGTCGTCGTTGGCCAGGCCCTGCACGATGATGGCGCTGGACTGCACCCCCACGTTCCCGGCCATGGCGGCAATCAGGGGGGTAAAGAAAAACAGCACGGCATGGTTGGTCATCATATTCTGGAAGCCACCCATAATGGCCCCCGCGCTCACCCCGCCAATCAGGCCGAGGAACAGCCAGGGGAGGCGGGCCCGGGTGAGGATCCAGATATTGTCATCCGCCTCCACCCCCTGGGAAATCCCCGCTGCCATCTGGTAATCCCGTTCAGCTTCCTCCTTGATCACATCCACGATGTCGTCAATGGTAATCCTCCCCACCAGGCGCCCTATCTCATCTACAACGGGGATTGCCTCCAGGTCGTACTTGGACATGATCTTGGCCACTTCCTCGGGTTTTTCGTTTACGTTTACCGAATCTACCTTGGGGATATACACATCCTTGATATGGGTGGTAGTGGAAGTAGTCAGCAAGTCTTTGAGCGATAGCCGCCCCTTCAATTTTCCCTCGTCGTCCACCACGTAGATCGAATGCACCCTGGTCACGTTTTCCGCCTGTGCCCTCATTTCCTTCACACAGGTAAGGACCGTCCAGTTTTCATTGACCTTTACCAGTTCTTTGGCCATCAGCCCCCCTGCAGAATTTTCATCATAGCGGAGCAGGTCTACGATATCCTTCGCGTGTTCCCGGTCTTCGATTTCCGAAATTACCTGCTGGACGATCTCGTTCGGCAATTCGGCAACGATATCGGCGGCGTCGTCCGTATCCAGGGCCTGGAGTTCGCTGGCAATTTCCTTGGCGGAAAGGTTGTTAAGGATGGCTTCCCGTACATCGTCATCGAGTTCGGTCAGTACATCGGAAGTCTTGTCGCTGTCCAGGAGTTTGATGAGGTAGGTGGCCTCATCTTCGTTCAGCTCGTTGATGATCTCCGCGACATCCGCATAATGCACGTCCCCGAGCAGATCAAGGAGTTCCTTATCCTGCCGGGCCGCGATCAACTGTTCGATCTGGGCGACCAGTTCTTCTGTCAGTTTAAAGGGTGTCATCGGCTATCTTCTTTGTCAGCGAAATAAACTCGGGAACCGTCAACTGTTCCGGGCGCCGGTCAAAGATAGCACCTTCTTTTAGATAATCTGAAAGGAGGAGGGATTTTAGGCTGTTTCTCAAAGTTTTCCGCCTGTGGTTAAAAGCGGTCTTGACCACCTTAAAAAAAAGGTCTTCCGAACAATCGAGGTGGAAGGGGTCTTTACGCCTGAGCCGCAATACCCCCGATTGCACCTTTGGCGGCGGGTCGAAAACATGTGGGGGGACCGAGAAAAGGAACTCCGCTTCATAAAACGCCTGGACCAGGACGGAGAGAATGCCATAGATCTTATTGCCTGCGCCGGCACAGATACGTTCGGCTACCTCCTTCTGAAACATCCCTGCAAATTCGGGAACAAGGGAGCGGCATTCCAGTAAACGGAATACGATCTGGGAAGAGATGTTATAGGGGAAATTGCCGATGATCGCAAAGGGGTCTCCTGCAAACAGGGATTCCAGGTCGTACCGCAATACATCCCCCTGAATTACCCGGAAGCTCCGGGCCTGGGCGACGGCAGCCGGGTAATTCAGCGGGAAGCTGTGGTTCAGGAATTCAACGGCTTCCCCGTCCAGTTCTAAGGCGACCAGGTCTATGCCCTTCTTTAACAGGAATTTGGTCATCACCCCGGTTCCCGGGCCGATTTCCAGGACCGAATGGTAGCCTTCCAGGGAGAGGAGCCCGGCAATATCCCTGGCGATTTCCTCATCCTTGAGAAAGTGCTGGCCCAGGTATTTCTTGGCCCTTACCGGGTTGCCCGGATGCCTTTTGCCGGCTTTACGAATGGGGTCACGGGATTGCCTTTTTGGTTTTCCGGCCATTACAACTTGCTTTCAGGGTTAGTTTGTCCCAGGTATACCCATGCCCTGCTGCCCGATCCGAGGGTTACCTGAATACGCCGGTATTCCGGGCCTTCATAGACATCTGCCAACGACATTTCATCCGGGGTGAGGCTATAGACCGTCCCTTTGACGACCCTGTCGGCATTTGTGCAAGGTTCCAGTACCAGGAACCGTCCGTACATTTTTTTGGCAGACAAGGTATAGCCCGGGAGGGAGTCCGGTTTTCCTTTGGGCATGCGTCCGAACACGTACTGCTGAATTTCCTTTTCCTGAAGCGTGCCGTATGCAAAGAGGTTTTCGCTCATTACAGGCAGGTTTGTTCGTCTATGACCTCCAACTCGGTCCTGAAGGCGACAAACTTGTCCGGGAATTGGTTGAGTGCCCGGGCTCGTAGGCGTTCCGCATCTTCAGCGTAATATTTTTCGAGCAGATCCCGGCTGGGAGTCAGGTATTGGACGGCATAGGTTATCCCACCCGCTTCTTCACGGACCAGTACCCGGCACATACGGGCCTGTACAAACTTTCCGGTCGCCAGCATCTCGGGGATATGCTCTTCCCGCATCCACCTGAGCCACGGGTCGTGGACATTATCTTCTATATGGACGGTTACATTATAGATTAACATTGGCAGTGGTTTCTAGCCGGCAATTGCCCAAAAGACGGTCAGTTGATACTGTCCCCTCGCAGGATCCGGAATTGATGCCTTGCCTGGGGAAAGTAATAGCTGTCCTGATAGTTATAAAGTATTTTTTCGTAATGAATCCTGGCTTTTTCGGGATCGTTCAACACCTTCCGGTATAATTCCGCCAGGGCGAAATGAGCATCGTCTGCCAGGATATCCTGCCCGAAAAACTCCACGATTTTGAGGTAATTATATTCCGCCGAGGAGTAATCCTTCAATTGTATATAGAGTTCAGCCTGTTTAAAAAGGGCCTCATCTTCTATTTTTTCGCCTTTGTGTTGCAGAAGGATCTCGTCCAGGACGGCTATTGCCTCACGGGTTTTGTTCTGATAGGCCAGGAAGTCGGCCCTGGCGTATTCCTTCAGGGCGGTCTGTGTCGAATCTTCCAGGGAGTTGTCCGAGATCAGCAAACTCAATTGCATGGCATCATTGGCGATCAACTGGGAAACAGAGCCACGCAGGACTTTCAACTGGGTAAGTGCCCAGTCGAAATCACCCTTGTAAAAACTGGTTTGGGCTACCTTGAATCGCGCTTCCTGCCCGAGTACGTCATTCTTCAGATTTTTCTGTACCTGTGAATAATTGATCAGGGCCTCGTTGAATTTTCGGTCGTATACCAGGATGTCTCCCAAAGCCATTTTAACCGAGGCCTCCCCGTAGCGGGTAAGGGGAATTTCGAGGCATTTCTTGAGAATGGCGATAGCCGGCCCGGGCTGGTTTTTACGAAAGGCCAGGAAATTGGCATAGGAAAGTTGGAGTTGCAGGGTTTTGCTCTGGTAACCATAGTCTTCCACGAGATTGGCAAAGGAGTCTTCCACTGCCTCAAGTTCCTTTGGCCCCGGTTCGCCGATAAGGCTTAAATCAATGAGATGTAACCTTGCGTTCAGGCGGGTGATTGGATCCACACTGTTGTCGTCGATGTATTCAAAAATGTCCCTGGCATCCTCTCCCGAACCGCCATCAAGGGCGAGGTTCCCGAGTCCTTCCAGGCGTTGCAGGGAGGCACTGCCGGTTCGCTTGTATATCGCCTTTTCCTGGCTGAAAGCGCTTTTATATTGCTTTTGCTGAACAAAGAGCCAGCTCAGCAATTCGTTCCAGAGGACATCGGGTTGTTGTTGTGCCTTCTTCAGCAGGAGTTTCTTCAAAATGAGATTGTTGTCATTGGAAGGATCGTCGCTGATAAAGCTCTCCACGTTCCGCAATACATCGGCCTCGGAGGCTTTCCCGTGTACAAGGAGTTCCAGGTAGGCGGCATACATGGCCTCAATATCTCCCTGTTCTCCATAGATCCGCGCCATTTGAAAATTATAGTCCAGTTCCGGGTTCAGTTCCATAGCCCGGGAATATGCTTCCAGGGCGTGATCGAGAAGTGTATAACTTTGAAATTTAGACCCTATCCCGTAGCCGTAGTTCGGGTTTTCCGAAATGGCCGCAAGGGCCATTGCATAATATTCCTCGGCCTTTTCCGGGAGGTCCTGCAAACGGTAGTTATAACCCAGGTTTATGAATATGGTGGGATAGGCGTTGCCTTCCCTGATGGTTTTCACCATAAAAGCCTCGGCCTGGTCATATTCCTCCAGCTGCTGGTAACAGGCGACGAGGCCTTCGGCATAATCTGTACGCCTGGGATGTTGCTCTACCAATTTTTTGTAAAAGGCCTTTGCCTTTTCAAATTCTCCGTCGTCAAAATACTGTTTGGCGAGAAAGTCTTCCTGGGAGGCAACCGCCTGGAAGAGGAGGAAGGCAAGTATGGCAGGGAGCAGTTTCAAACGCAGGTCTTTTTTCAAAGATACGGCAATTGGGGTAAGTTGCTGTTAAGGGAGTACTAAACGAAACCCGGAGGGTAAGATGGATCCCTTCGATTTCCGGAGTCCTGACCGGGTAGCCTTCAATCCTAAAATTAGCCGGCGTTTCCGGTGATGCTATCAAAGCCAGTATATGGAATAATGGCTTTTGGGATACGAATACCGTCTGCGGTCTGGAAATTTTCCAGGATTCCGGCAAGCACCCTGGGGAGGGCCAGGGAGCTGCCATTCAGGGTATGGGCCAGCCTGGGTTTTCGGTCTGCATCCCGAAACCTGAGTTTCAGGCGGTTGGCCTGAAAGGTTTCAAAGTTGGAAACCGAACTGATCTCCAGCCAGCGCTCCTGGGCTGTGGAATATACTTCGAAGTCATAAGTGAGGGCCGACGTAAAGCCCAGGTCTCCCCCGCAAAGCCGGAGGATGCGATATGGGAGTTCCAATTCGCGCAACAACGCCTTCACATGATCCACCATGGCGTCAAGCGCCTGATAGGAAGTATCGGGATGCTCTATTCTCACCAATTCCACTTTGTCGAATTGGTGGAGGCGGTTCAAGCCCCTTACGTGGGCTCCGTAGCTACCGGCCTCTCTCCTGAAACAAGGGGTATAGGCGGTATAAGAAAGGGGAAGGTTTGCCTGTTCGAGCAGCGTGTCCCGAAACAGGTTGGTAACCGGCACTTCCGCGGTTGGGATGAGGTACAGCGGATCGTCCTGTAGCCGGTACATCTGGCCTTCCTTGTCGGGTAACTGGCCGGTGCCGAAGCCCGAAGCTTCATTTACCAGGTGTGGTACCTGTACTTCGGTATATCCAGCAGCCGTGTTCCGGTCCAGGAAAAAGTTGATCAGCCCGCGTTGCAATCGGGCACCTTTGCCTTTATACACCGGGAACCCGGCTCCGCTGATCTTTACCCCGAGCTCAAAATCGATTAAATCATATTTCCGTGCGAGTTCCCAGTGGGGAAGGGCTTCTTTGCCCAGCACCGGAATGCTGCCTTCCCTGAAAATTTCCTCATTGTCTTCACTTCCCGATCCGCGTGGGACTGAGGCATGCGGGGTATTGGGGATTTCATACAGGGCTTCCTGCAGGGCTGAGGCCGCCTCGTTCAATGCCTCCCCCAGGGCTTTGGATTCTTCCTTGAGTTGTGTTGTACGTGATTTTAGTGCATTGGCTTCTGCTGTCCTCCCGCTTTTAAAGAGTTGCCCGATTTCCCTGGACAGGGAATTAGACTCGGCCAGGATGGCATCCAGGCGGGTCTGTGTGGCCCGTCGTTTTTCATCCAGCTCCAGTACTTTATCCAGCAAGGGGCGGGCATCCAGATTTCTTTTTCCAAGGGCTTTTGCGATGGCATCCGAATTATCTCGTATGTCCTGTAACTGCAACATAGGTATCGCGCGTTTGGAGGCAAATGTAGCTCTAATTCCTCAATCATTCAATGGGGTTAGGGGGAACAATGAGTAAAACCGGAGCGCTTCAGAATTGAGGAAACCGGGCCTAAGGCCCCCCGGGCTCCGATTTTGAGGGTAGGATCCAGTTACTGTGTTTAAAAGGTTCCCAGGGGATGTTCGCCAGATCTACCGTGGGGTCTATAAATGGCCTCATCGGCCTCCCGTTTATACCCACCTTGCTATTCACATAAATAGCCACATCTTTCCCCTGCAAAGCGTATTCCTGCTTAAGGTGTTGGGCAAATTGCCAGATGAGATCAGGGTAAATGGCCACCCAGGCCTGCTGCTTTTTGGTGAGGAAGTCATTGAGATGAACGGCGGAAAATCTGCCGGTGTCCTTATCCTTTACCCTGTAGATGATATGCCCGCTTCGGTTCCGGAGCATCATGCGCCAGCTCATGCGGTGGCCTTCCTCCGTCCAAAGCACATCCCCACGGAAAAAGTAATGCCGCACGGGGAGCAGGAGCTGAACGGCCAGGTAGAGCCCCCATCCCCACAGAATCCATGCCTTATTCCGGGGGCGTTCGATCCGCCAGTGAACGTAGGGTTTCTTGTCCCGTAAAAATATCCGCCGTATGGTTTCGGGTTCAAAGAAGAATACCATAAAAGCCAGGGACAGGTAAGGGAATATTCCGATTTGGAAGACGGCAGAGTTAAAAAGATGGAAGAAAACGGCAAAGGTGAATGCAATTTTACGGCTTGGTTTCCATAGCATGGCCGGGATGATGAGCAAGTCAAACCCTATGCCGATATATTTTACGGCATGCCACACCCAGGGTTGTTGCAGCCAATCCCCTATCAGGAAGGTGTCTTCCCTGGATTTCATCAGCAGCCTGATAAAGCGCAGGTCGAGCCAGTCCCCGTATAATTTCGCCAGGCCGGCGTAGGTGTATACGATCAGCAATTGCAGGACCACCAGCCATTTGATATAACTGAACATGCTGTCGCTCTGCCATGCGGGATGTCGCCTTACATCAAGGGAATAACCCCTGTTCGCCGGGAAGAAGCACATAAAAAAAGAAACCAGGATCAGGAGGTAATAATGATTATTGTAAGCGGTTTTTTGCATCAGGTAGGCCCCGGTCCACATCAGGGTAAAAGAGAAGATGCTGAAACGGTATTTATAACCCAGGGCCACCATAAGGCCGAGGAGCCCCATAATGGAAAAATACAGGTACATCCAGCTTCCCGGAAGGGGCTGTAGCCATTCGAAGCCTATAAAAGTGAATGTGAATTTTGGCTCAATAAAAGTGCGCCGTACCCATCCGGTGGCGATGGCCCCGAAACATTCCAGGCTTATCAGGATCCCGAACAAGATCCGGAAGACGATCAACGGGCTGTTATCCATCCTCCGGAATAACCAGCGGTCTAGCATCTATTTATCGATTAAGGTTCGCGAAATCTCCATGTCGCTCCCCAATTGTTTTTTCAATTCCTCAAGGGTGTCAAATTTATATTCGTCCCGTATCCGGTGGGTGAGGGCCAGCTGGATCTTTTCCCCATATAGGTCGTCATTGAAATCAAAAAAATGAACTTCCATACTCCTGCCTTTGCCTTCGATGGTGGGATTAAACCCGATATTCATCATCCCGTATACCGTTTTCTTGCCGATCGTACTCTTCACCACATAGACCCCGTCTTTTGGGATGAGTTTGTAGGTTTCCGCGATATGCAGGTTGGCCGTGGGAAAATCCAGTTTCCTGCCCAGGCCATGGCCGCGGACCACCTCCCCGGTGAGGATATATTCATAACCCAGATAGGCATTGGCCGTTTGGATATCGCCTTCGGCAAGGGCCTTCCGGATCTTGGTGGAACTCACCGAGACCTCGTCGACTTCCTGGGCCGGGATTTCTTCCACTTCGAAGTCCAGTACATTGCCGAATGCGATCAGGTCGTTGATATTGGCATTGCGGTTACGGCCGAAACGGTGGTCATAGCCGATGATGATCTTTTTTGTCTGCAATTGGTTTACGAGGATATCCCTCACAAATTCCGTTGCGGAAAGGCGTGAGAAAGATTTCGTAAAGGGGTGGACGATCAGGCAGTCCAGTCCAAGCTTATCGAGGATCTGCTGTTTTTCTTCCAGGGTGTTGAGCAAGTGGATGTCCGCATCTTTCTGGAGGACCATCCGGGGATGGGGGAAGAATGTAAGTACTGTGGATTTAAGTTTGAGGGCTTTGGCATTGTTTATGAGGCGCTCCAGTATTTTCCTGTGGCCAATGTGTACTCCATCGAAGGTGCCTATGGTAATTGCAGTGGGATGTTGTTTGTCGTAATTGGTGATGCTTTGGACTGTAACCACGTAGGAAAAATAATAAAAAGACTTACATTTAAAGCTTTAAAATCCGCTTAATGGATACAAAACTACGTCTAGTTTTAACAACTGCCATACTATTTTTTTCCTTTTATGTTACTGCACAAAATCCCTACTGGAAACGCGAAGTAGCAACAGGAGCGAAGGCCTCAGGTATGATGCAGCGATTAGACGTGCACAAGGCGGACCTGTATTCCCTGTCCCCGGAATTTTTAGAAAGGGCCGCCCGCTTGCCCCGTGCGAAGGCCTCTTCATCTGCCATCCTTTATTTTCCTGATCAAAACGGGGAGTCGCATGCCTATCAGGTCCGCGAAACACCCGTATTATCGCCCGCCCTGGCTGCAAAATATCCGGAGATTCGTTCGTACAGCGGCCGAAGCATGGACAACCCGGCGGAACGCATTCGATTCAGTGTGTCCCCGGAAGGGGTGGAGGGCATGTTGGTGCAGGCGGGTAGGAAGAGCAATACCTATTTACAAAAAGTTCCCGGGTCGGATAACCAGTACCTGCTCTATCAGCGCAACGGGGTAAGCCAGGCGGAAACCGATTTTATCTGTTACACCTCTTCGATTTTACAGAAAGCCGCATCCGGTGCCACCTTCAAGCTGGTTGAGGACCAGGCCCTTCGAAAGTACCGTATAGCGGTATCTGCCACGGGGGAATATACACAATACCACGGGGGCACTGTCGCGGGTGCCCTGGCTGCTATCAATGCCACACTTACCCGGGTCAATGAAGTATTTGAAACAGACCTGGGCATCACCCTGGAGCTGGTGGGTAATACAGACCAGGTGATCTTTACCGACCCGGCCGCAGACCCATACGGGTCTAACCTGAATTCCGAGGTACAGAACACCCTGAGCAGTACTATTGGAGAAGCTAATTATGATGTCGGCCATCTTTTCCACCGCGGGAGTGATGCCGGGAATGCCGGGTTCATTGGTTCGGTTTGTAAGGACAACCAGAAAGGGAGCGCCTATTCTGCTGCCCAGTCGCCGGAAGGGGACGTGTTTGATCTGGACTTCGTGGCTCATGAAATAGGGCACCAGTTCGGTGCCAACCACACCTGGTCTTTCGAATCGGAAGGGACCGGGGTGCAGGCCGAACCCGCCAGCGGAACCACCATCATGGGTTATGCGGGCATTGTAGATGGGAATAATGTGCAACTACACGGGGATGATTATTTTCATTATTACAGCATATTTCAGATCGCCGGTTATGTGGCCACAGCGAGTTGCGGGGAGGTGATGTCCATTGGAGACAGGCCGCCGGTTGTCAGTCCGACCGGTGATTTCGTGATCCCCAAGGGGACGGCCTTTGTCCTAACCGGGAAAGCCACGGACCCGGACCCGGCCGATATCCTGACCTACACTTGGGAACAGATCGACGACGGGGTGGTTACCGCCGATAATTTCGGCCCTACCAATGCGACCGGCGCAGATTTCAGGTCGCTGAGGCCCGATACCCTTCCTTCGCGCTATTTCCCCCGGCTGGAGGAAGTGATACAGGGGAACCTTACCGAAACGAATCCGGAAGTCGGCTCGGCCTGGGAAACCGTTTCGGAGGTGGAAAGGAACCTTAATTTTGCCCTTACCGTACGGGATAACGCAAGCGGGGGCGGGCAGGTGGCATCCGACCTTGTAAATGTCCGTGTCCTGAATAATGCCGGCCCTTTCCAGGTGAGCTCCCAGAGTGCCGGCGAAACCTATACGGCGGGGACGGTCCAGCCAGTTACCTGGGCGGTGGCCGGAACCAACCAGGGGCTGGTAAATGCCCAATTAGTGGATATTTTCCTTTCGGTAGACGGGGGGATGACTTTCCCGATAAAACTCCTGGATGCGACACCCAACGACGGAGCCGAGGATGTCCTGCTTCCGGGGGTGGCCACCAGTACGGGGCGGATCATGGTAAAAGCCCACGACAATATCTTTTTTGCCATCAATTCCGGGGATTTCACTATTACCGAAAGCCCGATAGTGCTGCAATTTCCAACGCTCGAATACAGCGTATGCCAACCCGACGATCTTCAGATCCCCTTTACCTATGAAACCTTCGGGGGATTCACCGAGGAGGTAACCTTCAGTGCCACCGGCCTGCCCGGGGCCCTGGGGCTTTCCTTTACCCCCGCCACCGCCACCGCAGCGACGGACCCGGTACTCCTGGACATTACCAATACAGACCAGGTAGCCAGCGGGACCTATGCGGTAATTATAACGGCCACCGCGGCCAGTATGAGCAAACAGGTGGAATTGCAGGTACAGTTGCTGGACGGCAGTTTCAACCAGGTACAACTTAGCGCCCCGGCAGACGGGGCCGCCAATACAAGCCTGAATGTCCCGCTGGAATGGGTGGACGATCCTGCGTTTTCGTCCTATGAGGTGGAGATTGCCTCCGACCCGGGATTCACCAATATCGTGGAAGCCGCGGATATTCTGTTCACCACTTACAAACCGCGTTCCCTAAAGCAGGCGATGACCTATTACTGGCATGTGAAACCGGTGAACCTTTGCGGGGAAGGATCCTTCTCGCCGGCCTTTAGTTTCAGCACTATTCCCATCAATTGCCAGTCGCGCAGTGCCGGCGGGCTGCCCATCCCGATTTCATCGGTGGGGACCCCGGAAATAGAATCGAAAGTAAATTTCCTGGATGACCTGCCGGTATCGGATGTCAATGTGAGTGTCGACCTGGACCATACGTTTCTGGGGGATCTTGTCGTGAGCCTGGTCTCCCCTTCGGGCACGGAAGTAGTGCTCATTTCCAATTCCTGCGGGGAAGCCAGCAACCTGGATGCTGTCTTTGACGACGATGCCACACCCTTCGTTTGCGGGAATAATCCAGGGATCGGGGGTTCCGTGAAACCACTGGGATCTCTGGCTTCCTTCAACGGAGAATCGGCTTATGGGCAATGGACCCTGCGTGTTTCAGACACGGCGCCGGCCGACGGCGGCGCCCTGAATGCCTTTAGCCTGGAAATTTGTGTGGAAGGGTCATTCAGGCCCGATGCCGATGGAGACGGCGTATTCGATGACGGAGACGATCTTTGCCTGGGCACGCCTGCAGGAACCGAGGTGAACCCGAGCGGGTGTCCGGTATACCGGCTGGCCGCAGATAATTTTACGGTCGCCCTGGACAGTGAAACCTGTATTCCCAGCAATAACGGGGCCATTGAAATTACGGCTTCTGTTATTCAGGACTATGACATCACGGTGACCGGTCCGGGGGTGGACGAACAGGGCGCTTTTACCTCCCAGTACCGCCTGGATAACCTGTCTTCTGGTACTTATAATATATGTGTCACCGGCACGGACGGCGTTAAAGTCTATGAGCCCTATTGTTTTGAGGTGAACATCCAGCAACCGGAACCCCTGGAGGTGGCAACCGCCCTGAGTGCGGACGGGCAACAGGCCGAATTGCAGCTGAGCGGCGCCAATAGGTATCTGGTAGAATTGAACGGGGTCTTGCAACAGGTCACCGACCAGGAAATTGCCCTTGAGTTGAAGGGTGGAAGCAATACACTGAGTGTGCGTACAGACCTGCCTTGCCAGGGAACCTACCGGGAGGAGATTTATGTGGCGGATAAACCGCTTTTGTATCCGAATCCCGTGCAGGATGAACTGACTATCCAAACAGGGGCAGGTGTTAAGGACTTGATGGTAAGGGTATTCGATCAAAATAGCCGTTTGCTGGAAAGCAGGCGCTATGCCATGGTCAGCGGGGAAGTACACCTGAATTTTTCTACCCGTCCGCCCGGGGTGTATTTCATACGGCTAGAAAGTGTTAATGGCCAGGGAACATTTAAAGTGGTAAAACAATGAGGGGCCTTTTGTTTTTAGGGGCTGTGCTTTTGATGTTCGGATGCGGAAAAGATTCCCCCAAGGCGCCGGCACCGGCCAAGTTGCTTTTTCCTGAACAGAATTCGGAGTGCACCACCGGCGTGGATCTGAACGCGACAACCAGCCAGGTGGAATTCCGATGGCAAAAGGCTGCCAATACCGACAGTTATGAGCTTAGAGTGACCAGCATCAATTCCGGTGTCACCCAATCAGTAAGCACCAATACCCTATCGGCCCAATTGCCCCTCGAAAAAGGAAGTCCGTATTCCTGGGTGGTCATCAGCAGGAATACAGATACGCAGGAATCAGCAATCAGTACTACCTACCGCTTTTACAATGCAGGTGCCGCCCGATCCTATGCCCCCTTTCCGGCTGAGATCCTGTCCCCGGCATCCGGTGCCACGGTTTTCCGGGACCTTAATAACGAAGTGATCCTGGAATGGTCTGGCGCGGATATTGATAACGATATTGTGGGGTACGAACTTTACCTTTCCACTGAAAACCCACCCCAGACATTGATTTCAGAGCCAGGTTCCAGTACTACCAGTATCAAGGTAAGTGTTGAAGCCAACACCGTTTATTTCTGGTACCTCATCACCATTGACAGTGAGGGAAATCGATCGGATTCGGGTATATACGGTTTCCGGGTACAGTGAAGGGATCTGTCAGGTTCCGTTGAATTCGTTCATGGTGTTAGCGGGTCCGGCCAGGACGAAGGAACGTATCATATTGCCGGCCCTTTTGAGTCGCTCTTTTAGCGCTGTTTCCTCTTCTTCGGACCAGGCCCCAAGAACATATTCCACCTGTCTTCCTTTCGAAAATTCGGAACCTATTCCAAACCGCAGCCTGTGGTAGTCGATCCCCTGAAGGCTATCCTGTATGTCGCGTAACCCGTTATGGCCCCCATCACTGCCCCTGGCCTTTAATCGCAGGGTGCCAAAGGGGAGGTTGATGTCATCGGTAATAACCAGGAGGTGTTCCCGGGGGATTTTTTCCTTTTCGAGCCAGTAAGAAATGGCTTTGCCGCTGCGGTTCATGAAGGTGGATGGTTTGAGGGCCAGGATGTTCCGGCCTTTCAGTTTAAACGACCCCACATCGCCAAGTTTCCCCGTTGTGAAGGAAAACCCTTCCTCCCAAGCCAGGGCATCCAGGACCCGGAACCCGACGTTATGCCGGGTATTGGCATATTCTTCCCCGACGTTCCCAAGCCCTGCCAAAAGGTATTTTTTCATAGGCCCCGATGTTTCCAGGATGGGTGTATCCTTGCCAAAAATAGATTTTATTAGTGGGAACTTAGCCGCATAAAAATACAAAAGCATCCCGAACCCCGTACCGTGGGTTCCAGGTACGGGGCAGGATGCTGGTATTGGATCCGTTCCGGACTTATTCTTTGGACTCTTCGGCAGATTCCTCGGCGGTATCCGCACCTTCTTCGCCACCTTCTCCTTCTGCGGCTTCAACTCCTTCCACGCCTTCTTCTTCTTCTTCAGTCTCAACCACCAGGACGGCCCGGGCAGTTTTCACCTGAACCACTACGGTATTTTCAGGGTGCAGGATGGTGAAATTATCATTCAACAAAGTTTCCACCAGGATGTTGTCCCCGATTTTCAAATTGGAGATATCGATATCGAAGAAATCGGGCAGGTGGTCGGGCAGGGCCCGGATAGACAATTTGCGTTTGCGGAAAAGCAGGCGCCCTCCGTTCCGTACACCGGGCGAAACCCCATGCAGCCGCACGGGGATTTTCATGGTGACCTCCTTGTCGTCGAACAACTGATAGAAATCGATGTGCAGGATATTGTCGGTCACCGGATGGAACTGTATGTCCTGCATCACGGCTTTTACCTTCTTGCCACCTTGCATATCAACCACAACGGTGTGGGCATTGGGGGTGTACACTAAATCTCTGAACGCGATTTCTTCCGCTGAAAAGTGTAATGGTTTTTCCCCTCCGTAGACCACGCAAGGGACCTTTCCAGCATTACGTAGGGCCTTCGTTGCCTTCTTGCCCACGCTTTCTCTTTCTGATCCTTTGATTGTAATTGACTTCATTTAAAATATATAATAGTTAATGTATTCCTTTTTTATCCACGCCCATGCATCCTGTAATCCCAGGGGGTTACATAAGGAATTTCGAGGCGATGGAGGTATTGTGGTGTACCCTGTGCATGACATCCGCGAAGAGTTCCGCACAGCTGAGCACCTTTATTTTAGGGCTTTCCTTTTTCATGGGGATTGAATCGGTGACGATCAGTTCCTGCAATTTGGAAGCTTCAATTTTTTCATAGGCTTTGCCAGACAACAACGCGTGGGTGGTTATGGCCCGGACGCTTTCGGCCCCCCGTGAAATCATCAGGTCGGCCGCTTTGGTAAGCGTGCCGGCGGTATCCACCAGGTCATCGACCAGGACAACATTTTTTCCATTCACATCCCCGATGAGTTCCATATGTGATATGCGGTTGGCTTTTTCCCTTTGTTTGTAACAGATCACCACATCGCTTTCCAGGGCTTTGGAATAAGCGTAGGCCCTTTTGGAGCCGCCCATATCCGGGGAGGCGATCGTCAGGTTTTTCAGGCCGAGGGATTTCAGGTAAGGGAGGAAGAGGGTAGAGGCGAACAAGTGGTCAACCGGCTTTTCAAAGAATCCCTGGATCTGGTCGGCATGCAGGTCCATGGTAATGATACGGGTAGCCCCGGCTGCTTCCAGCATTTTAGCTACCAGTTTGGCTGCAATGGGAACCCGGGGTTTGTCTTTCCGGTCTTGCCGGGCCCAGCCAAAGTAGGGCATCACGGCGGTGATGTGCCGTGCGGAGGCTCGTTTGGCGGCATCGAGCATCAGCAGCATTTCCATGAGGTTTTCCGAACTCGGGTTGGTGGAGCCAATGATAAAGATGCGGGCTCCCCGGATGGATTCTTCGAAGGAAGGTTGGAATTCCCCGTCGCTGAAGTGGGAAAAGATCACCTTCCCCAAATCGGTTCCGTAATATTTGGCTATTTTTTCGGCCAGGACGGTGCTTTGGGTACATCCAAAAATCTTCGGTTCCGGTACTTGGTACGGCATGGTTGAGGTATTGACAGCTGTTCCTCTGGAAACCCCTTTTCCAAAGGAGGTGCAAATTTATGAATTTATTTGGGTTGCAAGGGATAAATGCCCGGAATTTTAGGAGGTCAAACAGAATTATTTTTTAGCTTTGCAGTCCGTTTTTGCCTCGGTGGCGGAATTGGTAGACGCGCTGGATTCAAAATCCAGTGGTAGCAATACCGTGTGGGTTCGATTCCCACCCGAGGTACGGATAAACCACAAAAGAGTGGAAATACGAGCGAGCTTTAAAAAACGAAGCTCGCTTTGTTTTTTTAAAGCGACCGGAGTGTTTCCTTTGTAGATTTCAAAGCGAGCGCGAAGGGAAGTTTTTCGTCAGGAAAGCAATCCCACCTGAGGTAATATCTAAGCTCCCCACCTGGGGAACTTTTTGCTGGGTATTTTTACAATGGAAATTGGCAGGAATTCTACCCATGAGGAATTTATCAGACGTTTCTTCCGTCAGGAGACAGGGGACCCGTTTATAAGGTCCAACGGCCCTATTTATGTCCGGGATTTCTTCAGGGTGTAAATTCCCCCCACTAAAAGGACGACGGCGATACCAATATAAACGTAGCCTTCCTGGCTGCCGGATTTGTCGGAGAAATCCATTTTGATTCCCAAAAAGTTCACGGAGGTGGTATTTTCATCCACTTTGTTAATACCGAGGTAGCCTACACCCAGGCTTAATAGGATTAATATTGCGCCAATGATCTTTGAGATTTTCATATTTAGGATAATTTAAGTCTTTGAAAGATAAGTCAAAGAATGTGCTCAATTGGCGCCATTATGTGTTTATTCGGGAAAATAAATAATCTGCGATTTGCAGGCGCTC